>Ga0079218_10000165_pt1 | contig 16362 bp, 24 predicted proteins | sample NCCompost_FD_77181 | JGI IMG/M metagenome (GOLD analysis project Ga0079218, IMG submission 77181) | Agricultural soil microbial communities from Utah to study Nitrogen management - NC Compost | ecosystem: Environmental > Terrestrial > Soil > Agricultural land | place: USA: Utah | collected... | reverse complement strand
CGCTCGATGAAGTTGACGCGGCTCGCCTGTCGGGACGCAGAGCGACAGGATCGCCTAGTTCGATGTCTGGAGCCACGTCTCGGGCTGAGTCGACGACTGGCACTCGAGCTGATCAGGCGTGCTGGGTGCCGGGATCGAGCTTTCGTGCGGGAAAAGGGCGACAGCGCCTATCACCCGAGCTGCACCTCCAAGATGGGTACCGACGAGATGGCGGTGGTCGGCCCGCAGGCGCGGGGTCATGGCTTCAGGGATTGCGGGTTGGTCGACGCCTCGACGCCCTCGATCGTCAGCGGCAACCTGAACGCGCCGACCATCATGATGGCGGAAGGCGTACAGACCACATCATCGTACCGCAAGCCCTTCACGACGCGGCGATGCAATGTGCCGGCATCAGAGTACGTCAAATGGACCGGGCCCGAAGAACGATCGACAGCCGCACTGATGCGTTGGGTAGCTGGCCGGTATCGAAGGCTATGGGCAACGTGGCGAACAGCGGGCCGGAATTGCTGGCATAGGTCTTACCACCGCAGTGCGCCACGCCCCATCTCAAGTATAGGTCACCGAAATGGCGGCAACGCCGTTGGAGCGATGTTGTTTCCATCCCTGCTGGACCAGTGAACCTGGGCACGCCGGAATATCGGTAGTTCTCGGAACTTTCGGCTGAGTTGGGCGGGTACCTCTGGATGTTTTCCGGTGCCTTCTTGCCCTCGGCATCGGATCTCGGGCGGTGGGTTCACCCCAAGGAACCCGCCGCCTATTGTTCGAGACGATTTGGGTGTACCGAGCCAACCCAGGGAGAGACCAAAGTGACCTGGATTCTAATTATCATTATTGGCGGCATCCTTGGCTGATCGCGAGCAAAATAATGAGGACCGACGCCCAGCAGGGAATCTTTCTGAACATTGTGGTTGGGATCGTTGGGGCTATGCTGGCGGGCTTCTTGCTGTCGCCATTGCTCGGCATTTCCTCGATTAACGCAGGCGACTTTTCGATTGGCGCCTTACTGATTTCGCTCCTTGGCGCCGTCATCCTGCTGGCTATTGTCAATTTCTTCCGTCGCGGGCGCGCTCGCTGATTGGACTCAGAATAGCAGTTCGCTCTCAAGTATAGGCCGCGGAAATCGCGGCAACACTGGTGAAGCGGTTCTGTTTCCCGACCACAGCACTCTCACGTATGCCGACAATGCCAGAGTATCGCTCCTACTTCCGCGACAGCGATGGGAAGATTAGCGGAACGCAGATTCTCGACTGCGAAGACGATACAGCTGCCGCCGTGAGGGTGGAAATTCTCCTGGCCGAGCGACAGAACTGCACGACCGCCGAAGTCTGGGAGGGACGAAGACCCATTCATCGCACTACACGCGCGTAAGAACGGCGTGATGAATGCATGCGCTCTCACAATGATTGGTCGCCTAAGCGAGACTGAGCGTACAATGGCGCTCCAACGCCTTGAAGAGGCGAATGAGCGCATTGCTGCCCTACAGGCAGGTATCCGGCGGCCGAGGGAACAAGGGCAGCCCATCGTCGAGGCGGAGCGATTACTGCGCTTAATGCGTCGATCCCGCGGCGTGATGCGGCGGCATTTGAATCTGATAGCAAGAGACCAAGAAGAGCAGGATGGCGCAGACTAAATACAAGGTTGGCGACATCGTCTTTTTCAGCACCGGTAACTACACTGTTGCGGGCGAGGGAATGTTTATCGGTCAGTTGAAGAACTCACCGGATGACTTAGTCCTCGTCATTGGAAAGCAGATAGTCGAGGTTGCGGCCGAACACTGCATGCTAAGCCGTGGCGGGTTTCCTGCCGAGGGCGCGAGCTGGCGGCGCACCTACCTAAAGCAAAAACCCGGCGCCCTGGTCTAACCGCACCTGTGCTTGGCGCTCGCTCCTGCCGGCGTGGACCCACCATTCACTCAAGACTCCTTTCCTCCCTCGTTCATCGGCCATTCAGCCTGCCTGAGCCACCATTGCACTAGTTGTTCAGAGCAAAGTGATATTGCGGTGCGCATTACAAGCCCAGCACATGAGCATCTGCGCCTAATGGCAGCGCGGATCGACAAGCAAGCCAAAGAGATCGAGCAGCTTCGAGTGACCGGACAGGACACAAGGGCCGCCGTCCAAAAACTATCGCTGATGAAACATGCGATGGACGAAATGCGGCTACAGCTCGGGCAACTGTCCCCCACGACCGGTGACCGTAAGAGGCCCAACGGGCCGGCAGAGAGTCCTGCGCAAGCTGCGCATAAGAAGTAGAGCCTCAACCTCCCGGAACCTGCATTCACAAGTTCCTGTTAACGGCCTGCCGCGCGCTATGAATTTTGCTTGCGCGGTCGAGGGTTAGATGGGCTTGGGGCGACTGCTTATTGTCGACGATGACGGTCCGTTCGCGGCGGACTTGATGCTCGATGCTGTCCGCATTGGAATGGATGTGAGGGTAGCGAACAGCACAGGCGCAGCCGAAAGAGAAATCAGGGCCTGGCATCCGACCATCATTGCAATGGACCTGGTGATGCCAGATTCCGATGGACTTGAACTGCTTCGCATCTGCGGACAACTCAAGTATCCGGGTCAGATCATCTTGATGAGCGGCGGGTTCGAACTCTATCTAAAGATGGCCGAGGAAATCGCACGCGCTCACAACCTGAATGTCGCCGGCAAGCTGCCGAAGCCCTTCCGTCAGAACCAGTTCTCATACCTCTTGATGTCTCTAATATAAACACCCGGCGGCTTGCCCGTTCGGGGGGAGCGAGCAGAGGCCGCCGGTTGGTGCGTTAGAGTTGGTACACTTTCGCGCCAGCACTCGATAGGGCTCGAGCGCATCTAGCGATATCATCGCCTTCGAAGCTGAGCTGTCAATGAACGTCGGCAGGTCTCTAGACATCAACGCTGATGTGCCATGGGTCACTGTTCCCTACGCGGAACACCGGCCACTCGATAGGGTTTGAACAGAGCCGACGTGATCCCCCCGATGCGTCGGCAAACAAGGCGGCGGGGCCTCCCTCACCAGACGGGTCTCGCCGCCGACGTGGGGCGCCCCAATTCAGATCCCGATTGCCACCAGCACACATCCGACAACGGCAACAGCGAATGCAGCCACAATGAGACCGAACCCGCCGACTTCGCTTAGGGGCAATGAGAACGGCACTCGGATGAATCCTGCTAGGCACGCGGCGGCCACGATTCCGACAATCATAAGCGCGATTCCGGCGAAGATAGTCATCGTGCCGCCTATTTTCCGTCCCGAGGGTCCGCTCTGGCTTTCTCCCAAAACAAAGAAAAACCCCGCCAGTTGCCCAGCGGGGTCTAGGCCAAGACCGCCTATCGAGTGGTCTCGCGATTGGGATCGTCTTGGATGTGGCTCGGATCATACTGCGGGTCTTGCTTTTTCTGCCGGTCAGGATTGGACGCCTGATCCTTGTCGTATGGGTTCTGCCCAGCGCGCTCGTTCTCACGCTTCTTTTCCTGGTCAGTAAAGCCGGGATTCTGCTTGTCTTCGTTCTTCTGGTCTCCCATGGAACTCTCCGGTTTGAGGCTCGGCCCAATTGGGCGATCAGCAAACATTGCCGGCGGGGATTCATTGCGGAAGAAATGAAGCCCCGCCAGCATCACTGCGGGCGGGGTAAGTGCGCAGCTTCCAGCTACTTGTTCGTGCGTGACGACGCTGCAGCGCCAACGCCGGAGGTAGTCCCGCTTGCCTCAAAAGCACTAGTCCGCTCGGTGGGCTGCTGAACCCGCAAACTGTTCTGCACGTTGCGAACGCCTGAGACGCGTTCCGCGCAGTCTTCCGCCCGACGCTTGGCCTCTCGACTATCGACGGTGCCGGCCAGGGTCACCTCCCCGTTGGCCACTGTCACTTCGATATTGGTGGCATCCACGATCCAGTCGTCAGTCAGTCGATCGCTCACATCCTCGCGGATGCGATCATCCGAGCGTGCATAGCCCTTCGGACCTCGTCCACGATGACTGTTGGCTTCATCCATGCGACGCCGACGCTCGGCATCTTCGTCGCCGGCCCATGACTTAACCTCGTCCTTCGTGCGATCCCACCAGCCGCGTTCACGGTCACGAGGATAGGCTCCCTCATACCCGCGACCAGCCCAGTCTCGACCATATTCGCCGCTGTAACCGCCTACATCCCGCTCTCCGGGTCTATAGCCGGACGGGGTGCTGTAGTCGCGGCCCTGTCGCCGCTGCTCGGGATAAGGCGACGGCACGTAACCAAATCCGCCCGTTCCAGGAAAACCACCTGGCTCATAGCCGCGGTACGGTCTACCTTCATCGTTGTCTTCGAATTCGCCATACCGCTCCTGGCCGAAGTCTCGGCCTTCTTGATACCCGCGCCCGCGAATACGTCGGCTTTCCTCTTCCTCCATTCGTCGACGCTCTTCGTTGCGCCTATGCTGCCTTTCTCTCCAATCCTGTGCCATCCTGACCTCCTGTCAAAGCCACAGCATCGCCGCCGCCCGAAATGGACGGTAGACATTTAAACAATGCAGCGAACAGGCCGTTTCCCGAATCGAGTCCAGGCCTCGCCAGCTGCCCGTCTAGGTTTTCAATCGGCTCTGCTGCTCATATCGTGGAGTTGGCAGCGCGGCCGCGGTGATGAAACTTGGGAATGTGGTGCGTTGGTCGGCGGCCGGACTCGAAAGCAGTGGGAAAGGTTGAGAAGAATGGCCGGGAGCTGCTCGATGTGGTCTAGATCTTCATCTGGGCAAGCGCGAGTGTTCTGCTATCAGATCCCGCCTGGACCATAGATGTTTCATGCGGATCAGAACCCTTAAAATCGACGACTGGGAGACCGCGAGACCGGAGGAGATGGGCCTCGATGCCGCCAAGCTGAACGCGTCGGACCGGCCGAACTTGCACGCTATTGTCGTGGTCTGGCACGGCACGGCGCCATTGGTGGTTGTTCTACGGATCGGGGTGCTGCAGGCCGGGGCAATACGACACAGCTGTTTCCCGACTGCGATCAAGTGAGCGCGGAGCAACAACGCGAGGGCCGGTGCATGCGGCGCCCGGAGATGCCTCACGGCCTCTGAGCTAACAGCCTCGCGGCTCACCTTGGAACCCCTTACCTGCAGAGCGGTTGACAGTCAGTTGCGTGAACTGTGGGAGGAACAAGTGGCAACAGCGGAAGAACGATTCATGGAATGGCTGCGTGATGCCCATGCTATGGAAGAGCAATCTGAGCAGATGCTGGAGAGCACCAGCAACCGGCTTGAGAACTATCCCGAGTTACGCGCTCGGTTCGAGGTACATCGCGCTGTTTCCAGGCGCCATGCCGACCGGGTGCGTCAGTGCATCGAGCGACGCGGTGGAAGCCGTTCGGCCATCAAGGACACAGCGGGCAAGTTGATGGCATTCGCCCAGGGCGCTAGCGGCCTTTTCGTAGGAGATGAGGTGGTGAAGGCCGTTCTGGCGACATCAACGTTTGAGCAAATGAAGATCACCTCCTACGAAATTCTGAATTCCGCAGCGAAGGTTGTTGGCGATGGCGAGGCGCAGCGCGTTTGCGAAGAGAGTATGCGTGACGAAGAGGAAATGGCGAACTGGCTCGAAGAGCATATTGAGCCACTCACTGAAACCTACCTGCGCCGCGAGGAAACTCCTGGCGTGACCGCGAAGCATTGACGTCGGTAGTTCATGCCGCCGCGCGGCTATGGGAGCCGGCCCGGGCAGTAGGAGGAACCTTCCTTTTACAGCGACATTGAGTGATCGTCCCTGATTGTCAAGGTCAACCGATCAAGGCCTCGGCATCGGTCCGTAGGCTTCGTCCTGGGCGGGAAAGAAAAATTTACCCCGCGGTGTGCAGGAAGGCCAGATCCGTTGCAAAGAGGAGGCCCCGATGGCGAAGCGCACTACCATTACCGAGCCGACATTCGACGCCTTGGTGGACGAATTCCGAGCGCTGGTCGGATCGATGGAAGATGTCTTTTCGGCCGCTGCGGGCAGTTCCGGCGAAAAGCTAACGGAGCTGAAGGGCCAAGCGGAAGCGGATCTCAAGAAAGCCAAGGCAACGCTCGGCGACATGGAGAGGCGTACAGCCGGAAAGGCTCGTACGATCGCGGTCGATTCTGACACCTACGTGCATGAGAGTCCTTGGACGGCGATTGGTATCGCTGCCACTATCGGATTGCTGCTCGGCGTGCTGATCGGACGCAAGTGAGCTACATCGCAGCATGGACGCGCCCGACGCCCAGGATTTGGCCCCGCACTCGCTACCGATGCTGGAGTACGAGGTGGTTCGTCACCGCGGCCATTGGCGCGTTCTCCACATAGGCAAGCACTCAGCTCCGCACGACAGTCAGGACGCAGCAATTGCAGCGGCCGTCGCTCAGGCAAAACAATCGGTCGCTCAAGGTCGGCCGGCGCTAGTTCGTCTAAGACGGACAGATGGCGAAGAGCGCCTGATAGACTTTGATCCTCCGGATGAGCACAGGTGGGTGACGGGGGTGGGGTGACCAACAAAGTCGTGAGCTATAAAATCGGCGATGCCGTGTTGTGGGCGACTGCAAACTACCGCCGGAGAATACACCTTCATCGGCCATCCAAAAGACCGCCAGGCCGGCAAGGTTCTGATGCTGGCGCTGGCTGCAGAGGTTGGGTTTGAGGTAGACGCCGACGAATGCTCCCTCGACCGATCGAAGGAACCCGCCTCGGGGAAGAGAGGACCGGCAGCGAGATGTCCCGATTACCGATCAACCCCGGAAGCGAGTAGATGTTGAATTTTCGGGGAATGGAACCGGGAATGCCGGCCGGGTGACGCAGCGGAAGCCGCAGAAATCCGCCGAATGATGTCGAATAGCATATCCGCAATTGCGACCGGACCTGGCAGTGGCCGCTTGGCTCTGTAACTAACTGCCAATTCCACGTCTCGGCTACGTCCTGACGCGCTTCGCCCGCAAACTGCTGAGTCCGGCGCATCGACCGACATCCGCGCCGACCCGTACTGTCGCGATTGGCACAGTCCTGCTTTTGAAAGTAGCGACTTTCGGCTTCTCGGTTTAACGTGCCCCATGCGTGTCGGCCGCCTACAAGTGCTATCTCCGCTTGGCCAGGCAGAACACGGTCAGGCCGGCCAGCCGATTTATGTGAAATAGCGTGTGGCGCTCCAGCTCATGAATCGCCGTAAGCAGGGCATTCGTCCAGCGGGAATGCACGCGCAGATCACTGCGCGGCGTGAAGCCGGCGGAAGTGAGCCTGAGCCGTCCGCCCAATCGGGTGGCGCAGACCACCGGAAGCAGAATGGAAAAGAAATAGCGGCTGCGAATCACCGTCAGCCCGGCCTCGGCGATCGTCCGGTGCAAGCTCGCGCAAGTATAGCGACGCTTATGCTCAAGGAAGACGTCGTGCCCCGACCAAAGGAATTGAAAGGCCGGCACCGTCACCAGTACCATGCTCCCTCGCGGCATGTAGTCGGTGTAGGCCCGGATGAGTGCCACGTCATCGTCGACATGCTCAATGACGTCCATCATGAGGATCAGGTCTTGGGTTACGCGGTCCGTGCTGCGCAGATAGACAATCTGCTTACCGCAATGCATCTCGGCCCGCTCGACAGAGTAGGCCGTGTCGATGCAAGTTGCGCGCTCGCAGAAACCCGCGCAGAGCAGCCGCTTGGAAAAGAATCCGGAGCCAGCGCCGACATCAAGAATCTCACGTGCTGAATATCCGTCGAGAAACTGCAGCAGAGCATTGCCCTTGGCGACATAGTACCAGTGCTTCTCGATTCCGTCGCCGAGGATATCTTGCTCCTTGACGTCCATGGCACCGTACTTCGAAGGCTCGGACGCACGTGGCCCAATGCCGCTCCCGCTGAAAAACACAAACCGGTAGCAGCCGAGATAATTGATGGCCGTGCTTGCAACGGTGGCGATCAGCTTGGCGATCAGGAGATGCGTGAGCATGGATATCAAATAAACGATAGCAGTCGACACGCCCATCGCCACGGCCGCCACGCAGAGGAACCTGGCTAAGCTCTTGAGCGTGCCGCGGCGGCTGCGCCGATCAGCGAAGGTGATCAGGCAATTCAGGACATAGCTGTTTATCACTGCGATCAGGAAAGCCAGCACATTCGAGGTCACCACATCCAAACCGGCCAACCCGTAAAGAAAGGCAAAGGCCGAGATGTCGATTGCCGTGTTAACCGCGCCGATGCCGACGAACGTCGCAATCCGACGCGGGTGGGATTGGATCAGAGTTTCCTCGACCATCTTCCACCCACTACCCTTGCCGCTGCCTTGTCCTCCGGCGCCTTGTTCAGGCGCTCCGCCGCTTCTGACCACGAGACGGACTCCAGGAGATAGAGCGGTCGTCGCTTCGTCTCATCGAAGATGCGCCCGAGGTACTCGCCGATGAAGCCGAGGACGATGAGCTGCACGCCGCCGAGCAGCAACATGACCGACAAGAGGGTCGGAAACCCGCGCACGGCCTCGCCGAAGAAGATCACCTTGAATATCATCACCAGCCCATAGGCAAAGGCGGTCATGGCAATCGCGAACCCGAGATAGGTCGCCAGCTTGAGCGGAATGATGGTGAACGACGTGATTCCTTCGAGCGCCAAGTTCCAAAGCTGCCAATAATTCCACTTGGACTGGCCTGCAAACCGCGCGTGCCGGCTATAGGGGATGGCCTTCTGCCGAAAGCCGATCCAGGCATACAGCCCTTTCATGAAGCGGTGATGTTCCGGAAGCTGCAACAGAGCTTGAGCCGCGCGACGACTGATCAGCCTGAAATCACCGGTGTTCTCCGGTATCGGCACGGGCCCCATGCGCTTCACAGTCCAATAGAACCATCGCGCAGTCGCATTCTTCAGCCATGTCTCGCCGGCTCGTTCGGTGCGCTGGGCATAGACGACATCGTATCCGGCGCGCCAACCGTCGATCATCTCGGGAATGATCTCAGGCGGGTCCTGAAGATCTGTATCGATGATGAGGACGGCCTCACCAACCGCATGGGCAATACCCGCCGTCATGGCGGTTTCCTTGCCGAAGTTGCGGCTCAGGTTGACGATAGTGATGTTCGGATTCGTCGCGCGAAGCGCCTGCATCACGGATAATGTCCGGTCCGTGCTGCCGTCGTTCACAAACACGATCTCATAGGCCAATCTGTTGCTCCGCATGACCGTGTCCACGCGGTTCGTGAACTGATCAAGACCGCCCTCTTCGTTGTAGGCAGGCGCCACAATCGATATCAGGCCAGAGACATCGCGCTGCGGACTTTCGGCATTCATGGCCCACTCGCGACGCGTCCAAACGACGGTTTGTCCCGTGGTTGAGGAGCAAGGTCCCGGATATCCAAAGTGACCGGTACGCTGACTGGGTAGCGTCGGACGACTATCCCCCACGTCTGCGGACCTTCTCTCTTTTGAATCCATGCGACGTCGGGATCTGGGACGAGTGGGTACAGCGCGGTGTCCATATCGGCCGCAAAGCCAGGATTACAATGCCCGTCGACCCGCCATATCGATTGGCCGGGCTGCAGCCGGAATGGTGTGGGAACCACCTGTGCCCCCACGCGCTGGCCAGCCATCCGAGGAACAGACACAGTGCGGTAGAATGTCTTGTCCCACTCCGGGTTAGCGCCAAGCCCGCGTTCGATTTGCACGAAGCTTCCGTTTGCGCTCAGGGCAAGCACGGCCGAACCAACGTGTGCGCCGGCGTGATAGCGGAGGGCGGGATAATTATAGAGCGGGCAAACAGCGATCACATCTGTGGGCGATGCCGTGGCAGCCAGGAACCGGTAGGCGCCGCGCCAGTCTTCCTTTTCTCTCATGATGCCGAAGAACAGGGTCGAGGCGCCATAGAGAAGGACGGCAGCGATGGCCGCACCCGCCCCAAATCGTTCTCCAAGCCCGAAGCAAACCGCCGTGATCAGCAGAATCATCCCCGGGATCGAAAAAAGGATGACTCGGTCCATGAAAAGCGGCCGCCCGACGAACCCGAACATCCAAATGAGCATGGGCACAGCCAGATAAGCGAGGATGAGCCAGAGGACGAGGGACCGTTCTTGCAGAAGCCCATGAAGCTTTTGCCGGCCAAACCACAAGCCGGTGCCGAGCAGTACGACTGAACCGACTGCGACCGCCCCCTGCAGGAGGTGGCCCGTCCCCAACGCATCGGTCAGGGGATTGTCCCACAGTCCGACTGGAAGCAATACGCTTGCGGTCGTGGTGGCGAAATCGACCAGGCCGGCCTGTGGAAGCCAGTGAAATTCATCGCCGGCCAACATCTGCTGAATGAGGCGATAAATCCCGGGTGAAGCACAAAGCGCCATCACGCCGAAGACAGACAAGAGCTCGGCCCGATAGATGCGCCGTTCTCGCAAAACGATGGCGAGCAGCAGCAGGCTCGAAAGGATAATCCACGCCATCGCGATGATATGGGTGTAGAAACTGAGAACGTTTCCGATGCCGAAAAGGACCAGCGCCACCCGACGGCGGCGCACGTCCGACCTGCCCGGTGCCGCGATCCGCTGCAGTGCGCGAGCGTAGTAGAGCAGCCCCAGGCTTGTCAGAAGCGTCAGGAAAAACAGCAGGCTGTACGCGCGCGCCTCCTGGCTGTAATCCACATGCACAGTCCAGACCGCGAGCAACGCGGCAGCGAGTAAGCCGCTGGCCGCTCCAAAAGCCAGCCGGCCGAGCAGGTAGATGAGCCCGACGGACATCACTCCCGCTGCCACTGAGATCGAACGAACGACCTCCACCGGCGCATTCGACGGGATGAGCAGCTTGTGGAGGACATAATAGAGTGGCGGTGTCGGATCGGTCGGGAGCAGGAACATGTCCGGGATGGACCAGTTCGACAGCACGATGGTCAGGGCTTCATCGTACCACAGCCCATAAGCGTCGAGCGCAACAACCCGGAGCAGGATCGCAGCGACAAGAACCGCAACGAGCATCGTCCAATGTCTTCGCATGTCATGCGCGAGAGAGTCTGTCATCGTCGCTCGACCGAAAAGGCGCAGCCTGCCGCCCATGTCGCAAACTGCTTTATGGGCTTCAATCACCGGCGAATACGAAATGGTGATGAGCCCGCCTGTGTTAATTCAGCAGGGGGCAGCGGGTTCCAGCCGGTGCACCCGGACTGCTATGTTCCTCCCGCTATACTATGACCATGTGCGTCAGTAGCAGGCAGCGCTCTGAATCGGAGCCTTAGGGCAGCGGTCACACCAGTGCCGTATTGCGAGGTCGGCTCCAGGGTCAAAGGCTGACGACCTTCGGCTCTGCGAGCGATCCGCTCCAACACGTGTAACGGACCTACCCAGCCGGTACCGGTTCGTCCTGAAGATGCCAATTACGCACATTGACCTGTCTTTTGACATGCAACGCTCCGCCGGCACCTATGCTTTTGCGCTCGACACTTTGCTGCTGACGTAGCAAATCAGGTCAGGCGCAAATGCCTCGACAGCGCACTCACTGCGCAGCGACCGGTGTGCGCTCACTGTTCATCCGATGGGAGAGCGATTGCGTCTTCTGATCTCAGATCATGCCGAATCCTCTCGGCGCATTTCGAGAGCAAGGACCAAATTTTGATGATCATTGGTCTTGGCAAACACCACACATTCGTAGGCAACAATCTCCACCGCGGCAGGATCTCCGCCACCCTTTGCCCGCTTCATAGCATGCGCGGCCCACCAGGCACCAATCGCGGTGGCCTCGGCTTGGCTGTCTAATGGTCGATGCGAATACCAACCGCAACGCTGCCGACAGCGTCAAGATTCTCTGCTCTACAGAGGGAGCACAAAAGCGATGCTGTTAACTCACGGTTAACCCAGCGTGTAAGAGTGTAGGGCGTTTCATGCGTTGACTGTTGACGCGCCCGGGAAACGCTCGGGATCCATCGTACGGCCGGCGAGTTCCGAGCGCCGGGACCGTGGGCTGGGGATGCCGAGCAGCTTTACAAGCCTCGGCAATACGGGATCCTGCGGCGGATCGATGGACAGATCGGGACACCATGAAGAACCGAAGCACTGATCTGATTGAATGGGATGATGCGCTTTCCGAGGGGATGGGTGGCAGCGGGACGCGTTACACGTTGTCTTATGATCGTCCCGCTGATGACCGTGCCCTAGACCGCGATGTCGGACGATATTGGCTGATTGGTGTCGACGGCTTCACTGTTTGCTCGGCAAAATCAGCTCAGGACGCCCTTGCCCGCAGCGAGGGCCTCGAGGCGCTGCGCTGCATTCTTCAAGGACGGTGCGATCAAATCAGCGATGAACATTGTCGCGTGGCCGGGCTTATAGCCTCTGAAATGCTCGAAGCGGCTACAGCGGCACTCAACCTCTCCCGGCATCTCGAGAACCACGACGATCTCTTGCGGAATGTTGACGCCTTACAGGCTTTATCCAGCGCTATTCAGTCGGAATGCCTAAACCGGCAGCGGGAAAGCAAACTCCATGCTTCCCCGCCGCTGAATTAATACCTCATCCTATAACGTGCGCTTTAGATCCAGTACGGTGGCACATTGTAGTAGTCATGAATCTTCTTTCCGTAAGCCTCATCGGCCAAATTGACACGCTCGTCGGACCCGTATGTCGGAGCCTTTTCAAGCACGCGCTTATCCAAGTTAACAACATAGCCTTCAAGGTTGGTGTCGTATTTGAGAACGCCCCACGGCAGCGGGTGGTGGCGGTCCCCGATGCCGAGAAATCCTCCGAATGACATGATCGCGTAGGCGACCTTACCGGACCGTTTGTCAATCATGATCTCTTCGATAGAGCCAAGCTTCTCGCCGGCAGGGTTCTTGACGCTCGTGCCTTCCACCTTGTTGGCACTAATGAGCGCACTCGTCTCATCAGATGCTACTTGTCCTGTGGTTGCCATTGGTGCCTCCTCAAATAGTGATTTCAGCGACAACGATTCAAGCTCACGAGGCCTGAACCATCTTCCCAGCAAACCTCCTTGGCTTTGATAAGTTCCACTCCTTGCTAGTGGGACGACAGGCGCGGATAAGCGGCATGCGCCTCCGAACTGTATTCAGCTTGTGGTGCACTTCACCGCTACCGTCTTACACAGACCGTGTTGTTATAGGACCAAGGACGCGACAGTTGCTCCAGCCATGATTAGGGCACTGACTGCGCCTCCGATCGTCATCCACCAGGGAAGTGTAAGGCCCCCCATGATGCGGGAATTTACCCCGATAAGTACCATTATCGCGATGAGTGGCGCGGCTAACACACCATTCACGACGGCGCTCCAATAGAGCATCTTGATCGGATCGAACGGAGTGAAACTCAAGGCAACCCCACCTAGGGTCGCCAACGTGATAACGCCATAGAACGCCTTTGCTTCATGCGGGCGTCGATCAAGACCTTCGGTCCATCGGAACATTTCGCAGACCGCGTACGCCGCGGAGCCCGCGAGAACTGGCACTGCAAGCATGCCGGTACCAATAATCCCGACGGCGAACAATGCAAAGGCGAGCTCGCCGGCGACGGGGCGAAGCGCCTCCGCCGCTTGTGACGAGGTCTCAATTTCCGTTACCCCATTTGCATGGAGAGTCGCAGCCGTGGCCATGATGACAAAGAGTGCGATCAAGTTCGAGAACCCCATGCCTATTAGCGTGTCCGCCCTTATACGACTGAGCTCGACCCCGGCAACGCGGGGAGAAGCTCTCAGAGGTTTCTTATGGCGCCGACGGAGCTCTTCTATTTCTTCACCAGCTTGCCAGAAGAACAGGTAAGGGCTGATTGTGGTGCCAAGGACGGCAACGATGGCCATTGCGTGCTCTTGATCGAAGGTCAGCTGCGGCACAAACGTGCTATAGAGCGCTGTTTCCCACGGCAAGCGAACCGAGAATACAACCCCGACGTAAGCCAACAACGAGAGCGTTAGCCACTTCAGAATCATCGAATATTTCTTATAGCTGACGAAGACTTCAAGGACGATGCAAACGACGGCAAACACTATTGCGTACAAAGAGTGGTACCCTCCAATGAGCAATTGCAGGGCAGCCCCCATCGCGGCCAAGTCGGCGCCGATGTTGATGAGGTTGGCAACGAGTAACATGAGCACGGCTGACCGAAGCACCCACGGCGCGTAGTGGCGCCGCAAGTTTTCAGCGATACCCACCCCAGTCACTGCACCGATACCAGCGCTGATCCCCTGGATTATCGTCATGAGGGGATAAGTGAACAGCATCATCCAAGCGAGGCCGTAACCAAATTGAGCACCGACCTGGCTATAGGTGGCGATACCGCTTGGATCGTCATCAGCCGCCCCCGTAACGAGGCCCGGGCCGAGCGTCCTCAATAAGCCTGCTCGTCGCCGCGAAGGTTTGTCGGTTGCGCCAGCGGGTAACTCACGCAGGGTCATTTGAGCCTCAGGCCCCCATCGCGTAGGCGCAAAGGGAAGCAGCGAAGCTGTGGCCGGTTGGACGGCCACAACGCTTCGCTGCCTTGGCCGATGCAAGAGAGCCAGAAACATCGGCCGCCAGTTGAAAACCTCACAGAAAAGGACGCGTTGCGAGGGTTTCGCAGCCTGGAAACTAGGCCGCGGCCTTCATTTCACTCATGAGCTGTTTCTTGCGCTCAGCGAGTTCCTCGCCAAGAGCCTTAAGGTCCATGTCGCTCTTACGGCACTTCGGGAAAATCTCGTTCTGCTCTTCCTTGACGTGGTGCTTCACATATTCGCCCAGCACCTTCACGTTAGCATCGAACAGTTCGTCGTCAGAGCCAGACTCCTCGATCTTAGCGATCAGCTCTTTCAAGGACTCGTGCTCAACCTTCGCCTCGTTAAGCAAATCCTCGCCCTCATCGCCTAAAGCCTCCCGGGCGGCAGGGTAGAATATTTCCTCCTCGATCTGGGCGTGCACCGTCAGTGCATTGCAAATTTGCTGAGCGATCTTCTGCTTGGTGTTGGAGCGCGCCTTCTCAAAGCGCTCCAACAACTCGGATACTTCCTGGTGATCAGCCTTCAATAGTGCGATCGCGTCGTTGGCAGCCATTTTTGAGTCTCCCTTGAAACGTGACTGGCACCGAAGCGAACATCGGATGGTCCGGTTTCGTTGCAAACATGGCTTGGACCGATGGCGGCGGCCGGACTGCAGCGCGCTGACCGCCTCAGCAGGGCGCCATTCAGCCTCGACATGACGGCCTTCCCTCGAACACAAACCTCGTCTCGCATCGCCGATTGTGTCGGATTGCGGTATCGGCAATACCTAGGCTGGCCAGCCGTCAGACCTGGCCCCAGAGAATTGCTGGATACATCGCGCTATACGTGACACCAGGGCTGCCGACTACCTCTGACTTGTCTTTTTACATTCTGAAGGCGCCCCTTGCAGGGTTCGTCAGAATCAGTGGAACATTTTTCGAGGGCGTCGCGTTGTCCGCATGTTCCAGCATTTCGCAGCGGCCCGACCGTCCTACCCAGAGTGGTCTGTTGCCGCGGGCGGAGGGCAGCGTGGCCAGTCGAGCCCTCTTCTGGCCACGCCGCTTGGACATTTTCCCAAACCGGCGCCTCGCCACCTGATCGACGCCGGTCACTTCGGTAGCGGGGCTGTTGAGCCAGTAGCACTCAGCAGTCCGCTACCTTTTTCATGGGTGATGATAGGAGTTTCGACATATGGAAAAGCTGCAAGACATGATCGACACAGTGTTTGGTGACATCGATCAGAAGCCGGCGGCTCAGTCGCTGAGTGAGGTTGCTATTGAGCGAGAACGTGCATTCGCCGAGAGCGCGAGCAAGATCGAAGCATTGCGAGCTGCCAGGATGGCCAAAGCAGAATCCAAAATCTCTGATTCGCGCCGACGCGGACAGATCCGAGAAGCAGGGGAATGAACTGTTGGAGAATGCCAATGGCCCGAAAAGGCGAGTTGATCGATACCGGCACGGGTTAGCGCTATGTCCGGCGCAACAAGCTTGGCACATCGTTCGTTGAGTCCGACGATGTAGGCCGCTCCCTTGCGGCGGATCGGAGGAAGCGTGCCAAAACGAAAGGTAAGTCCGGCGAAGGCGGCAAAGGCACTCGGAAGTCTCCCCGCAAGAAAGGGGCGAAGCGCCGCTAGCTCACTTCCCGACTTCGTCCCTTCTGCTCGTTGACCGACCCTTAGGTCCGCCAACTTGCGGCCCGATCTACGCTCTCCCGAGAATAGGAGTAGACGAGGATCTTGCTCACGTTGGTCCCGTCCTCCGAGAGTGGAAGAAAAAACGTTTCCTCCATCACAAACTTCCCGCTGGGTGTCGTGAATGGCATTGGGTCCAGCAATGGCGCCCGGGTCGCGACAACCCGGTCATAGCAGGCCAGCGCATCTTCCGCGCTGGGGCCGAAGAATCCCTCCAAAACTGATCTACCCGTTGGATCATTGCCCCGCACCTCCATGTCGCCTGTCCCGACAAGACGGTAGACGTAGCGCCGGTCGTCTT
>Ga0079218_10000164_pt1 | contig 16379 bp, 15 predicted proteins | sample NCCompost_FD_77181 | JGI IMG/M metagenome (GOLD analysis project Ga0079218, IMG submission 77181) | Agricultural soil microbial communities from Utah to study Nitrogen management - NC Compost | ecosystem: Environmental > Terrestrial > Soil > Agricultural land | place: USA: Utah | collected... | reverse complement strand
TAAGCCCTAAGCCGACATCGCAATGACGCGGAGTGTTCAATGCGTCATTGCGTACACAAGCACGTTGATTCCAAACGAATAGCCCGGCAAGGACATCGTCCGGAAGTATTCCGGATCGTCGCCTTCGCGCTCGAAGGAATCGCCGAGGTCGGTGTTGTGCGTGGACAGCACCATGATGCGCCCCTTGTCGTCGAGGATGGCGCGCGTGTGAACTTCGGCGCTGTCGAAGCCGCGCTCGGAGGTGTTGCCGCCGCTCCCGGCCCAGAAGTTGATCGAGGCGATCTGCGGCGTGCGCGGCACCTGGAACTGGCTGTGGAAGAGTGGATGGTCGTTCGAGAGCTCGACGAAGGGATACTCGGTGGCCGGCAGCACGCGCCGCACCTGCGCTTCCCACCATTGCCACGCGTAGGTGCCCCAGAAATCGTCGGCCCACAGGAAGCCGCCCTTCAGCAGGTAGTCCCGGAGCTTGGCGGCCTCCGGCTCGCTGATAACCGCCGAGCCGACCTCGGTCATCATGATGAACGGGCACTGGTACAGCACGTCGTCGGTGAGCCGCAGCAGCAGGTGGTTGGGCTCGCCGTCGCTGGCCTTGCCGACGGTGGTCTTGGTGAGCTCGGACAGCCGGATCGACAGGTTGATGTCGGCGCGCGGCCAGTCGACGTTCCACGACCCCCCCTGGTTGTCGCCGCCGAAGCCGCCGTTGAAGACGATGCGGCAGAACTGGAACGAGCCGTCCACGTCCTCGGGCGTCGAGAGGCGCACGTTGCCGAAGCCGCGGTTGAACCCGCGGCGGAACTGCGCCTCGACCGTGCTCGCCGCGGCCACGAGCACCGCGAGGATCAGCACGCTGGCGACGGGCCGGCGCCGCAGGAACCGCATGGCGCCAGTCTACCCTTGATTCCGGCGTCCCGGTACCGCGCAGCCGAATGGCCGCCGCCGCCGGGCTCGCTGGCGCTCGTGGACGTGCCGCGGATTCGCGCCGCGGCCCCGTGATAATCTGGTTTCGTACCTAGCGAGGGCCGGGAACGTAGCGGGCCCTTTACCTGCGGCCCGTACTCGCCGGGCTCGTGGACGTAGGCATCAGCGAGCACACGCGAAAGGTGTGTGCGATGCCTTACCAGCTCTCGTCCCTCACTCCCAATCTGATCGTGGCCGACGTGGAACGCAGCCTCGCGTTCTATCGCGACGTGCTGGGCTTCACCGTGGAGACGACCGTGCCCGACGCGGCCCCGTACGTGTTTGCCATCCTGCGCTCGGGCCCCGTCGAGGTGTACCTCAACGCGCCCGGCCCGGCGACCGAGGAGTATCCGTCGCTCGGCGGCCGTCCAATCGGCGGCACGTTGACGCTGTTCATCAGGATTGCCGGCATCCGCGCCGCCTACGAGGCGCTGAACGGCCAGCTGAACGTCGTGATGCCGCTCGAGAAGAAGTGGTACGGCGTCACCGAGTTCGCGTGCACGGATCCCGACGGCTACGTGATCACGTTCGCCGAGCAAGAGGCCGCGCTATAGAATCACAGTCGTGAGCGCTCGCGTTCTTGCGATTGCGGCGGTTGTCGCGGCCGTGGCCGTCGGCTTGTTCTTCCTTCTGGGACCGCGCGGTGCGCCGGCGCCAGTGGACGGGCCGTCGGCAGAGGTTGCGACGACCGCCCCCAGCCCCGCGGACGCGCCGTCACCCGCGCCGGGCGCGGACGCGCCCGCGGCCACGGCGTCGCGTCCACGTGCCGCGAGACCGGCCGCCGCTCCCGAGGCCGCAGCCGCCGCGCCGGCCGGCGTGGAGGTCGTGCCCGACGCGGGCACGCTGCGCATCGAGACCGACGTGCCCAACGCGCAGGTGTTCCTCGATCGCCAGTTCATCGGCACCGCGCCCGTCACGGCCGCCAACGTCAAGCCCGGCACGCATCAGCTCAACGTGTCGGCCGAGGGCTTCGAGGGCATTGCCCGGTCGATCGACGTCGAGCCGGGCGCGCGCGATCTGATGATCCGGTTCCGCGAAGTGAAGCTCGACGCGCGCGTCGCGGTGGTGCACAAGCACCGCATGGGGTCGTGTCGCGGCGAGCTCGTGGCCACGGCGCAGGGGCTGCAGTACACGACCGAGGACAAGGATGATCGGTTCACGGTCGCGATGGCGGATCTGGAGCAGTTCCAGGTGGACTACCAGGAGAAGAACCTGCGCGTGAAGGTGCGGCGCGGCAAGCAGTACAACTTCACCGATCCCGACGGCAACGCCGATCGGCTGTTCGTGTTCCATCGCGACGTCGACAAGGCGCGGCAGCGGCTCGCGAGCGGCGAGCGACCGGCGAGCGACTGACCAGCAGCTGGCGTGACCGCGTCATCCGCCAGTCCTATCGGCGTCTTCGACTCCGGCGTCGGCGGCCTCTCGGTGCTGCGTGAGATCCGCCGCGAGCTGCCGCACGAGAGCGTCCTCTACGTCGCCGACTCCGGTTACGCGCCGTACGGCGACCGTCCCGCCGCATTCATCCAGGAACGATCCCTCGCGGTGACGCAGGCGCTCATCGAGCGCGGCGCCAAGGCGATCGTGGTCGCGTGCAACACCGCGACGGGCGCCGCGGTGGAGGTGCTCCGCCAGGCCTTTTCGCTGCCCATCGTCGCGATCGAACCGGCCGTGAAGCCGGCGGCCGCGGCCACGCGGTCGGGCGTCGTGGGCGTGATGGCCACGAGTGTGACGCTGTCGAGCACCAACCTGCTGCGTCTGGTGGGGCAGTATCCCGCGCCCGGCGGGACCGCGATGCAGGCGTGTCCGGGCCTGGTCGAGCAAGTGGAGCAGGGCGACGTGAGCTCGCCCGCCACGCGCGCGCTCGTCGAGCAGTACGTCCGCCCTCTGGTGGACAAGGGCGCCGACACTATCGTGCTCGGGTGCACGCACTATGCGTTTCTGGAGCCGGTGATTCAGGCGGTCGCCGGTCCGGCCGTGACGGTGATCGATCCGGCGCCTGCCGTCGCGCGCGAGCTGCGCCGCCGCTTGACGGGTGCGTCGTTGCTGGCGTCCGAGGACGCCGTCGCGTCCGAACGCTATCTGACGACGGGCGACACCGCGCAGGCGGCGCGCGTCATGAGTCAGCTCCTCGGGCGCGACGTCCCGGTCGCCCGGGTGTGAATGCCTCTCAGTCGGTGAAGACGGTCAGCTTGCGCGACTGAATCAGCCATTTCCCGTTGCGCTTGACGAGCCGGTCTTCCGAGCGGCCCATCGCGGCCGCGCTCATCTTGCCGTCCTTGTCGCGCCGCACGGTCTGCCAGTACGACTGGTGCAACGCCTCGCCCGGCATCGGGAACGTGATGCGCACGTTGCTGATCACGTGGTACAGGTTCGACGCCGGCAGCCCTTTCGCCTTGTTCTCGTCGCGCCGCTGGATGAGCCCGGTGACGATCTTGCGAATCTCCGCGTGTCCCCGGCTGATGCTGCCGTTCGAATCGATGACGGCGTCCTCGGTGAACACGCCCACATATCCGTCCGCGTCCAGCGAGTCCACCGTCCACACGTAGCGGGCCATGACGTCCTCGACCGCGATGCGGTCGTCGGAGGTCCCGAGATTCGCCTGCGCGGATACGAGCGCGGGCACGGCGAGGAACGCGATGAGCGCGGCGAGGTGCAGTCGCATGGCGTGGCTCCTGAACGCTAGAGTGCGGCCGCGGCGGCGGTCACTTCCGCGGCGTGGTCGTCCACCTTGACCTTGTCCCACCGCCTGGCCACCTTGCCCTCGGCGTCGATCAGATAGGTGGTGCGCACGATCCCCATGTACTTGCGGCCGTAGCGCGCCTTCTCCTGCCACACGCCGTATTTCTCGGCCACCGCGTGCTCGGCGTCGGCCAGCAGCGGAAACGAGATGCCGTGCTTCTTGGCGAACTTCGCCTTGCTCTTCTCGTCGAGGATGCTGATGCCCAGCACCACCGCCTTGGACTTCTTGAGCCCGGGTAGCGCGGCCTCGAACTCGCAGGTTTCCTGCGTGCAGCCGGGCGTGTCGTCCTTCGGATAGAAGTAGAGGATCACGGGGCGTCCCAGGTAGGACGACAGTTTGTGGGTCGCGCCGGTCTGGTCGGCGAGCGCGAAGGCCGGCGCCTTCTTGCCAGGTTCGATCAAAGCCATACGTGTCATTATCTACGACCGGATGAGCGAAACCCGGACCGCCATCGTCGCCTGCGATGGCTCTTTCACCTACGACGAGCTCGACGACGCCTCGCGGCGCGTCGCCGGCCGCCTGCTCGGCGACAACGACGACCTGAAACAGACGCGCGTGGCGTTCCTCGTCGCGCCCAGTTTTGTGTATGCCGCGGTGCAGCGTGGCATCTGGCGCGCCGGCGGCGTCGCGGTGCCGCTCGCGGTTTCGCACCCACCCGCCGAACTCGAGTACGTGATCCGGGACTCCGGCGCCTCGCTGGTCGTAGCCGGACCGGGCTTCGAAGAGGTGCTGGCGCCGCTGGCGAAGGCTGCGCGGGCGCGCTTCGTCCGCGCCACGGACGCGATGCAGGCCGCGCCGGCCGCCGCGTTGCCGCAGCTGCCCTCGTCGCGGCGCGCGCTCATCGTCTACACCAGCGGCACCACCGGAAAGCCCAAGGGCGCCGTGACCACGCACGAGAACGTCGGCTCGCAGGTGGCGGCGCTGGTGCAGGCCTGGTCGTGGCGCCCCTCCGATCGGCTGCTGCTCGTGCTGCCGCTGCACCACGTGCACGGCATCATCAACGGGCTGGGCTCGGCGCTGGCGGTCCGCGCCACGTGCGAGATCCTGGCGGCATTCGACGCCGACACGGTGTGGGAGCGCCTGTCCTCCGGCGAGATCACGGTGTTCACCGCGGTGCCGACGGTCTACAGCAAGCTCATCGCGGCATGGGACGCGGCGCCCGCGCTGCAGGCCGCGCGCTCCGCCGGCGTGCGAGGCCTCCGGCTGATGATGTCGGGGTCGGCCGCGCTGCCGGTGCACGTGCTCGAACGGTGGCGCGAGATCAGCGGGCACACGCTGCTCGAGCGCTACGGGATGACCGAGATCGGCATGGCGCTCTCGAACCCGCTCGACGGGGAGCGCCGGCCCGGGTGCGTCGGGCAGCCGCTGCCGGGAGTGGACGTGCACCTGGTGGACGAAGACGGCATCGAGGTGCCGGAGGGAGCGCCGGGGGAACTGGAAGTGCGCGGACCGGCGGTGTTCCACGAGTACTGGCAGCGGCCCGAGGAAACCGCCGCCGCCTTCCGCAACGGCTGGTTCCGTACCGGCGACATGGCGGTGCTCGAGAACGGGTCGTACCGGCTCCTGGGCCGGACCAGCGTGGACATCATCAAGACGGGCGGCTACAAGGTGTCGGCGCTCGAGATCGAGGAGGTTCTGCGCACCCACCCGGCCGTCGCCGAATGCGCGGTGGTGGGCGTGCACGACCCGGAGTGGGGAGAACGGGTGTCAGCCGCCGTCGAGCTGAAGCCGGGCGCGTCGCTCTCGCTCGAGGATCTGCAGCGCTGGGCCAAGGAGATTCTGGCGCCCTATAAGGTTCCCCGGGCCCTCGCCCCGGTGAATGCCCTGCCGCGCAACGCCATGGGCAAAGTGGTGAAGCCACAGGTTGCGAGGCTGTTCGATTAGCGGTACGCTCCCGGCATGAGCCCGCGACGCCGCACGCTGCTGACAAGCGGGCTCCTTGCCGTCCTGTTGCTGGCCGGCGTGGCCGTGTCGGCGCAGCGCTTCGGCGGATTCGGCAGCTTCCGCGAGGGCACGTTCCCCACGCTGTGGGCGCCCTCCCGCATGCCCGAGGCGTCGTTCACGTTCTGCCGTCTCGCGTATCGCAGCGTCCGGTTCGAGCAGTCGGGTATCGGCTGGCAGACCGACTATCCCTACGCCGAGATCAACCTGATGACGCGTCTCTCGGAGCTGACGCGGACGCGGATCGGCCAGGACGACAACCAGAGCCCGCGGCACTATGTCGTGCGCCTGACCGACGATACGCTGTTCAACTGCCCGTTTCTCATGGCGTCGGATGCCGGCACGATCGGGTTCAGCGACACCGAGGCGCTGCGGCTGCGCAACTATCTGCTGAAGGGCGGCTTCTTCTGGGTGGACGACTACTGGGGCGAGGCGGCCTGGAAGCAGTTCGAGTCGCAGATCGCCAAGGCGCTGCCGCCGTCTGAGTACCCGATCGAAGACGTGGCGCTCGACGATCCGCTGCTGCACTCGGTGTACTCGCTCAACCACATTCCGCAGATCTCGAACTTCCAGTTCTGGCGGCGCTCGGGCGGGCGCACGTCAGAGCGCGGCGCCGACAGCGACGTCGTGCACCTGCGCGTCATCCGCGACGCGAAGCGGCAGGTGATGGTGGTGATGACGCACAACACCGACATCGCCGACTCGTGGGAACGCGAGGGCGAGGACCCGGACTACTTCCACCAGTTCTCACCCGACGGCTACGCTCTTGGCGTGAACGTGCTCGTCCACGCGATGACGCACTAGGCCCTGAGCCGTTCGGGCGCCAGTTCGTCCGCCGGCTCCGTCGCCGACGCGCGCAGCAGCATCGCCGCGGTGTAGACGACGACCACCACGACCAGCCACCGCACCGCGACGAGCGGAAGCGCCTTCACGATGTAGAACGCGATCAGCACCCCCGGGATTCCGCCGAGCGTCAGGCCGAGCCCGGCGCGCAGGTCGTACTTCTGCTTGCGGATGAATTGCGCGCTGGCGGTCGGCATCAGGAACGCGCAGGCGCCCATCATGATCGGAAACGCCGCCGTCGGATCCATCCCGAGCAGACTCACCATGATCATGATGGGGGCGTAGGCGCCGATTCCGAGCGTCATCAGCGCGCCGAGGCCGAACGTGATCGCGCAGGCGACGACCAGTTTCGTGCCGGTGAGTGCCAGCGCCTCGCCGCCGCCCGGCATCCGGTTGAGCGCGGTGAGAGCCATCAGTACGGCGGCAACGACGAGCGCGATTCCCATCCCGCGCTGGATGCTTCGTTTGGGCAGGCCGGCGACGATCGACGCGCCGATCCACGAGCCGCCCACCGCGGACACGATGAGGAGCGTGAGCGTCTCGAACCCCACCGCGACGGCGGTGATAAACAGCAGGGCCTGTACGACGGTGGGGAGTGCATGGCCCACATTGAGCGTGCCCGGGATCTGCTGATCGGGCACCATCCGCCACAGCCGGTAGATCGTCGTTGTCAGCGCGAACGATCCAATGCCGAGCGTGTCGAGGAAGTCGGTGACGAATCCAACGAGCGCGTGCCGGCCGCTCAAGAGCCGCCCCGGCTGGGGCCGCGCCCGTTCCTGTGCGATCCAGAAGAGTACGAACGCCGCCGTGAGCGCCAGCAGCAGCGCCAGCAGCAGAAGTTTCGGATCGGGCATCTCGGCTCGCGTCGCCCCGATCAGCCGGCGGCGACGTACGGAATGGTTTGCGGCCCTTGCGGCAACACGCACAGCGTGGCCGCCCGGCCCGCGGCGGACAACGCGTCGCGCACGGCGCCCGACACGTCGTCCACCGGCGTGAAGTGCGCGGCGCGCACCTCGTCGGCCGGCAGGCCGCTCGTCTTCACGAGCACGCGCGCCTTGAGCTGAATCTGCGCCTGCACCTGCACCTGCCACTGATCGGGACGCGAGTAGCCGCGCGCGCAGATCATCCGCAGCAGCGCCGCCGGGTCCGGCTGCGATCTGAGCACCTCGCCGTACGACCCGTGCGAGGGCAGGCCGTCGCGGCATTCGGCGGCGCACACGATCACGCCGCCCGGCTTGATGATCTGCGCCGCCGCCGACATCCCCTTCACCGCCTGGTACAGGTTCTGGTCCAGCGGGTAGCCCGAGTTGGTGGTGAGCACCACGTCGAACGGCGCCGGCACGGCGCGCATCGCCGTGGTTTTGACGTGGGCGCAGGCCCGCGCGTGCTCGGCAAACAGGTTGCCCGCAAAGGCGGCGGTGATCTTCTGCTCGCGGTTCAGCGCCACGTCGATCGAAAACGTCGGCGGCGCCATGGCCGCAATCGCCCGCACGTCGTCGTGGATGGGATTGCCTTCGGTAATGCCCCAGGTCGCGTTGGGATGGCCGATGCGCGCGGCGTCGTGCAGCGTCATTACGGTGGCCAGGCCGGCCAGGCCCGGCGCCACCATCTTGGGCCCGCCGCTGAACCCGGCAAAGAAGTGCGGCTCGACGAAGCCGGTGGTGATGCGTACGTCGGCGGCCAGCCATTCCCGGTTGAGGCGCACGTCCACGCCGGTGGACGTAAGGCCGATCCGCTCGAGCGAGGCGTCGTCGCGGCTGTCGTGATTGAGCACCCGGCAGCGATCGAGGATCTCGCGACCGAGCATGCGTTCGAGCTCGGCTTCGGTGTTGATCCGGTGGGTCCCGGTGGCGATGAGGATGGTGATGTCGCGGCCGGGAATGTCGGGGATTTCCTCGAAGATGGCCCGCAGCATTTCCCGGCGCGGCTGCGCGCGGGTGACGTCGCACACCGAGATGACCACCTTCTGGCCCGGCTTCACGAGCGACCGGAGCGGCGGACTGTCGATGGGCGCCCGGATCGCCGCCAGCAGCGCGCCGTGCGGGTCGGGATCCGCAGCGCGGAACACCGGCTCGATGACAGTCACGGGAGACTGTGGCAGATCGACCTCGAGGCCGTCGTTGCCGTAGTCGAGACGCACGCGCACCGCCCGAGAGTGTACCATCTGGCGGATGCCGGATACCGGCGGAAGCAGGATGGGAACCAGGGACATCGCGCGGCTCGCCGAGGAACTGCGCGGCATGTGCGGCGCGAGCGCGGTGCTGACCGAGCCGGTGCAGCTGCTCACCTACGAGTGCGACGCGCTGCCGCACTTGCGCGAGTCGCCGGCCATCGTGGTGCTGCCGGCCTCGGCGGCCCAGGTGCAGGCCGTGGTGCGGCTCTGCGCGCGCGACGGCGTGCCGTTCGTCGCGCGCGGGCACGGCACCGGGCTGTCGGGCGGCGCGTTGCCCGTGCCCGGCGGTGTCGTCATCAGCCTTGCCCGTCTGAATCGGGTGCTCGACATCGACATTCCGAACCGGCTCGTCACCGTGGAGCCGGGGGTGACCAACCTCGAGATCACCCGCCAGGTGGCGCCCTTCGGCTACTACTACGCGCCCGATCCCTCCAGTCAGCAGGTGTGCTCGATCGGGGGCAACGTGGCCGAGAACTCGGGCGGCGCCCACTGTCTGAAATACGGCTTCACCGTGCATCACGTGGTGGAAGTGGAGGCCGTCCTGCCGGACGGCAGCCTGACGCGCATCGGCAGCCGGCTCGCCGACGAGCCCGGTCCCGACGTCCTCGGCCTGCTGGTCGGCAGCGAGGGCACGCTCGCCGTCGTGACGAAGGTGGTGGTGCGGATCCTGCGGCGGCCCGAGACGGTGCAGACGCTGCTCGCGGCCTACGATACGATCAGCGCCGCCGGCACCGCGGTGTCCGAGATCATCGCGGCCGGCATCATTCCGGCGGCCGTGGAGATGATGGACGCGCTCGCGATCAAGGCGGCCGAGGCCGCGGTGCACCCGAACTTTCCCCCCTCAGACACGATTCTGATCGTCGAGCTCGACGGACCGGCGACCGAGGTGCGCGAGCTCTTCGCGATGGTCGAGGCGATCTGCCGGCGCACCGGCGCGACGACGGTCGAAGTGGCCGCCGACGAGGCGCACCGGCTGCGCATCTGGAAAGGGCGCAAGGCGGCGTTTGCGGCGATGGGCCGCGTATCGCCGAACTACTACGTGCAGGACGGCGTGGTGCCGCGCACGAAGCTGCCCGAGGTGCTCGGCCGCATCCGCGCCCTGTCGGAACGCAGCGGCCTTGGCATCGGCAACGTCTTCCATGCCGGCGACGGCAATCTGCACCCGCTCATCTGCTACGACGAGTCGGTGCCTGGACAGGCGGAGCTGGCGGAACAGGTCGCCGGCGAGATCCTGACCTACTGCGTAGAAGCGGGTGGCTCGATCACCGGCGAGCACGGCGTGGGCGCGGACAAGAAGGACTACATGCCGCGCATGTTCTCCGAGCACGACCTCGACGCGTTTCAGCAGGTGCGCGACGCCCTCGATCCGCAGCGCCTGTGCAATCCCGGTAAAGTGCTGCCGACGCCACGCCTGTGCGGAGAGGTGCCCGGGCCGTATCGCGAACACCCCGTGGAACGCGCCGGGCTGGCCGAACGCTTCTGATGGCCGTCGTTCCGCAAGGCAGATCTGGAACGCCCGGCGAGGCGATCGACGGCCTGACGCCGCGGCTGGTCGCTGAACCCGCTTCGGGCGACGCCTGCGCCGCGGTGCTGGCCGCGGCGGCGGCCAACAGCCTGTCCACCGTCGTTCGAGGCGGCGGCACCAAGAGCGGCTGGGGACGGCCGATCGATGCCGTCGATCTCGTCGTGTCCACGCGGTCGCTCGCCGATCTGCTCGTGCATCGCGACGGCGATCTCACCGTCACGGTGGGGGCGGGTGTGCCGCTGGCGCGGCTGAATACCAGGCTGTCGGCGCGCGGGCAGTGGCTGCCGGTCGATTCGGCCTTCGCGGGGGCCACCATCGGCGGCGTGCTCGCCACCAACGACAGCGGCCCGCTGCGTCACCGGTTCGGCACGCCGCGCGATCTGCTCATCGGCATCACGCTGGCGCTCACCGATGGCCGGGTGATCAAAGCGGGCGGCACGGTAGTCAAGAACGTCGCCGGCTACGATCTCGGGAAGCTCGTCACCGGCTCCTACGGCGCGCTCGCCGCCATCGTCGACGCCACGTTCAAGCTGCTGCCGCTGCCGCACGCGTCGGCCACGCTGCGCGCCGTCTACGCCGATCCCGAACCGCTCGCCGCCGATGCGGCGGCCATCGCCGGCGGGCAGCTCGAGCCGCTCGCCTTCGACGTCCGCGCCGGCGACACGCCGGAAGGTCCGCGGTGGACACTGCTGGCGCGCTTCGCGTCGAGCCCCGCCGCCGTCGCATCGCAGATCGAGGCCGCGCGCGCGCTCGTGCACGGTGAGACCACCGCGCTTCGCGAGGGGCTCGAGACACGTGCCTGGTCCGAGCAGACCGGGCTGGTCTGGGAGGGCGACGGGGCGGTGGTTCGGTGCAGCTGGCTGCCAGCCCGGCTCGGCGAGGTGCTGGCCATGGTTCGCGCGATGCGCGCCGACTGCGGCGTGACGTTCACGGGCCGCGCGGGTACCGGCAGCGGGCTGCTGCGTCTCACCGGGCCAGACGCCGCGGTGGGAGCGGCCGTCGTCCGCGCGCGGCACGACGCGTCGCCCGTCGGCCACGTCGTCCTGCTTCGGGGCAGCCGGGAGCTGCGGTCGCAGGTGGACGTGTGGGGCACGGCCCCGTCGGCGCCGGCCGCGGCGCTCAAACGCGCGCTCGATCCAACCGGCATCCTCAACGCCGGCCGAGGACCTCTCTGATGGGTGTGCTGTCCGGACCCGACGCGCCGCCCACGGCGCTCATCGACACCTGCGTGCACTGCGGGTTCTGCCTGCCCACGTGCCCGACGTATCTGCTGTGGGGCGAGGAGATGGACTCGCCGCGCGGCCGCATCTATCTGATGAAGGCCGGTGTCGAGGGGCGCGCCGATCTCACGCCCACGTTCGTGCAGCACTTCGACAACTGTCTCGGCTGCCTGGCCTGCGTCACGGCCTGTCCGTCGGGCGTGCAGTATGGACCGCTCATCGAGCGGACCCGCGCGCAGATCGAGCAGAAGTATCCGCGCCCGGCCGCCGATCGGTGGTTCCGGCGCGCCCTGATGGCGGTGGTGCCCTATCCCTGGCGCATGCGTCTCGCGATGCTGCCGCTGGCGCTGATGGGCGGCCTGCTGCGCGGCCTGCTGGGCGCCGATCGGCCCGCAGGCGCCCGTCACGGCCTGCTGGCCCGCCTGCGCTCGTCGCTGAGCGTGGCACCGCCGGTCACGCTGGCGGGCCTGTTTGCCAGCACGCCAGCGGTGACGCCCGCGCAGGGGAAGCAGCGCATGAAGGTGGCCATGCTGACCGGCTGCGTGCAGCGCCTGGCCTTCGGGCATGTCAACGACGCCACGGTGCGCGTGCTCGCGGCCGAAGGCTGCGAGGTGACGGCGCCTCCGGCGCAGGGCTGCTGCGGCGCGCTGCCGCTGCATGCGGGGAACATCGAGCAGGCGCGGGCGCTGGCGCGGCGCACGATCGAGGTGTTCGAGCAGTCCGGCGCGGATCGCATCGTGGTGAACGCCGCCGGCTGCGGATCCGCCATGAAGGACTACGGGGAGCTTTTTGCCGGCGACACGGAGTGGGCCGCTCGCGCCCACGCGTTCAGCGCCAAGGTGCGCGACGTCTCGCAGGTCCTCACCGAGCTCCCGCCGCGCGCGGCGCGGCATCCGCTGCGTGCCCGCGTTGCGTATCACGACGCCTGCCACCTGGCCCACGGACAGGGCGTCCGCGCCGAACCGAGGGCGCTCCTGCAGGCGGTGCCCGGCCTCGAACTCGTGTCGCCCGCCGAACCCGAGATCTGCTGCGGCAGCGCCGGCATCTACAACCTGGTGCAGCCGGGGCCGGCCGCCGACCTCGGCGATCGCAAAGCGCGCCACCTTGCCGCCCTGTCTGCGGATATGATCGCCACCGCCAATCCGGGCTGCACGCTGCAGATCGCCGCGGCCGGGCGGCGTCTCGGGCATAATTGGCCGGTTTTTCATCCAGTCGAACTGATCGACGCGTCGATTCGAGGCGTCGATCCGCGCAAGCCCGCCGACTGACGTTCGGCGGCCTGTCTCGCCGTAGCCACGTTGGCTCGCGAAGCGAGCGGATGTGGCAAAGGCGGAGGACTTATGTGGCAGCACAACTATGAGCCGATCGCGGGCAGCCTGGGTGTGTCCGCGCTCGTGGCCGCGATTCCGATCTTCGTGCTCTTCACGATGCTGGGCGCGTTGCGGAAGCCGGCCTGGATGTCGGCCGCGGCGGCGCTCGGGTCCGCGCTGCTCGTCGCGCTCTTCGCCTACGGCATGCCGGTGCAGCTCGCGCTGCTGTCCACGCTGTACGGCGCCGCGTACGGGATCTTCCCGATTGCCTGGATCGTGTTCGCCTCGATCATGCTGTACCGACTGGCGGTCGATACCGGCAAGTTCGAGATCATCAAGGACTCCGTCGGCAGTCTGACCGACGACCGCCGCCTGCAGGCGATGTTCATCGCCTTCTCGTTCGGCGCGTTCATCGAGGGCGCGGCGGGCTTCGGCGCGCCGGTGGCGGTGTCCGGCGCCATGCTCGCCGGCCTCGGGTTCAACCCGTTCTACGCCGCCGGCATCTGCCTGCTGGCCAATACGGCGCCGGTGGCGTTCGGGTCGATCGGCATCCCGGTGATCACGCTGGCCAACGTAACGGGCCTGCCGGTGCTCCCCCTGAGCGGCATGGTCGGCAAGCTGTGCGCGATGATCTCGATCATCATCCCCGGCTACCTCATCGTGGTGATGGCTGGCGGGCGGCGCGCGCTCGAGGTCTGGCCGGCGATCGTGGCGTGCGGCGTGTCGTTCGCGGGCGTGCAGTACTACGTCTCGAACTACATCGGCCCCGAGCTCACCGACATCCTGAGCTCGCTCACGTGCATCATCGTGATGGTCGCGGTCCTGAAGCTGTGGAAGCCGAAGACCATCATGCGGCTCGAAGGCGACAAGCCGGTGTCGCTGACGATGAACCGCCACAGCGGCGGCGAGCTCTTCATGGCGTGGTCGCCGTACCTGCTGCTCGTGGTGTTCGTGCTCGTGTGGGGGGAGCGCGAGATCAAGCCCTACATCAACATGGTCGGCGACTACCTGGTGCCCGACTCGCTCCCGATCGCGCCGTCCACCGGACTCCTCGCCGAACGCCTGATGGTACCCGGCCTCCACAACCTGATCGAGCGCGTGCCGCCGGTGGTGGCGAAAGCGTCGCCGTACAACGCGTTCTACGAGCTGAACTGGCTGAGCGCCTCCGGAACGGCGTGCCTGCTGGCGATTTTCGCCTCCGCCCTCGTCCTGCGGGTCCGGCCGGCGCGCCTCGCAAAGGTCTACGTCGATACGTTCAAGCAGCTGAAGCTGGCGCTCCTGACCATCGCGTGCATGCTCGGTCTTGCGTATTTGATGAATTACTCGGGCATGACGTCGACGCTCGGTCTGGTCATGGCCGGAACAGGCACCGCGTTCCCGTTCTTCAGCGCGATGGTCGGCTGGCTCGGTGTCTTCCTGACCGGCAGCGACACGTCGGCGAACGCGCTGTTCGGGAACCTGCAGGTGGTGACCGCCAACGCGCTGGGCCTGAACCCGATTCTGACCGCGTCGGTGAACTCGGCCGCCGGCGTGATGGGCAAGATGATCTCGGTGCAGAGCATCGCGGTGGCCGTGGCCGCCACCGGCATGTCGCGCGACGACGAGAGCAGGTTGTTCCGTTTCACCATCAAGCACAGCGTGCTGCTGATGATTGTGATGGGCATCATCTCGCTGCTCTACGCCTACGTCTTCCCTCAGTACGTCCCGATGGTTACACCTGAATAGGGGTCGCGCGGAGCCGCGCCTTCGCGGCATTCTTGAGCCACGGCCTCGGCCCACGCCTTGCAGCCAATCCGGCTGTTGAGGCGCGGGCCCTCCTGCCCCCGCGAAGCGGCGACAACTTTGCTTGGCTTTTGAGCAGTTGCGGACACGCTTGTTCTGAAACGGGCCTGTACGGGGCGGCGTAATGAACGAAAGCGGAAAGTCCGCACGTCGTTGGGAAACATGAACGAGTCCGAGACGGGTACCCAGGCAACCGACGTCCGCGGCCGGCGCCGGTTTCTCGGCGGCATCATTGCCGCTATACAGGCCGCCATCGGCGGCACGCTTGGCGTGGTCATGGGCGGCGCGGTGCTGTCGCCTGGGCTGGCGCGCCGCGACGCGTCGTGGTTGCCGGCCGGGCGGCTGACCGACCTGGCCATCAACCAGCCCACGCCGGTGATGCTGCGCCTCGAACGGCAGGACGGCTACCAGCGCGTGGTCGATCGCCGCGCGGTGTTCCTGGTGCGCAACGGCGATGCGGTCACGGCGCTCGATTCCACGTGCACGCATCTGGGCTGCCGCGTGAGCTGGAGCTCCGAGACGCAGGAGCTGAAGTGCCCCTGCCACGGCGGCACGTACGACCGTGATGGCCGCGTGACCTCCGGGCCGCCGCCCGAGCCGCTCGCGCGGTTTGCCACACGCGTGGAGCCGGACGGCCGCGTGATGGTGCAGCTCTGATGCTGCGGGCGCTGATCGACTGGTTCGATTCCCGTACCGGCATCCGCGCCGCCCGCGCCCACCTGCTCGACGAGCCGATTCCCGCCGGCACCGGCTGGTCGTTCGTCACCGGCAGCGTGGTGCTGTTCCTGATCCTCGTGCAGCTGGCGACCGGCGTCGTGCTCACGATGTACTACGTGCCGGCGCCGGACCACGCCTACGCCAGCATCCGCTTCATCATGGACCGGCTGCCGTTCGGCAGCGTGCTGCGCGGCCTGCACTTCTTCGGTGCGAGTTTCATCGTCGTCGCCGCGCTCGTGCACATGCTGCGCGTGGTGGCGCTCGGCTCCTACAAGAAGCCGCGCGAGGTGACGTGGCTCACGGGCGTCATCCTGCTGCTGCTCATCCTGGGCTTCGCCTTGAGCGGCTACCTGCTGCCGTGGGACCAGAAGGCGTACTGGGCGACCACCGTCACGATCAACGTGGCGCGCAGCGGGCCGATGGGCGAGTACGTGGCCGGCCTGCTCCGCGGCGGCAGCGGCCTGGGTCCGCTCACGCTGCTGCGCTGGTACTCGGCGCATGTGTTCCTGCTGCCGGCGTGTCTGATCGGCTTCATCGTCGCGCACATTTACCTGATGCGGCGCCACGGGATTTCCGGGCCGGTGGACCCGGTGGCTGGCCACGCCAAGCCGTTCTATCCCTACCACGCGCTCAAGGACACGCTGGCGATTGCACTCGTGTTCGCGGCGCTCATCGCCTGTGCCGTCACCTTCCGTGCGCCGCTCGACGCGGTGGCCGATCCCACCGACGCCACCTACGTACCGCGGCCCGAGTGGTATTTCCTCAGCCTCTTTCAGCTCCTCAAATACTTCCCCGGGCCGCTCGAGCCCGTCGCTACTCAGGGCCTCCCGGGCCTGGTGGTGCTCTTCCTGTTTCTGCTGCCGTTTCTGGGCAAGGGCACGAGCCGCCGGCTGCGCGACCGGCCGGCCGTGGCCGCAGTGTTCCTGCTGATTGGGCTTGTCGTGACCGGCCTCACGGTGATGGGGCTGCGTGACACGCCCGGTCACTCCGCGTCGGAAGGGTGGAGCCCGCTGGCCGTCGCGGGCAGCGAGTTCGTGAAGGACGCGCGGTGCACGACCTGCCATCGACCCGGCGGCGCCGCCAGCGAGATCACGACGCTGGCCATGCTCAAGGATCCCGACTGGCTGCTGTCGCACGTGCGCGACCCGCAGATCATCGCGCCGGGGCTGCG
>Ga0079218_10000163_pt1 | contig 16411 bp, 14 predicted proteins | sample NCCompost_FD_77181 | JGI IMG/M metagenome (GOLD analysis project Ga0079218, IMG submission 77181) | Agricultural soil microbial communities from Utah to study Nitrogen management - NC Compost | ecosystem: Environmental > Terrestrial > Soil > Agricultural land | place: USA: Utah | collected... | reverse complement strand
GATCCTCAAGGGTGCGCGCCTTGCCGAGGAAGCGGCGGCAAAGACACGAGACAGCCGCTGACGCCACGGAGCCTGCTGAGTTCGGCGAGCAGAATCGACGTGTGCGAGGCTTCAGACGCCGACTCTTCCCGTTACGCGGACCGTTTGTCGGCTGCGGCCGCGTGGTACGATTCCGCGAAACTGTCCTTGAGCTGTCGTGGGGTGAGAGAGGTATGAGAATCCGTTCCGCGTGCGGCGCTGGCGCGCTGTTCGTGACAATGCTTTCCGTGGTGTTGTTCGCTGCTCAGTCGCCAGCGTCCGGGCAACAAGGGGGCGCGGCTCCGGCCCAGACTCCGGCAGGCCCTGGTGGGCGAGGCGGGGCTCCGGTAGGAGCGCTCGGCGGGCGCGGCGGCCCACGCATCCCCGACGGGGCTCTCAAGCCCGGCGCCCCTCATCCAGATCCGCTCCCGGTGGACCTCTTCACCACGAAGAACTTCTACCAGGATCGGGCCCTGTGGAGCGATCCGAAGTACTTCCGCTGCAACATCTCCCGCAACATCACGGAAATGTGGGCCGATCAGCGGATGGGCGACAAGCCTCCCGCGACGGCCGGATGGGGCGACTGTTCCCGCGACTACCCGGCCGCAAACATCAGGAGTCCGTATCCGTACAAGACGGCCAGGGAACACCACGAGGCATTGATGGCGGACGCCGCCAAACGAGGCGGGCCGACGGTTCACACGCGCGCCACGCTGCCGGAATGGGATGGATTCTACGTACGGAACAACCAGGACGGCGCGACGCAGTGGCTGTGGGGCATCAGTCAGCCGAGCACCATGCTGTCGCTGCTGACGCCCGAATACCAGAAGCGCATGGTACAGGGGATCTACCACGAAGCGGTGACGAACGCGCCGCAGTGGAGCGCGGCGTTCTGCCGTCCCGAGGGACTGGTCCGCTTCTACACCCAGTTTGCGGTTCAGCAGCCGATGGAAGTGATGATGACGCCGTATCAGGTTCAGTTCCTGAGCGGCATCGCCGACAACTTCCTCTTCAAGGTCCTGATCGGACGGAAGCACGTTCAGCAGACGCCCCAGTGGTACGGCGAGACGGTCGGGTTCTGGGATGGTGACAAGCTGATCTCGTGGACGGCGAACGTCCAGGGGTGGACGATCACGCACGCGTTGTTCGAGTACAGCAGCAAGTTGGAGACGGTCGAGATCATCACGCCGCGCCAGGATGCCAATGGAGCGTTCGCAGGCCTGACGATCGAGACCATCTTCTACGACCCTGACGCCTTCGTCGCCCCGCTGCGGTCCACGATGCGGTGGAACAGGACGCAGAAGCACGACAGCCCGACCCTCCGTCACACGTTCATCGAATGTCTGAGCAACGTCGTGAACGTCGACGGCAGGCCGACCCAGCTGTCGCCGAGCGATCCGCGGTACGTCGACTACTACGGCCGCCCGTGGGCAAAGAACTGGGAGAAGTATTTCGAGCAGGGCCTCGAGCAGCCGGACTCGGACGTGCCGGCCGAAATTCTCAACATCTTCAAATAGGACACCTAGAACGCCGGGTCCGTCTGACGTCGACGAACGTCGATACGCGGATCTGGCAGTTCTCCGCACGTGTCGACTTCTAATTCTGTGGCGGCCTTGCGGGTGACCGCTTGATAACCTCGTTGCCGTTCGTCGGCGCTCTGACATAGGATTCACACACTCCGCTGAAATACGCGACTCGCGGGCAGCAGTCAGATGCGCTCCGAGTCTTGCCGCGTCCGCCTGAGGAACCGAAATGACGCCAGCGCATCGTTCGCACGTCTTCGTGTGTCATGTGGTTTTGATGGCCGCCGCGATGATCACCGCGCCGGCGTCCATTGCCGCCCGGCAGGCCACCAGCGCAGCGAGTCAACGTGAGCAGATCTACGACCGATGGTCACGGGGCACCACACTCATTGAGGCCGAGACGCGGCAGTTCCTGGAGAACTATTCGGCGACGCTGAAGAAAGTGCTGGGCGTGTCGGCCGACGGCGACATCGCGCCTGCAGCCGCCAAGGTTCCTGCCGACGACTTACACACCCGGGTGGTTCGCGCGTACGAGACCGCGATCGAAACGGCGACGAGCAAGCAGCAGGTGGCTCCGAGGGACGTCAACCCCTTAATCCGGGCACAATTCGGAAGTCTGCTCGTGTCGACTGCCAGTGGCTCGAATGAGTCGCTGGCGACCGCCCTGGACCGCGGCAGACCCTTGATGGACGATGTCCTTCGAGCGGCCTACCAGGCCACCGTCGCTGGACGCGATCCGCTCGGCGATCGCGCTGTGCTGAACAGGCTCGAGCTCTACATCGAGCACCGGCAGCGCATCACACAGACCATCGCCAACGAGCTGAGAGCGAGCACCGGACGCGGATGGGTCGACGATATCGGGATCAACCAACTGCTGGCGTACGTGTTCGGTGTGGTGTTCGTGATCGTGATGCTCGCCATCGCTGCCCTCGACCGCAACCCGACTCCGCTGGGCATCCTCATCTATCGAGTCGTCCTGGCGTTGGCAGCAGCAGGCATCGGCGCGGTAATCCCGGGAATGATCAACGTGGACATTCCGATCATCCGCGCCGGCGGCGCCATCGCGCTGTTCGTCATTGTTTACAGGCTCCGGCCGGCCGAGCTGGTTACCGGACCTGTCAAACCGAAGCATGGCGAGGCCTTCAACATCACGATCCCACCAGGCTGGAGCTTCAAGCAGACGGCCGAAGCGGCCGCCAGGATCGTGGGCGTGGTGATAGACGTGGGCGCGCTGAAGGCGGACGAGCTGTCCACGCCAATGAATGAAGGAGTTGTAACGTCCAGCAGCTTCGAGGAGCTGCTCACCCTGCTGCGTTTCAAGGCGGCTACCCCGGATGCGATCCGCGACTACACCGTCGCGAAGAAGACGGGAGTGTATCGGTTCAACGTCAAAGGGAGTGAGGAAGACGATGCCAAGAAACTGCCCGTGTCCTAATCCGCCCGGCGGCCACATCGTGTGCGAGGACAGCCAGTTCGGAATGTGTGCCTACGTTGACGGGCAGCAGGTTGGCGGCTGCCTCGACCTGCCCGCGACCGTAGCGATGATTCCGGACGCTGAACAGCGGAATCTGGCGACGGTCAACTGGATCCTCTCCACGTTGACCGGGAGCGGCCGAGACTGGAACGCACCCGTCAGCTTCGAAAATGTACACCTGCTGTCGTCCGGAAGCTACACCAATCGAGATGGTCAGCTGATTCGCTTCAGCCTTCCCGAAGGTCTCAACCTCAACGTCGTTCAAGTCAGGACGGGAATGGCGTAGGCCGAAAGATCGCCGTTGTCGTGGATGTCGCCAACGCGCCGAAGCCGCGTTGGCGGCCTCGGTCCGAACAATGTTTAGCGGGCCCGCGACACAGACCATCACCGGAAAAGGTGATCGTTGGATACCGGACCGAAGTGAAGGAGCAGCGCTACGTCCTCGATAACACCGTCGTTCCAGGCAGCCGTCAGGAAACACGGGTGCCCATCTACGAGTCGCTGCGGATTCGTTTCGCTGCGGCCGGCCGAGGCCACGCAGACCGAGACGAGTGTGACGGGCCGACGCGTTGATCCGATGGAACGCTTGCCGGATCCGGATCGGTCGATGTGAACGGGCGGCTTGTCACGGGTGTGAACAGCAACACCGGCGAGGTTACCTGCAGAGCACACAGCGAGCGGTGTGCCGTCAGCACGCTGGCCGTCAGCAAATAGATTCAGGCGGCGACAACGTGTAGAGTTACCGTGATTCTTCCGGGAGAGGCAGATGCATAGGCCGTTCATCGGTGCCCTGCTTGTCGTTCTTTCCCTGGTTACGGTAATTCACGCTCAGCGCCCCAACTCCGCTGCGGGCGGCTGGACGCCTCCACGCACACCGTGGGGCGACCCCGACCTGCAGGGCAACTACACGAACAAGTACGAGACCGGCACACCATTCGAGCGTCCGAAGGAGTTCGAGGGTCGCCGGATGGAAGACATCACCGCCGCCGAGCTCGCGGCGGCCGTCGTCCGCCGGCAGGAGGACACGCTGGCGCGCGCCAAATACTTTGGCGGCGACCCTGAAGGACGGATCGGCAACTCGGCCGAATTCCGAGACATTTACGAAATCACCAAGGGCAGTCGTCCGTGGTTCGTCATCGATCCGCTGGACGGCAGGATCCCGCCAATCCGTCCCGAGGCACGCGCCCGCATCGCCGCGACCCCACGCACCGGCAGCTTCGGCACCGGACCGTTCAACAGCCACGAGGACTTCAGCCTGTGGGATCGGTGCATTACCCGGGGACTGCCGGGCTCGATGCTCCCCGGGCAGTACGGCAACTCGTATCACATCGTCCAGAGTCCGGGTGTCGTCGCGATCCGCTATGAGATGGTGCACGACACGCGTGTGATTCCGATTGGAGACGCGCCGCGCGCCGGGTCGCAGATCCGCTCGGACATGGGCGTCGCCCGCGGCCGGTGGGAGGGCAACACGCTCGTCGTCGAGACGACGAACTTCAAAGGGCGCAGCGCGTATCGCAACGCGAACCCTGACACGTTGAAGCTGATCGAGCGCTTCACTCGGGTCGCGCCGGACAAGATCGAGTGGACGGTCACTGTGGACGATCCCACGACGTGGTCACGCCCGTGGACGTTCACGATTCCGCTGACGATGAACGATCAGGAAGCGGTGCTCGAGTACGCCTGCCACGAGGGAAATCAGGCAATCAGGAACATTCTGAGCGCCGCGCGCACGGCGGAATCCGGCAGCGCACGGTAGATCTAGTGTCCGGGGGCGCCTCTTCGCCCTTTTGTTCGTACGTCCGGCCGTCAATGGATCCAGCTCGACCGTCGCGCTAGACTCCACGCCTCCCGGACGTCCGGCTTCAGAAAGGAAAGTCGATGGTGGGGCCTTTCGAACGATCCGAGCTGATCCTCGGTTGGCGCACAACCTCCACGTTGGAGCCCGCCTATTGGGTGGAAGGCAGTGCGCAGGCAGGCGAGCAGAGGCCCGACGATCTCGTTGCCGTGCCTGCCGAGACGATCGCGGGTCACACCGCCATCATCGCGCAGTCTGGCTCGGGGAAATCGTTCTTCCTCGGTCGTCTTGTCGAGGAGATCATCCTGCGCACGAAGGCCCGCTGCATCGTTCTGGATCCGAACGCCGACTTCCGACGTATCCACGAGGTTGAAGATGCCTCGCTGTGGGCGAATCCTCGGTACGACAGGCCTCGCCGTCGTGGCAAGCTGACGCATGAGAGAACCCGCAGCGAGTTCTCGCGTCTGTGGGGAAAGAGTCGCGTTCGCATTCGCACCGGCGGGCGGGACTCGTACGCGGCACCCTACGAGGGGCTGCAGGTCTCGTGGCCGGCTCTGTCGATGGACGTCCTGGCCGAAGACCTCGACCCGATGCTGCGAAGCGACCTCTACCACTGTCACACCTTCGTTCGGGATCTTTCTGAATTGCGTCTCCTCAAGGATGCCGCGCCGCCGAAAACGCGAGATCTGATCGAGGAGGCCGAGCAGTTGCTGCGTGAAGCACGGCTCTCCGAATTGAGTTTTCGCGATCGCCTGAGGCTGAAGTACGACCCGGACAGCATTCTGCCGGCCTCCGCAAAAGGCGGTCTTCCGGCGTACATCAGAGAAACGTACTTCGGCGCAGGGTCCGAGTATCTCATCGGCGAGCCGTCGTTCATCGCGTATGCCCAGTCGCGCGTCCGATCCCGGATCAGCTCGCTGACCGAGAGTCTGGTCCGTACACCGAAGTACGTCTCGGAAGCTGTGGAGCATTTCTACTTTTCAAAGGCTCGCGGCTATGAGACGGCCGGCGTGATCAGTCCCAAGATCGACCGACCCAAAACACAGTTCATGTCGGTAAAGCGTCTCGACGTCGTCGACCTGCCATCTCTGGCGGACCAGAACACGCGCCTCCTCGCGATCAACGCAATCATGAGCGGGGAATGGAACGATGCTCGCGCGCGGTGGGCGAACGCGTTGCGGCAACCCGGCGGACGAGACATCCGGGTACCGACATTCATCGTGATCGATGAGGCGCACAACCTGATTCCGGATCATCCGCGGACAAAGGCGGAGGCGGCCGTTCGTGAGATTTTTCGGACCGTTGTGGCCGAGGGGCGGAAGTATGGATTATTCGTCGTGCTCGTCAGTCAGCGGCCGGACAAGCTCGATCCCCTTGTGCTATCGGAATGCGAGAACAAGGCAATCATGAAACTGAGTTCCGAATCGGTGCTCAACATCGCCCGGAACCTGCTCGGCCTCGACGACGTGCATCCGAAGATGCTGGAGAAGTGTCTGGAGTTCGACCTTGGCCGCGCCCTGCTGGTCGGACGCTGGTCTCCTGGAGGACCAAGGTTCATGTATACCGCAGCGCGCCGGACCGTCGAAGGGGGACGAAACCTTCGAGAGGATCATTGGGCTGCGCCCAGCGATCACTCCGGAGGGCGGCAACCGAAAACGAGAAGCACGCGAAAGCGGCAGGTCCGACCGGGACGGCGACGCGGTGCGGTCAGGCCGAAGTGAGTCTCAGCGCATGACTCGAGGAGACATCGCCAAAGCCTATCTTCAACTGGCGCAGAGTCGCGCTGCGCGGGCGGGCGTGATTGCGTTCGGTGCCGGCCTGGCGCTCGTTCTTATCTGGTCCCTCGAGCTGCAAGATCGTACCGGCGGTCTCCTCCAGGCGCTCGCCGACAAGCCGCGGTATGCGAACCTGTCTCGCGAGCGCGACGCCGCTGAAGCGAACAACACCGATCTTGTCAGGAAGTTGCGCTCAGCAGACCCGCAGTCGGATCGAACGCGCCGCCGATCCGGGTATGCCGAGTTGTTGAAAACTCAAGCCGTTCAGCTCCAGGAACAGGCTGGGAAGATTCAACAGGACACTGAGAGAGCGAAAACGCTCACCTTTACCTTTCCGGGTTTACCGCCGATCACCGTAAGGGACGCGTCTGCCGCGCTGGTGTGGCTGGTGTGCGCGGCTTCGCTGTTGTACTACCTGTCGTGGTGCCGTCGATCGGTGCTGACGCTGTATTCGCGCGCGCTGCGGATCTTCGTTTCCGAGCTCGAGGTCGATCCGAAGGTGCTCCACGACGTCGCGGGGTCGCTGCCGTTCTGGATAGCGCCGCTACCCAGGCGAGATGGCGCGTACGTATCGGCTACGCTTCTTCGGTCGGCGGCGGGCTGGGATCGTACGAGCGCGCAAAATCATGTCGGCCTTGGTCTCGTTCAACTTGGGGCAGGCCTGGTCACCGCGCACGTCGTCTACATCGGCATCCTGTACTCGCAACTGGATGTCCAGGCATCCGCCTCGGCAGTGATCTTCAGGAATACACTGGTCTTGCCGACGACCATTCTTCTCGGCACCGTCTTCATCGGAATCGCGTGCTGGTGGCTGACACCCGGCCGCGTGCCTGATTCGTATTCATTCGAGCGCTCGCCACAGTACGCGTTCAGCCGGCGCCGCCGCGCTGTTCTGGCCACAGGACTCGCCGTGGTGGCGGGTGCCACCGCATTGGTTGCCGTCTCACCGGCGGCGATCCGAAGAATGATCTTGCGGCCCCGGTTTCGTGCCTGGGTGAACCGTGGTCGATTGGCTCCCGGCTTTTACGAGGCTGGCCGGAACCGGCGTGTTCATTACGTGCGGGGCGATGGGCGCCCGAAAGCGCTCAAGAGCGTTCCGGACAGAGATCTCCGCCAGGTACAGATCGACAGGAATCAATTGAACAGGATTCACCTATCGGCGATCGCGCCATGGCTGGCCGCTGCGTCGGTACGCTTCGGAACGACGGAAGAGACTCTGACGAGAGAAGGAATCGATCAGGAGTTGACGGCCGCCAAGGAGGGTGAACGGCCCACGTTGGTGTGGTTTGACTATCTCGTACAGCAGGCGTGGGCCGAGCGGAGCCGAGCGGAGATCGAGCGGGCGCTCGCGTTACTCGATCCGCTGGCCGCAACGCCCGGGGGGCGCGCAAATGCCACGATGATTGACCGACGGCGTGACACCTGGAAGCGCCGCGCCGCACGACTCGTGGCTTCGCGGCCGAATGTGACGACCGGAGTTTGAGGGCTGGTCCTCCAATGCAGGAGAATCTCTAAGCTGACGGCTTGCCGTCAGAACAGAGTGATGCCCGTTCGAATCGGGCCCAGCCCACCATTCTTTCCCCAGGATTGAGGCACCTGGACACCGGTCTTGGTGCCTCTTCCTGTGTACCCTCGACTCGTTCTGGCACAAGTGGCCGCGTCGGACACTCGACTGGTGTCCCGCTTCAGCTTCAGCCGGACGGCTGCACAGCCGGCGGTGGATCCTCTCCGCCGGCCGTGAGCGCCCATGTCGACCGCCCCGCCACGTGCGGTATTCATTTGCTTCCGCCGCGTGCGTGACTTGCACCTTCTGAACGTGGACGGGAGGTAACAGTATGTGCGCGTTGAGATTGGGTGCTGTGGCTGTGACGGCGCTGCTCATGGCGACGCCGGCTTTCGCGCAGCTGGACAAGGACGACATCGAACAGCTGAGGGACGCAGCGGCCGCAGTCGGCGAAATCCGAAACGTCCCCGATAAGGGTATTCCTGAGGCAATTTGGAAGAAGGCCGAATGCGTCGTGGTGATTCCGTCGCTCAAGAAGGCGGGCTTCATCGTCGGCGCCGAGGGCGGCAGCGGTGTGTTGAGCTGCCGGCAGGGCGCCACATGGGGCGCGCCTGTCTTCATGGAGCTCACCAAGGGCAGTTTCGGGCTGCAGGCCGGTGTGCAGGCGACGCAGCTGGTCCTCGTGATCATGAACCGGCGCGGACTGGAGAAGCTGCTGTCGAACAAAGTGACGCTGGGGACCGACGCGTCGGTTGCCGCAGGTCCCGTCGGGCGGACGGTCAGCGCGGCGACGGACGCGCAGATGACGGCGGAGATGCTGTCGTATTCGCGCTCGAAAGGACTGTTTGCGGGCATCGATCTGTCGGGCGGATCGTTGCGGCCGGACAAGGATGCGAACATCCGTGCGTACGGAGCTGGCGCCGTGCCCCGGGATATCGCGCTCGGCACCGCGCGAGTGACGGTGCCGCCAGAGGGAAGAGCGTTTAGCGAGGCGCTCGGCCGGGACGTGCGCGGGACAACCGGCGTGAAGTGACGGGCCGTGCGTGAACGAGGCCGACCCTGAGGTCGGCCCCGTTTTGCGGATACGATGAGCACCATGCCACGTCTCATCGAAGCTCCATCCATCATCCAGGCCGCGGGCACGAAACCAAAGCGGATTGAAGAGTATGTGGGCCGCGTCAACAGCGGTCACGACGCCGTGAGCGTTGCGCGCATGCGCTCCCCGGCGGGTTGGTTCGAGCCCGGCCAGCGGCCGACGTTCGAGGAGATCACCATCGTGCTTCGCGGAATGGTACGCGTCGAGCACGAAGGCGGCAGCCTCGACGTGCAGGCAGGGCAGGCGGTCGTCACCGCGCCAGGGGAATGGGTCCGTTACAGCACGCCCGACGCAGACGGGGCCGAGTATGTGGCGGTCTGTCTGCCGGCGTTCTCACCCGACACGGTCCACCGGGACTCGGCGTAACCGGGCGATTCGATGTTTGACAGGCATACCCGGTCGCGCCATGATCTGCGCCAACCGATACTCGAAGCAGGTGAAGAGCTGATGACGAAGCGGGCTGTGGTTGCGGTCATGCTGACCGTTGCTGTTGGTGTCGTGTCGCTGGGCGCGCAGCATACGCTCGCAGCAAAATTCGACGTGACGAAGCCGTTGACGCTCACCGGCACGGTGACACAGATCGACTGGGCCAACCCCTATGTCCATATCCTGATGAAGGTGCCCGGACAGCCACTGCCGGCGCTGTGGGCAGTGGAAGTGGAAGGTCCGATCGTTCTCACGGACAACGGCTGGAGTCAGGCGTCACTTCCCATCGGCGAAACGATTCGCGTGGAGGGATACGCCGCGCGTGACGGCAGCCGGCAGATCTCCGGCAGGTCCGTGGTGATGACGTCCACCAATAAGCCGGTGTACGTCGGTACGAACGGCACGCCGAAGGCACGGCGTGTGGCCACCGGACCCACGCCGCGCTGGCCGTCCGGCCAGCCGCGACTTGGTCCTCCTCCGGGCGAGACCGGCTATTGGGGATACCCGACACGCGGTGGTCTTCTCGAAGATGGCGTCAACGTGCAGATGGATCGCTACGGCCTGTTGAACAACGTTGCCGACGCGTCGAAGGTCGCTCCCATGCAGCCCTGGGCGCTCAGTCTGTATCGCGAGAGACAACGGACGTTCCTGCAGCGCGATCCCATGTATCTCTGGTGCAAGCCGCCGGGTGGCCCGCGTCAGTTCCAGCAGCCTTACGGATTCCAATTCGTCGAGCAGCCGGATTTCAAACGTGTCTTCGTGCTGATGGGCAGCGCCAACCGGAACCGGCGCATCATCTATACCGACGGCCGCAAGCAGGTCGGTCAGGTGAACGGCAACGACGATAATCCGGTGTTCTACGGTCAGGCCGTCGCCCGCTGGGAGGGCGACACCTTCGTCGTCGACACGCGTTCGTTCAATGAGGAGTTCTGGTTCGACAACGGCGGCCTGCCGCACACCGAACAGCTTCACCTGATTGAGCGATTTACCCGCACCGACATGGGGACGATGCGGTACGAAGTCACGATCGACGATCCGGGCGCCTATACCCGGGCGTGGAAGAGCACCTGGAATCTGAACTGGGTGCCCGGCGAAGAGACGCCGTACTTCCTGTGCATGGACAATCGCCCGTAGAGGTAGTGTCCGCCTTCAGGCGGACCTGGAGGAAGACGTAGTGTCCGCCTTCAGGCGGACCCTGGAGTTCGAGATGAGGATTCGATCGATGAGAGGTCCTTTTACGCTGGCTGCGTGCCTGACATTCGCCGTCGCCACGACGAGCGGTGCGTTTGCGCAGGACGCTGGCGCGGGTCAGGGGCGAGCAGCCGGCGCGGGCGGCCAGGGACGAGCCGCCGGCGCAGGTGGCCAGGGGCGGGCAGGTGGCCAGGGGCGCGGCCAGGGTCGAGGGGCCGCGGCGCCGTCGGCGCCGACGCCACGATGGCCCGATGGCAAACCGATTCTCGGCTCGGTGCCGGGACAGCCCGTCGGTGGGTGGGGCGCCGGCGTGACGACGCTTCCACAAGGGCAACTCGACAAGATTCCGTTTCAGCCCTGGGCGCGCGCAGCCTACGACATCCGTCAGATCGACCAATTCGAGCCGCACACGCGGTGCAAGGCGTCCGGCGTGTCGCGGCAGTTCTCCACGCCGTACGGCACGGAGTTCGTCGAAGTCCCTGACCTGAAGCGGATGTACATCATGGACAACGGCGGTCCCAATTCGTACCGGATCATCTACCTCGACGGGCGCTCGTTCCCGCAGAACATCCCGTTGACGAACTACGGCTATTCGATCGGGCACTGGGAAGGCGATACGCTCGTGATTGAAACGCGCGGGCTGAACGAGAAGTTCTGGCTGGACACGCGCGGCACGCCGCACACGTCGCAACTGAAGTTCACCGAGCGCCTGACCCGAACGGACATGAACACGATGCGGTATCAGGCGACGATCGACGATCCCGGCGCGTACACGGCGCCCTGGACGACGGCGGATTTCAACCTCAGATGGAGGCCGGGTGACGAGCTGTTCGAGTACATCTGCCAGCAGTACAACGAGGGTCCGACGCTGATGCTCGGCAGCCAGGAAGAGATCGACAACACGCGCTTCTTTGTTCCATAGGTCGTGCGCAGTATGAAATCCAGGAGCCTCTCGTTCGTCATTGCGGTCGTGATCGCAGCCGGAATCGCGACGATCGCGGCCCAGGAAGGCCATCCTCTCGAGGGCACGTGGTACGGTGATTACAGCACCGGCAACCAGAAGACCGACCTGACGGTCGTCATGAAGTGGGACGGCAAGAGCGTCAGCGGTCTGATCAATCCGGGACCGAACTCCAAACCGCTCACGTCCGCCGTGTTGGACATCATTCCCGGCAAGCCGGCGCCGCAGGGACAGCAATCGACCACCGGCGTTCCGCCAACGTTCAAGGTGCGTTTCGACGTGGACGGCATGACGTTCGAGGGAACGCTCCGCAATCCAGTGGGCGGGAACCGCCAGCTCGTGGGTACCTGGAAACGTGCCGCGCAGAGCGGTGCGTTCCAGATTCGTCGGTTGTAACGTCGATGGGCGCCGCCTTCACCCGCCTTTAACCACGAAGGCCGCGACGATCGCGAAGGGCGCGAAGAACTCTGTTCTCGCGCTCTTTTCTATTTGTGGAGTCCGGCTTCAGCCGGATACGCTGCCAGGGTGCTGCCAAGCACCGCGATGACAAGGGACTCATGAACTCGGTCGCCAGGCCGCAGATTCGATGCGAACAACACCACGCGACATTGTCGGTGAGTGATGTCCAGGCGTCAGCCGAGTTCTATGCGACGAAGCTCGGCTTCGTGGTTGCCTTCTCCGAGGGCGATCCGCCGACGTTCGCGGGCGTCAACTTCGATGGCGTGCAGATCTTCCTGACCCAAGGTCAACCCGCGCCCCAGGCGTGCTCTGTCTATTTTGTCGTCGATGACGCGGACGGGTTGTATGCGTGGCATCGATCCAACGGTGTCGAGATCGTCGAGCCGCCGCGGGATCAGCCGTACCGGCTGCGCGAATACGCTGTCCGCGACCTGGACGGATACTGTTTGTATTTTGGTCACCGGTTGCCAGATGCGGGTGTCGCCTGAGTGATCTGGTCGCTCTGTGGCGTCCCCTCGTGATCGAAATAGCCCGCCGCGACGTGATCGGTCTCGACCCCTATAGGCTAGAATCCTGGCCTTCCGGAGTGATTTCCTGAAGAGAAAGCGATGGCCGCATTGTTCCCAGCCACTTCGCGTATGGCCACGGGTGTCATCGCAGGACTGTGTCTCGCTGCCGTGGTGTCGCTTCCCGGACATGCGCAAGAGACGCGAAGCGCCAATCGGATCATCGACGCGGACGGTTTCCGGGTTAACGGCAAGCCAGCGACGCGAAATCTGCCGGTAGACGGCACGATGATGCTGACCGGGAAACGCGGCGACGAGATTCTGTTGTCCTGCGTTCAAGAAAAGACCACGACTCAATGGCTGTATGTCTGCGCGGAGGACGCCTGTGAGGTGTCCGCCTGCGCGGCTGGAGGCAAGGGGGTCAGAAGAAGGGAGTGGTCATTCAAGTCGGAAAGGAAACCGCAAGGAGGCCTGGAGCGGTGGCTGCAGGCGCTGATGACCCGGGATCCCAAACCGGCGGCAGTGGCCGCCGCGCGCGCAATGGGCGGGCCCGCCGACTCCGTCGTGCTGCTGGATGAAAAGGGTGTTCACTGGGCACCCGCGCTCACCGGGATCCTGGAAGGAAGCTACTGCCTGAGTCTGGGGACGCTTCCCCCTTCCGCGCAAACCTGGACGACGGAGCTGAAGTGGGATCGCTCGCGCGACCCAGAAGGTCTCGCGACAGCTCGCGGCCTTGAACCCGGTCTCTACTCGCTTCGCAAGGGACCTGCAGCGGGACCCGGTTGCCGGCCGGATCCCAACGAGGATGCCGGCTGGGTGCTGATTGTCAGCCGCCCGCGATTCTCGGAAATCGACGCCGAGTGGCGGTCGTACGCGGCGTCGGTCGACGAGTTGGAAGGTTCCGGCGTGTCCCCGAGTCTCCTTGCCACGCTCCGTCGTGCGGCGCTCGCAGGGCTCGCCGAGCCATGAATGGCCTGCACTTTCGCGATCAGACGCGGCGATGTCTCAGGAAATTCGTCGAGCTGTTCCGCAGCCGACGCGAATGGTGCCTCATCCTCGGCATGGCGGTCGCCATGCAGTACGTCGAGCACCTCGGCGTCTTTGCGAATCTGCAGGGCTGGGTATCAAACGTCTATCAACGCGGTTCGTGGTCCAAATCCAGGCAGGCCAACATCATCACCATAGGCATCGACCGAACCGAGTCGGAGAACTACTTCGGCGGCACGTCGCCGCTCGACCCCGGCGCGGTACGTTCGCTGGTCGCAGCAATTCAGGCGGCACACCCCGCCGTTGTCGGTGTCGATCTCATCACCGACGACGCCGGATACTCGAACGCGGATCCGCAGCGCCCGTGGCCCACCGAATCCGGAGAGGCTCCCATCGTATGGGCTGCAGGAACACTCAATGGACGGTTGGAGCGCGCGGCGTTTGTTCCCCGGTTCATCAACCTGAGGCGCGATCGGATGGTCGCTACGCCACGCCATGTCCTTGGCCGGGATCCGGCGAGGCTCGGATTCGATTGGGGACTGGCGATCTATCCGTACGATGAGGATGGTGTTACACGAAGGCTCCCTCGGCAGTGGTATGTCGATGACGGAGATCCGTTCGAGAACACGTTCGCGAGGCAGGTCGCGCGGGCGTACTGCCGGGCAAGGAACGATGCGGCGTGCGATCGTCGTGCCGATGCTGACGAGGTGCTGCTGCCGTTCGACGGGAAGCGACTTCGAGCGGATCATTATTCGGTTACCCCGCTCGTGAGATGCCGTCGAGTTGAATCGAACGTCTGCAATAGTTGGGAATTCCGCGGCGCAATGGCCCGCACACAGGATTGGCGAAAGACCATCGTCATCCTGGGTGGAGACTCTCCCGACCTGAAGGACGTCCATCGAACGCCCATCGGCGAGCAGACTCCGGGCCTCTGGATCAACGCCAGCGCGGTCCGCGCCGAGCTCTACGGTCCCCGCCTCGAAGGTCTGTCGCACCTCGCCGGTCTCGCCCTCGATATCGCGCTCGGCTTCTTCACCGCCGCGGTGTTTGGCGGCATCAGTGCCGCGCTCGGAATCCGAGTCTTCTGGCGCTTCGTGCTGGGTATGGCGGTCGCCGTGTCCGTGAGCTTTCTTGTCTTCTGGAAACTGGAAATAGTGTGGGTCAGTTGGATCGGAATGCTGAGCAGCGGGATGGCCTGGGACATCATCGTCGATCTCATCCGCGAAGATCGGTTGCACCGCGGCGGCCCTTCAGCGACGCCGGCCCCCGATGGAGGCACACCGGTGCAGCCGGCGTAGCGGCGGCCGCTATGCCGTACACGCGTCGCTGGCGCCGCCCACTGCCGCGCCGAGAATGATCTCCGACGAGTTGTCGCTGCTGGCCATCACCGGCCGCTGTTCGCGCATCACACGCTCGCGTACTCGACTGCTCACGTCCGTCTGCACGGCGGCGAACAGATCCTTCATGCGAACGCAGCCCTGACGCGCGCGCAGCTGCTCGATGAGGCTCGCGGTGAAGAAACCATGACCGCGATCTTCGTACGACAACTGATCAGGCTCGCAGGAGCTGAGCACATAGCGCCCGGCGCCGTCTCGCAACCGATTCATGTCCTCGGGCGACAGCGCCCGGGAGTCGACGCCGGATCCGCTGTGGCACGTATCGAAGATGGCGACTGTCCGCTGGGCACGGCAGCGGGTGCTGATGATGCTGGAGATCTCCACCATCGGCAGCGCGGTGCCGAACAGTTCATCGACACCGGTCGCATCGGTATCGTAGGTGTAGAGATAGCTGACCTGTTTCAGGTCGGCGGAACGCGGCGATCCGTGCGTCGAGATATAGACGACAACGACGTCCTCAGGCTTGGCGGCCCTGGCAATCGTGTTCAGCCGCGCTTTAATCGCGCCGCTGGTCGCGGCTTCGTTCGTCAGATGGAGCACATTGTCGGCGGGAAATCGCCCGACATTCGGGTCACGCAGCGCCGCGGCAAACGCATCGGCGTCGTTGGCGGCAAAGCGCAGCGGCTTCGCCCCGATCTTCGGCTGGAATCTGCTGATCCCGACGACGAGCGCCCATTTCTGTCCGACAACCGGGAGGCTTTCATAGATCTGTGGAACGGCCAGGACGAACGGGTCGCGCCCGTCGCGCAGCGCCTCCGACTCGTAGCGCTGCGCCGCCTCGAGGTGAGTGCGCTGCAGCACGGGCTCGATGCCAAGACGCTTCAAGCAGAGATGCCGGTAGTAATGCGCATCTCCGAAGCCCGGTTCCTGATCCAACGCGTTCCTGAGGATCCGAACCGCCGATTGGACCTGATCGGGAGGCGCGCTCGCCGACAGCTTCTCCAGAGCTTGATAGACGAGGTCGCGCGCGGCGCCGACCGTGTCGCCAAGCGTCTGCGCGCGCAGCCGCCGATGGCCGATCGCGCTCGCGCCGGCAGCTCCGGCGGCCAGTGCGATCAGTTGCCGTCGAGTCATCGCTACCGCTTTGGCGCCACCGGCGCTGTGCCGGAAGCCGGCGCGGCGCCGGCCGGGGCGCCACGTCCACGGCCGGTGGACGGTCCGGCTGCGCGCAACGGATGGCCCGACTTCGCACGCATGGCGTTCTCCACGTCCATCGGCAGCTTGGCGTTGGACAGTTTGATCAGCGTATCCACGTCGAGGGCGAAAGACATGTCGGAGTCGTTGATCAGACGAATGATG
>Ga0079218_10000159_pt1 | contig 16451 bp, 15 predicted proteins | sample NCCompost_FD_77181 | JGI IMG/M metagenome (GOLD analysis project Ga0079218, IMG submission 77181) | Agricultural soil microbial communities from Utah to study Nitrogen management - NC Compost | ecosystem: Environmental > Terrestrial > Soil > Agricultural land | place: USA: Utah | collected... | reverse complement strand
TTCTTGATCCGCTTCTTCACCTCGAAGTTCCACGACACGTCCGTCACCAGGTCGCGAACGACAGGAAATGCGCGCATCGGCTCAACCGTCACCGGCTCGTCGAGGTCGAGATCGTTGAGCCGCGTCATGCACATGAGCTTCGGCATGCCGTTCACCTCGGCCGAGCATGACCCGCATTTCCCTGCCTTGCAGTTCCAGCGCACGGCGAGATCGTTCGCGCTCTCTGCCTGGATCTGATGAATCGCATCGAGAACCACCATCCCCTCGGAAACCGAAGTCTTGTAGCTCTTGAGCTCGCCACCGGCACCATCACCGCGCCAGATCTGAAACGTCGCGCGCTTAGCCTCACCACCTGCGCTCTGGTCGCTGCGCGCGGCGGCGCGCTGGCCGCTTTTGACGACGTCGTGCGAAGCCGCGCCCGCGCCCGCCCCCGCCCCCGCGCCCCTTGCTGTCGCAGTCACTTGTTCTCCTCCACGATCTGCTTGAGGTCGTCGCGCATCGGCGGAATCGGCACCCGGCTCACGATCATCTCACCTTTCGTGCCCCGCGTGGCAGTGATGTTGAAACTGGCGTAGGCAGGATCCTTCTCCGGATAATCCTCGCGGAATTGCGCACCTCGGCTCTCCTGCCGCTCTAGCGCCGAGCGCGTGACGGCCTCCGAGACGATGAGCAGATTCTCGAGATCGAGAGCGGTGTGCCAGCCCGGGTTGTACTCCCGATTACCTGTTACGGAAACAGTCATCGCACGCAATCTGAGGCCGGCTATTCCATCCAGGGCGCGCTGCATCTCTTCCTGCCGCCGAACGATTCCCACGAGGTCCTGCATCATGTCCTGAAGCGTGTGCTGTACCTGGTACGGGCCTTCGGCCGAGCTCCCGTTTGTCGGGCGGCCGAAGGGCTCGAGCGCCGCCTTCGCCGCAGCATCCACTGCCTCGGGCGCAATTCTCGCCGGCGGGGTTTCGGCCGCATACTTCGCGGCGTACTCGCCGGCGCGCATGCCAAACACGAGAAGGTCGGAGAGCGAATTTCCGCCGAGTCGATTGGCGCCGTGCAAGCCGGCCGCGGCCTCGCCGGCCGCGAACAATCCGGGCAGGGTCGACATCTGGGTGTCTCCATCGACCCGCACACCGCCCATTACATAGTGGGTGGTCGGCCCGACTTCCATCGGCTCCGCCGTGATATCGATGTCAGCCAGCTGCTTGAACTGGTGGTACATGCTGGGGAGCTTCTTTTTTATGTGGTCCGGCGCGTTTCGCATCTTGGACTTGATCCACGAGATGTCGAGAAAGACACCACCGTGCGGACTCCCACGGCCTTCGCGCACCTCGCGCATGATGGCCCGGGCAACGTGGTCGCGCGTGAGCAGCTCGGGCGGACGCCGCGCACTCTTGTCGCCCTGGACGTAGCGCCAGCCTTCCTCTTCATTGTCAGCCGTCTGGCTTCGGTAATTCTCCGGAATGTCGTCGAACATGAACCGCCGGCCCTCGCGGTTAACGAGTATCCCACCCTCGCCGCGGACACCTTCGGTGACCAGAATTCCCTTCACGCTTGGCGGCCACACCATGCCCGTAGGGTGGAACTGAACGAATTCCATGTCCTGGAGCGCGGCGCCGGCGCGGTATGCGAGCGAGTGGCCGTCACCGGTGTATTCCCAGCTGTTGCTCGTCACGCTGAAGGCGCGGCCGATGCCGCCGGTTGCGAGCACGATCGCGCGGCTCTCGAAAACCTTGAAGCGGCCGCGGTCACGATCGTACGCGAACGCTCCCGCAATCCGGTCGCCGTCCTTGATGAGATCGACTACGGTGCATTCCATGTGAACGTCGATCCCCATCTGCACCGCATAGTCCTGGAGAGTGCGAATCATCTCCAGGCCGGTGCGGTCCCCGACGTGTGCGAGACGGGGATACTTATGGCCGCCGAAATTGCGCTGCAAAATGCGACCGTCGGGCGTCCGATCGAAGACAGCTCCCCACGCCTCGAGCTCGCGCACCCTGTCCGGCGCTTCCCTGGCGTGCAGCTCAGCCATCCGCCAGTTGTTGAGGTACTGTCCGCCGCGCATCGTATCGGCGAAATGGACGCGCCAGTTGTCGCGGTCGTCGACATTCGACAGTGCGGCAGCGACTCCGCCCTCAGCCATCACCGTGTGTGCTTTGCCGAGTAGTGATTTGCAGACGAGCCCCACGCGCGCGCCGGACTTCGCTGCTTCTATCGCGGCTCTGAGTCCCGCGCCGCCTGCTCCAACCACAAGAACATCGTGGGCGTGGGTCTCGTAATCGGCCACTAGAGTATTCTCCAGTCCGTCCAGACACCCATCGAAAGAAGACGAACATAAACGTCGCAGAACGCGACGATTATGAGGCTGAACCACGCCCAGCGCATGTGTCCGCGATTGAGGCAGCTGACGCAGTCGTACGCCTTCTTGCGAACCGGCGCTCGGGATAAGCGATCGAGATAACCGCCGACGAGATGCCGCAGGGAGTGACATCCGAAAGTGTAGCCGCTGAGAAGAACTACGTTCGCGGCCAGAAGCAGCGTGCCGAGCCCGAGCCCGAGCTCCTCCCGACCAGTAGCCGGATTGACGAACCAGAGGGCTTTCCACACGTCATACGTGAGCACGACGATGAAAAGCAGGGCGATGTAAAGGAAATACCGGTGGACGTTCTGGAGGATCAATGGAAACGACGCCTCTCCCCGATAGCCTTTGCGCGGCTCACCCACGGCGCAGTTGGGCGGGTCCGACCAGAACGCTTTGTAGTACGCGCCGCGGTAGTAGTAACAGGTGAGGCGGAACAACCCGGGGAACGGCAGAATGAGCAGGGCGGGTGAAAACGGGACAAACGACGGCCACCATCCCGGTTTCGGCCCGAACACCGCCTGGGGTGAGTCACCGAACAGAACCGGCGAATACAGCGGCGACAGATAATTTCCGAATTCGTAATGCGCGTTCTGGAACGCCGCCCATGTGGTATAGACGACGAAAGCCGAGAGAATCGTGAAGACGACAAGCGGCTGAACCCACCACGAATCCGGGCGAAGGGTCTCACCCCAGCCGCGGCGTCGCAGCTGAACTACCTGTGTTGCCATTCTCGGCTATTTCTTTTCCACAGGCGTCTTGTCGGCAAGATAAAGCTCCATGTATCCGCATTCCTCGCAGACGAACGGCATCACGATGATGCCGGAGCCTGGATCGATGGTGCCGCCGACGCCCGTTGTCGTCGCGCCGTCGACGTTCACGAGTGCCTTGAACCGCTCCGTGCGGCCCATGCGCGCGTTCGGGTGGTTTATGCAGTATCGCTTTCCTTCCTTGAGTGGCATTCGCGGCTCCCTGAATGAGATGAGATGCTCAGTCCGAAATGTATGAGCCCGGGGGTAACGCAGGAAGCAGCGGGCCTTAACATCGCGCGTACCGTCGCGTCTACCATTGTGATTGCGCGCATCCGCGCGCTCATTGACGATTACGGAGGTTTTGATGTCGAGATTGAATGCTGCGGCTCTCGGAGCCGCACTGCTTATTGGAATTTCCGGAGTTGCCGGCGCGCAAGTTCCCGGCACTCAGGGCCCCAGCGTCAAGGCGCCGGGCGAGCGGGGAATCGACGGACAGCGCCGTGGTGGCCATCGCGGCCATAGAGCGGGCGGACGGGGCATGCGCGGCTTTGCCCGTGATCTGAACCTCACGGAGGCGCAGCGAACCCAGGTTCGCGCGATTCACGAGAAGTATCGCCCGCGGTTCCAGGCGGCTCGGGAACAGCTCAGGACCCAGAGCGCTGCGGCTCGTGCACTGCGCCAGAAGGGCGACACAGCGGGAGCGCGTGCAGCTTACCAGCGGCTGCGTACGGACATGCAGGCGCGGATTCAGCCGATTCAACAGCAGCAGCAGGCGGAGATCCGCAACATCCTGACCGCTGAGCAGCGTACGAAGTTCGACGCCGCGCAGCAGCGGATGAAGGAACGACTGGAGAACCGTAAGGACCGCCGAGGCAGGGGCGGGCGTTTCCGTCCTGCTCAGCGCAGCTGAGCGGACGCGGGGGGGAAAGGGTCCGCCGACGAGGCGGCTGCTACGAAGCGAACGCTGAATTGCTGAACTGCAACTGAACAACTGCCAAAGCGAAGAGCGTTCAGTAACAAATGCGTTGAGCCTGGAGCTGCAGGCGACATTGACTCATCGGGACACCGTCAACAAGCAAGCATTTCGTCGACTCGACCCGAGGAGTCATTGTCGTAGGCAGCTCTAGGCCGAGCGCTTTGGTTCCTGAACGCTCTTCGCTTTGGTAGTTGTTCAGTTGCAGTTCAGCAGTTACCAGCCCTTATCCCGCAGCGGCGGCGGGTACTGTACCAAACCTGCGCTCGCGCGCGTGGAATTCCTCGACCGCCTCGCGCAGGTCCACTGGCGAGAAGTCCGGCCACATGCGACGCGTGAAGTACAGCTCCGCGTAGGCGCACTCCCACAGCAGAAAATCACTGAGTCGCTGCTCGCCGCCCGTCCGGATGAGAAGATCCACGTCGCGTGATTCGCCGATTCCGTGGTCGACGCGAGAAAGAAGAGCGGCGAACTGGTCGCGATCGAGATCCTCCATTCCGCCCGAGTGCGTGGCGACGTGCCGCGCCGCGCGGATTATCGCATCCCTGGCCGAGTAATCCACGGCAATTCTCAGGTCCAGCGTGCGTCCGTGTCTAGTCGCATGCTCGGCGTTGGTTATGGCGCGGAGCAGCTCGGGTGGAATGCGATCGCGCCGGCCGATGATCCGCATGCGGACCCCATTGGTGACGCACCGTGCAACCTCCGAGACGAGATACCGGCGGAACAGCCGCATGAGGAGTGCGACCTCTCTCGACGGGCGTCGCCAGTTGTCGGCGGAGAACGCATACAGGGTAAGCGTCCCAATTCCGCAGGCTGGTGCCGCCTCCACGATCTTCCGCACCGTGCGGGCCCCCTCGATGTGGCCGGACGTGCGCATCTGGCCGCGCGCCATGGCCCATCGCCCGTTTCCATCCATGATTATCGCGACGTGAATGCCGCGCGGAGAATCTTGCTTCATCAGTCGGTAAGAGTGAATCCGGGCTAGCGCTCGCGCGTCGCGCGGATGAGTGCTTCCATGTGATCGAGATACTTCTCGAGCGCGCGCCGGCCGATAGCGGTCAGCCGGTACTGCGTCTTGGGCATTCGTCCCTCGAACGACTTGGTGCACGTTATATAGTCGGCCTCCTCGAGCTTGCGCGCGTGAACGCTGAGATTGCCGTCGGTCGTTTTCATCAGCTTCTTGAGATCGCTGAACGAAAGCGAGTCATTGACCGCGAGCGCACTGACTATCCCGAGGCGCAGCCTCTCGTGAATCAGGCGGTCGAGCTCGCCCTGCTTGCGGGCGGGAGCTCGCCTTATTCCGCCCCCGCGGGCGGTGTCGTGCGCACGCGCATCGTCGCGCGCTGCTCCATGCTTAGCCACCGTGTCTCCTGGCGATTGGAATCCCGAACAGAATGTGTAGCCCGCCGAAAGCCGCACCCATTATCCAGGGGGTCCAGGACACAGGTGAGAAGAGGGCAAGGGCACCCGCCGCCATGAAGCAAACGCCCATCACCGGCACGATCTTGACCGAGAATGCTCCTCCAGCGACCACGGCTGTGCCGTAGAGGAGCAGCCACATTCCCGGAATGGCTGCGACCATTCCGCCCTGATACATCACCAGTGTGAGCAGCGCTCCAACGACCATCGGCGGCGAAAAGCTCAGCACGAACTTCCTGGCCGGCCCTGAGAGAAGCGGCATCTTCGCCCGGCGCGCTTTCTCGACGATGGCTGCGAGCATGACGATCGGAAGAAAAAACGCCGATGCGAGCCATACCTCGAGAGCGCCGAACGCCGTAGGCCGCTGCGCGGCTATGACGGCGACGATCGCAGCGAGCGCTCCGACTGCAACCATTCCCCACCCGGAAACCGCCGTGAACGATCCTGCCGCTTCCATGGTGTCGCGGATGAAAGCGAGGTTGTCCATCGCCCGGACGTGAAGGGCGGGCGGCTCCGGCGGTGGAGGCGGACGAAGCGGACGTACGGATGTCATACGCATATCTTACGACGCACCCAATAGGACTGTCAAGTACTTTGCGGCATAAAGTGCGGCTTCCTCCAGCCGCGACAGCGTCCGATCAGCTGAGCGAGATCGGGCCCGGCAGTGGATCGCTCGCCGGAAATGTCTGTTCCACCATCTTGTCCAGCCGCCGCTCGTCGATTGCCGTCGAGAGGAGCTGAACCAGGCTCGCACAAAACGCCGGCAAATCCTCCGGCTTCCGCCCCGTGAGGAGCTTCTGGTCGACCTGCACTCCGCGATTTACCCACGATCCGCCCGCTTCGCGGACTTCATCGGCGAGCTCCTCATCGGACGTGAGCGTCCTGCCCTCCACCGCCTCCGCCTGAACGAGCAGCCGGGGCGCGTGACAGATGGCGGCGACGGGCTTGTCGAGCTCCATGAACTCACGCACGAGCTTCACAGCGTCCGCGTTCGCCCTGAGCGCTTCCGTGTTCCTGATACCACCGGGAATTACCAGCGCATCGTAGTCGCGCCCGGTCACGCCACTCGCGAGAGCGTTGACCTTGAACGTGTCCGCCTTCTCGCCGTGGATGACGCCCTGGATAGAGCCTTTCTTGATCGAAATGAGCGAAACATCCGCTCTCGCTTCCTTGAGCGCATTCCACGGTGCGGTCAGCTCGACCTGCTCGACTCCATCGGTTGCCAGCACCGCGACCTTTCGTCCCGTCAAATCTCCGGCCATCAGATTCCCCACTGGTTTCGATCCACCGATGGCTCGCAGACACTCAGAAAACGTGCCATGAACAGATACGTTTGAATCTGAAATCTAACGCTTTCGGAATTGGTGTATTATTTCGCCATGCCTCTAGTCGCCCTCTACGGCCACGATGAAATCCGTACGCTTCTCGCGAAGAGCGCCGACGCGGGCAAGCTTCCTGGCAGCCTCCTTTTCCACGGACCGCGAGGCGTTGGAAAGCAGCGGTTAGCCCTCTGGCTGGCGCAGCGCCTTCTCTGCACAGGCGAAGAAAAGCCATGCGGAAAGTGTCGAGACTGCGAATACGCCCGCAACCTCACGCATCCGGACCTGCATTGGTACTTCCCGCGGCCTCGGCTCAAGGACGCTGATCCTGATCTCAGCGCGGTTGTGGACGACAATCAGGACGCAATCGCCGATCGGTTGGCGAACGGCGGCCTTTACGCACCGCCTTCGGGCAGCGACGGCATTTACGTGGCAACTGTGCGCGCGATCGTCCAGCAGGCTTCACTGACGCCGGCGATGGCGACGAAAAAGGTCTTCATTATCGGCGACGCCGACCGGATGGTGCCGCAGGAGGGTGCCGAGTTTGCCGCCAATGCGTTCCTCAAGCTGCTGGAAGAGCCATCTGCAAAGACGACGTTGATCCTCACGTCGAGCGAGCCCGGCGCTCTGTTGCCCACGATTCGTTCGCGCGCTGTGAGCATCCGCGTCCCGCGTCTCGGTGCTTCCGCTATGCGCGCGCTGCTGGCCGACCCGCTGGTGTCGGCAGCACTGGACGACTCTGGAGCACCACGGTCCGCTGCGGAGCGTCTTTCCCTGGCTGCCGGAGCTCCGGGCCAGCTCTTTGCCGACGAATCGAGGGGACGATCCATTGCCGCGGCTCGAAAGCTCATCGACGCCGCCGTTGCCCGGAACGAATCGGCGCGCCACGCGGCAGCCCTGTCGGTGGGAGGCTCGGGCGCGCGAGGGTCGTTCACCGACATTCTCGACGCGATGCTCGTGCTCGTGGGGGAGCGAATGCGGGCCGCGCTCCATGACTCCGACGAGGCCCGCGCGCTTGGAGCGAGCCGTGCCGCAGACGCCGTAACGCGCGCGAGGGAGCGAGCCGGGGGCAACGTCAACCCGCAGCTCATCACAGCCCGACTCCTTCGTGAGCTGTCTACGAGCCTGACATGACGCGCCTCACGCATGTCGACGATTCCGGCGCCGCTCGCATGGTGGACGTCGGCGCGAAGCCCGATTCCATCCGTGCGGCCACTGCGTCGGGATCGATAACGATGGCGGAAGACACGTTCCAGGCGATCCGCGAAAACCGGATTGCCAAGGGCGATGTCCTTGCCGTCGCGCGAATCGCCGGGATCATGGCCTCTAAGCGTGCGTCAGAGCTCATCCCGCTGTGTCATCCCATTGCACTTACGAACGTGACAGTGGAGCTCGAGCTCGATTCGTCGCTGCCCGGCGTTCGTGTAACTGCGTCAGCTTCGACCGTTGCGAAAACCGGCGTCGAGATGGAAGCACTCACAGCGGTGGCGGCAACACTGCTCACGATCTATGACATGGCGAAGGGAATGGACCGCGGCATGGTCATCGGCAGTGTTTCTCTCCTCGAAAAAACCGGAGGCCAATCGGGCGACTGGAAGCGCGGCGCTCAGCCGCGCGAATGACCCCCAATCTGTTTCGTCGCGGCGCCGATCCGCTGTGCGTACCTGGAGAGTGGCTCATCCGCGCGGCGCTGCGGAAGAACGAACGTCTCGTCCTCCGGGTCCGTTGAAGTAGGGCTGTTAACCATCAAATCGCCACCGGCGGCGATTACCGTTCGTTCGAATTCCTCGACTGCGCTCAGCAGGTCTGCGAGCTGAGAAGGATCTTCGTCGGCTCCCACCTCAACACCTTTCTGCGCCAGCCGTCCGCTCAGCTCGACAGCAACCGCTTCCCGCTCCTCCTGCCGATGGGGATCGAGCATCTCACTCGTCGATTCGGATTCGTCCGGAGGGATGGCCATCACGTCTCCTGGTTGGGGGTTCGAGGGCTGTCCTTACGCAATTCGCGTGACGCTCGGCCTGGATACTTGCCGAGTGCGCCGGCGGGCGGCTAGATAGTCTGCCCACTCAGAGGTCCGTTTTCCGGAGAAAACTGCCCGTGACAAACCCGATTCGCCCGGCAGCTGTTCTGCTCGCTGCATTGCTCGTTCCAGTCGGCTCGTTCGAGCTATTCGCGCAGGTTGGCGCACCACCGACGCCGACCCGGCAGCTGCAACCGGCTGCTGCGCGACAAACGTACGATTCGGCGGTGTTCGCGGCGCTTCGCTGGCGCGAGATCGGGCCGTTCCGAGGTGGGCGATCCGTCGCCGCGGCGGGGTCGACTGCGAGACCGATGGAATACTATTTCGGCACAACGGGCGGCGGCGTCTTCAAGACGACCGACGCGGGGATGACGTGGGCTCCGGTAACCGATAAGTACTTCGGTGGGACAATCGGTGCGATCGCGGTGAGCGAATCGAATCCCGACATCGTCTACGTGGGCACGGGAGAGACGCCGATCCGCGGCAACGTGTCGCACGGCGACGGCGTCTTCAAGTCCACTGACGCCGGGAAGACGTGGACATTCGCCGGACTTGGAGACACCCGACAGATCGGACGCGTGCGCATTCATCCCCGCAATCCCGAGATCGTCTATGTCGCTGCTCTTGGGCACGTGTATGGTCCGAACAGAGAGCGTGGCGTTTTCAAGACGACGAACGGGGGGAAGACCTGGCGCAACGTCTTGTTCCGGAGCGATTCGGCGGGAGCTGTGGACCTTGTCCTCGACCCCGCCAATCCGGATATCATCTACGCGACTATCTGGCACGCTTACAGAATGCCGTGGAAGCTGGTCTCCGGCGGCACGCAAAGTGGAATCTTCAAGTCCACCGATGGCGGCGAGAACTGGACCGAGATCACTCGCAACCCGGGTTTGCCCCGCGGCTTGATCGGAAAAGTCGGGATCGCTGCGTCGCCGGTCAAAGCAGGCAGGCTGTGGGCAATCGTCGAAGCGGACTCGGGCGGAGTGTTTCGCTCGGATGATGCTGGCGCAACGTGGACGCGCACGAACTCCGATCGAAATCTGCAGCAGCGCGCATGGTACTACATGCGGATCTATGCAGACACAAAGGATCCGGAGACAGTTTACGCGTTGAACGTCGGTTTTTTCCGCTCGACAAACGGAGGCCGAACATTTCGTCCGATAGCGGTTCCGCACGGAGACAATCACGATCTGTGGATTGCTCCGAACGATGCGCAACGGATGATCAACGCGAACGACGGCGGCGCGAACGTCTCGTTCAATGCCGGGCGAACGTGGACGGAGCAGGACCAGGCCACGGCGCAGTTCTATCACGTCACGACGACGACGCATTTTCCGTATCGGGTGTGCGGTGCGCAGCAGGACAATTCGACGCTGTGCGGGCCGAGCAGGGCGAGCGGCGGCATCGACATCGCGGATTGGTACCCGGTGGGCGGAGGCGAGAGCGGGTACATCGCAGTGCGTCCAGACAATCCGGACATCGTGTACGCCGGTTCCTACGGCGGCTATCTCTCCAGGTATGATCACCGCGCCGGCACCCAGCGCAACGTGAACCCGTGGCCCGACAATCCAATGGGCCATGATGCGGCGGACGCGAAGTATCGCTTTCAATGGACGTTTCCGATCGTTCTCTCGCCGCATGATCCCAACACGCTCTACATCGGCAGCAGTGTTGTGTTCAAATCCACGAACGAAGGGCAGAGCTTCGTCCCGATCAGTCCGGATCTGACCCGCCACGATCCGAGGACTCTCGGCCCCTCGGGTGGGCCGATAACCAGGGATCAGACGTCGGTTGAGTATTACGCCACCGTTTTCACGATTGCGGAGTCTCCGGTGACGCGCGGCGTGATCTGGGCGGGATCCGACGACGGCCTCGTGCACGTCACGCGAAACGCCGGACAGTCGTGGAAAAACGTCACTCCCGCGGGGATTCCCGAGTGGGCGCGAATGTCGATCATCGAGGCATCGCATTCTTCTCCGGGCACGGCATATCTCGCCGCGAACCGCTATCAGATGGACGACATGCGCCCGTACATCTACAAAACGACTGATTACGGCGCGACGTGGAAGCTCATTACGAACGGCATCGCCGCGAATGAATTCGTGCGTGTGGTTCGGGAAGATCCGGAGAAGGCAGGATTGCTTTACGCGGGCACGGAACGGGGCGTCTGGGTGAGCTTCGACGACGGCGCAAACTGGCAGTCTCTCCGGCGCAACCTGCCGATCGTGCCCATTCACGACCTTTCGGTAAGAGAGGGCGATCTCATCGCCGGTACTCACGGCCGGTCGTTCTGGATTCTCGACGATCTTTCCGCGCTGCGTCAGCTGACGCCGGCCATTGCAACGAAGGATGCGCACCTCTTCAAGCCGCGGAAAGTCTACCGGGCGGGGTTCGGTGGAGGTGGAAGCACTGGCGCCGCGGGCGGACATCCCACTGGTCAGAACCCGCCGGCCGGCGCTCAGATCTATTACTGGCTCAAGTCGCCGCGACAGGTCGTGACGATGGATTTTCTCGACTCGAAGGGAGCGGTGATACGAAGCTTCACGAGCAATCAGGACGCGACGGTAGCGGCGGACTCAGCGCGGGCCGACAGTGTTCGGGCGTCGCGGGCTGACAGCTTGAGACGGGCCGGTGGAAAGCCCGACAGTACGACGCAAGCCCAGGCGCGCGAGGATCCGCCGCAGGATGAGGACGGTCCACGGCGCACGCCCCCGCCTCCGCGCGTTTCCAACAGGGCGGGACTCAATACCTTCGCGTGGAATCTTCGCTACCCGGACGCGTCGACTTTTCAGAACATGATTTTCTGGGCAGCAGGCACTCAAGGGCCGGTAGCGGTGCCGGGGACGTACTCGGTTCGCATGACTGTCGGGGGACGCTCGGAGACGCAGGCGTTCACCGTCATCAGAGATCCACGCTCGACTGCATCCCAGGCCGTGCTCGAGGAGCAATTCGCTTTTCTTCTCGCGGTGCGCGACAAGGTGACGGAGGCGAACGACGCAATACGGCGAATTCGCAACGTCAAAGCGCAGCTCGCAGATCGTGCGGCCGCGCTCCCCTCGGCCCAGCAGGCGGCATTTCGCACCAGGGCGGATGCATTGTCAACGCAGCTGTCGGCTGTCGAGGCGGAGATATACCAGGTGAAGAATCAGTCGGGGCAGGATCCGCTCAACTATCCAATCAGGCTCAACAACAAGATCGCAGCGCTTGCCGGCGTCGCCGCCAGCGCCGACGCGAGACCGACAGATCAGACCCGAGAGGTGTTTCGAATTCTCTCCGGCCAGCTGGACGCTCAGCTATCGCGGCTCCGCGCAGCGCTTGCGGCGCTGCCTGCAATCAACGCGGATCTCAAGGCCGCTGGTCAGAAGGAGATCGTCCCGTCGACCGAGGAGCCGAAGGCCACTGCAATCCGTGGCAGAGAATAGGACCGCTAGCGGATTACCCGGTCAAACCTGACGGGATGCTCGACGTCGTAGCTGTAGTGCCACCATTCCTTCTCGTAGTTGAGAAAGCCGTGGCGCTCCATTGCCGTCTTGAGGCGTTTTCGGTTTATCGCGATAACTCCGCGCGCGTTTGCGGTGTGGGAAGCGGGCGAAAACATGTCGAAAGGGGTTCCCATTGATATTTCGGCACCGCTTTTCAGCTCCACCAGCGTCACGTCGACGGCGACTCCCAGATTGTGGCGGCTGCGTGCCGCGATGTATCCGTCGCGGAGGAGATTGGTCCTGTTCTCGCGCTGCGCCCAGGCGACCATTGCTTCGCTCGCCCGCACCGGCCGGTACGCGTCCAGAATCTTGAGTCCGAACCCCTCGCGGTGGAGGTCCGCGTTGGCCAGTGATAGCGCGACCGCCGCTTCATCTCTCAGATACGCGCGATTTGCTTCGTAGCCTGGAAGGGGAGCACCCGTAAAATTGTTCTTCGTTGCATATCGCAGCTCCACCACCAGGCTGCTGTCCACTCGCTGTACGTCCACCAGGAGCGAGTCCGCCGCTGCATCGGTGGCGAGCGGGAGCTCGGGTGTATTGATGGGCTCCGGTGTTTTCTGGAATCGCGCGCACGCGCCAAGCGCGAGCAGAAGAACGGCGGCCCGGAATAACGAAGGCGAAAGACGGTTACGCACTGTCATTTGAGGCATCTCACATGAACACGCTCGAGTATGTTGCGGCGTTTTTCGGAGTCGTCAGCGTGTATCTCAGCGTGAAGCAGAACATCTGGAGCTGGCCCACCGCAATTGTGAATGTCGGCCTGTACGCGTTCGTATTTCACGCTTCCCGGCTTTACGCTGACATGGGCCTGCAGGTGATATACGTGATCGTCTCGTTTTATGGCTGGTATCAATGGCTCTACGGTGGAAAGAACCGAACGGAGCTGAAGGTATCCCGAATACACCCGAAGCTCGCGGTCATGCTCGTGTGCATCGGGATGTCGTTTGCCCTTCTCCTTGGAACCGTTCTCCATCGCACGACGAATGCCGCAATCCCCTACCTCGACTCGGTCGCCACCAGCACCAGCCTCATTGCCCAGTGGATGATGACGAAGAAGCTGCTCGAGAACTGGGTCGTCTGGGTCGCCGTGGACGTCGTTTACATCGGCATGTTCCTTTCCAGGGCCCTTTACCCCACTGCGGGACTTTATCTCGTTTTCCTCGTTCTCTCCGTCATGGGCTACCGGCAATGGAAGGCATCGCTGAGCGAGACGGACCTCGCGAGCTCACAAGCCGTTTGACCGCCCAGATCCCGGCTGCGGGCCCGATGGACAGAATAGCGAACGACCACCGCCAGCCACCCTGGCGGGCGAGCGCCGGCACTATCTGCATGGGAATCATCGTCAATAGAAATCCTATCGACGTCTGGATCGTGAGCGCTGTCCCCACCGCGTGCGGCGGGACAGACTCCGTGACGAGAGCGCTGAACTGTGCGCTGTCCGCAACTACGAAAAAGCCCCAGACGAGGGCGAGCGGGGCAAGCACCCACATCGATGCGCCGAAAAGAAAGCCCACGAGAAGACAGCACGTTCCGCTCGCCGCGAGAGCGATCGTGACCAGCCGCTCGCGACCAATTCGATCGGCTACCAGACCGCCCCAGACGCACCCGGCGCCGCCTACCGCAATCGTTCCGAACGCGATCAGCGAGACCGCTTCGCCGCCGGGCTGACTCTCAACGACCATTGCGGCCGCGCTGGCCGCAAGAAACGCCGGAATCCATGCCCAGAACGCGTAGAGCTCGAACATGTGACCCAGATAACCGCCGGTGGCGAGGCGCCATTCGCGAACTTTGACGACTTCTGCAACAAGCGACCACGAAAAGGGACGAGCGGCGAACGGGTAGGGGCCTTCTCGATACCCGATTGCCACGAGAAGTGCGGCGACGACCGCACCGGCTGACGCTGTGAGCACAACGGGTCGCACTCCAATGCCTGGTATCGCATTGACCAGGTATGGGGTTGCCTTTCCGATGGTGAGCGCTCCGACCACCGTGCCGATCGCCAGTCCCCGCTGCGCCTTGAACCACGTGGCGATCATCTTCATTGCAGGCGGATAGACCCCCGCGAGACAAACTCCCGTCAGAAATCTCAGAACGAGCGCGGACTGAAAGCCACCAGCTGCGAGGACGGCAGCGTTCGCAACGGCTCCGGCGAGCGCAGCCGAGGCGAACAGGAGGCGCGAGGGCACGATGTCGGCAAGATTGAGCGCGGCCGTGAGCGCCGTGCCGGTTACAAACCCCAGCTGCACGATCGTCGTCAGCCATCCGGCCTCGTCGGGATCAAGGTTCCAGAGCGCACTCAGCTGCGGTGCGACCGCACTCGCCGCAAACCATAACGACATTCCGAGCAGCTCGGCCGTCGAGAGCAACGCAAGCAGCCGCCACCTGTTGGGGTGAGTATCAGGCTCCATTCGAAAAACTTAGCTCGCCGATCTTCGGATCTGCGACTTTCCCGGGTTGCAGTTCTATCGGCTCGCGGCGTGCCATGGTTATTCTCCATCCCTTGAGGGAGAGATAATGCCCGAGCCGCTCGGAGAGTCGGAGCTCACCCTTCGACGAGTCACACGCCTGCTCGGCCGCGGGCTGCGGCTTCGCTGCCCCAACTGCGGCGGGAAAAACCTATTCGTCTCCTTTGGAAAGCTGAGACAGCGATGTCCCGAGTGCGGACTCTGGCTCGAGCGCGGTGAGGGCGACTACTACCTCGGCGCCTACATGGTTGCGCTGATCTTCGTCGAGACGTTGTTCGCCGTTGGCTTCGTTGCAATTCTCCTGATGACATGGCCGGATCCGCCGTGGAGCGCGATCCAATGGGGCGGTGCCGTGGTTCTCGCTGCGGGAGTCATTATCTGCTATCCGTTCTCCAAGACGATCTGGCTCGCGATCGATTTGATGTTCAGGCCGGTAACGCTCGATGATCTTTCTGCCGACGGCCCGATAGAAACGCACGGGCCTGCCGGCTGACTCAGTTAACGCGCCAGCCGAATCCACCGCGACTCGCCGCACCCGCAAGAGCCGGAGGCCTCTCGGCTCGTAGACCTCCTCGACGCGAAACGATCCATCGGAAGCTACCACATCCCTCATCCGGTCGCGGGCAACGATGAGCCTGTTGGTCACGACGAAGAATTCGGTGACATGTTCGCGCGTCAGCACGCTGTCGATGAGTGAGGCGTTTGGCCACAGGATTCTGTAGATCCGACCTGTCGTTCCACGAAGCCTGTCGGGCGGTGAAGACAGGTACAAGCGCAATCGCTCTCGGACACTGCCGGGATGGCGCTGCCTCGACGAGAGGGGCGTGTCGACCAGGCCGAAGCCGCGACCATAGTACAAGAGCTCGTCGCTCGGCGTAACGGAGACGATCACGGCCGGACGTCCCGGTGTCGAGCGTCCCTGCACCCACTGCGCGGCCGCTCGCCAGTCGGGGTTGGGCATGTAGACCGTGAATCGGTCGGCATTCCTATAGTAGCTGATCAGCACGACCACTCCGAAAGCCGCGATAAGACCGGTCCCCAACGCACGCCAACGGGCCGAACGAAATGATGTGATGCCGATCCCCAATCCGACTGCAAAGAACGGCAGCGCCGAGAGAGCGCTCCGCTCGATGTAGAACCGCCTCGCGCCGACCAACCCCATTGCAAGCAGGCCCAGTGGCAGAACCAGCAGCAGGATCGCCAGCTCCCACCGTCGCCCAAGCAAATCCCAGCGCGTAGGCGGAGCTGAACCTGGCCCGGCTTCCACTCGAGCTCGGTACAGACCGCGCAGCAATAGCCCGAGGAGCACAAGCTGCAGCACCAGAATGCCGACGCGAATCGCAGTGTCACGCTCGCGAGGTCGCCCGAAAACACCTCCTGCGACGTACCACTCGAACATGAGCCGCCAGAGCTGAGTAACTCCGAATCCGCGTAGGTGGCCGAGCTGCGTCGGTAGCGAATCGAACCGCCAGCGCACCGCGAGATAGAAGACAAGCACACTCGTGATCGCAGCGCCGATCCAAAGCATTCGCGCACGCGCCCGGGGGTCGGGCAATGCGAGGGCAGTGAACGCGGCAAGATATGCGATCGCGAAGTAGTGTGTGAACACCATGCAGAACCCGAAGACCGCGTACGCGACATACCATCGCGTCGAGTGCGATTCGCGAA
>Ga0079218_10000158_pt1 | contig 16466 bp, 16 predicted proteins | sample NCCompost_FD_77181 | JGI IMG/M metagenome (GOLD analysis project Ga0079218, IMG submission 77181) | Agricultural soil microbial communities from Utah to study Nitrogen management - NC Compost | ecosystem: Environmental > Terrestrial > Soil > Agricultural land | place: USA: Utah | collected... | reverse complement strand
GCGCCTTTCGGGTGCACAGCATTCGATAGCGAAGCGAGTTGCTGCAGCAGTTCCTGACCGAGACCGGCGACGGCCGTGCGCGCCGCCTCGGGCGAAATTTCCGTCAGCCTCACTTCCAGCCGATCAATTTCGATGCTGCGTTTACTCAAGCTCCAGTCCTTCCACTAACTTTGCATAGGCGCCGTATTGTTGCGGCGGTAACTTGCGATTTACCTTGTCGTACTCTCGCTTAACTGCAACCACGATCTGTTTCATCGTCAGGCTGCGTTTCCTATCATCCGCCGCCTGGCCCGAATCATCGGCGCACTGGAGACACGCATTGAAAACGATCGAGCGAATGTTGCCGCCCGCGAGCGGGAAGCGTTCCGCCAGAAAAGTAAAATCCAGTTCTGAACTATCGGCGTGCTCGGGAATCACTTGACGCCAGATTCGCTCGCGCTCTTTCATTTCGGGCAGCGGGAAATCGATGATGTAACGCAAGCGGCGCAGAAACGCCTCGTCGAGATCTTTCTTCCGATTGGTGGCGAGAATTGCCAACCCCTTGAAACGCTCCATCCGTTCGAGCAGATAACTGACTTCCAGATTTGCGTAACGATCGTGGGCATCGCTGACTTCGGTGCGACGTCCGAAAAGCGAGTCGGCTTCATCGAAGAACAGAATCATGTCGGACTGATCTGCCGCATCGAAGACGCGTTTCAGGTTCTTTTCAGTTTCGCCGATGTACTTGTTGACGACTTGCGAGAGGTCGATGCGATACATAGGCAGATCGAGCTTCGCAGCCAGGATTTCTGCGGCCATGGTCTTGCCGGTTCCCGGCGGACCCGCGAAGAGCACCGCAATGCCGCCTTCGTTCCAGACCTTGCCGGTGCCCCAGACGTAGTGCACCTCAGTCAACGACTCCATGCCTTTCACAATTTCCTGAAACTGGAGACGTTGTTTGTGAGGCAGGATCAATTCTTCGTCGCCAAATCGCGGAGCGACTCGACTGGCCAGCTCGCTCAGATCGGAATCCAATTCGGCGCGACAGGCAGCCACGAGGTCGGCGGCCCGCGGGGCCTTCGGCAACCGCTTCAATCCTTCAGACACGACGCGGATGGTCTCTTTTTCAAAGCGAAAACGCCGCGCCGTCTCGGCGATAACGGAATCCAACCCCTTCGCTTTAAGCCCGAGATATTCCTGCCAGAGTTTGACACGCTCCTCGTAAGTGGACGGTCGCACCTGCACCGCCGGCAAAAGCAAATTCGCCGGCAGTTGGGCCAACTGATCCCGCTCGCCGATAGCCAGGAAGACTTTTGCCGGAATGGTATGCGCGGGCAGGTTCTGACGACTCGAAGGATGCTTGTTGCCGGTGGAAGCTGCCGGCTCGTGACTGAAAAACAGATAAGTGTCGCGGAGCCAACACACGGTGGCGATTGAGCTCAGGTAGTCGCCATCTTCCAGAGACGCCGCTTCGCCTTGGAAATCTACAACGTCCTTACCGTTGAAATCGGCGATCGCTGCGACGATTTCTGATCGCGCGCAACCCTTCGGTCCAATTACCGGAATCAGCGCGAGATTCTTTTCGCCGGCGGTGGCCAATCTCAACGCCGCCAGGCGAACAGTCTCAACCAGATGCTCAGCCACGTCTTTGCCCTGCATCGGGACGAGGCCATGAGGTAGCTCGCCCGCCGGTGAAAGTAACTGCCGGGCAACCAGCGACGGCGTGACTAGTGGAGCGTCCCAGACAGTTTCAGTGGCAGAGCGATGAAGGTTGTGAGTGGCCAGGCCGTAACGAAACAGCGGGTGAAAAGTATCGGCAATGGATAACAACTCTTCCGGACGGTCCCATAATTTTTGCGCGAGGGCGAGATTTGGCTGCGTCCTCGTCTGATCATTCAGGCAGGTGGCAATGACGCTTCCCATGCTGCCGTCAAAGCCCGCAACCAGCGACAACGCGAGGACGAAAGTAGCGACCTCGTCCAATTCCAATTCACTCACCACCCAACCAAACGAACCGCGAACACTTCCCTTCTGAGTGGCGGGCGGCGGAATTGCCGTGAGTTGTTCCGTCAAATACTTCGCAGTTGGATCGGAGGCGTAGAAGTCTTGCTTCTCGAGCCAGAATCGGCTGACGTCCAACGAGGTCGCGGCCTTGTCCGAAAATGGCGGCAGCGCGGCCAGGCTTCGCGGCGCCTGCGTGCCGCGCTCCTGCCAACACCAGCAGACTTCTCGTCTCAGCCGAAAAGTGACCTGGCGCATCCAGTAATTTGCACATGGGTCTTCGCCTCGCAGGTCAGGCGAGAACGTGACGAAGTCTTTTTTCTGAGTGGCTGTCTTCATGGCGGAAAGACTATGGAAAAACCCTGCGCCGCCTGTTGGCCATTAACTCGATAAATTGCCAGGTATTCTCCGGAAGGGACGGCGTCAGCCTGGCTCATCTGAAATCTCCTTGCCTTTTGGGAACCAACCGGCACTGATCGATCATCCTGCGCATCGAGCATTGCGAAGGTGACGCCTTCTTTGTAGAGAGCTAGATAGAAATCATCGACATCGTCCCGGCCCAGCAACTCGCCTGTGATATCCACGACGCCAAACTTCCATCCGGCTGGTGGTGGCGGCGTGCCGACCGTAGAGATCGAACTAACACTTGCACTATTAACGATGGGTCGCAGATTTCCAATCAGCACGTTGCTCGACCGGCGTCGACCGGTGGGCAGCAACTGGACTACGGATACTGGATAACTGCCCGCGGAAATCACTTCAGGCGTGGCGATGTCGGGGCGCACGACAAACTGCAATTGATCCGGCCGCTGCATAGTCACCGGCAGTTCCACCGGGCCCAGAGCGATCGAGAGATTGCCGAGATGCAGATCAGTTCCTTTCACCGTGACTGTTTGCCTGCGCTCAAAACTAGCGGGCGAGATTTCGGTGATAGTTGGCCCAAGGGAAGGCATCACAGGGATCCGGATTCCCTTTTCTCCGATCACTGTGGAGGTGTCGTAATTAACGCCGACCAAAAGCGAATAGGAGGGCAGCTCACCCGCGGCGATCATTACCGGCCGGACTTGAAACGCGACTGACAACCGGTATTTTTCATCCGAGCCTTGCATTACCTTTGACAACAAATCCGTCGGCGCATCGTCGAACGTGATCTTCAGGTCCTCCGGGTTGTCGCTCACCGAATCAAGCACGGTTGAGGACAACCCGTCGAGCGATAGAGAGTTCAACTGTTGCAGGGCACGCAGGCCGTTCCCCAGATTCTCGTAAGCCTTGAGTGTTTCCGTGCTCTTGCCATCGTCGTCGAAGGCAGTCATCAAATATTTCAGCACCAGCCATAACGGAGGGCGCTGTCCCTCGTCGAGTGGGACATTCTTCAAACTCGCATCGAACTGCACTTCGTAAAGAAAGAGATTCAGCCTGCCGCCCACGGGCGGTGCGTCGGGTTCAGGCCTGCCGACGGTCACGTCGAGCGTCGTTCTCTCCTTCAAACGCAGCATCAAGGCATCTGTGACCGCGCCGATCGCTCCTATGCTCTTTGCGAGTGCCATCTCGTGAAACCCTTACCAGCGATTGATGTAGTAGCGGCTTAAGTCTGTCCGTGCGGTTGTGGTGCGCTCGAAAGTTCGCTCCGTGCTCGCAGGCGGAGCTGGTGGGGCCGCAGCTTGCGCTCGTGGCTCTTCAACCACAATTCTTATCGTTCCAATCGAGAGCGTAAGGTCCTGCGGTTCCGGAGCTGCAGCGCGCGATCTGTCTGGCGCCGAGATATCTATTCGCTCCGCGCGACGCGCCAGATCGCCCACGCGCGCGCCGCTATCGTCTGAAATGAATGCGGGCGACTCTTCCTCTGCCGCTACGGGAGTTGAAATCCACTCGCTGATTTCCTTCAAATAATTTCGGACCACCAATTGCCGTTCGACCCGCTCATCCAAACCTGTTTCGCTTTGCGCTGCAGATCGCGAGTAGCGGCCAGGGTCCACTTCGTCAGGCGTGACCTCGCGTCGCGCGTCGCCGAAATCGAATTCAGGCGATGATGTCTCATTTCGCAATTCGAGCGCGGAAACACTCTGGTCTGTTTGTCCTGATGTAGTCTGCTCGTCAACTGAAGTTGGCGGGGAGATTACAACTCGCGGGTGATCAAACACGCGGGTTTCGATTCCGGTTGAAGGCAGATTTCGCTTGGCGCTCGATTCAATATCCGTGAGATTAATGGGCGTCACCTCAAATGTCGGATCTGAAGGTTTGTGAACTGGCGGTGCATCAGACTCCGATCGAATGTCGCTGTCTGCACGTTCCGATCGTGGCGCGTCATCGGAAATGATTCCCGCTACCTCGGTCGCAGTAGTTTCGGGCGCGCCGACATCGTAGGCCTTGACGGTGGTCGGTTGTGACAGGCTGGTAAACGTAACTTCCTCGACCGCGAGCCCTCTAACTTCGCTGTTAGGTTGAGCCGAAGGTGCCAGCGACGCTGCAGCAGCCGTCCGACCACCACTCCCGATCCTGATTCCCGTGTGCCGCACGAGTTCGGAAAAATATCCCTTCATTGATGTTTCCCTTTTTCGATCAGGCGCAGGTATCGGGCGCGACGCCAGCAAGGAACGTTAAAAATTTGCGGCTCGCTCCAGTGATAATTGGCTGCGAGCGTGTGAACAGTTGCGAGCAGGCGCAACTGCGCCTGTCGCAACCGCTGCAATGAAAGTTCCTCCAAATCGATTTCGAGCAAACTCTCGGTCCCACACGAAGAACACTTCACCGTCAGGTTGAAATTCACCAGCGGGTCATGCTCTTCCAGCGCGCTTTCCACAGCGGTGACCAGCTCGTCTGCAGTCGCGCCTTCGATTGCATCCTCACCTGGGTCTTCAATCAGCAGCGTGCGGGTCATGCTCCTGAGCGCACTTGCCTCGTCCGCAAACCCAGTCTTCAACCATTCGCGTTGGTCGTTGGCGGTTGGCCGGCGCAGGGCCACCGTTCCATTCGCCAACGGTACCGAGATGCGCACGGTTTCGTAAGCCTCGTTTTGCTGCGAAACCACTTCCTCAGCCGACAGCTCGACTTCCAACTCCAGACCGCACTCGTCATTTACGCAACGAAAAGTGCTGGAGATTTCGCTGTCTGTATCTGCGGTGGCGAGCGTGAGCAAACACTCAATTCGTTTGCCGACGGGAAGCTGCCAAAAAAAGTCAGGTGGAACTTCTTCTCCGCCGGTTCTTCGGGTGCAACACTCGAGAATGTCGGTGACCAGAAAAGGGCGCAGCGGCTGATTGAAGTCCACCTTCATATCACTTTCGTAGTAGCCGAAAGGTCTGAGCGCGAGATCAATGGCATACCCGGCCCTGCTCGACTCCGGAAGACTGGGAAATGAAAAGAGGGGCTCACGTTGTTCTGAAGTGAACATCAAAGCATCGCTTCGTTCTTACGCCGGCGGCACGTCGTCGGCTTCATTGGGTTCTTTCGTATCCGGGTCGCGGCTCCAGCCTTCCAGTTCGATCTTGAGTGATTCGATAGCCAAGGCGTTGGCGTTCGCGTTGAGCTCCGGCAGCGCCGTAAACTCGCTAACCCAACAGTCGTTTAGAAAGTACCGAAACACGACGTGACCTTTTTCGTTCATCATTTCGAGAGTCAGCGGTTTTTTGTAGTTAGCCAGGTCCATCGCCGCGTCGCCAGCATAGGGGTGAACTTTGTTCGCCCACGCCTCAAATTCCGGATCGTGAGTCAGGCCACGCTCCATCGTGACGGCGTCGTAGGTCGTGCGGCCGGGCGACTTGTGATCGGTGCTGTTGTCGCCGCCGTCGCGATGCTTCACAACTTCCGTGGTCCGCTTTAGCGCGCTGACTTTACTGACACCGAGTACGGTCTTCCCGTCCCACTTCACCCTGAACTTGAAGCTCTTGTAAGGGTCGACACGCTTTGCGTTCTTGACGAAACCTTTAGCCATTGCGATTCCCTTTCAATCAAAGATCACCAGCAATTTGTTGAATCTTGATGATGACAAACTCGGCCGGTTTGAGTGGAGCGAAACCCACTTCGATGTTGACGATGCCCAGGTTGCGATCGTTCTGAGTGGTCGTCTCGCCGTCACACTTCACATAGAAGGCTTTGTCAGGCGTGCTGCCCTGGAAAGCTCCCTGGCGAAACAGACTCATCATGAAAGCGTTGAGGTTGAGCCGAATGCTGGCCCATAGCGGCTCATCGTTTGGTTCGAACACTACCCACTTCGTACCGCGGAAGAGCGACTCTTCCAGAAACAATGCCAGGCGGCGGATCGGAATGTATTTCCATTCGGAACCAAGATCGTCCGAGCCGTCGAGCGTGCGCGCGCCCCAGTTGACGATGCCGACGGGAAACTTTCGCAGACAGTTGACGCCGAGCTTGTTGAGTACGCCGTTTTCCAGGTCAGTGAGGTTAACTTCCAAATCGAGCACGCCGCGAAGATCGGCTTCGGTTCCGGCGGGCGCCTTCCAAACACCACGCTGAGAATCGGTGCGCGCCATCAAACCGGCAATCATTCCGGATGGGCCAATCAATTTTTTGAGACCGGCGTCACTGTATTGGGCTTTCGGATAGAAGACCGCGGAGTGATCTTTCACCACCAGTGCTCGCAAAGAGTTGACTGCGCTGGCGTCCGCCACGGGCAAGTCCACATTGGTCCAACTGGCGGGCGCGTCCAGAAGCAGGAAGGCTCGCTTTTCGGCGCAATAGATGCTCGCCGGACCGATGATCTGACGAAACTCACTTTCGCTTACTTCGCGATCTCCCGGGAGCACCATCAAGTTGAAGAGATCAACCTTATCCAGCGCGTGGATGCCTGTATGAAGCAAAGAGTCTCCCGCGTACGTAGCGGGATCCGGTGCTGCGCCGTCCGCTCCGGGAATACCGGCAGATTGAAAGACGCCCGAGCCCGCGTTTCCCAGGACATACTTCCGGGTATTGGCGATGAAACCCGCCCCGAGTGTGTTATCGGCGATAGTGGTTACGGCAGACGTGTCATTGATGCCGCCGGTCTTTTTCTTGAACGCCAGGTAATAACCCCACAACTCGGCTGCCCAGGGCACGTTCGGATCGTTATTCACAGCTTGGACGATTAGACGCAGTTTCTCCCGGACTCCATCGAACCCGCCTGAGTTGTCGTCGAAATTTTTTGCGCCGGCGGTCGTTAGAGTCACATTAACGTCAGGACTGCCGGCAATCCGCACCGCGGTCATGGTTCCCTGGGCCAGATTTGCAAAGTCGTTGATTCCGTCAATGAAGTCCTCGGGAACGTTAGTCTGTCCGCCGACAAACGCGGTCCCGGTGAAAACCGGCCGCACGTTGCTGTAACGAGCGACTTCGATGCCGCCCTGGTCAATGCCCAACATCATCGGGCCGGCGAAATCATTCGCCGATGCGCGGGCGATTCGTACGCTGCTCATATCACCCGTCGACGAAGTCAGCCGCATTACGACTACCCTGTCCGCTTCGATTTGGTCCCACACCCCCACAACCGACAGGGTCGGATCGGTTAGGTGGATCGTATCGTTGATTTCGTTAACGAGCAGGAGTAACGCCGCATCGCGATCGGCCGCGCCTGTCACGTCAATTCCCGCCAGATCGATTTCCATGTAACGGCTTCCGTTTATGCTAATCGAGAATTTTGACTTAAGGTCTGCTGCGAGAGCGGGTCTAAGAAGGGCGTCGATCTCCGTCCTGATATTGTTGCGTAGGGTCGGTATGCTGGTCCCGGTAAAAGGACGCCGGCTTTGGCTGAACCCCGCGGGTGTGTTGGCAATGACATTGATAAAGGCGAGCGGATCAGTCGCGTTTGCGCCTCCCGCGATCATCTGGGCGTGCAACGTTAAATCGATGAGCTTCGAAGATTGGGTGACGAAGCTGGGCGCAAACCTTGGCGAAAGTGGGTTCATCGAAAGGTTGCTGAAGTTCTCCTGCGCGACGACGACGTCGTTCACATCCTGTATGAGCGTCAGGTTGAATGTGTCGTTCGGATTCGGAGTGTTGTAGTCGATCTCAAACTTCAGATCGTGCGCCCATGTACCTGGAGCCTTTGCCGTTGCTGTCAACACATTCAGCGTGCCGGTAAGATCCATCAGCGTCACGCTGGCTTGTCCGGTTGTACCCGGAGGAAACGACGCCAACCTGACGACGTAGCAATCCGTTCCGCCGTTATCGAAAAACTGACGGACGCTCTGGGCCAGATCGCTGAGTGGATGCGGTCCGCCAAACTCGCGCAGGAAGTCGGCATAACTGAGACAGCGGACGGCCTTGTTGATCGCGCCTTTGGCGGCTCTGCCGAAAAACGCGCCGATCGAAGTCGCTACTCCGGTGATCGTGTGTACACCACTCGGAACTTCCTGAATGTAGACACCCGGATAACTCACTTGTACTGGCATTTGTCTATTCCTCCATCAAACCGATCGGGGTGAAGCGAGACTCCCAGGATTGGACCTCGAACAAGCATCATTTCCTGTTTCCAAAATCTTTCGCACGCGAAGCCCGAGCCCACGCGGTACCTATTCCTTTTCTATCAAGGCGTTGATTTCTTCTTGCTTGCGTGAGTTAGTGCGGTAATGAACCTTGGCGTCCCGTGTTTTGTATTCGCGTATTAGTTTCCTAGCGACCAGATCGTCAAGTGCGGCTTTGACCTCAGTGCTTCCGCGTCTGATGTTCCGCTCCAGGAGCCACCACTCAACGATTCCTTCGAATGTGTCTCCGGCTTCATCGTTCTTAGCCAGATACGACAACACATCGTGGGCAATTTCAGCTCTATCGGACAGACACATGAAGTTTCGTTTCAATACGCCTCGACTAATTCATGACAAAGCAATTTCACTACCACAAAAGGTGGGGGCTTTTTTGCAGCTTCGCGGTGGAGAGTGAGGCGCTTTTGTCCTAGCGGAGATTGGCCCAGCGAGGATCAATTAGCGATTCGCACGGGGAAATCTAGTAGGACAAATTTGTCCGCGCCGTGCGGACAATTGTCCTGGTCTGAACAGGAAACTGGAAAACGAGAGCAGGGCAGTAGGCCGGAATGGACGACGTACAAAACGCGCGTGTTCCTTAAGTTGGGTCCCGTTTGAAGATTTGAACGTTAACACGGTGCTTGCGAATCAACTCCCAAAACGCGCGACGGTTCTTATGTGCGGCTTGCGCAGCCCTGCTGATGTTGCCGTCATACGAAAGTAAGAGTCTCTGAATGTAGTCCTTTTCGAATTGCTCGATTATTTTTGCCTTCGCCTGCCGGAACGAATCTCTGAGTTGACGCCCCGGCACCGGCACTGCGATGTCCTGCTCGCTGAGAGATGATGTTTCGCAAAACATCATGGCGCGCTCAATAGTATGCTCCAATTCGCGGACGTTCCCCGGCCAATCGTAGTCAGTGAGTTTTTGAATCGCCTCAGATGAAAGCGAGGTGACCCGGCCCGAAGAGCTCTGGGCATATTTTTCCAGGAAGTGATGGGCCAGGAAAGGAATATCCTCTCTTCGCTCTCGCAGCGGCGGCAACGCAATTGAAACCACATTCAAACGATAATAGAGATCCTGGCGCAGATGCCCGCTCTTAACCGCATCTTCCAAAACAGCATTGGAAGCCACGATCAATCGGACATCGGCATGACGAGCTTTTGACGAACCCAGGCGCCGGTATTCCTTTTCCTGTAGAAACCGCAAGAGTTTCACCTGAGCCATCAGCGGAAGGCAATCAATCTCGTCCAGAAAGAGCGTTCCACCTTCCGCTTCTTCAATCAGTCCGGGCCTAACCGTATTGGCGCCGGTAAAGGCCCCGCGCTCGTGGCCGAACAATTCGTTTTCAACCAGATCAACGGGGATCGCCCCGCAGTTTACCGGCACAAATGGCTTGGCGCTGCGCAGGCTCAAGTAGTGAATCGCGCGCGCGCACATTTCCTTCCCAGTGCCGGTTTCACCGGTAATCAAAACTCGGCTGTCACATCTAGCGATCAACGGAACTTTTTTAACTTCGGCAAGAAAGGATTCGGTCTTTCCGATCAATAGCTTCAATCCCACTCGCTCTTTGATTGCGCGCACCATGTCTTCCCGACCGTGCAATTGATTCAGCAGACGCCAGGTGCGCGGCAGAGTATCGGCGGCTTTAAGTGGCGTAGTAAGGAAATCCGCAGCGCCTTTTTGTAACAGTGCGAGTGTCTGGTCCGGGCCGCAGTCGTCAATCGCTACGATAATGGGAATTTCAGGCTTCTGTTCCTTGATGGATTGAATAAGCGCACCGCCGCGTTCTGTTTCATCCCGCGGCAGGATGAGGAAGATCACACAAGGGCCTGGACGAGAGTCGTCTTCGGGCCAATCCTCCGCGAATTTGGTTTGGCTCAAATCCGCAACGACTTCGCGGCGCAGCGTTCCCTCGATGCGAGAAGATGTAAGAATCGCCTCCAGCGTTTCGCCGATATTTTCCTGCGGATTGCAGTCAATCAGAAGAATTTTGCTCTGAGTCATGGTGAGCGGTACTTTACAGACAACGCTTCCCAACAAAGCAAGGGATCTTAGCCCTAGCAAACCCAGCGCGAGGATTTATGATTTATTAGGCGGACTAAGGTGCGCAAGGACTCGGATGGTGCGCACTATAGCAGGAGTAGCGTTTCTTGCACCAGAGTTTCGCAGGATATCCGGTTCGTTGATTCTGACAGGTGAATGAAATCGATCGAGATGCGAGCCGCGATGTAGCCCGCTTGGCTCAGCGTCAGAGCAATCACCTCTCGTTGCTTGAATAAAGGACTTCTCTTCACACTCGCCTGTGCGTTGTGCACAAATTGCGCTGGATTTATTCGTGAGTTATATGGTGTTGACCTATTCACCCTTGATTTAGCGGTTCATCCGTTGATAATTCTCCCCAGCACCAAGGATTAGAGTTTCCACTAAAACTCCGCGAATATAACGAACCGGCGCGCCTTCTAGGACCGGGATATTGTTCCTTCAGAGAAATGCGCTCAACCCTTCCCATACAGCGCGCGAAGTGCGTCTTCCTCTCCACTCAAGAATCGTTCTACTGCACTTCTGGACCGCTCTAATGTCCACTCATTCGCGCGGAGATGCACAGTGCCTTGCACTTGCATAAGACCAAAGAGGATCCTTTTCGTGCCTGGGAAGGAGCATTCGGAAATAAAGATTGGCGTGGAAGGCTCTCCATACGCCGAGACCCAGATCAAGCGCTCTCCGGCGCTGATGGAGAATGTCGGCGCGCACTTCTGAAGTCGGTTAGTCTCTCTCACTTGCTCGGACCACCTGAAAGCGTCAAAGGCTTGAAGAGCATCAACCGCACTCATCACTCCTAAGTCGCTCGACTCGTCGTGCTGATGGTGAGCATATTGGCAAGAGACTGAGTAGTTCATTGTCTTTGTGACCCAACGGCTTTACCGTTCAGCCTGGGAGCGGCGCGCAAATCATCTTCAACTCAACCGAAACTCTCAGCGCCGATCGGCGGCCTGCAAGCGGCTTGTTATGCCGCTTCCGTCTGAAGCGTGCCCGCTTTACACCCAATGACTCTTCTCCGGCTTGGCAGCCCATCTAGTCTTCTGCAAGTTCGAAACCAGCAGGTGTTCAGTCCCGCATTCTGGACAGAATGCAAACAACGAGTCATCCTCAATCCTAGCCACATCGAGCAGTCCTAAACAGCTACGACCGCCTGCCCGTTTCCTGCATTCAATGAGCGTCTTACAACTCGCGCCCGGTTTGAGCGAACTACCGTATTCAATGACACGCAGAACGGCAAGAAGCCGCCTACGCAACTTCGGATTTTCCTTTGGAATTGCGCCATTCGGTTCCAGCCAATGCCAGGGAATCGAGATCAACATGAGTCAACGTATATCACAGACGCTAAACGCAGATAAGAATGAGACGGGAATTCTTTGACGAGGTAATGAAGCCTTTTACCTACTAAACGTCTTTTGATAATTACCTAACTAAGTTGAAGTTTTCGTCTATTCATCATATCGACTGAGGTAAAGCTTGCTCTCATACTCAACCAAGCCGAGTCGCACCTGATCAAGCCAGCCACGTCTGCCCAGTACATTACGCGTGAAAGATTCGTGAGCCGCAAAATAGAGGGTGACGTTGAATGTGTAATCGAGCGTTGCCAACATCAGCATGTGACCGTAAGCATTGAAGCTTCCCGTTACCGTGCTCAGGCGAAGGTGAGTTCCGGTTTCAACATCAATGCCCAATGCCGTGGCAAGTTCGCGCTTGAAGACACAGAACGTAGCTCCGGTGTCGACGGAGAGGTCGGTTCGAACTGTCTTATCTGCAATCGAAGTTCGACAGTGACGATGATCGCTTCAGTCCCATAGTCGTAAACGGAGTCGAACGTCAACTGATGGGTCACTGCCAGCCTCCCATGAAGGCCTCTTGTTTGGGTGAGACTCGCTCAAGATAGGGTGCTGAGATGCCTTGTCCTCTTGCTTCATCGTAGACCTTTTTAGCGTCGTTACCGTACGCCAACAAGCGATCACCATCAAGCGCGACCCACTGGCCGAGGTACTCGACACGGTGAGCGTTAATCCAGGCTCGTTCTTGTTCGTGGGTTCTGTAAGCAGGCTGCATATCGCCGTTGGGGCCAAGCGCGGCGCGTAAGCGGCGTTGTTCTTCGGGTGGCAGTTTCTTTGCTTCTTCAAGTATTTGCTCTAGTGTCGCCATGCAATAACTCCTCATTCGCACGCTGAGCAATTCCGCTCGAACTTCTTTCCAGGGGACCAATTCGAAAGTACCTGGGTCGATTTCGGCTAGGCGTCACTGAATTCTCTTCAGACCAAGTCGACTGGCTCCGAAATCTGACTTCTTTCCATCCAACTTCCTGAGCCATGATTCTAAGACCCCCTGACTTCTTCGCGTATAACTATTGCCCGAAAGTCACCACTATATCTTCAATTCACCGCCTCGTTCGCGTCGAGCACCATCTCCGACGCTTCAACCGACTCGACCTGCCAGTTGGTCTGTATTCCTTTCGAATTGAAAGCATGGAGGCGCTCGACAATGTTGACGGGATCTTGACGGCTCAGGGTAGCGTTGAGAGCGTTCGGAGCAATGAGAGCGTGCCAAAAGCAACCCGGCGACCGTTGCACAATAAGTAAGTCTCGGTTTAGGATGCGTTTACGTGAAAAATCTGCCCGCTTGGCTCAGCGGTAGAGCACTCGCTTCACACGCGAGGGGTCAGTAGTTCGAATCTACTAGCGGGCACCAATATTCCAATAACGTACGGGCGATCGATGATCGCCCGTTTTGCTCGGCACAAATCGCATTCGAACTCAACTCAAGGAAGAAGCTCTTCCGGGCCTCGCCGCTGTGCTTGGCGTATGTTGGCGAGACAATTATCAGAACTTATGGTGGCGCTTGGGCTTACTTCGACGAGACCGACCAATGGGGAATCCGCTTCGACAATGGCGATGGCGCGTTCCCAATCTCCAAAGTCTACAAGCAACCCGAGGGAAGTGAATTCGACTCAGTCCTGAGCTTTTACACGATTCTTCCCAAGATTCGAACGCACCCCAAAACTCAAACGCCTTCTCAGTGATCGCAATCTTTTATGATCCAAAACAGAAACGCCACGCTAACGAACGAGCGACGCGAGTCGCCAGTCTCGCTAACATCCGGCTAAACAACCCACCTACCGCTCGCCAACCATTCCGCGGATTGACTCTAGCAACTTCGCCGGGTCGTAACCGACGCCGTCCTTGAACACCAATTGAACATTACGGATGTCTGCGATCTTCAACGAAGGATCACCACGAACGATAACGATGTCAGCCTGTTTGCCAATCGCGAGCGTACCGATGCGTTCCGCTTCGCCAAGAAACGTCGCCCCATTCAACGTCGCGATACGAATCGCCTCCTCCGGTGAAAACCCCGCTTCGACAAGCAGCTCCACACCACGCTGATCTCCGAAGCCCGCCACAACGCCTCCCCACCCCGTTGGATCAACCCCGGTCATTAATAGCCCACCGGCCCTGACGAATTCGCGCTCAAACTCCATCTCTTTCCTCAGCACGGGCGCCCACACTTTGGACCAACGCGGATCCGCCTTCCCTTTTGCCAGCCGGTTAACGCAGTCTTCAAACGCATCGGCACTAAGCACGCTCTCCATTCGTGGATCGAGCTGGAATTTTTCGGTGACAAAAGTTTCGAAGATGGCAAGCGTTGAAGTGACGGCCACGCGACGACTAACCAGTTCCCGAATCATTTGCTGGACTGACGGACTTTTAACATCAATGTCCGTGAGTTCCGGAAGCCATTCATTTCTGTTGGGACACTGATCGGTTTTCTTCCGCGAGAAGAACTCTGTATCAACTGCGAGCCCGTGTTCGAGGTTGTCGATACCAGCCTGCGCGGCTTCGAGAAAACCTACCGCGCACGTGTGACCCGTGACTTTTAGACCTCTCGTGCGCGCAATCTCGACGACCATGCTGAGCTCGGCCCGATTTATGTTCTCGTAGATCTTGAGTGACGTTACACCCTCGTCGGCCCATTGATTGATGTGACCACGCATCGTCTCCGCATCCAGTAACTCGCCAGGATGCCGCTCTACATAAGGACTCGTAAGATGAATCTTTGGTCCGGCCAATTCACCGTTATCGACTGATCGCTTTAGCGCGCCTTCTTTGCGCAGGCTAAGTGCACCCGCCGTTCTAATCGTGGTCACGCCCGAAGCGAGATAAAGGTGAGGGAAACTTTCACTGGCTAGGACATCACGCTCACCGCCGTCCGTCGTGTAGAAGAGATGGTCGTGCATTCCTACGAGACCCGGCATTGCTGTGTGACCGGTTAGATCCAGCGCTTTAGCAGAGGCTGGAACAGTCGTCTTAGAGGAAGGTCCAATCGATTTAATGCGCCCCGATTCGATAATGATCGTTTGATCTTCTACGGCTCGGGCGCCTGTGCCATCAATCACGCGAACATGTGTGAGCGCAATCAGCGGGTCGTTGATAGAAATAAATTCCGTCGCGGTGCGCTGTTTACATGAAACCGGAAGGACGACGAGGAGCAGGATAATAAAACGAATGTGGCTGCTGAATAATTGAGAGATGGTCATCAAGTGCTACTCCAGCTTTAGTTAGAGTAACATCACATGATGGACCTTAAGGAAAAAGATTCTGAACTTTTGTTTGCTTACGGCACGCTACGAAGCGAGAAGGTCCAACTCTCCACTTTTGGCAGGAGATTGGACGGAACCGAGGACGCCCTCGTCGGGTATCGCTTAAGGATGATTCGGATCGACGACCAGGACTTCGTCGCCGCAAGCGGCACCGCGGATCATCGCAACCTCGAGTTTACCGGCGATCCGTCAGATCTCGTTGAAGGCACAGTCTTCTTCGTCACACAATCCGAACTCGAAAAAGCCGACGCCTACGAGCCTGAAGGTTACGAGCGAACACTGGTCCATTTGCGATCAGGACGCAAAGCGTGGGTCTACTTACAACAGCCATTCTGATTAGACTTTAAAGTCGTGATAAAATCCACGCATGCTCATCACTACCGGCAAAGTAAACAACGGCGTCATTCACCTCGATAGTAAGGATCTTCCCGACGGCACGACCGTTACACTACTGGTTCACGAAGGCGATGAGACATTTGAACTCGATGCCTCACAAGAAAGCGAACTCTTAGCAGCTATCGCCGAAGCGGATCGCGGCGAACTGATTTCCTCAACCGAGATGCTGGACCAGATTCGCCGATCATGAGCTCACCGTTACGGGTTCGCATCGTTAGCAGTGCGGCCCGGGCAATAGCCGAAGCGGCTGAATGGTGGCGAACAAACCGACCAACTACGCCCGATGCCTTCATTACCGACTTTGAGAATAGTCTGAAACTAATCGCGTCGCACCCGGCGATTGGCGCCCGAGCACGCAACGCAAAGCTCCAAGGCGTGCGCCGAGTTCACCTGGCACGAGTGCACTATTACCTGTACTACCGCGTCTCTCCAGAACAGTCGATAGAAGTGCTGGCGCTCTCGCACACCAGCCGCGAAAACGAGCCAGAGTTATAAAACCGCCGATCTCTGCAAAAACGAACTACTGCGAATCCGAATTGAACATGTCGGCGACGCATTTCCAACTGCCGTCAGCCTGCTTCTTCCAAACTTCCAGATACTTGCCCCTGTCAATCATCGGCTTGCCACTCGCATCTGTCTCGCTCAGTTCGTAGGTGCCGGTCACCCAACCAAGGTCGCCGGAACGCGCGACTTCGACCTTGGTCGCGGTCCAACCACCGCCAAAGCCCGGCACGCTAAACATTGCCTTCCACATCCCACTTGCCTGTTCCTTGCCCTTTAACACCGGAATGTTGGGCGCCATCACCAGAGCGTCGTCCGTATAGTAGGAGACTGTCTTCTCCAGATCCTTTGCGCCGACGGCCTTGGACCATTCCGCATCGAGATTTCTTAAAGTCGCTTCATCTGCGGCCCGAGTGTCCGCCGCGGTTTGCCTCTGACACGCAATCGAAAACGACAACAGGACCAGCAGAACAAGAAGTTTGACTACACG
>Ga0079218_10000157_pt1 | contig 16518 bp, 9 predicted proteins | sample NCCompost_FD_77181 | JGI IMG/M metagenome (GOLD analysis project Ga0079218, IMG submission 77181) | Agricultural soil microbial communities from Utah to study Nitrogen management - NC Compost | ecosystem: Environmental > Terrestrial > Soil > Agricultural land | place: USA: Utah | collected... | reverse complement strand
TCGGCGTCGGCGGGATGGCAACCGTGTACCTGGCGCGCGATCTCCGTCACGACCGAAACGTCGCGCTGAAGCTGTTGAAGCCGGAGCTGGGCGCGGTGTTGGGTGTCGAACGGTTCCTGAGCGAGATCCGCGTCACCGCCAATCTCCAGCACCCGCACCTCCTGCCGCTGTTCGACTCCGGCGAGGCCGACGGTCTGCTGTTTTACGTGATGCCGTTCGTCGAAGGGGAGTCGTTGCGCGGCCGGCTCGATCGCGAGAAGCAGTTGCCGGTGAACGAGGCGATTCGCATCATCGTGGCGGTGGCTGGAGCGCTCGACTACGCGCACCGGCACAACGTCGTGCATCGCGACTTGAAGCCGGAGAACATCCTGCTCCAGGATGGGCAGCCGGTGGTAAGCGACTTCGGTATCGCGCTGGCGGTGACCAATGCCGGCGGCACGCGCGTCACGCAGACCGGTCTCTCGTTAGGTACGCCGGCCTACATGTCGCCGGAGCAGGCGACGGGGGATCGGCTGATTGACGCGCGCAGCGACATCTATTCGCTGGCGGCGGTGCTTTACGAGATGCTGACGGGTGAGCCACCGCACACCGGGTCGACCGTGCAGGCGATCATTGCGCGCGTGCTCACCGATCGCGTCCGGCCTGTGCGCTCGTCGCGCGACACGGTTCCGGAGAATGTGGACGCTGCGCTCCAGCGTGCGTTGGCGAAGCTGCCGGCAGATCGGTTCGAGACGGCGAAAGAGTTCGCCGAGGCGCTGCAGGATCCGCGCTACACGTTGCCGATCACGTTAGGTGTCTCGACACTGGGCAACGCGACCGCTCTGCCGGGGTCGCCGGAACGTGCCAGCGCCATGATGCGTTTCGCTCCATGGGCGCTCGCGATTGTTGCCAGCGTCATTGCCGCGGTCAGCCTGATGCGAACTGATCCGGAACCGGAACTGCCCGCGCCTGCGCGCTTCGACCTGGTCTGGCCCGACAGCTTGCCGTTCCGCGGAGCGGCTGGTGACGTCGCGCTGTCCCGCGATGGCAAAGTGATGGTCCTCGTGGTCCGGCGGGACAATGTCCCGCGTCTTGCCGTGCGACTCCTGGGAGAGACCACCGTCAGGGTGCTGCCGGGTACCGATGGCGCCACCCGTGTGTTCATCGCTCCCGACGGAACGGCCGCTGGCTTCGTAGCCGATGGCCGCCTGCGGACTGTGTCGCTCGCGGGTGGCGGAATCACAACCCTCGTCAACTCGGGGGTGAACTCGCGGGTGACCTGGACAGAATCGGGAATTGTCTTCACCAGCGCGCGCAGACTCGTCAGGATCTCACCGGCAGGTGGTACCCCCGTTGCGTTGACGGAACCGGATTCAGGGTTCCGCCACGGCAACCCCACCGTCGCGCCGGACGGCAGGTTGTTGCTGAACTTGACCCAACCCGGCTCCGGCTCGATTCCGGAAATCGCGGTGGCTGAAGCGGATGGCCGTGTACGCGGCCTTGGTGTTCGTGGGCTGATTCCACTATGGGTGGAGCCGGGTCACATCCTCTACAACACAGCCGACGGCAACCTGATGGCGCTGCCCATGGATCGGACCCGGATGACACGCGCCGGCGATCCGGTGCTGATCCAGAACGGCGTCCGGCTGTTCGGAGCGCAGGGCCTCGGAATCTGGACCGCTGCGCCGAATGGCACGATCGTGCTCGACCAGAGCGGTACGTCCGCGAGCAAGCTTGGCATCGTAGATCGGTCCGGACGATTCACCGCGCTGACGAACGATGCCCGGAACTTTCGCCTGCCGCGCCTGTCACCGGATTTCAACCAGGTCGCCCTCCAGGCCGGGACCGCGGGCACCAACCAGGATTCGGACATCTGGATCTTCGACCGCGGCATGGGCACGCTCTCACGGTTTACGTCGGGCGAGGGTAATTCCGATCCAGTCTGGGCGCCGAACGGTCAGCGGCTCGCGTTCGCGCGGAGCAGTGACTCTACATTTGGCGGCGACGATCTCGGAACCGAGATCTTCTGGCAGGACGTCGACCGCAGTTCACGTCCTGAGTTGCTGTACTCCGCTCCCGGCAACCAGTGGCCTTGGGGTTTCAGCCCGGATGGCAAAACCGTGATCTTCGACGAGGCAGGTCCGCCGGTGCGGATTCGGGCCGCTGCCGTCGGCGGCAACGAACCGGCGCGCGACGTGGTTGTCAACGAATTTGCGAATCGGATTCCGCACCTTTCGTTCGACGGGAAGTGGTTGGCCTACACGTCAAGCGAGGCTGGGCAGGTGCAGGTCTACCTGCGTCCGTTTCCCAGCCCGGGCCGTGCCGTGCAAGTCTCCGTGGACGGCGGTGATCAGCCGAAGTGGTCCCGCGATGGTCGCGAACTCTACTACCGCGATGGCGCCCACATGATTGCTGCTACCATGCAAAACGGGGCGGTGACCGCTCGGACGGTCCTGTTCGAGGACCGATTCCAGATGTCGAATGCGACCAACTACGACGTCTTTCCTGACGGCAGGTTCCTGATGCTCCAGGGAAACAGCGATGCCCGGCAGCTGACGGTCCTCGTGAACTGGTCGACAGAACTCCGCCGCCTCACTCCGGTGCCACGGTAACGGAACAGGACTGGAAGCGCGCCGACAATCGCCCCAGCTTCATTCCATGATCACCCTCGATCCCATCGCCCGCGCCCTGGTGGCAGCGGACTCCGAGGCCGCCGACAAACTCGGCGCGCCTAACTACGACGAATTCCAGAGCGACCGCGAAGTCTGGGAGCTGTTGCGCGAAAAGCCGTGGTCCGTGCTGCGCGTGACCATGCCCCACTGCGACGTGCGCACGCCCGAGGACATCGGCGAGGAAGGCTCCAAGGCGACGCTGGCCCGCGCCGTCGCGAACATGGCCCGACTCATGAGCGACCCGATGGTGAAGAAGGCGATGCACATCCTCTGGGTATACGAGATCACTCGTCCCGGCCATGAGGACAAGCCGCAGATCGGGCTCGGTGGACTGGCGCTGACACGCGAAATCCGGACGCCGGAGAACCCGACGGGCAGCGTGATCCGCAACGAAGGCATCCGTGAGGCGAAGGCCCAGGGGCGAGCGCAACTCACCCAGGTTACGCACACCGACATGGGGACCGTGAATCTCGCCGTTGACGACGCGAGCGGCGAGGTCCTTGGGGCGTTAGGCGCATACGTCAGGTTGCACGACCCGAGCTTCGAGACACACGATGAGATGGGCTGCAGACACAGGGTGTGGCTCGTTTCCGATCCGAAGGAAGTGGAGCGTTTTCAGGCGCTGGTGGCGCGCGAACCGCATGCATATGTCGCGGATGGGAATCATCGGAGCGCCGCGGCAGCGATGCTTGGCTACGAGCATTATCTCGCGGTGGTATTTCCGAAGTCGACCATGACCATCGCTCCGTACAATCGGTTGGTCGACGTGGCCCGCGACCAGCGAGCAGCGCTCGTCTCGAGCGTGCAGCGGTCGTTCCAGGTGGAACGGCACGCGGGACCGGAGCCGCTCCAGCCGGCGACGACCCACGACATCGGGTTGTACGACGGATCCGCGTGGTGGCATCTCCAGCCGAAACCGGAGACGTTCGACCCGAATGACGCCGCCCAGGACATCGACGCCGACATCGTGCAACGCCGCATCATGGAACAGGTGCTCGGCGTGTCCGACGCGCGCGACGACCGGATTACCTACGTCGGCGCCAACCGCGACGCCACATGGCTCCAGGCCCAGGTGGACGAAGGCCTGCACGGCTGCGCCATCACACTCCCGCCGGTGACGATGGAACAGTTCATCCGCGTGTGCCTGCAGGACAAGCTCATGCCGCCAAAATCAACCTGGTTCGTGCCGAAGATCCGGTCGGGGCTTGTGATGGCGATGGTGTGATAGGGGGTATGGGGTATGGGGCATGGGGTATGGAAGTACAAACGCCCCTAACCCCCATACCCCATACCCCATACCCTGTCAGTTCGCGGGACACGCCGGCGGCACGCCTAACGATTGATTGGCTTCGGCCTTTCTCACACTGAGATACTGCACCTTCGGCGGCCTCGTCGGCGCCAGCGTGATCGTGACGCGTAACCGTCCACGCTCGCACGGCATCATCCACTGGCCGCGCAACGCATTTTCGACGACGAACGGACCATCAGCGCGGCACTGCCCCACTTCGCCGAGCACGGCCGCAATAGCGCGCTGCCGCCGATCCTTCGCGTCGTCGAGGTACAGGTTCATCGCCGCGATGCTGTCGGCCAGCGCGTCGTTCCACGACAACACGAGACGCGATACCGCGTCGCGCGCGGAGTCGAGTGCGGCGGATGCCGATGGCTCGCGCGGCTTCAGGCCGCCGGTTCGCGACAAGGCGGCAAGGGCGTCGCTGATGACATCGCCCCAGCCCGTGTACGTCCGGTTTCCCAGTGCGATGATGGCCACGCCGTAGTTAGGCAGCCAGCGCATCTGCGAGCCATAGCCCGGAAGCCCTCCACTGTGCGCCACGACGTGATCGAAGTCGCAGCTCTGCGTGATCCCAAGGCCGAATCCGTAGCCGCCGCTGTAGAGCGTCGTGACGCTATCGCGCCCGGTCTCGGTGACTCGCGACGGTCGCGGGCGCCAGATCTGCTGCATTTCCCGAACAGAGGCGCGACGAACCGGTCCGGTTTCAGCCTCGCTCCGCGGTGGCCACGCCGACATCAGATATCCAACCCACTTCGCGAGGTCGTCGATCGATGTGAGCATCCCGCCCATCGCGCCAAACGCGCCATCAGGCAGCGGCGGCTCGGGTTTCCAGCGCTCGTCCTCCCAGCGATACCCCATCGCGAGCCGCTGGGGCGGGACCTGCGCCGCCTCCATAGTCGTCGACGTCATGCCTAACGGTTCAAGGATGTGCTGGTGCAGGTATGCCGCATAGGGCTGCCCTGACACCTGCGCCACGATCCGGCCGAGGATCGCGAAGCCGTAATTCGAGTATTCATAGGCGATGCCGGGTGGATTCGAAAATGGAATTCCACTCCGCATCATTGTCGCCATTTCCTCGTCGGTCCGGTTCAGCTGCTGGTCGCCCCACGGATTGTCCTCGGGGAATCCTCCGGCGTGCGACAACAGGTGGCGAATCGTCAGGCGCGGCGAATCGGTCGTCGGGTACACGAGACCGGCGAGCTCCGGTACGTAACGCTCGGCTGCGTCGTCGAGTGACAGCTTGCCTTCATCGCGCAGCTTCAGGATCGACAGCGCGGTGAAGCTCTTGGTCATCGACGCGATCCGGAACACGCTCGCCGAGTCGACCGGCGAATGACCCTCGACATCGCGAAGGCCGGCGGTTCGCGCGTGCACCAGCTTCCCATCGATCAGCACGCCATAGGCGATGCCCGGAACGTGGTTGTCCCGCGCAAACGCACTGAACAGTGAGTCGATCGCTGGCAGCGCTGAGCGAAGCTTCTCTACACGCGCGGGATCGGTGAAGCGAGCAGGCGAATAGTCGGCTGGGCCAGGGGCGGCGTCGGATGACCTGCACGAGGCGACCGCGAGAAGGGCGAGGGCGAGTTGGCGCATGGGCTTCGTGTCGGAGGTGAGGCGAATGTAGGACTCTCAGCGACCAGCGACCAGCGACCAGCGACCAGCGACCAGCGACCAGCGACCAGCTACCAGTGACCGGCTGACCGGCGACCGTCGCCAGCACCAGCCCCAGCACGCAGGACAAGCAGCAGCAATCAGCAATCAGCACGCAGCATTAGTTCAAGGGTCTAGCGTTCCGTCCCGTGCACCTTCAGCTTCGAGTCTCGCACTCCGTAGTCCTGTCCCCGCGTTGGCATTAGGTGGAAACACTCGAGCACCTGACCGCCGTCCTTGGTGGCCGCTATCACGTCGAACGAGAACTCGGCGTCGGCGGAATGGCCACCGTGTACCTGGCGCGCGACATCAAGCACGACCGGCACGTCGCTATCAAGTTGCTGCGGCCGGAGCTCTCGCATTCACTGGGCCCCGAGCGGTTCCTGCGCGAGATCAGGATCGTCGCAAAGCTCCAGCACCCCCATATCCTTGGCCTGATCGACTCCGGCGAAGCGGACGGCATGCTGTATTACGTGATGCCATACGTGCCGGGCGAATCCCTGCGCACGCGACTGGCGCGCGAAGGCGAGCTGCCGATTTCGGAAGCCGTCTGGATCCTCCGTGAGATTGCCGACGCCCTGGCACACGCGCACGCGAACCAGATCATCCATCGCGACATCAAGCCGGAGAACGTGCTGTTCACGTCGCGCCACGCGCAGGTCGCCGATTTCGGGATCGCGCGGGCGGTGAGCGAGGCCGCCGCCAGTGGACCGATCACCGCTACGGGAATCGTCGTCGGCAGCCCGGCCTACATGGCGCCCGAGCAGGCGTCGAGCGATCCCATGATGGATCACCGCGCCGACATCTACGCCTTCGGCGTGCTGGCGTACGAAGTGCTGACGGGGATGCCCCCCTTCACGGCGCCGAGTGCGGTGCAACTGGTCGCGGCCCACATGACGCGCGCGCCGGACCCGTTAGGCAGGCACCGGCCGGGAATTCCCGAATCGCTGGAAGACGTCGTCCTGCGGTGCCTGGCCAAGCGGCCGGCTGATCGCTTCCAGAAGGCGGACGAAATCGTGTCGCGGCTCGATGCGCTCCTGACCGGCCCCTTGAGCGAGATGATCGGCACGACGCAGGAGCACGCGGTCGCACCATCGAAGTTCCGGATCGCGGAAGGGCTCGCGCGGCGGCTCGACCGCCAGGCGTTCGATCCACGCATGGTCGGCGATTCGATGGAGTACCTGGACAACCACGCGCGCTCTGACACGCTGGTCTGTTTCCTGCCGGCGCTGGGACTCGATGCCGGGGAATATGAGGAGCACCTCCGCGTCCTGCCCTGGCGGTGCGTGGCCGTGACGCCGTTCTCGCATGAGCCGATGCGACACCGCCGGTACACGCTGTCGCTGACCGATCACTTCACGCTGTTGCGCCACTTCCTGCGACACACGACCGACCGGACGGGGGCGAAGCGGGTCATCTTCGCCGGCTTCTCGTCCGGCGCCGACGCGGTGATGCGATTTGCGGCCGCGCGGCCGGGCGGCGGCGCGCGCATCGATGGCGTTCTCTCGTTAGGCTGCAACATCTCGCTCGACACCTGCTTCGTCACGGGGATGCTGGCGCGCATGAGCTCGCGGCATCCGGAACGGCTGCTGGCCGACCTGCGGGCGGTGGGCGAAACCATGACCGAACTCGATAGCTGGCTCACGGTGCACACGTACCTCGTCGCCATGCTGCGCAAGTTCCGGAGCGCGGTGGATCCGCTCCGCAGCCTGGCCCGTGAGATCGTCCGTCCGTTCGAGGAGGGCGGGGACTCGCCGTTCATTACCTGGTACCGTGAGGCATCGGCCAACGTTCGCGGCGTGCGCTGTGTGTTCGAGGACAATGAACGACACAGAAACTTCGTGAGCGACCTCCTGCTCAGCCAGAGTACCACGAAACGGTTAGGCGAGCGCTATCGCGAGGATTCGATCGTGATCGAACCTGATGCCGCGCACTTCGATCTCGAACGTCCGGAGATAGTCCAGAAGCATCTCGAAGCGCTGATGACGGCGCTCGATGCACAGCCGGCGGCCGCAACCTGATCGACACTGATACCTGCCAAACCTGGGACGCGAATTTTCGCGAATCTCCAGCAAGATCTGCGCGAATCAAAAAACAATATGTTCTTTCGTGCCACTCGGCTCCGAGCGTTGCATTTCGGCACGGGAGCAATCAGTCTGGTTTTCGCGAGAATTCGCGTCCAGAAATTCGTGGGACCTCCTGAACGAGGTCACCATGTCGAATGCGCGAGTTCTCGGTGAATCAGAGCGGCGACGGAGGATCGAGAAGATCGCGAAGGCTCGGCGCGCCTTCCGGAGCGGGGATCGTCTCCACCACATGACGGCCTTCGCCGCTCGCCGCGGTGAGGTCAACTTCTCCAGTGACGGCGAGCAGGTCGTGCCTCAGCAATGCGATGACAGGACGAAGCGGATCATCCGCGTTCGTCCGGACGACCACGCCGATCTCCTCACGGTTCGTCCGCACGAATGAACCGATCGGGAAGAACGTCACCGTGCTGACGAAGGCCTTCACCAGTGAGGAGTTCAGCTGCTCGCCGGCGATGCGGGCGAGAATGACGCAGGCCCGTTCCGGCGGCGTCGGCTCCTTGTAGGAGCGCGCACCCGTCAGCGCTTCGTACACGTCGGCGACGGACACGATCTGGCTCATCGGATGCGGAATGATGCCGGCGCCCAGGTCCGGATAGCCGCCACCGATCATCGACCGGTGATGCTCGAGCGCAACCGTCGGCGTGAGTGGCCGCAACCCCGCCGTGCCGGCCAGAATCTCGCCACCATACGCCGCGTGCGCCTCGATCAACTTGCGTTCGCTGCGATCGAGAGCGCCCGGCTTCTGCACGACGTCCAGCGGGACGCGCGTCTTCCCGATGTCGTGCAGCAGCGCCGCTTCGACGAGGGCGACGATCAGCTGTCCGTCGAGCCCGATCTGCCGGCCGATGAGGAGGCTCAGCATCGCCACGTTGACCGAGTGGCACCAGGTCAGGTTCTCATACTGCTTCACCGCCAGCACATGGCCTAACGCGGCGTTGCTGCTGGCCACGCGCGTCACGAGCATCTGCACCGTATCGCGGACGGCATTGGTATCGAGGTCGCCGCCTGACGAGACGCGGTTGAACGATTCCTGCGTCATCACCAGCGCTTCCTCGTACGCCGGGTCGATCGGCCCCGAGGGTGCGTCCGGCCAGGCACGTGTCGGCCACTTCGTGTCGAGCGGAACGATGCGGCCGAGTGACACGTGCTGGACGCCGGCCTGCGACAGGCGCTCACGTACCGCGTCTCCACCGTGGTCGCCATCGAACTTCCACAGGAACTCGGCGGTTGCACGCAACTCTTCGGCCGTCACGCCGGATTCGATGCGGATGCTGTGAATGCCGATATCCGTCAGCTCGGTGATGAGGTGCGCGTTGGCGCGGCTCTCATGGCGATAGGAATCACCGTCGATGTGCACGTCGCCGCGCACCACATCCACCTGCACCCAGGGCGCGTGGTCGAGCCGGCGCCGCACCGCGACATCCAGTTCGCGCAGCTTGTCCTCGATCAGCGGATGTCCGGTCGGATAGAGACCGACGAGCCGTCGCAGCGTGACAAGCTCCTTCATCACGATCAACGGATCGGGGCCACCCTCAGGGATCGCGGGCGTGCTGATGGGCGTCAGGGTAGCGCTCATCGGTTCAGTACCGCTCCTGCATCTCGCGCCGCGCGCACGAGCGCGCGGTTCCAGAACCGATAGCGAAGCGACCAGATCTCGCGCAGGACCGGTTCCAGGTTGGTGACACGTACGTGCGCCACCCGACCGATAAGGCGCGACGCTTCCGCTGGTTGCGCCATGACGAACGATCGCTCGCTCAGGAGGTCGCGAATCGCCTGTGCTCCCGTCTCGGGCGGGAAGCGCAGCAGCGTTTCAACCGTCGCCGTCGACATCCAGTCGCGCGCGCCGCGTGCCACGACCGCGACGAGTTCGGCCGCGCGCGCCGTGCCGATACGGGACAATCCGCGCAGTGCCTCACGAGTGGTCTTCTCGTCCCGAACATGGCACAAGCTGCACAATGCGTCCTCGTATCCGGGACCGCCGTGTCCCAGCACGCGTGCGACATGCGCCCGCGTTGCACCCGAGTACGCGGTGAGGCCGTCCGCCAACCCCGGGGCGAACAGGGACGCACGCTCACACATGAGGCCCACCGCAACCGATGCGGACCGGGGGTCGGTATCGAGGAGCGAAAGCAGCGCCGGTGCGATCGATGAGCCGAGTGCATCGATCAGCTTGAGCGATAGCGCCTGGGATGCCTCGCCGTCGTTATGCCGCGCGAGGAGCGCTGCGGCGAATTCCGGCGTCGCGAATGTGCTCAACTCGGCGTCGACCAGCGCCGTAATCTCGGGCCGGCGCTCACGCAGGGGCGAGATCACCTGCGCCAGCCGTTCCATGGCGATTGCAAGGTCACTCCACCGGTTCGCCGCCACGAGCTGCCTGGCGTGATCCATGGCATCGTGCACGAATGCACTCGCGACTTCCGGGTTTGGCTGCAGTCCGATCAGGTTGGCGAGGCAGAGGAACTCCACCATCAACCCATCGGTGTCACGGATGCCACCGCACACCGAATCGATCGTCGCTCGCGCCTGGTCGTCCACGCGCAGGTCGAATCCCGAGAGCTCGGCAAAGCTTCGCCGTTCCGTTCCCGCGATACTCGTCAGGCGGCGCGCCTGCTGGTCGAGCGCGATTGCGGTGGCCGCATCCAGGCCAAGGGCCGGGTCGATGCGCGCCCGCATGAGGTCTTCCATCAGCGGCAGCAGCGCCGACCGCCGCTGCGGGTCCAGCTCGAGCTGGTCGAGGGCGGAAAATGCCAGCGCCGAACCGCCATTGTCCGGATCGAACAGCAGGCAGAGCGCTTCCGCGAGGTCGGCGTCGGCGAAGGCGTGCAGCACCTGCATCTCGGGCCGGCCGTCGAACACCGTGGGAAGGATGATCCGCTTCAGCAGCTCGTGTTTTCGATCGGCGTCCATCGCGACGATGACGCGCGCGAGCTTCGCAAACATCACCCGGCTCAGGCGGGGCTCGAGACCCGCGAACAGTGCCGACATGCTGCTCAAGCGGCGCTCCAGCGCCTTCGGATCCGGTCCTGTACCCGGCTTGCCTTCCTCGACCAGGCGGTCGAGCATGACGGCCAGGTCGTTAGGGTCATCGACGAGGATGGCGAGATCGGCGAGTGAAACCCAGTCGTACACCTCGGCCGGGTCGAGCCGGATCCAGCCGCGATGCGGCGGAAACAGGTGGACGGTCCGGGTGTTGGCCTGCACCTCTTCGCGCCGGCGGCGCTCGTGGGCGACGAGGTCGCGCTGCGCCGGCGCGGACGGCGACACCGGCAGCACCTCGCGCCGCAGCGTGACCTCGACCGTCACCGCGTCCACGCCATCGTCGGCCAGCATTTCCGCGACCGACAGCGTGCGGTCGGCGCTTTCACTGCACCGGAGCAGGTTGACGATGCATCGCGTGAGGTCGCGGGCCGTGCAGTCGCGCTGCACCGTCAGCGCGGCGACGCGCGCCCGCCGCAGGCGCCGCACCAACTCCTGCCTGACGAACGCATTGTCGCCGACGGGACGTTCGTGCACCAGCAGGGCGTCGGGCGTGACGGTGAACTGGATCTCGTCGGCGATGTCGATCGAGGCGAGATGGGTGCGGCAGGTGTTGACGGCGTCGACACAGACCTGGCTCGTGACCGGATACGCGTGCAGCTGCCGGACCGCCTTGGCGAACAACGTCAGGAATGCATCGATGGCCTCGAGCTTCCCCGACCAGATCGTCGTGGCTTCTCGTTCACCTGTCTTCGTGTCCGTTACGCTCGAGCCCAGGCTCAATCCGGCCTCGTACTGGGAGAGAAGAGGATGCCGACGAACTTCCCGTCTCCTTCTGATTGCATGAGTTGGCCTAACTCACAGCGATTACACGATTTGGGAGCACTGCGGGTCACGTTGGACACTCCTGGGAGCGCCATCAGCACCAGCCACCGCCTGACGGCCCGGTGCAACGGTTCGTTCTGCTGCGCATTGTGCCGTGGCACAGGTCCAAGTGGGACCGTAGCTTGGCCGTTCCGCGCCTCCCTTTTTCTCCAGTCCCCGCCATGCCCCGAAGACTCAGGCTGTCCATAGTTTCGATCACCTTGGCCGCCGGTTTTGCCCCGGTTCCGGCTCAGGGTCCCGCGTCCCCGCCTGCGGCGCCGGTCGTGATACGGGCGGCGCGGATGCTCGACCTGACGAGTGGCCAGATGCTCCGGGACGTGAGCGTGGTCGTGACCGCCGACCGCATCACCGCGGTGAATCCTCCCTCGCTTCCAACTGGAGCCCGGGTAATGGACCTCGGTGACGTGACGCTGATGCCGGGATTCATCGACCTGCACACGCACCTGAGCGGGGAGATCGGCGCCAGCTCGTTCGTCGAGCCGGTCCTCGAGACCAGTGTCGACGCGGCCTACAAGGCCACCCGGCATGCGCGGACGACGGTGATGGCGGGATTCACCACGGTCCGTGACTTCGGCGGGGAGATCACCGTGGCGTTAGGGAAGGCGGTTGACCGGCAGGACGTGGTCGGCCCGCGCGTCGTCCCATCGCGCAACGCGTTAGGCATCACCGGCGGCCACTGTGACGTGACCGGGTTCGCGCCGGGCGTGCTGGAACAGGGGCCGAAAGAAGGGGTCGCCGACGGGCCGTGGGAAGTGGTGGAAGCGGTGCGCTACCAGATCAAGCACGGCGCCCAGGTGATCAAGACCTGCGCCACGGCCGGGGTGCTGTCGCTCGAGGGTCCGGTGGGTGCGCAGCAGTACACGTATGAAGAGCTCAAGGCGATGGTGGACGAGGCGGCGCGGCACGGCGTGAAGGTGGCGGCGCACGCGCATGGCGTCGAAGGCATCAAGGCGGCCGTCCGCGCCGGCGTCGCGTCGATCGAACATGGCTCGGTGCTCGACGACGAGGCGATCGCGCTGATGAAGCAGCATGGTACGTATTATGTGCCGACGGCCTATCTGCGAGACCGGATCAACCTCGCGGTGCTGCCGCCACTCGTCAGGCGGAAGGCGGAAACCGTCCTCCCGCTGGCGCTGGAGAGCAACAAGAAGGCGATTGCGGCCGGGGTGAAGATCGCCTTCGGCACGGATGCCGCGGTCTTTCCACACGGCGAAAACGCGAAGGAGTTCGCGGTCTACGTGAAGATGGGCATGACGCCGCTGGCTGCGTTACGCAGCGCGACGACGGTGGCCGCCGAAGTGTTAGGCAGGGACGATCGGGGGCTTATCGCACCCGGAAGGTTGGCTGATCTCATTGCTGTCCCGGGCGACCCGCTGGCCGACATCACGGCGACGGAGCGGGTGAGCTGGGTGATGCAGGGAGGGAAGGTGCTCAAGGACGAGAGGCAGAAGACGAGAACATAGATCGATCCCACATCCCACGTCCCACATCCATCTTCTTAACGGACGGGGGTAACAACAACGCGAAGAATCCTGTCTAGGCGGGGGTAAACGCGATCCATCAACTCATTCCCACCCGCAAGCAACGGCCCCTGTCGCCCCTGCCTCATCCCTCCACCTGACTCCTCGCCGTACCCCGCATACAGGCTGTCGACGACGTCCATCCCTTGGACCACCGTGCCTAACACGGTGAACGGTTCGGGATCGCTCCGCGCGTTGTCCGTCTTGTTGATGTAAATCTGTGTCGTGCGCGAGTTGGGCCGCGCCGGGAATGCCAGCGCAAACGTTCCGCGCCGGTTCGCTGAACGTGGCGGGTCATCCTTCAACTCCGCCTTCGACCAGACGGCGTTGACCGCCGGATCGCCATGAATCCCGAAATGCGCGATGTCCGCGCGGACGCGGTGCAGCCTCGTGTCGTCGTAGTAGCCGAGCCGCGCGAGGTTGTAGACCCGGTCCGCGCCGAGTGGGCCCCAGGCGCGGTGGAGCTCGAGCACGAACACCCCCTTGGTCGTTTCGAACCGGAGATGTGAGACCTCGGGAGCCGATCTCCGCCACTCCTCATGAGCGGGGTCGAGGAGTAGCGATGCCGATCCAGGCACCCGGACGAGCGCGGGGGAACACGCGATGGGTAGAGAAAGCAAATATGAAAGGCGGTGCATGCTCGGGAGTTTCAGGGCCGAGCGGTGTGAACGCAATCGGCCTGCGTTCCTTTTCGAAACCAGTGCGTACCAAGGACGTAGAGAGCTAGCCGATTCCGTCTTCCCCGGAGGCGCTGTGCTCTCTCTTCGGTCAGCACCCACATTCCTCGCCACGCTTCTCACTCTTGCCGCTGTCGGCGAAGCCCAGGACTCACGACGCAGCCTCGACCTCACGGTCGGTGGCGTCGGTATCTCGATTGGCGATTCCCGCCGGGTGAACGGACTCCGGATCAACTACCGCGACAGCCGGCTCGAGAAGGTCAATGGGGTCAACGCCACGATCTGGACGCCGTACCCCGACGGACACGGCGACATCACCGGGCTGTCGTTAGGCCTGCCGGCCACGGGCGGCCGGCGCCTCAAGGGACTCGTCGCCGCAGCCTTCGGTGTCGAAGTCACTGACGAATTCAGCGGCATCAGCGTGGCCGGTCTCGGTATGGGAGTCGGTCACGATGCGACGGGAATAATCATCGGCGGACTGGGGAGCGGCGTTGGTGGTTCCGTCCGCGGGGTCATGATCGGCGGCCTCGGGTCGGGCGTTGGTACCGACATCGGAGGTGTGGCGATCGGAGGACTCGGCTTCGGCGTGGGTGGCAGTGCCAAAGGGATCATCGTGGGAGGGCTCGGTGCCGGTATTGGCGGTGAGATGAGCGGACTCGCGGTCGGAGGGCTCGGGATCGGCGCTGGTGGACGCTTCACCGGGATCATGATCGGCGGTCTTGGTGTTGGGGCAGGGGGCGGAGGCACTGGAGCCCTGATCGCTGGCTTGGGTGCCGGCGTGGGAGGAGCGTTCGAAGGACTGCTGGTCGGCGGAATTGGCGCGGGCGTTGGTGGGGAATTCCGGGGGTTGGCGCTGACCGGTGTCGGCATGGGCGCTGGTGGACGGTTCAGTGGCATCTCCTTCGCGGGCATCGGCGCGGGCGTTGGCGGCGATGCGACAGGGGTAATGGTCAACGGCGTCGGCATGGGCGTCGGCGGAGATGCGACCGGAATCTTCATCAACGGATTCGGGATGGGCGCCGGCGGGAGGATCAGCTTCCTGAGCGTGAACGGCTTTGGCGTCGGGGCGCCCCGGATTCATGGAGCGGCGATAGCAGGCGGTGTGATCGGGTCCACCGAGGCAAAAGGGTTCATGGTGGCCGGTGCCTGGCTCCGGGTTCGCGAGGAAGACGGCGGCGATGACCGCGGCGCTCGCTTCCGGCGCCCCGGTGGCGCGCTCTTCCAGGGTGTCGGCGTCAGCGCCTTCAACCAGATCAGGGGGCAGCAAAACGGCCTAACGATTGGCCTGGTAAACTACGCCTGGTCGTTGAGCGGCGTGCAGCTGGGGCTGCTGAACATCGTTCGCGACAACCCGCCGGGACGGAAGGTGCTGCCGGTGGTGAATTGGGGGTCGAACAGATAGGGCTGAGGCTTGAGGCCAGATGCCAGAAGCCAAAGGAGTGCGCAGTTCTCCTCAGCCTCTGGCCTCCGGCCTCTGGCCTCCGGCCTCTGGCCTCCGGCCTCTGGCCTCTGGACTGGTTGTGGCCTTTCCAGCAGACGGCACGGCTGCCAACATACTGACCTGACCATCTCCGAGGTCCAGTCCATGCCCCTTCTCCGTCCGATCGCCTTCGCTCTTTTCGCAGCCGTCACTCCGGCCGTCGTTACCGCGCAGGGGGGCGCTGCGCCTGCCGGGCAGGGTCGCGGTGGTGAGCCGCCCAAGAACCTGCAGGTCCTGCCGAAGGACATGCCGCGCAACCAGGTCACGGCCATCATGCGTCAGTTCGCGATGGCGCTTGGCGTGCGTTGCGAACATTGCCACACCGAAGCGCCGGCTGCGGCCGCGCCTGCGGATACGACGGCAGGTGGACGAGGTGGACGTGGTGGCGGTCCGCAACTCGACTACGCGCTCGACGACAAGGAGACGAAGAAGATCGCGCGCGAGATGTTGAAGATGGTGAACGACATCAACGGCAAATACCTGCCGGCCACGGGGCGGACGTTCACCGACCTCACGCGAGTGACGTGCGAGACGTGTCATCATGGCCTGGCAAAGCCGCGCACCCTGCGTGCCGCGCTGACCGAGGCCGTGCAGGCGAAGGGCGCCGATTCCGCGATCGCGTTGTACCGCGCGCTCCGGCTCCGCTATTACGGCGCAGCGGCATACGACTTTTCCGAACCCACACTGAACGAAGCCGGCAACCAGATCGCGCAGCTTCCCGACAAGCGTCAGGCAGGGATCGCGATTCTCAAGCTCAACCTGGAATTCTTCCCGCAGTCGGTTCCAACGTTGCAGAACCTGGCGAACGTCTCGGTCGCCGCGGGCGACACCGCCGGTGCGATCGACGCCATCAACAAGGCGCTCGCGATCCAGCCAAACAACAACCAGCTGCGAAACATGTTGCAGCGGTTGAAGCCGGGTGGAGCGCGGTAACTCGTAACTCGTAACTCGTGACTCGGCAAAGGCATCGTGACTGAACTCCTCAATCGTCGAGATTTTCTGCGGCACTCCAGCGGTGTTGGTGGAGCTCTGCTCGGCGCTATGGCGCTTCCAAACGCCACAGATCTTTGGAAACACCGTGCTGCCGAGTCACGAGTCACGAACGCCGAGTCACTCTCCAGCATTGGCGTCCAGCTCTACACCGTCCGCGAGCGCATGAAAGCGAGCGTCGAACAGACTCTGGAGCAGGTCGCGAAGATCGGGTACAAGGAAGTGGAGTTCGCCGGGTACTTCGACCGCCCGGCCAGGGAAATCCGCGCCATCCTCGACGCGAATGGCCTGACGTCTCCATCGGCGCACTC
>Ga0079218_10000156_pt1 | contig 16566 bp, 10 predicted proteins | sample NCCompost_FD_77181 | JGI IMG/M metagenome (GOLD analysis project Ga0079218, IMG submission 77181) | Agricultural soil microbial communities from Utah to study Nitrogen management - NC Compost | ecosystem: Environmental > Terrestrial > Soil > Agricultural land | place: USA: Utah | collected... | reverse complement strand
TTTCAAGTCAGGTGAGAAGTTGGGGCCGCATCGGTTCCTAACGTGCGAGCGCCAGGGCTCGCGCTACTTTACTCCGCCGGCCGGAAGCCCAGACAAGTAGGCGTGGATTGCCGCGATCTCTTCGTTCGTCAGGTACGTCAGCGAGCCTCGAGCGGCCGATGCCATCATCCCGAGTTCCTTTCCCGGTTCACGGGGCTTCCCGGTGCGCATCAGGACCGTGAATTCTTCGAGGGAGTATCCGAGTGCTCCGGCGAGTGACGGTGTGGGAGATGCGCCACCGGCCGCGTTGGGATCCCCGGTGAGACGGACGCCATGACACTCGGTGCAGATCACCCGCGCCAGGTACTCACCACGTCGCGTGGTGGCCCACGCCGGATCCTGTCCCACGCGTTCCTGCGTCGTGTCGATCAAGGCGACTGATGGCTTGAACTGGCCGAGTGCCACTCCGAGTCGACCCAACAGTCGATAGGAGTTCGGTGGCGTTTCCGGACCCCTGACGGGAACGGTGCGCAAGTAGGCGATGAGCGCGCCGAGTTCGGCATCGCTCATGTGGTAAAAGCCCGGCGGCGGCATCACGAACGGGCTTGTGCCGTCCCTCCGTATCCCGCTGCGGAGGAAACCCGCAAACTCGGCATCGCTGACCTGCGCCAGGCGCCGCGGCACGTTAGGCGCGGCGATGCGAGCGATCATCGGCTCGTCGAAGAAATCGGCCCTCCCCTGCAGCGAGTCGCCGTGACAGCCGAAACAGCGCATGCGGGCGAGCCGGTCACCCTGCGCAAGCGACGCGCTGTCCGAAGGGACTGCCACCGGATACGGCGTGAAGGCGTACCGGCGATTGATGACCAGGTTGCTCAGCACATAAACGACGGAAACAGCGATCAGGACCAGCAGCAAAAGTCCACCAACACCCCTGACCAGCCAACGCATTCACATCTCCTGAAGTCGTGGTTTTCGGAGAGTCGGGATTCTAACCGCGGTCCCCTGTTACAACCAGCCGGAGAGCAGGCGATGACGGTTTCGACGGTATTCCTGCGCAATGGGAAGAAACGGTGGATCGCCCCGGCTTCGGCGCGTCCGTTGTGAGCACCGGCATTCTTCCTGGAGACGTTCATGCTGTTCGCATTCATAAAAACCGCGCCTGGCGCGCATACGTTCGTTGTGCTCTCGCTGGTGGTAGTCGCAGGGTGGGGGTGCGGAGGAGGTGGTGAAGATGGCGGCGGGGGCACAACGAACCCGCCACCGGCTGGGGGCTTCACGATTGCCGCGAGCACGTCGAACATTTCCATCGCGCAAAGTGCCACGCACGCCGTAACGGTCAACGTGTCACGTACGGGGTCATTCACGAGTCCCGTGAACCTGGCCGCGTCGGGACTGCCGACAGGAGTGACCGGCACGTTTTCTCCCGCGACGGTCGCTTCCGGTCAGGTGTCGAGCACGCTCACCTTTACCGCGGTCGCGAGCGCGGCCGCCGGTGTCAGTTCGGTCACCATAACCGCAGCGGCAACCGGTCAGAGCAACCAGACGATTGCGATTCAACTCACGGTGACGTCAGCACCGGCGCAAACCGGTCCGTTCACGCTGTCGATAAGCGCGACGTCGTTCCTGGCGCTGCCGAGCAATCACGTCGCAACGCCTCCGCTGATAACGATAGCCCGGAACGCCGGGTTCACGGGTCCCGTGGCATTCACCGTGTCCGGATTGCCATCAACACTGTTCATCGGGTTCTCGCCCAGCTCCACCACCGGCAGCACGACGTCGGCGCTCATCCTGAATGCCGGAACGCCTAACGGTACCTATACAGCGCAGATTCGCGGAGCGTCCGCGCAGGGCGACCGGATCATTTCGTTGCAGGTCGTGGTGGCACCGGCGTCGACCGGCAACGTGAAGTGGGAGTGGTGCACCGCATCCACGCCCCGGTACTTCGTCGCCTACAAGGACGGAGCGGGACCTTGGACACGATTGATGCCATCCAACGACTCGGTCTATTCGTTCAACCTTGCGTCAGCGACCGCACGACTGGCGGAGGTGACGATCGACTCGGGCGGGTTCCGTACGACAGTCCATCAGTATACGGCGCAGGAGATGACTGCCCGCGGGGCGGCGCAATGTCGCCTCGTGCAGAACGCCAGCACGCGAACCGCCAGTGGCAGCTTTGGTGGAGTTACTGGATTCCGGACGTCGCAGGTCGGCATGGGATGGTGGTTCGGCTCGGCGAACGGCAACGGGAGCTTTACCATGTTGAACCTCCCCGCCGGCCCGCTGGATGCGGTTGCCGCACGAAACGCTGACTTTCCCGAACCGTCGGCGATTCCGGTGGATCGTTTGATCATCCGCCGGGGCCTGAATCCAGCGTCAGGCGCTGTACTGCCCGTCCTGGATTTCGGCGCAGCCGAATCGTTCGCCCCAACAACGGCAACATGGACATTCCTCAACACGAACAACCAGGCGTTCAGCGTGACGCAGACGTTCACCACGGTTGGTGGGACGACGGGGCACTTCGCGCTTGTTCCCGCCATCGACGGCAGCAGCGCCGCCAGAACCATTTACGGAGTGCCTCAGTCGCAAACACAGACCGGCGATCTCCATCAGGTAGTGGCGACGATCGCAACGATCGGGCCCTTTCCCGGTAGCCCGGTCCGGGCAACGCGACAGATCGTGTACTACGGCCGCACGTTAGGCGTTCCGGTCACACTGGCATTTGGACCGGCGATGCCGGCCGCGACCGTCAGCTCAGTTACGCCAGGCTATCTGCGTGCACAGGTTACCGTGCCGGCGGAATACAACGCGGGCGTGTCTTTCGACGTCACGCAGACCACCACTGGGCGCTTCTTCACCATTCACACCACGCGTGGCTACAACAACAACAGCAGTACCTTCGACCTGCAGATGCCCGACTTGAGTGGCGTGCTGGGTTGGGATACCCAGTACAACATTCGGGGTGGCATCGCGACGAATTGGTGGGTGAGCGGAGGTGGGCCGACGCTCGATCACTACGACGGCCGATATCTCTTCAACAGCACGCGTTCGCAATGGACCGGTGCGCAGACGGGAATGACGGCTCCGGTCGAGGGAGCTACGTATCTGATGGCGCGGGTGACGGGGAATACGGTTCCGTAGCAAGGAGCAAGAAGCAAGAAGCAAGAAGCAAAAAGCAAAAAGACTTACCAGCCTCCGCCGCCGCCGCCGCCCGAACTTCCACCTCCGCCGCCACCACCACCGCCCGAGCTTCCGCCACCGGAGCTCGGCGCGGCGACTCCGGCGGAAATAGAACTTGCCGCGGCCACCCACGATCCGCTTGAACCGCCGCCGCTGAACCCGCCGCCGCCTCCGAATCCGCTCCAGCCACCGCCGGCGTGGATGCTTCCGCCTCGACTGCCTGACGAGATGATCATGCTGTCGCCGATGCCTGTTGTCTCGCCGCCAAATGCGCGGAACCACTTGTCCATGTGCCTGGCGAGACCGAACGCGATTAGGTATGGAAACCACGCATCCTTCAGGCGCGGCTGATCCCGTTCGAGCTCACTTGCAAAGTACGCTCGCGCGGTGGCCAGGCGTCGTCGAAAGGCAATCCGCTCGGCACTCTCGCGCGAGCGCGCCTGGTTGAACACACTGTTGGCCAGGGCGATCATCAGGAGCGTCAATCCGGTCAATGCAATGACGCTCGCCTGCATCGCGCCCGTCGCCAGCAATCCCACCACGACGGCCTGGGCGATGCCTAACGGGACGAGGAAAAACATCGCCGAACGGCGGACATCGTGCACCCGGTTCCGCCATACCGTTGCGCCGCCGAGGGCGAAGAAGTAGCTGACCACGATCACCGCGCCGGCAATGGCCAGCACGAGCGCATCTGCCGGTTCGCGGACCACGGCAACGACGATCAGGGCGACCGCGCCGAGGAACGCCAGGAAACTCGGCAACGACGGTGGCTTGGAGGGGTTGCCGGCTGGAACGAGGCGTTTCACGAGATCCTTCAACGGCTTCTGGATCTTCGATGCCGGGTCGAAGCCGGATTTCCTGTAACGCGTGCGAATGCGCTCGGTATCGGTCGTGCGTTCGCCGGACTCGAACAGTGAATCGATCAACCGCCGCTCGTAATCGTGGAAGCGATCGCGGTTCACCAACAGCTCCATGTGCATCACCGGATCCTTGAGAAAGCCCCCGGGGCGCACCTCGGTTTTCATTCGGCCTTCGGCGACGAACCGCGCGAGGATCGCCGTGACTTCAGCGGCATTGGTCTCATTGTCCCACGCCGCGCCCACGACTTCCGGCAGGTGCTTGAAGACGTTTCCGTTCAGCCATCGCTCGTCGATTTCTGCTACCGACGGCAATGGCTCGAGCCGGCCCTGTTGCCGCTCATGCGCCATGAGTCGGCGGCTGAAGCTGACCAGCAGCGTGAACGCGATGACGGCAAGCAATGTCCGTTCGAACGGATCAGCACCCGGCGTTGCCGGAGCGTTCGTGCCGGTATAGCGAAACGGAACGCGAACAATAAATCCCTCCCCAGGCGGCAGATTGCGGGCGCTCCACGTTCCGTTAAACGGAATCGTGGGTTGCCAAATGGGCTCCGTCTCCAGAAGGCGGACCGAGAAGTTTTCCATGATGCCCGGGCGATCAGTAAACGCGAAGTCGTGATCGAGCACCCAGTCCTCGCCCTCGCGTTGAAGGATGTTGGAGAGCGAATACGTCAGTTCATAGGTCAGCGGCGTTTCATTGAACGGCGGATCAGACGGGTTGCGGCTGCGCCATCGCAGGGTGCGCGAATCCGCGAACCGGTATTCATCGACGCCCAGCGCTTCTCCGCCTTCCCGCATGATGTGCGGCTGTCCCGCGGCATCGATACGCCGCATTCCTTCGAACCGAAGGCGCTGGCGGGGGCGTACGTCGAAAATCCGCTCACCGCCGTTCCAGTCACCGGTGAAGACGATGGTCTGCGTCTCGACCACGCGGAGTGTTCCGTCCTCGGTGAGCCGCGCGTCGACGCGCATGTCGCTCCAGTGCAGCGTCCGTTGCGCCGCGACGGGGGATGTGACTGTGACCAGCGAGAATAGAACGCGTAGAAGCTTCATGCGGTGAGTATTCGCGTCATGCAGCCAACGCGCCAGTCGGCGCTTCGAACTGATCCCGTGGCTCGGGAAGGTCCCGGAAGACATTGAACCACAGGGGCACAGAGGTCACGGGGGGAACCTGCGCCTAACAAGGCCCGTAAAGCGGAATGACGTCCGACCCATTCAATGTTGGTGAATGACTTGTATTTCAAAACAGCTATAGTTTTTGTGGCAGTCCCCCGTGACCCTCGTGACCCCTGTGATAAAGGCTCTTACGGGACCCGGCCAAACGTCGGACCTACTCGTAGCGCAACGCTTCGACCGGATCCAGCTTCGCGGCCTGTGACGCGGGAACCATCCCGAACATCACTCCCGTCAGGCACGACGCGAGCAGTGCGGCGACGATCGCGCCCGGCGGCACCGACATCTCCATCGGCGTAGCGCTGCGGACGATCGCGGAGATCATCCACCCGAACAGCAGACCGGTGACCGCGCCGATGGCGGTCAGCGTGGTCGCTTCCACCAGGAACTGCCAGAGGATCACGCGCCGTGTCGCGCCCATCGCCTTGCGCACACCGATTTCGCGGGTCCGTTCGGTCACCGAGATCATCATGATGGCGACGACACCGACGCCGCCCACAATCAGGCCCACCGCCGAGAGCACGAACATCACCAGGAAGAACATCCCGGTCATCCTCCCCCAGGTCTCGAACAGCTTGTCCTGGGTGATGACGGCAAAGTCGTTAGGCTGGCCGGGACGCAGGCTACGCATGCTCCGCAACACCGCCGTCACGTCATCGATGACAGCGTCCCGATCGTCGCCGCGCGGCTTCACGGTGAGATCGGCCCAATCCGTGTTCGCGTTCAGGTATCGGCGCCCAGACGTCAGCGACACGATCGCACGAGGACTCGTGCCTTCACCCATGAACGAACCACCAGCCTCGTAGATCCCGATCACTTCGAACGGCTGTTCGCGGATCATGATGGTCTTCCCCAGCGGCTCGCTTTCCCCGAACAACCGCTCGGCCATCTTGTCGTTGATGATCACGACCCTGGCGCCGCTTTTGTCCTCGGTCGCGGTGAAATCGCGGCCGCGCTTGATATCGCCGCCATCGACGACCAGCCATCCGGCGGTGTAGGCGTTCACGCCCGTGCTCGAGAGCTGGCGGTCTTTGTATTTCACTGACGCACCGACACCGGTGCGGACGGTTAGCGTATGGACTGAAGGCAAGTCGCGAATCGCCTCGGATTCGGCAATGGTGAACGGGGGATTGTTGCGCCAGAGGCAGGTGTCGTCCGAGCCATCACACGCCTCGAACGTGATCGGGAAGCGGTTCACGAAGAACGTGGTCGGTCCCGCCCGCTCGAATTCGGCCGCGATGCCGGTGTTGATGCCGTGAATCGCCGCCGAGATGATGACGACGACAAACACGCCGATCGCGATGCCAAGGATCGTCAGCGCCGCCCGCACCTTGTTGGCGCGCAAGGCATCGAGCGCAATCATCACGCCCTCGCCCAGTGGCTTGATCCGCGCCAGCATCATGTCTCCTTGCGCAATGCGACCACCGGATCGAGTCGCGATGCACGACTCGCCGGATACACACCGGCAATGATGCCGACGCCCATACCCACGACGACCGCCACGATCACCGACCACAACGCGACCGCTGCCGGGAGCGGAGATACGGCCTCGACACCCTTGGCCAGCCCCACGCCGGACAGGATTCCAAGGCACGCTCCCACCAGGCTGAGCGTCGTCGACTCCACCAGGAACTGCCGCAGGATGTCGGACCGCCTCGCGCCTAACGCCTTCCTGATCCCGATTTCGTGCGTCCGCTCGGCAACGGCCACCAGCATGATGTTCATGATGACGATCGAGCCGACGAGGAGTCCAATCGCCGGCAGGGCGATGCCGGCCAGCACCATGTACCCCTGGATCTTCTTCCAGAACGCGAGCGCCGAACCAGAGGTCTCGAGCGTGAAGTCGTCGCGTTGCGCCGGGCGCAGCTTGTGCCGCGCCCGCATCAGTTCGCGCACTTCCTCCATGTCGGCCTTCATCGCCGTCTCGTTCTCCGACTTCACGATGATGGCGTCGATGACCTTGAACCGGTTCACGAGCCGGTTCGCGGGCGACTGATACGGCACCACCACGAACTTGTCGGCCGAGATGCCGAAGATGCTTCCCTGCTTCTCGGCCACCCCGACGACCTGGTACGGCAGTCCGCCGATGCGCAGCTCGCGACCGAGCGGATCGAGACCGGGGAAGTAATGCGTTTTGACGTCCTCCCCGATGACCACCACCGGCGTGCCCAGCTCGTACTCCAGCGATGTCGGCAAGCGGCCGGACTGCAAACCCATGTTCTTGATCGCAAACCATTGTTCGGAGACGCAGTTCACCTCGACCCGGCGCGGCCGTGCATAACGAGACTCGGCGCTGAGCTGGTCGTATCCGAGGACGGCCCACTGGGTCGTGGGCGCGAGGACTTCGCTCACCGGGGCGATGTCGTCCTCGGTGATGCGCGGCCGGTTGCGCCAGGAGCGCCACTCGGCTTCGTCCACGTCGCCGATGTTGATGTTGGGGCGGTGCCGGACCTCGAAGCTTCCCTTGGCGATGATCTTGCCGACGAGGTCCTCTTCCATGTACCGGCCCATGCCCTCGACGATCGAGACAACGGCAATGAGGAACATCACGCCGATGGTCACGCCGATGAGCGTGAAGAAGCTCTTGAGCTTCTGCACGCGAATCTGGGTCAGAGCGAGGCGGACGGCTTCGAAGAGGCGCATGGGTGCCGGAACTACGCTACTCCGAAGGGTCCTGTTTCGGTACCGGACGCATACCGCAGGGCCCCGTTTGCCTGCCCGTTTACCCGTTTACCCGTCAGTCGCGCATCGCGTCCAGAGGATCGAGGCGAACAGCCCGCCGCGCCGGCAGCCACGTGGCTAACAGGCCGACGGCGCCCAGCACCGGCAATACCGCCGCGAATGCGGTCAGGTCGGTCGCCGACACGCCATAAAGTTGCGACGAGAGCACTCGCGTCAGCGCCAGAGCGGCAACCACGCCGATCGCGAGGCCCGCCGCCGTCAGTTTCGCCCCCTGGCCGAGCACCAGGCCGGTGACCCGTTCCGGCGTAGCGCCTAACGCGACACGGATCCCGAGCTCGTGCCGGCGCTGGGCGACCGTGTAACTCAGGATGCCGTGGATCCCGATTGCGGCCAGGATCACCGCCACGCCGGCAAACGCGATGAGCAGGAGCATGACGAAGCGCTGCTGAGCGATGGATTCGCCAACCGCTTCGGCCAGGGGCTTCACGCCGAACACCGCCAGTTGCGGATCGATCTGGCGCACAGCGGCACGAAGTGAAGGACCGACGGTCGAAGTCGGCGCCGTCGTCCTCACCAGCAGCGCTTCGGCGCCGTTGAATGACGGTGCCTGACGATAGGGCAGGTATATCGCGGGCGGCGCCTCACGCGACAGGCCGTTGATACGCTCATCCTTGACCACGCCCACGATCGTTCGCGCCGTTCCCCACAACCGGATCTGCTGGCCGATCGGTTCGCGAGCATCGAAGAATCGACGCGCGAGTGTTTCGTTGATGATCGAGACGGCTGGATCAGACGGTCCGTCGCGGTCCTCGAATGCGCGGCCGCTTCGCACGTCGAGCTGCACCGTCGTGAAGTAGCTTGCGCTTACCCGACGGATGGAAACCTCCGGCCAGTTCTGGCCCTCCGCTTCACGACCGACCACCCTCCACGAGTTCTGCGATCCCGGATCCACCGGGTGATTGCCCACGATCGCTGCCGCGCTCACTCCCGGAGTTCCGGCGATGCGATTGAGGAGGTCATCGTTGAAGCGATGCACCGAAACGAAGTTGGGCCATTGCTCGCTGCTGTTGCGATAGCGACTCGCCGGCAACTGGAACTCGGCTTTCACCACGTTTTCGGCGCGGAATCCGGTGTCGACCTGGGCCAGTCGCCAGGCACTCTTCACGAGCAGGCCGGCGCCGACAAGAAGTACGACCGCGAGGGCCACCTCCGAGATGACCAGCGTCGAGCGGAGCAAGTGGCGTTCGCGGCCTGCGGTTGCTCCGCGCGAGTCGTCAGCCTTGAGTGCACCCTGCAAGTCGACGCGCCGCGCCTGAATGGCCGGCACCATGCCGAACACGAGGCCAGTGAGGATGGCTAATCCGGTCGCGACGCCGAGGACGAGGACGTCGATGCGAGTCTCGGTAATCCGCGGAATGTCCGCGGGAGCGAACCCCACGAGCATCCGCAGTGCCACTACGGCAATCGCCACGCCCATGACGGTCGACACCGCCGTGAGGACCAGGTTTTCAGCGGCAAACTGCCTGACGAGTCTGCGAAGCGGCGCTCCCATCGCGGTTCGGACCGCCACCTCGCGCAGCCGCGACGTGCCACGGGCCAGCAACAGGTTGGCGACGTTCGCACACGCGATCAACAGCACGAACCCGACCGCGGCCAACAGGACCCACAATGTCCCGCGCACGCGTGAGAAAATCACGTCCGATATCGGCTCGACGAACGCACCGCGGGCCACGTTCGATGGATATGCAGCTTCCAGGTCAGCCATGATGCGTGTCAGCTCATTCTGTCCTGACGCGAACGTGGCGCCGTCGGCGAGACGGCCCAGCACGAAGAGCGGGTGGGTGTCGCGCACGAGTACCTGCGGATCGCCGCGCAGCGGGACCCAGACATCAACACGGGATCGCAGGTCGCGATCGGCAAACCCGCGTCCGTAGGCGGCCGAGCGCAGGATCTGCATCGCACCGAAATCCGACTCGGCGGATACGACGCCGATGATCGTTGTCTCGATGTCGTTCAGCCGTATCGTGCGGCCGACAATATCCGGTGCACGCTGGAACTGGCGCTCCCACAACCGGTCGCTGATGAGCGCCAACTCCGGCCCACCGGGCTTGTCCTCGTCGGCCGTAAACGTGCGACCCTGCGACGGCCGGATGCCTAACAAGGGGAGCAGTTCGTGCGTGGCAACGACAACCGGGAGCCGCGTCGGCTCACCGTCGATCGGTGTCAGCGTCCGTTCGATGGGTGCAAAGGCGGCGAAGCCGGCGAATTGCCGGCTGCGTTCCTTCATGTCCATGAAATCGGGAAGCGACGCTGGCTCACGATTGGTGCCGGTATTTCGATCGGTCTCCCAGACCATCGCCAGGCGATCGACGTCCTCGAACGGAACCGGACGAAGCAACACGCCGTTGACGACGCTGAAAATCGCGGTCGTGGCGCCGATGCCGATCGACAGCGTCAGGATCGCGGCCAGGGCGAAGCCGCGCGATCGCATCAGCACACGCGTGCCGTATCTCAGGTCCTGGACGAAATCATTCCACATTGAAGGCAAGCCTCCGAGGGGCGGCGGCTCGAGCGCCTGTGGTTTTGGTCGAGCCGATTCACGAATGGACTGCGCGAGCGCAGGTTCTTCCCGGAGTTCGGCGACAGCGAGCTCGAGCGCATGGTCACGGGCGTAACCTTGGCCGAGATAGTCCTCGAAACGCTGGGCGAGATGCTGCGACAGCTCTTCGACGATGTCCTCGTCGTGAGCGGGATCGTTCGTGATCTGGTTCAGGGCGCCGCGAACGAGCGCGCGCCAGTCAGGCGTGGTCACGTGGGGCGCAGCCTCGCCACGCGATTGATGCCGGTGAAAAACTCCTGCCACAGACTCCGTTGCGCGGCCAGAACTTCGGCGCCTTCGGCCGTCAGCCGGTAATAACGTCGGCGGCGCTGGCCTGCTTTCTCGACCCATCGCCCCTCGATGAGCCCCCGCGCCTCGAGGCGGTAGAGCATCGGATAGAGCGATGCGACGTGAAACGAGATCGCGCCGCGGGACCGGCGTTCGATCTGCTGCGCGATTTCGTAGCCATGTCGCTGGCCATCCTCGAGCAGGGCGAGGATGAGGAGCTCGGCGCTCCCTTTCTTCATTTCGGAGGTAAGGGCAGGCTTGGCCATATGTGGTGTGACAACATATACGGGCGTATGGTTGGCGTGAATTTCAAGCTGGGATGCTGATTCCTGATTGCTACTGCGGATACAGCGTGCTGGGGCCGGGTCTGAGTGACCAAAACCGTTTGGCGGCGCCAGCTCCAGCACGCATGCACTTGCAGTAGCAATCAGTAATCTGCACGCAGCCTGGGGCCTCCCCCCCCTTGCCCCATTCCGGAGCCGGCATTCGTATAGTGGGTATGCCCGGCCAGGAAGGGACGATGACTACCATGCAAGACACACGTGTCGTGCCGCGGCCTGCGATGTCCGAGATCGACACGTTCGGGCTGACGGATCGTGGTCGCGTGCGGCCCGTCAACAACGATCACTTCCTCATCGCCAGCTTTCACCGGAACCTGCGTGTGCATCACACGTCAATTCCGGGTGGCATTGGTCATCAGGAAACAGAATCGCGCGGCTTCCTCTTTCTTGTCGCTGATGGAGTCGGTGGCCTGACGAGTGCCGGTGACGGTAGTGCACTCGCGCTATCGACTCTCGCACAACACCTGCTGCACGCGACCGAGATCTGCTCGGAGATCGTGCTGACGCAGGAAGAAAAGTCCTTGACCGAGCTGCGTGAAGCCGTGCTCCAGGCGCACACCGCGCTCGTCGACATGGCGAGAGAAGCGGGTGGAAAGCCCGCCACGACGTTGACGATGTACGCCGGCTTCTGGCCGCGCGCGTTCGTCGTGCATGTCGGCGACAGCAGGATGTATCGCTTCCGCGATGGTGAGCTGACCCGCTTTACCTCCGATCAGACGTACGAGCAGTTGATGCTCGAATCAGGCGCCATCAAGCCGGGCAGTCCCGAAGCGGCGCGGCTGAAGCACGTGCTGTGGAGCGCCGTCGGGAACGATGAAATCGTGCCGCAGATCGTGCCGACCGACATCACGCGTCGCGACGTAATCCTTGTGTGCAGCGATGGACTCACCAAACACGTGTCCGACGAAGAAATCCGCGAGCGCCTGGCGCGCGACGAATCATCAGAGGAAAACGTGCGCGCCCTGGTCGACCTCGCGCTCGCGCGCGGCGGATCAGATAATGTGACGGCGGTCGTCGGGAAGACCCGTCCCCGAACGACACCTTCTTCATCAGAAGCGATCCGCTAACGATTCGGGCCGAGTCCCAGCGCGCCGGAGTACCATAGCCCGAAGCCGACGCCGGCGAGGAGGGCGAAGGTCCGGATCGGGTCCTTTTCGCGTACTTCGATGCGGTTCACCTGGTCGAAGGAAACCGTCAGCCGAGTGCGTGCCAGGTTGTTCCGAACGCCGAAGATCGAGTCGGTGGCCACGACGAGCGTCAGGAAGTCGACCGTTGGGCCGCTTTTCAACCGGACCCGGGACATGTTGGAGATGATGTTGGGCGGCGCCGGCGGCGTTGGCACCGGTACCTGCTTCCACCGTACGCAACCAGGCATTCCTACCAGCAGGGCCAGCACCGTCATCCGCTTCCATCGTTGCATCGCATGTTCCTCGGCTGGGGGGGCACCGATTGCGTCGGGGGATGATCCTTTCAATTCACACGCCCCGCAAGCGAGGCGCCGTTGATGCCTGTCGTATTCACGCCCGGTAACTTTTGCTCATGCCGGTCCTGACCCACCCCCTGCCACGCGTCCCCGACGTCGTCGCCCGGGAAATCCTCGCGATGCACTGGGGACTTTCGGGGACTTTGCGTCCGCTGCCCGGAGAGCGCGAGCGCAATTTTCACGTGTACACAGCCGACGGCCGGGAGTTCACGCTCAAGATTGCGTCCTCTCTCGAGGACCCGGCGGACATCGACCTCCAGGTGGCGGCACTGGAGTTCCTGGCGACACGACTCCCGGCAGGGCGAGTCCCGAACCTGGTGCCGGCGCGGGACGGGAACCGGGTGGTCTCGCACACGATCGACGGCGAGGACCACACCGCCCGCCTTCAGACCTGGCTCCCCGGCCGGCCGCTGGCCGAGGTCTCGCCGCATTCGCCGGCGCTCCTGCGCGGCATTGGAGAGACGTTAGGCGCGGTGGCGCACGCCCTCACCTCGTTCACACATCCGGCGGCGCAACGGGCGCTGAAGTGGGACCTGGGGAAAGCGAACTGGATCGGGGAACACCTAGGCCGGGTGGGAGATCGCGCGGTGCGAGAACGCGTGGAGCGGATCTTCGCGCACTATGTCAACGATGTCCGTCCGGTGTTGGAGGGGACGCGCAGAAGCGTCGTGCATAACGACGCTAACGACCATAACATCTTGATCGCTCGGAGCAACGACCACGCCAACGATTACAACATATCGGTCGCTCGGAGGGACGATGCCGCCACTGCGGCATCGTGTCTAATAGACTTCGGCGACCTGCTCGAGTCGCATCCGGCGTGCGACCTCGCCATCGCGCTCGCGTACCTGATGATGGGAAAGCCCGATCCTGTCAGCGCCGCCACGCACGTCATCGCCGGGTATCATCACTCGCTGCCGCTGACCGAAGCAGAAATCGCTCTCCTCTTCCCGCTGGCGCAAATGCGCCTGGCGGTCAGTCTCGTGAACTCGGCGCTGCAGGCCGAGGCGGCCCCCGAGAACCCGTATTTGCAGGTCAGCGCAAATGCCGCAGCGCGATTACTCGAGCAACTCGATGCGATTCATCCGCGCCTCGCTCAGGCCCGGTTCCGCGAAGCCTGTGGACTCTCGCCGTGTCCATCGTCCGTCGCCGTCGCCGATTGGATGGCCGCTAACGCCAGTTCCTTCGCCCCCTTGCTGGGAGCGACGCTGCCGGCCACCGACGTTCACGTCCACGATTTCAGCGTCAGCAGCCTGACAATCGGCTCGATCGATGACTGGCGTGACCAGCGACGCTTTTCGGCACTCGTCGATCAGGAACTTGCAGCGTCCCGTGCCCGCGTCGGCATCGGCCGGTACGACGAGGTGCGTGCCATCTATACGACGGACCTGTTCCGCGTCGAAGGCAACGACGGGCCGGAATGGCGCACGGTGCACATCGGCATCGACGTTGCCGCACCTCCGGGCACCGCCATTCACGCGCCCACCGCCGGGACGGTCCACAGCATCCGCAACAACGACGCTGCGGGCGACTATGGGCCAACGGTCGTTCTCGAACATGCCGCCACCAGCGAGCGCCCCGCATTCTGGACGCTCTACGGTCACCTCGACCGCGCGACGCTGGATCACCTGGCGGTCGGACAGCACGTGAAGGCAGGTGACGTCATTGGCTGGCTGGGCGACGTGACGGTGAATGGGGGATGGTGGCCACACGTCCACGTCCAGGTCATCTGCGACGTGCTCGGACGCAGCGGCGACTTCCAGGGCGTCGCCAGGCCTAACGAGCGCGCCGTCATGCTCGGCATCTCGCCAGATCCCACGCCACTCCTCGGGCTGCCGGCTACGGCACGGGCGCCGCGCCCGGCGAGCACCGCCTCATTGCTCGAGCGTCGCGCGCGCACGGCCGGACCGTCGCTCAGCGTGTCGTATCGCCGCCCCCTCCACATCGTGCGGGGCGTGATGCAATATCTGATCGACGCCGAGGGACGCCGGTATCTCGATGCCGTCAACAACGTGGCGCATGTCGGACACGCGCATCCCGACGTGGTGCGCGTGGGACAGCAGCAGATGGCGGCGCTGAACACCAACACGCGCTACCTGCACGACGCCATGATGGAGTACGCCGAACGGTTGACGGCGACATTGCCTGAGCCGTTGCGCGTTTGCTACTTCGTGAACTCCGGCAGCGAGGCCAACGAGCTCGCGATCCGGATGGGCCGGGCATTCTCCGGCGAGCGTGACATGGTCGTGGTGGAATCCGGGTACCACGGAAACACGACGACGCTGGTCGATGTCAGCCATTACAAGTTCGCCGGACCGGGTGGCGCGGGAGCGCCGGACTGGGTTCACACCGTCCCGATGCCCGATACGTATCGCGGCACTTTCCGCGAAGATGTCGACAACGCCGGCATCAAGTACGCGCAGGCCGTTCGTGAAGCGGTGAGAACAATTCGCCAGGCGGGCCGGCGTCCGGCGGCGTTTCTCTGCGAATCGATCCTCTCGTGCGGCGGACAGGTGCCGTTACCCGAAGGGTATCTGCGCGAGGCGTACCGGCACGTCCGCGCCGCCGGTGGCGTCTGCATCGCCGACGAAGTCCAGGTGGGACTTGGCCGCGTCGGGGCGCATTGGTGGGCCTTCGAGGCGCACGACGTGGTGCCGGATATCGTCACGATGGGGAAACCGCTGGGCAACGGCCACCCGTTAGGCGCGGTGGTGACGACGCCGGAGGTCGCGGCGCGATTCAGCAACGGGATGGAGTACTTCAACACGTTCGGCGGGAACCCGGTCTCGTGCCTGATCGGGGGCGAGGTGATCGAGGTGATCGAGCGTGAAGGGCTGCGCGCCCGAGCACTGGAAACGGGCGATTACCTCAAGGCGCGGCTCCGTGACCTTTCCGAGCGGCACGCGCTAATCGGCGATGTGCGGGGGGATGGCCTGTTCATCGGCATCGAGCTGGTGGCCGACCCTGAACAGCGCACACCGGCCGGCCCGGCGGCGAGCTACGTCGCCAATCGCATGCGCGAGCTCGGCGTGTTGATGAGCACCGATGGCCCGGACCACAACGTGCTGAAGATCAAGCCCCCATTATGTTTTGGAGCAGCTGACGTCGACTTCCTCGCGGAGTCCCTTGATCGGGTACTGGCAGAAAGTCCCGTAAAAGATTGAACCACAGGGGACACGGAGGAACACGGAGGACTGCAAGCACTGTTCACGTTATGCATTGCTGCGTTCTCTGTGACCCCTGTGTCCCCTGTGGTAAAATGTTTTGCGGGATCCGGTCTAGCGTCGATTGCCTTTCGAAGGCCGAACAAGCTAGAACTTCATCGCGGCGAGATGCTTGTACCCGATCGCCAGGCTCGCCATGGGATCCGTCGGGTCGTCGTGCTCGACGAAGTAGTGCTGGATTCCCGCCTGCTTCGACTGGGCGAAGTATTTGGCGAACGGAAGCTGGCCGGCGCCGACATCGACCATCGTGCCGTTGTCCGCCATGTCCTTCACGTGCACGCTGTAGAAGCGGCCCGGGTATTTGGCGAAGTACGCCAGCGGATCCTTGCCGCCTTTCACCAGCCAGAAGAGGTCCATCTGCATCGACGTGACGCGGGGATCACATTCCGCCAGCAGGATGTCAAATCCCGTCGTGCCGCCTAACGGTGAATGGTCGTCGGAGTGGTTGTGGAAGCCGACCTTGATCCCCGCCTTCGCCGCCTGCTCACCGGCGCGATTGAACTCCTCGGCGACCTTCTTGTACCCGTCGGCGGTCATCTCCCGGCGCGGAATCGAGGCGCAAATGACGTAGCGATGCCCGATCGTCGCTGCCTCATCGATCACCTGCGCAAAACGAGTCCGAATCGCCGGCATGGCCGCTGAGTGCGCCGATGGAGACGTCAGGCCATTCGCGTCGAGGATGGCGCGGATTTCCCTGGCCGGGCGGTCGAAGTACCCGGCGAACTCCACTTCCTTGTACCCGATCTTCGCGACCTGCTCCAGA
>Ga0079218_10000154_pt1 | contig 16572 bp, 11 predicted proteins | sample NCCompost_FD_77181 | JGI IMG/M metagenome (GOLD analysis project Ga0079218, IMG submission 77181) | Agricultural soil microbial communities from Utah to study Nitrogen management - NC Compost | ecosystem: Environmental > Terrestrial > Soil > Agricultural land | place: USA: Utah | collected... | reverse complement strand
TTTAACCCTGAGGGACTCGAGCCGGTGTTTGCCAAAGTAACGTGCCAGCATCATTGCGGTCGTCACTTTTACAAACTCGGAGGGTTGAAACTGACCAATGCCCGGCACCTTAATCCAGGCGCGTTGCCCGTTAATCTTTAACCCGATCCCGGGAATTAGAACCAGGATCAGCAATATCAAACCAAACACATAGAACGCCGGCGCGATATTCAGGAGGCGGCGATAGTCGGTAAACGCGACGGCAAACATCGCCACGAGCGCGATGCCTAGTCCGATCAGTTGCTTTACCCAATATGCTTCGAGCGGCTGCGCATAGCGGATTTGGACCGTGCCAAACGCGACAATGCCGATCGCCATAAAGGCCAGCAACCAATCAAAGTCTCTAAGTGTGCGTCTTTCTAAAATCGCAGACATGACAATCTAATGATGAATGCGGAACGATGAATGATGAATTCCGAGTTCACCATTCCGAATCATCATTCCGTCTAGTCTCCTATAGTTACCTCGGCAGGCTTTCGTGTCTTCGCCATGGGAACTGCGCCCGGTGGTTCTTCATGACGGGTTTTCCGATAGTAGACGTCGTAAACCTTTCGCACTGCGGGCGCCGCGTGATGTCCACCAAAGCCAGAGTTCTCGATCAGCGCAATCATCGCGATTTCCGGCTTGTAAGCCGGCGCGTACGATACAAACCACGAATGATCTTTGTTCTTGCCGGTGTCCTTTCCGAGGGCGACGACCTGCGCGGTTCCGGTTTTGCCCGCAATATCGAACCCCGCCATGCGAATGCCTGCGCCCGTGCCGCCTGCATTTACGACTGACCACATGCCCTCTACCACTGCGTGATGAATGTCTTCAGGAATAGGCAGCACCTTGGGATTGGCGCGCGACGAATCGAGAGGTTGAAAGTCGCGGCCGGCTCTGAAATCCGGTTGCTCAGGTTGGCCTACCGGTTTGATCTCCTTCAGAAGATGAGGCACGAAGAGTTTTGATCCCTGACCAATTGCTGCCACGGTGCGCAACATACTAATCGGGGTCATCTCTTCATAAACCTGTCCAAAAGACGCGAATACTGTGTCGATGTCTTTCCATTCCTGATTACGGCGATCAAGGATTGTTTTGAACTCACTGGGAGTGCGGCTGCCAACCTCATTCGGCAAATCAATTCCCGTGCGCTTGTTGAGTTCGAACTCTTCAGACATCGCAATGATGCCTTCCAGGCCCATCTTCAGCCCGAGCCGGTAAAAATAGCCATCGCAGGAATGGGTAATGGCTGCCTTCACATCGGGCGATCCATGATTGCCCATGCAACGGGTAAACTTGTTGCCGATAGTGATGCCGCCACCGCACATCAGATTTGAATTGTCGAGAGTGATAGCTCCCTGCTGCAAACCCGCTACCGCCATCGGGATTTTCCAGGTCGACCCTGGAGGATAGCGGCTTTGAATCGCGCGATTAATGAGTGGCTTGTCCGGGTGATTCAGTAAGCCAACATATTCGGCGCGTCCTTCTTTGGTAGTGATTCGTTGCGAGAAGAGATTCGGATCGAACGTGGGCGCGGAAGCGAGCGCCAGGACCTCTCCATTGTTTGGGTCAAGTACGACAATCACGCCGCGCTTTGTGGCGGAGTCGCGCAACTGCTGCTCTGCCACCTGTTGCAGGTCAAGATCTATAGTCGTGACGAGGTCGTGTCCCGGTTGGGGCAAAACCGTTTCAATTTCATCCTGAATCCGCCCGCGGCTATCAACAACAACTCGGCGGTAACCGTCACGGCCGCGTAGGTAGTCGTCATACGATTGTTCGAGGCCGCTCTGCCCGATCACATCACCTGGCTTCAGTTTCTTTTCACGATACGCCGGCTGCTTAAGTTGCTCCGGTCCAATCTCGCCGACATAACCGACCACATGCGCCAGGGAGCCGTCGGAAGGATAACGCCGTTGTGGCTGTTGCTCGACGCGCAACTCGGGAAACTCCAGTTCGCGAGCTTCAATCCAGGCAATGTCGCCCGGTGTCGCATCTTGTTTGATTGGCACCGACTCAAACGATGGCAACGACTTAATTTCCTCGAATCGTTCACGCAGCAGATCAGCATCCAGATTCAGACCTTCAGCAAGTGGGACAACCAGGGTGGCGAGATCTTTGCGCGCATCTTCGCGCGAAAGCATCACTGAGTAGATAGGGCGAGAATCGACGAGCGGGCGTCCGTTGCGATCGAAGATGATGCCGCGCGGGGCGGGGATCGGAAGCAGCCTCATGCGCTGGTTCTGGGCAATTTCACCATAGTAACTGCCGCGCACAACCTGCAGGAGATAAAGTCTAACCCCCAATAATCCAAGCAACAGCACCGCGACCATCTGCACAGCAAAAAGTCTGGCTCGAAGATTCTGCGATGTGTCAATGAATTTCATTGCTGGTAGTCAGTTGTTAGTTGTCAGTTGTCGGTTGTGCGTTGGTTGGGGAGGTGGTTCAAACTCTCAGCCTTCGAAGCGAGAGAGTCGCTCACCTGCGCTTTGAGAAACTGGTGCTCCGTCGTGCGCCCCGCCGGCGAGAAGCGAATTGCCGGCTCTGCGTCCCTTTGGGACTGAAGACTGAACCCAGCATGTAAAGAACGAAGGTACCAATAACCGTCGTGCCGATCAGATTATAAGATATTGTCTGCACAAAAGGTGCGGAAGGTGGGTGCCCGAGCGACCGTTGCCAGAAAAAATATACGGTGCCATCCACCAGCGTGGCCGCGGCGAGAACCGGAATCCGAATCAAGGCATTTTCAAGGTTGATACGAGTGGCTCCGAGATAAACAAGGTAAGCCGTCAGAGTTTTGGAAAAGCCGCCCGCCCCGATCAGGCCGCCGCTGGGAGCGTCAATCGCCAAACCGGCAATCGTACCGACAATCAGCGCCGTCCAGGCATCGCGTTGCAACGCGACAAAAACAACCACGATTAAGGGAAAGTCGATATGGGAAAGTCGCGGCCATGCTTCGCCCAGCGTTAGTTGAAGGATGATGGCGAGCGCAAGCACCGCCGCGATCTTGAACTGGGGCATGATGGAACGGTGACAAGTTGAGCGCTGCTCACCTGTCGCTGGGCGGTTTGGTCTTGTCTACGTTGGGCAGTGTCTGTTCGGGAGCAGGCCGCTGCGGCGGTTGATAAAGCAATACCGCAACTTCCGTCAGCTGATCCAATCGCGCGCTGGGACGGATATAAATCTGATGAGGTTGAGTTGCGGTGCCATTCTTGACTTCGATGACTTCGCCGACGTTTAAGCCCGCCGGGTAGATCCCGTCCTGGCCAGTGGTCAGGATGTAATCGCCAACTTCTACTTTCTGCAATCCCGACACATAACGCATTTCTACGAGTCCGGAGTTTCCCAACCCGCGCACGGAGCCTAGGGCGTCCGAGCGACCTAGTTGTCCCACGATCGCTCCCGCCGCGGCTTTCTCGTCAGTGATAAGCATCACTTGCGCGGTCACGGGACTGACGGCAACTATGCGCCCCACAATTCCTCCGGGAGTGATCACGGGCATGTTAAGTGCGATTCCCGAGGAGCTGCCCCGGTTAATCATGATGGTATTGAACCAGACAGATGCATCGCGCGCGATCACCCGTGCAAAAACTTTTTCGGGGCCAGGCTCCGAATGCAGGGCGAGCAGTCCTTGCAGGCGATAGTTTTCGGTCTTGGCTTCCTGGATGTTGCGGAGTTCGAGTTCTGTCTGGGCCAGCCGTTCCTTCAGAGCCGCGTTTTCACGAGCACTGCTGCGGAAGTTAATAATTTGATTGATAAAGCCGCCACCAGCACTGGATATCCACGAGGTTGCGTTTTGAATGGGTGAGATGACGGCCTGCGTTATCCCTTTGAACTTCTGCTCCTGCTCAAAACGTTCATTAGCGTCCACTGCCATTACTACAAAGTTCGCAAACAAGAGCATCACGAGCCAGATTGGCGCTCGCTGACGTATCTCTTTCTGTGTGCGAGTGGCAGCCATGAAATCGTGAATCGGGAATCGGGAATCGGGAATCGTGACTTAGCCGCAATCCCAAATCCGCAATCCGCAATCGCTACATGCCGCTGGTCATCGAGTTTTCCCAGCGAACGCGTTTCAGCAAGTCAAAATCCGAAAGCATTTTGCCGGTTCCCAGCACCACCGACGCCAACGGGTCGTCGGCGACCGAAACTGGTAGACCGGTTTCGATCGAGAGACGTTTGTCCAGGTTCTTCAACAATGCGCCGCCGCCTGTCATGACAATGCCGCGCTCGACTATGTCAGCCGAAAGCTCGGGCGGTGTGCGCTCGAGCGCTACACGAACAGCATTGATGATTGTTGCCACCGAGTCAGCCAGAGCCTCGCGCACTTCTTCATCGGTGATTGTAATAGTCTTGGGAATGCCTTCGATCAGATTACGGCCGCGCACCTCGTACGAAAGCGGCTCATCAAGCGGGTAAGCCGAACCCAGCTCAATCTTAATCGCTTCGGCAGTCCGCTCACCAATCAACAAGTTATATTTCTTTTTGATGTAAGAAATAATTGCTTCGTCCATCTCGTTACCGGCGACGCGTACCGCCCGCGAGTAAACGATGCCACTCAGGCTGATGACTGCGATGTCAGTTGTACCGCCACCGATGTCTACCACCATGTTCCCGTGGGGTTCTGTGATTGGCAGCCCGGCGCCGATCGCCGCAGCCATCGCTTCTTCCACCAGATAAACTTCGGAAGCCTTGGCGCGATAGGCAGAGTCTTCCACCGCTCGGCGTTCTACCTGGGTGATCTCAGATGGAATACCGATCACCACTCGGGGGCTGACCCAGGTCTTGCCGTTGTGCGCCTTGCGGATAAAGTGCTGCAGCATCTTCTCAGTCACTTCGAAGTTCGCAATCACTCCATCCTTCATCGGCCGAATCGCCACGATGTTGCCGGGCGTCCGTCCCAGCATGTCTTTGGCGTCGCGACCGACAGCTTCGACCTGATTCGTGACTTTGTTAATGGCAACGATGGAGGGTTCGGAGACGACGATGCCGCGTCCTTTGGCATAGACCAGCGTGTTTGCGGTTCCAAGATCTATCGCAAGATCACTGGAAAAAAGGCTGAAAACAGATTTAAAGGCCATCTATGAATTCACTTCCGTGTGTTTAGGTTGAGAAATGCCGTGGACTGCGCCGTCGGGAGGGCAGGTACTGTAAAAACAAAAAACGTGGCTGGTTCGAGAGCCACGCTATCCGGGAATACACACTCCACAGACTCGCCGACAAGTCGAAGCCCTTTAAGATACACCGAATTTCAGAGTTTGTGCTATCGGGAATTCCTATTTGTCCTGAAAACAAATCCGTGAGCATTGGTGTTTTTTTGGGGCGGGCGCTGGTTTGTCAGCGCTTGGTTACTGAATGTGCGAGAGCGGTTTCGAATTGCCGCACTCCAAATAGATCTTCCAGCGTGTGTTGGAGGAGTAAATCAGGACGGCCGCTCGCCATCCTGACCTTCAGAGAGTTGATTTTCGATGACAGGTGGTAGTGGTGCTTCGGTTTCGATTTTAGGGGAGGGAGTGCCGGGTCGGAGGGGTGAAGTGTTAATTACTGCGGCCGCGAAACGGACACAGTTCTTGTTGGCAGCCTTCGCTTCATACATCGCCGTATCGGCGCAGGCGATCAGCTGCTGAGGCGAAGATGCGTGGTAAGGAAAAGTCGCCACGCCGAAACTAGCAGTTAGCGACAGCTGCAGACGCTTGCCGCCGGTAAACTCGAACTTATTAATCTTCCCGCGAATGCGCTCGGCCACAGCCCCGGCCAATTCCGTACCGGTATCCGGCAAGACAACGACGAACTCGTCACCGCCATAGCGAGCCACGGCATCCGTATCGCGCACGGACAAGAGAATCACAGCCGCCACTTCCATCAGCACATGCGAGCCGACGAGGTGGCCGTGCCGATCGTTGACCTTCTTGAAGTCGTCCAGGTCGAGAAAGAGTGCGGCGACGCTGGTACCGTAACGACGCGCGCGCCTGATTTCGTTTAAGAGAAACTGGCGCATGTAACGCGCGTTATGAAGCTTGGTTAGATCATCTGTTTGCGAGAGCCGCTCCGCCTCAGCAATACGGACAGCATTTGCCAGCGCCGAAGCCAGAGGTAACGAGAGGGAATCCAGCAGCTCGATTTCAGATCGCTTGAACGAACGTTGAGCGCGCATGCCTTCCAGCACGCCGAGAATTCTGTCGCCACAAATGAGCGGAATGGCAACTACAAAATTTGCTTTTTCTTTCTTACGAAGCAGGCCCATACCTGCTGCCACGAGCTGCGTAACCTTCGCCGGCTGCTGATCCTTTTCCTCATGCAGCAGACCATCGCGCCAGGTTCGACCGGCCGGCTCGTCTTCTGCTCCGCGCACGCGCACTGCGATCACTTCCAGACCAAATGATTCAAACCCCTTGCCGTCGGTGAGCAGATAAATGCTCCAACGATCGGCATCTACGAGCGGCTCCAGTCCGGCAAGAGCAGTTTGCGCAGCGCCAATCTGATCGCCAATAAAGTGCAAGGAAGAGACGAGGTCGAAGGCTGCGCGCAAACTCTTTGCTTTCAGATTTGCCGGCAGTGAAAGCGACTGCGTGTCGACAGGACGTTGAATAATCTCCGGAAGTCGCAGTTCGCCTGTGGCGCCGTGGCCTTCGATCTCACGTAGCAAGCCCGGAAGTTGAGCCGCCTTGTCAGCGATAGCGCGAAAACCAAGCCGCTTTAGAGTTGCGCCATCCAGATGACGCAGTTCCATGCGGTGATAACCAGTCAGCTGGCGGCGGCAGGCAATTAAAGGAGCTCCGGGCCAAAAGGCCTTCGCATGATCGATCGCTGTTTGCAGCTCCACGAGGTCCGCGCCGGGTACTACCTCGTACAAGACCGCCAACGGCGGCGGTCCTAACTGCTCAACAATTCCCGCACGCTCCTGCCGCCTGGCTAACTCCAACTCCGCCTCAACTTCTCGCAGACCTTCGATCAGAGTTTTCACACCCGCCGCCCGCAAAGCTTCAATCAGCTCATAGGCGGGCGCTTCGTGCGCATCGGTGAGAAGGATTACGTGCGTGGACATGGTTCGATTGCGGGTAGTTAGTCGCGCCGGCTGCGGTTCCCAAGCGGAACGCTGTAGTTGCTGCTATTGCCCTGGACATCCTGGGCTTCGACTGCGACCTCGGCAGTGCCGGGTGCCGCAGTGATCTGAATCTGAAAACGTCGATCAGTTGAGACCAGACTCTCGCGGCCGCCAGCGCGAATGGTTGTTCCCGGTTCAGCTCGACCGCGAATCAGGTAAATGTTTCCTCCAAGAAGTTCGGCAGCGAGATTCGAAACCGGAACCTGCGAAGCGGCACCCTTAGCGACGACAACAAACTTCTTTGGATCACTCCAATCGCTGGTCTGTCCGGATTGCGCCGTTGCTCTCACGCGCCAAAAGTAAACCCCGGGACGAAGGTCGCTGGCGTTAAACTCAGTCGCCGCCAACTGATCGCGTTCGATCACTTTGCCGTCAGCAACAAAGAAAGGTGAGGTTGCAACTTCAACGCGATAGAAAGCCGGAGAGCCTGACTGCGGCCGTAACCATCTGAGGGCGATGTTGGCGGAACCGTTACTACCGACGAACACCTTGTCCAAATCGCGAGGTTCAGAGGGCAGCGGAACATCCAAAAGTTTCTGTGGTCGCGAAACAGTTCCAGAAGGATTTACAGAAACGTATTCACCGCCCTTCAAATTCGTTTTCTCGCCCGCCTGGTTTGTGGTTTCCACCGCACCCACGTTTACGCGAATCTCTTCAGTGCCTTCGGGATTAACGCCAAAGCTCGCTCCGGTCTGTTGCCCTAGTTTGTTTTTAGTCTTCGGTGTCTCAACTACGTTATTAGTCCCTTCCGGTAGTTGCTCAGTGCGCACCAGCATCTGACCGCTATCTACGACCACGTGCACATTAGTCTTCTTGCCGTCCTGCGCGCTGGCATTGTCGCGGACGATGATGATGCTGTTGGGCCGGACCAGGAGAGTGGATCCGTCGGCCATTCCAATCTTGGCCCGCCCACTTGCCTGCGTTTGCACTGTGTCACCGGGATAGAGTTCAGTGTCACTGCTGGCGGTAATGGTTTGCCGCGTGGCTGCGCGGATCACGCGCACGTCGCCTTCGAAGGAAATGAATCGGGCGCCGGCTGCACTGCTGACTTGCGTGCCGACGTTCTTGAGCGGGTTACCAAACTTCCAAACGTAGAGGGCAGCCGCGCCGCTTAGCATGAGTACGACGAGCAAAGCAACGCCGAGGTAGATCGTGCGTTTTTGCACTACCCACCAATCAAACATGAAACGACGCGTTTTGGTGGCCATGACTAACCGATATTAAGAACTACGGGGGCAATTAGGCTGTGGGTGATCCCGGGAAGATCGGTTTGAAGCTTCGGGCGTCCAGGATTTTATGGTGAGAAGCAGCGGATGCAGTGGGCTTATAACCAACTTACTGCGGACAAAAATTTAACACACGGGTGAGACGCGTTACAAGCACGATGTTTTTTGTAGACGCCCCTTCTGGGCGCCCCTTTTCGAAAACGGGGGGTGGCCACGAAGCGCGGCCCTCAACAACAAATTAGGCTTCCAGGCAGGTTACGTCGATTTTGCAGGTTATTTGTGGTCTTTAAGACAGGAACGACCGCAGCATGTTGATGTTTTGCACGTCGACTCGGGGGTCGACATAAGGTGTCTCAAGAATAAAAGCCGAGTGGTTGAGTTTTGGATGCAGGGCCACCCGTCGCAGAGCATCTTTCCCGATATGACCCTCACCGATGTGCCAGTGACGGTCGACTCGCGAATTGTATGCAGCACGGGAGTCGTTGAAATGAATGGCGCGAACGTTCCGCGTCTTTACCGTTCTCTGGATTTTGTCGATCAAGGCTTCCAAGCCATCCGGCTCCCGCAGATCGTAACCTGCGGTAAATGCATGGGCCGTATCAAAACACACGCCCAGTGCCAGCTCTGGGCAGAGCGCCATCAGCTCAGCGAGGTGCTCAAAACGATGACCGATGCACTCGCCCTGGCCGGCGGTGTTCTCCAAAAGTATTCGCAGTTTACCGGGAATCAAACCGCGACTGGCAATCTTCAAACTCTCGCTGCAAGTGCGAATGCCGTCGGCTTCGCAAGCGCCTCTCGCGCTGCCGGGGTGAAGCACCAGATAATCAGCGCCGAGAATTAGTGCTCGTTCAATCTCTTCGCGAAACGACTCGCGCGACTTTTGCAGCATGATGGGATTGGCAGCCGCAAGATTGATCAGGTAGTTTGCGTGAATTACGACCGGGGAAATTTTGGTTTGACGACGAACTTTTCTGAATAACTTGATTTCATCGTCACTGAGCAGCTTTGCTTTCCAGCCGCGCGGGTTGCGCGAGAAGATTTGAACAGTTTGGCAGTTGAGTTCGTGGGAAACAATGAGGGCCTGATGGAGTCCGCCCTTGATTGGCGCATGGAAACCGATGCGAGGGACCTTCATTGTGTGATTGAGTCATTGAGACATTGAGTCATTGGTTCTGACGCCGCCTTACGGTTTTCTGGGATGCGGCAAAAATCGAGAGGAGTTCGTTTGCTTCTTTTAAAAGATTATTCAGCTTGGCCTGGGCGATTATCCCTGTATCGATCAAGAGCTCCAGCCAGAACACGTTTCATCTGCTTCTTCCACTACCACTCCGATTTTAGCTACAAACTCAGCCTTTGATCGCGCCCGACAGACGGCACGGTAATTTGCTGCTACCGAGGTGCCGGATCTAAGAAGTTGCCTCCCGATTGTCCGCGCGTCATCCGATTTTGGTAGAGAGCGAAAGAGCCGCACGATTCGTATCGCAAATTGCTTTGTTCGTTCGCGAACTTCCGCGGGATGCAATTTCAACCTTACCCTCCACCAAAATCTGAGTCGCCAATGAAGACATTCAATCACTCAATGTCCCAGTCGCTCAATGACTCAATCACCCGATGACTCAATTACTCAATGCCACAGTCTTTTCAATTGCTCAACGATCCATCTCTTCCATCACGCGCAGCATATTGCCGCCAAGAATTTTATGAACTTCTTCTTCCGAGTATCCACGTTTGACCAACTCTCGAGACAGGTTTGGTAGAGATGCGACATCAGGAAGATCACTCAAGGTTGACTGAACTCCGTCAAAGTCCGATCCGATTCCTACATGATCCACCCCGACCAGCTTCACGATGTGATCGATGTGATCCACAAGCCGCGAGACCGAGACAGGAGGTAATCGTTTGGCGAACTCTTCACGACGCACGCGATCACGGGCCATCTTCTTGTGCACCGCATCACCAGGCTCCGCCTCCGAAGCGTCTTGAACCAGAGCTGCGATCTCCGCGTCCACTTTTTTCTTCTTTTCGGACCAACCTGGTTCCAGGTGCTCCGGATAAAAAATCACATTCACCACGCCGCCGCTCTTCGCAAGCGCGCGAATCATGTCGTCGCTGAGGTTCCTGGGGACGTTGGCTATTGCGCGACAGCCCGAATGCGTGGCGATCACGGGTTTCGTGGAAGTGTCGATGATGTCCCAGAACGTCGGGTCGGAGACGTGCGACACATCAACCATCATTCCGAGCCGGTTCATTTCGCGAATCACCTGCCTGCCAAATTCATTCAAGCCGCGCGTGGCGCCGACCTCATCACCGGAAGAACCAGCCCAACTGGTGCTGATGCTCCAGGCCGGAGACATATACCGGACGCCCATGTCGTAATACCGGGCTACATTCTCGAGCTTTTCATCGATGGCATACCCGCCCTCCAAACCGGTAAAAGCAGCCATTTTTCCCTCAGCAGCAATACGCCGCGCGTCCGCTGCCGAATTCGCGAGTTGCCAAAGTTCCGGATGACGTTCGGTGAGCTGCCGCACTGCGTTGATTTGATCGTCCGCACGCTTGACTGCGGCTGGCCCACCGCCGCCGAAGAGCTGCGGCTCGACCCAAATCGAGAAGAATTGGGCATCAAGCCCACCCTCCTGCGCGCGCACGGAGTCGAAGTGTCCGTCAGCGAGGCGTTGAGAAAGATCAACGTTTTCATCGAGCAAACGCTGCGTGGTGTCCGCATGCATGTCGATAGCCATGCCCCTTTTATGAATCGCGAGTGGATCAGCGGCAACAATTGTTGGTGTTGAAGAGGGCGACTGAGGTCCGGTTTGTTGAGTCATGCGACAGTTGATGGAAACGATTGAGATCAGAATCGCGAGCGCGGCCAGAGGAGAAGGTTTGCGACTCAAGCTCGGCCCGTCTGGAATCAATGAACGATTACTAATCTCTCTTAGATGGAAGACCATTTCGATGGTACGTCGGTAAGTTTGTGCGAAGCAAGCTTGCTTGCCAAGCAGCTCAAAATTACGGTATTGTGCCCCATCAGTAACCCAGCTAATCGCGCACAATGATGACCGAAGCTATCTTTCAGAATAGGTTTTTGCAAAACTTTTCTGCCCGCGGTTAAGAAGCGATACGCCTCACTAGTCTGTGAAGTTGATTTTCCTTAAGGAGTAAAAAAGAAATGTTTCATAAAGATGGCAAGGCAAAAGACGTGAGCACTCCTCGCATTTGCGATTTCGTTTGGCATGATGGCGAGTTCATCAAGTGGAGCGACGCGCGCGTGCATGTGATGTCTCATGTTTTGCACTACGGTTCGAGCATCTTCGAAGGCATCAGATGCTACGAAACGAAGAGCGGGCCGGCGATCTTTCGCTTGAAAGAGCACATGCAGCGGTTTTTGAATTCCGCCAAGATTTATCGCATGGATCACTCCTGGACTCTGGATCAACTTTGCGACGCTTCAGTCGAATTGGTCCGTAAGAGCGGCCTCAATCAGTGTTACATCCGGCCGATTCTTTTTCGCAGTCTCGATGAAGAAAGACCGGCGTTTGGCGTCAACCCGTTTCCTAATCCGTTGGCTTGCTACATCGGCGCCTGGGATTGGGGTAAATACCTCGGTGACGAAGCGATTGAAAAAGGTGTCGACGTTTGCGTTTCGACCTGGAACCGCTTGACGCCCAACTCGATGCCGGCCATGGCCAAGAGCGGCGCGAACTACATGAACTCGCAGCTGATCAAGATGGAAGCCTTACTCAACGGCTTTGCCGAAGGTATTGCGCTCGATGATCGGGGTTACGTTTCGGAAGGTTCGGGAGAAAACATTTCTATCGTCTCTAATGACACTGTGCTGACGCCGCCACTTTCATCTTCGATACTTGCGGGCATTACGCGCGACAGCGTGATCCAGATTTGCCAGGAACTGGGAATCCACATCAAGGAGCGCAGCATTCAGCGCGCGGCCTTGTACGTTGCCGATGAGCTGTTCTTCTCGGGCACGGCGGCGGAGATTACGCCGATTCGTTCCGTGGATCGGATCACGGTTGGCAAGGGCGGGCGAGGCGAAATCACGACGAAGATTCAAGAAGCCTTCTTCCAGATTACGAAGGGCGAGCGCAAGGCGCCGGGCGATTGGCTGACTTACGTAAACGCCACGCACAAAGCAACTGTGGCGAACAATGGTCACAAGGTGCAAGAGGGCAGCGGTGCTGCGTCGATTAGTGGTCCAGGAATTGAACCGGCGCTGAATTACCACGCTTCGGCGTCTGAATAGAGGGTTTTCAGCGGCCAACCGTTTTGAGGAGTAACGAAGTGTTCGCTTACTCCTCTTTTGTTTGCGGCTTGCCTATTCTTATCGGATCTGGAGCGTCCCGCCCGCACGGGCTCCACAGACGCTCAGCGTTAGTAAGTCCTTGCCCTTTCGCGCTGGTTGCGGGCCGCGACGTCCGCGATCCCAAAAACGTAATCGTTGACCTTCGTCGCGCCGATTAGCTATTATCGTTTCGGCCTTTACCAGCCGATTCAGCCTGAGTCTCCAACCCCAATAGGGACCATTTCCGCGTTCCCTTCTCACCACAAAGTTTCAGACGTCTTCGGGTAAAACGCAAAACTCTGTTCCCGTCACGTGAGGTAACTGCCCAGCACATGATAAAAATCGACGATCTGCTTCGAGTCGCCACCAGCCACGGCGCCTCCGATCTCCACCTTAAGGTCGGAGCTTTCCCTGTCATGCGCATTGGTGGCGAGCTTCATCCCATTAGCGACGCGCCCCGTGTGAAACAGGAAGATGCGTTGGACATGGCATTCTCCATGATGTCGAACCGGCAGAAACAACGCTTCAAAGAAGCTTCGGAAGTGGACATCGGTTACGGTGTCAACGGTCTGGGCCGGTTTCGCGCTAACATTTTTCAGCAGCGCGGGAGCGTGAGCATCGTGTTGCGTGTGATCCCGGAACAAACCAGAAACACAACTGAGCTCGGTCTACCACCGATCATCGACAAGATCTCGGAAGAGCGGCGCGGCCTAATCCTCGTAACCGGTTCAACGGGTTCAGGAAAATCAACAACGCTCGCGGCCATGATCGATCGCATCAACGCGATGCGCAGTGGGCACATTGTCACGATCGAAGATCCAATCGAGTTCTTGCACAAGGACAAGATGTCGTTTGTTACTCAGCGAGAAGTTGATGTCGATACGCGGTCGTTCTCGGAGGCTTTGCGCGGTGCTTTACGACAGGACCCGGATGTAATCCTCGTCGGCGAAATGCGCGACTACGAAACGATTGAAACAGCGTTGATGGCAGCCGAAACAGGTCACCTCGTTCTCTCCACGCTGCACACCCTCGACGCGACGGAAACCATCACCCGTATCGTTTCCTGTTTTCCTTCGCACCAGCAGAAGTCTGTGCGGATTCAGCTCGCCGGAATACTTAAAGGCGTGATCTCCATGCGCCTCGTGCGCGCTGCGAAAGGCGCCGGACGAGTGCCCGCCGTGGAGGTGATGGTTTCGACCGGGCTAATTCGCGACTACATCGTCAACGAAGAAAAGACTTACCTGATTCGGGAAGCGATTGCGGCCGGCACCTCGCAATATGGCATGCAGACTTTCGATCAGTCGCTCTTCAATCTCTTTCAGGCCGGGTTGATCTCGCTCGAGGAAGCACTACACAACGCTAGCAATGCCGACGAGTTTAAGATGCGTGTCTCCGGCATCCTTTCCGCCGAGCAGGCCATCAACACCATGAGTTCGCGCGTGGAGACAGTTTCGCCTTCGTCTGATCGGAACACGGGATCGTTGTTCGTGAAGCACTGATGCGCTTAATGCGAGCGGTTTAGTCTGGTTTGGGGCGGGTAGCGAGGTCATTGACCGGTCAGAGTTGAGAGCGGCTCCATCTGCAGGCCAAAGTTTCGCGGGTTCTCGCCAATAATTGCCGCTGCAAAGAACATTGGCACGTAACCGGCGCCCTCATTGCGGAACGATTCATCAAGTCGATCGCGATTCTTAAACAACGTCCAAAAAGTCCTCTCGTAATTGTCCGAATCTCGCAGTTGACGCAAGCTACTGCGAACCCAGCTAGCACCCGTGTTATAGCTAAGCAACACTAAGGTCATGCTCTCCGCGTCGTCGCCGAGTTCAGCCATGTGGTCGGCGATGTAGTGTGCGGCAGCCGGCGCAGCCTTCTCGACGTCGCACAGCTCTGCGCTTGCTACGTCGTAGTGTCGCGCGGTTTGTGGCAGGAATTGAAAGAGGCCCTTCGCCCCGATAGTGCTCTCGTAGCAGGGTCGGTAGGCCGACTCGATCATTGGCAAATAGATCCCAATGATCACAGGAACCTTCCGTGCTGCGAACGAGCGCGCGATAATTGGCAGGTAAGGATGCGCGCGCGCGTAGATCAAATTAAGACTTTCGACGTCTGACGCGCTGCCGGCGCGGTTCACGTAGTAATCCACATACCTTTTTATTGCGCGAAGCGCGTCATCGTCGAGTTTTGCGGGACGATCTCCCATCATGGTGGAGATACGCTGTTCCTGAGCCTCGATGAAAGCTAGTTGCTCAGCGTCGGTCATTTCAGCGTAGACCTTCTCGGAACTTGCAACAGGCGCCGCCCCGCTGCGCTCCCCTTGTTGCGGTTTTAGCAGGTTTTGATAAGCGAACGCGGCGGCAATAAGGACGGCGAGCAATACAGCAAAACCCAAAGCGAGGAACATGAAAAGGCTGGGCGCTTTTTTACTTGTTACGGAAGCCGCGCTAAATCTGGCTGCGTCGCTTTTGGAGAGTAACACTGCAAACGTTTCTTCGTTCCCACCTCCTGCGTTAGCAAACGACTGTCGCACTCGTTTCAAATCATCCTGGAGTTCAAGAGCGGTCTGGAAACGATCGTCGCGATTCTTTCGCATCGTCTTCTCGACGAGTTCAACCAGGGATTGCAACTGGGGCGAACTTTCCGCGCCAATCGGCAGCAGTGGTAAGGGTTCATGCTCGAGAATGTCGACTAGGGTGTCCATCCGGGTTGCGCCCGTGAATGGCAGGCGTTGGGTGAGCATCTGGTAAAGCACAACACCAACACTCCAGATGTCTGTCCGTGCGTCGATCGCGAGCCCGCGAGCCTGTTCCGGAGACATGTAGCTAACTGTCCCCACCAGAGTTCCCATCTCAGTCTGCATCAGCTCGCTGCCGCCAACTGGTTCAGCAGCTGGCTCTAACAACTTAGCCACGCCGAAATCCAGCAGCTTCACCAGCCCATCGTGACGGCGCATAATGTTGTCGGGCTTAATGTCGCGGTGAACGATACCGGCGGCGTGGGCTGCTGCTAATCCAGAGACAACCTGGGTGGCGATGTCGAGTAATTCTCCAAGTGTAAGTTGCCCGTTCGAAATCAATTCCTGAACTGTCTCACCATCAATAAATTCAGTAGCGATAAAGCGAACGCCTTCTGACTCGCCAACCTCATGAATCGTGAGAATGTTTGGATGGTTCAACGCCGATGCTGTTTGCGCCTCTCTTTGAAAACGAGCGAGACGTTCGTCGTCTGCAGCGAAATATGCGGGCAGGAGTTTGAGCGCCACGCGTCGTTTGAGACGGTTATCTTCCGCCAGGTAAACCTCACCCATGCCCCCGGCGCCTAGAAATTGCTGAATGCGATAAGGGCCGATCTCGTCTCCGATATTCTTCGCGGGTCGATGATCGAGAATTACGTGAGCATCAAGTACGAGTGCCGGTTGTTCAATGAAGTCACCAGCGGCTTCATGCGCCGCAATTAAACTCGCCGCTTCAACCCGCAGCTCCTCGTTCAAGTCCGCCTGTGCGAGAAAGCGGCTACGCTCGTGCGCCGGACGATCGAGCGCCTCCTGCAGTACAGCTTCAACTTTTTTCCAGCGATCAAGCATTACTGGTCACTGCCCGATACAACCACGCCTTAGCTGCGCGCCAATCGCGCCGAACAGTCATCACAGAAATTTCCAATGCTTCGGCCGTTTCCTCCAGACTCAGTCCTCCAAAGTAGCGCAGCTCTACCACACGGCTTTTGCGCAAATCGAATTGCGAAAGCTCGGCTAGAGCGTCATCCAGCGCCACGAGTTCGGCAGCACGTTGCCGCGACATCAAAGCAGCGTGCTCTAAGGACACTCGCCGAATGCCGCCACCATGTTTGGCGAAGTGACGGCGGCGTGCATGATCGATCAAAATGTGACGCATCACCTGGGCGATCACGCCGAAGAAGTGCGAACGGCTTTGCCAATC
>Ga0079218_10000153_pt1 | contig 16638 bp, 19 predicted proteins | sample NCCompost_FD_77181 | JGI IMG/M metagenome (GOLD analysis project Ga0079218, IMG submission 77181) | Agricultural soil microbial communities from Utah to study Nitrogen management - NC Compost | ecosystem: Environmental > Terrestrial > Soil > Agricultural land | place: USA: Utah | collected... | reverse complement strand
GTGGTGCGGGGCGCCGGTTCTAAGGAATTCGGCAGTGATGGACGAGTGGCCGGTATCGTTTGCGGCATTCTCGCTGTTAATTGGGGAGACTGCGCGGGCTCGTTGTGGGCAACACTGTAAACCACAAAAAGCGCGGCGCTGATTACAACTCCACCCAATGCACCTACGAGCACCATTAAAGAACGCTCGGTGTGATTGCGCGCCGGCCCTGTGGCCGTTGCCTCAACGACATGAAAAGTGGGATCGACTAACAATTGCTTCCCGTCAATCTCACAGAACTTTTCTTCGTCGCCGTAGGCTTCCAAACATTGAGGGCACCGCTTCATCCACTCTCCCGCTATCGTTTGCCTTAACCGAAGCCAATCGCTGCTCAGTCAAAATTACTAAGCGCGCCGCCTTGCAGTTCGCGGAGCGCGGGTACGGGCCGCGCGGCGAGTGTTGTCAGATCCGCGGACCCCCGGCGTAGGACTGAGCATATTTCGTTGCCGCAACTGATCGGCATAGTGGTAGATCGCTTGTTCGTCCAACTCTTCGTGCTGCGCCTTTGCCGAGGGGCCGTATGAGGCCTTAAGCATTGCTTTCAGGACGGGCTCTGGTACCCCCCTTCGCTTCAGGTCTTCCAGGACTGGAGGGAAGGTATCGAACACACAAGGTGTGGAGGTGATAGCTACCACTATCTCGGATTCCGAGACCTGCTTCTCAACCATGACCAGGATGTCTTTGTTGCTTAACGGGGTGGTGGCATCCCAGGTCCCATCATTAGTTGAACCCTGTTGGGCTAGGGCGGGCATCGGCGTGAGCATTACAAGAAGCGCAAAACCAATAAATAAAAAATGTGTCTTCACGGTAAATTTCCTTTCGAGTTTACGAGTGGCCCGAGGCCCCTTAGTCTCGACGCAGGCAAAAGTGGGACAAAATCAGAAGATCCTTAGGCAATGAATATGCCAACAGGAACCACCTACAACTGCCACGCTTCGCACCGTCTTGCCGGCCATTCTGCTCGTTTTCCTGTGACGTTTTAGCGCAACTGCTCGCGAGCGAGCAGACCTTGACCTCGCGGGCCGGGTGCTCACACCTGCCGTGGTCCAATTCCGCAACTTTTTCCATTGCAGCTATTGCCTTTGAATTGTGGGGTGTTTGATTCGAATGGCACCAGCGCGCATCTGCGCGATGCCGATCGCACACGGATTCGGCACGACCATTGCTCCTCCATTCGACCACACTGGAGTGTTGCCGTGATCGGCAGGAAGCGTTCAGCTCAGGAATCCTGGGATGACGCCTGCACTCTCAGTGGCTCGAATTGGCCTTGTGTGATGTGCGGAATCATGTGGGCCTCAACTCTAACAACCCTTCAAAAGGAGCTAAATAAAATGTTTAAGAACTTTCTTAAGGATGAGACCGGTGCTGAGTTGGCTGAATACGCAGTCGGCGTGGCTCTGCTCGTCGCGATCGGCGTGGTGGTTTACGAAGTACTCGGCGACGCGATCTTCAATTCCAACACCAGCACGGGATCTGACATCACTGGCGCGAGTTACACCGCTCCGTAATGCTTCCCAGGTGAGATGGTGGAGGGAGAGTCTCAACCATAAGGCTCTCCTTCCTAAAATTGAACTCCCATTCGAGGTTTAAATCATGAGCATGAAACAGAATCTCCTGTCCTTCCTGCTAAGCGAGCAGGGAGCTGAGTTGGCTGAGTACGCGGTGGGCGTCGCTCTGTTAGTTGCAATCGGTTTGATTGTTTACGAAGTTCTCGGCGATGCAATCGTTGACGAAAACAACGGCACCGCAGCCGCTGTGACGGGCGCAACCTGGACGGCACCTTAGTTTTACTAGAACAAGGTTTTGGGAACGAGCCCGGGGGTTGAATTTCTTTCAGGGAGCAAACTCAAGTGAAAAGACTTTTGCAGTTTGTACGCAATGAGGATGGCGCGGAGCTCGCTGAGTATGCCGTGGGAACCGCGATTCTGGTGGCTGTCGCCATCATCGTCTACGAGATCCTGGCGGATGCCGTCTACAACAAGATGAATGACGTGGCGACCGAGGTCGATGCGCCACCGCCGCCGGCTCCGTAAATGGCTAGTCAACACTTGCTTCCGACACGGCCATCGCCCAACGCTCGTTAACGCGCGTTGGACGAGCCATGCTTATCTATTACGCGCACTGACCTTACCGACTGTTTGGAACAACACGATGCCTGTTTCCCCTGCACTGATGAAGATATTGCTTCTCATCCCGCTGTCGATACCGATCATCTACTTCGACGTTCGCTATCGTCGCATTCCCAATCTGCTGGTCCTCGCGGCACTCGTAGCAGGCCTCACTATCAACATCAGCTCGGCTGGTTTCGAGGGTGCGGTTTCGAGTCTCGCGGGAGCGGCCGTCGCCTTCATTCCCATGTTTCTCATTCACATTGTGGGAGCCATGGGAGCGGGAGACGTGAAGCTCTTCGCTGCAGTCGGTGCAGTACTCGGCATCAAGCTTATCCCGGCCACCTTCGTGTTGGTAGTGATGATTGGCGGCGTGCTGGCAGTTTATTCGATGCTGCGCTCCGGCACTGTTTTTACGACTCTTCACGGAGTCGCGCGAATCTTTGTGGGCGTCTTACCCGGCTGGGAGATGCCCCGCTTTGCAATTGCACCCGATCGACGTCACACGATTCCCTACGGCGTCGCGATAATGTTCGGCAGCTTGGTGACGGCATTCTTGTTTCGAACGTAGAGACGGGCTTCTCGCCCATTACAGTAATGGAGATAAATCATGAGGAATAAAAGATTAGTTATTGCGCTGCTCGCGGCTATCGGTTTCGGCTTAATCGCTGCGCTCTCGGTGAGTCGCTACCTGTCTAGCGCTCAGGCCTACACCAGGAACCTTAACAACATCGTCGTTGCCAAGGTGGACATACCCGTGGGCTCGAAGATCGTCGCCGAGCAACTCGCCGTCGCTCAGTTTCCCAAGAATGTCACACCGGACGGGGCCTTTCCCGCCATCGACGATAAGGTGATTGGCCGCGTCGCAACCATGCGCATAACTGCCCGGGAACCAATTACCGAATCGCGCCTGGCGCCAGTCGGCGCAGCCGGTGGTTTGACCTCCCTAATTCCTGATGGCTATCGCGCCATGACCGTAAAAGTAGACGACGTCGTCGGCATCTCTGGATTCATTATGCCCGGCACGCTCGTCGACGTTGTGGTCGTTATCGATCCTCCAAGCAAAGAGGGAAACCAGTCGAAGGTTTCAAAGATCGTTTTACAGAACATCAAGGTCCTGGCCAACGGTCAGAACATCGATAAGCCCAAAAACGATCGCGAAACCGAGCGAGTTAAGGCCGTGACCCTCCAAGTCACGCCGGAACAAGCCGAGAAGCTGGCCCTTGCTTCTAACGAAGGCGAACTGCAACTCGTCATGAGGAATTCAGTCGACCAGAACGACGAGGCCACACCCGGAGCTAACAAAGCTTCGTTGCTCGCCGGCGAACGCGCTCTGCCAGTCCCCGAACCCGGTTTGGGTGCGAAAGCCAAGCCTGCAGTGGTCATTCGCCGCAGCAAGCCGCGTCCCACGGTCGCAAATGCGAGTTTGAAAATTGAAAACCCCGTCATCGCCCCGCCGCGTCCCAGCGTCGAGGTAATCGAGGGTGCGAAGAAGCGCAACGTGGATTTTCCATAGGCAGCTTCAAAGAAACAGGTCAGTGCCGTGTCGCCACAAAAAGAGGCGTCAGACATCACCTCCAGTGTTCGTAATTTAAGGAGCCACAAATCATGATTAGACAATTTACCCGTAAGAACTTTCTGATACAGCTGCTGCTTGCAGGGCTAATGACCCTCAGCCTCGCTGTGGCATTACGTGCACAAGAGACGACGTATGAAGCGTCTTTTGAAAGCGCCAACAAAGAAGCGACACCGATCAATGTCCTGGTCGGCCAATCCCGCGTTATCAATTTCGATCGCGCGATTGGCCGCTTCTCGATTTCGAATCCCGAGATCGCTGAAGCAGTAATGGTCCGGCCCAACCAGGTTTTGGTAAACGGCAAGGGCTTTGGCCAGGTGAACTTCATCGCCTGGGAAAAGTCAGACGATAAGTTCATCGTCTTCGACGTGTTCGTCCGCGCCAACCTGTCGCTGATCGATTCGCAGATCCGCGCGCTGTTTCCCAAGGACGACATCCGCCTAAGTCAGGCAAACGGTTCCGTGGTCCTCTCTGGCACAGTCAGCGATCCGCTGGTCGTGTCTCATGCGGACAGCGTCGTCCAGGCGGCTGGTTTCAAAACCGTCAACATGCTTGCCTCGCCGGTTAAGGACGCTACTCAGGTTCAGTTATCAATCCGCGTCGCTGAAGTGACCCGTAACAACGTTAAGGACTTTGGCCTGGGCAACGCTTACCAGTCGAGTCCCGGCAATGGCGGCTTCATCAGCAGCGGCGGCAGTCCCTACTCAGTGGGTGCGGTAAACGGGGGCAACATCTTCGGCACTGTCGCCAGCAGTGCGCTAAATGTCTTCGTGATGGGCGGCAATACCTACAACTTCCTCCGCGCCATGCAAACCCAGGGCAAATTGCGGGCGCTCGCTGAGCCAAATCTGATCGCGATGGACGGTCAACAGGCAAGCTTTCTCGCTGGTGGTGAATTTCCTGTACCCATTATCCAATCCGGTAGTGGCAATGGCAGTTCAGTTTCTATCATGTTCAAGGAATATGGCATTCGCCTGAACTTCAAACCCACGATTATCGACGAAGACCACATCCGACTAGAACTTGAGCCAGAAGTTTCGACGATCGACTTTGCCAACGGCGTGCGCTTTGACGGCTTTGTGATTCCGGCACTGCGAACCCGCCGCGCGCGGACGGGCGTTGAGTTACGCGATGGGCAGAGCTTCGCGCTCGCCGGACTCTTGGATAACAACGAAACCAAGTCACTCTCCAAGATCCCGGTGCTCGGTGACATTCCGATTCTCGGCAACTTGTTCCGCTCCAAGTCGTTCCAGAAAAACGAAACGGAGCTGATCTTCATCGTCACGGCCGATCTGGTTAAGCCGGTGAACCGTGACGACCTGCCGCGACTCAAGGAAGTGGAAGGAATGAAGAACGGATCGCCACTGGGCATCGAGCCTAAGGGTGAAGGCATAAGTGGCAAGAGCGGGTTCTCGACCGGCGAGGCGCCGGTGTCCAACACCGTTCCTGCGGATGCGGCAACACCTAAAGCTGCAGCACCCAAAACAGGCACAACCAGCCTGAACGAACCAGTCAAGCCGCAAGCGGCTCCTGCTGTTGCAACTCCAAGCACCAATGTAATCGCTACTGCGGAAACCCTGCCTGCCGCAGCGAAGGAGATGCCCAGGTAGCATGCGGCATTCGTTGGTGGTAGCCGCCTCGCGTGGCTACCACCGGCCGGAGCCGGTTAGAGGAATCAAGGGGAAACCTTCAAGGCAGTTAGGGAGTCCGTGATGCGTAGAGAAAAGAGATCAAAACGGGAGAAAGAGCGTGGCAGCGTCCTCACGTATACCGTGCTGTCTGTCCTCTTTCTCTTTTTCGCGGTGGGATTGGGTGTTGATCTAAGTCACCTTTACCTCGTTAAGGCAGAACTGCAAAACACCGCGGACGCTGCTGCTCTTGCCGGCGCTTCCGCTCTGACGACGCCGGACGATACCCGCATCACCACGGCCGTCGACCGCGCGGTCACCGTGATGAACCAAAACAAGTACAACTTCAATAACAAGGAGTTTGTGGACGTGATGTCGCTCACCGCTCAACGCGATCGCGTTCGCTTCGCGGTGAATCTCTCGGAGTTTGACAACAACGGACCAGGAAGAACTGAAGCAGAAGCTACGCTTGCACCTGCGAACATACGCTTTGTGAGGGTAATAACACCGAATGTCCCCGTGAACATCTTCTTTTCGATTCCGATTCTGGGAGCAACTCGCGAAATGACCGCCCGCGCGGTTTCGGGTCTTTCGATTCCCGGCAACGTAAGCGTGTGTATCGCTCCACTCTCAGCAATCTATGACCCGAACGCCGACATGCCTGAGGAGCGTTGGGGAACGTGTCCGGTCGAAGACGGACGAGGTCCTCATGATCCGCAACCAGTTCCACCCAGCGGCCCTGATCCGGATGGGAACGGCACCTGTAATCCAAAAAGAGAATTCTGCAAGCGTTGCACCTACACAATTCGCGCCGAACCAGCAGGTGGACCGTCTGGTGGCAATTATCAAATTCTTGCGTGTGCCGGCAACGGGGCAAGCGAAGTGCGACAAGCCCTCGCACGCTACAACAACTGCCAGTGTGGCTTAAAGAGTGTCGGTGACGAGGTCGAAGTGCCCACCCAGCCTGGAGTTGAGACTGGTCCAGTTAAGCAGGGGCTGAATGTTCGCTTCGACGTCTACGGCGGCGGTGGTCTCAATTACAGTGCTGATATTCCGCCAGACACAAACGTGGCCCAGGGCACCAGCTCGGGCAGTGGGAATAATGAAACCTGGACTGGAATTAATTGGGGTCAATATGAGGGGGGCTCGCCCTTTGCTGGACCGTCCAGCGCTCACCCGGGAGTAGCGAATCGTCGCGTTTTGATCATCCCTACAATTGCGCTTAATGAATTTCAAAACGGCCGCGACACCGTTCATATCGGCGGCTTGGGCGGATTCTTTATGAGAAACCAGGTCGAAGGTAACGGCGACATCAAGGTGGAATTCATTGGCGACGACATCACGAGCGTAATTGGCTTCGATCCCAATGACGACAACATTACTAATATCGTGACGCCGGTTTTGTATCGCTAGTGAGTACCAATGAAGAAGCAAAGTAGAAAAACTATGCGTGGTTTTTTCAAGCGCGAAGAAGGTGGAACGGTCGCAGAGCTGGCGCTCATGGTGCCCTTTCTCGCAGTCATGTTGGCGGGCGTGACCGAGTTTGGACGTCTATTTCAGTCTTATACATCGCTGACGAAGTCTACGCGCACGGCAGCGCGGTATCTCTCCAACCATCCTTTCAATGATGTGCATAAGGCAAAAGCGAGAAACCTGGCCGCGTGCGGCCAGTTAACTTGCGGCGCTAACGACCAGCCACTGCTTACTGGTTTGACGCCCGGGCATATCTGCATTGAGTCTACGGGCGATCCCAACCCGGTTTCGGTCACCGTGAGCATCCCCAGGACCGCCGGAGGCTGCGGTTCGCCCTACACGTATCAACCAATTTTCGACCTGGCAGTGCTGCTTCACGCTCCAACGTTTTCGTTAAATCTCCCCATGGCGCCCAGCACGACCATGTATTACATGCTCGACAATTAGGATTTGAGGAAACGATGAACATTCGGAGTTTTAGTAAAGAACAGCGGGGAGCAACAGTAGCGGAGTTTGCAATAATCGCGTCAGTCTTTTTCATGATGATTTTTGGAATCATCGAATTCGGACGCTTGCTCTATACGCACAACGCCTTGACTGATGCGGCCCGGCGTGGTGCTCGTTACGCCGCCCTGCATCCGGAATCGTTAACGTGCGTTAAAAACGTAACTGTGTATGGAGAAACGCACGTGGCTGCCGGAACTTGTGCGCCGACGGGGCCGCCACTAATCAACCACCTTTCCCCTACGAACGTTACCGTGACTTACGTCGGAGCGGACCTCGACGACAACCCGGGAACTCCGCAGACGGCCTATGGTATGAACCTGGGAACGGCAACGGTAAAGATTGAGAATTTTACATTCGACCTGAATGTCCCGTTGTTTCAGTTCAGAGTAAACATGCCGACCTACACAACCACGCTGACGGCAGAAAGTGCTGGACTAGAGCCCGATCCAATCTGAGGACGATCTGAGAACCGGGGTCCGACAAAGAGGTTTTTGAACAAGGGATTAAACAAGGCATTTTATGAAGCAAACACTAACATTTGTGGTTTTGTGCAAGGACGCAGCAGACGCCAAGGAGATGAGCCGTGCCCTGGCAGCTCATGGCGGTGCGAGTTTGTTGATGCTCACTGACGATCCAGAGCAGGTCTTCACTGAAACAGTCCGTCTACGTCCTGCTGCGGTAATTATCACGACCTCGAACATCGGCGAACCGGCTCTCCACCTGATACGGCGCATTAGTCACGAATGCCCAACGACAGCCGTCATCTGCGCCTCACGCGATTGTTCGCCCGATCTAATTCTGCGTAGCATGCGTTCGGGTGCGCGCGACTTTCTCCGCTTGCCAATAATCGAAGGCGAATTTGCGACAATTGTTGAACGCACCGGAGAGTTCGTCGCCGAACACGTCAATGACGAGCCTAAGAAACGCGGACGCGCAATTGCTATCTTCTCAAGCAAGGGCGGCTGCGGCAGTTCCTTGATCGCCACAAATCTGGCGGTCGTGCAAAAGTCACCAACAGTGCTGGTGGATCTCAACCTGCAATCCGGCGATCTTGAGCTGATGCTCGGACTCAGACCCAAGTTCTCTCTTGCCGATGTTGTCGAAAATCGCGAACGTTTGGACGACGCGCTGCTCGCCAACTACCTCACGACTTATTCACAAAACGTATCGCTCCTCGCCGCGCCTATCAAGGCTGAAAGTGCTGAGGAGATCGAACCCAAACATATTTACGAGGTTATGGAGCTGCTGCGGCAACGATTCGATACAGTCATCATCGACACGCCGCACAATTTTGACGCGCTGACCATTTCTGCTCTCGATCATGCCGATCAAATTCTGGTAGTGCTCACCCTCGAGATTCATGCAATCCGCAGCACCCGGCGCGCCCTCGAGATCTTTAACCGACTGGGTTACCCGGCGAAGAAGATTCGCATCGTGGTCAATCGCTGGAGCAAGAACATCGAACTCGATCAAAAGCAGGTAGAAGATTTTCTGGGCGAGAAGGTGGTTGGCTTCATTCAGAGTGATTACCACGCTGCGGTCAACTCGATAAACCTGGGTCAGCCCCTGATCGATTCCGCACCCACGTCGAAAGTCGCGGGTGACTTGCGCCAGTTGGCGGCACAGCTCTTCGATGGGCATACCGAAACCGGGATCCCGACTAGCGAAAACAAACGTTCGTTTAATTCACTGTTCCGCCGGCAGCGGGTGCTGATGCAGGACTTTGGCCTGAATGCGGCGGCACTCGACAAGGTCGGCAGCTAAAGAATCCAGCCAGCGGTGGCGATCAAATTTGGTGATTTCATATGGCACTGCGTGAACGATTAATTAAAGACAACGGCTTCAGCAGCACCGTCCTCGGCGACGACTCGGTAAGCAATCAACAAAGCTTTCAGGACATGAAAGCGCGGCTCCACCGCCTGCTCATCAATCGCATGGATCTGACGAAGATGCGCATGCTTGAGCCGGAACAGCTGCATGAGGAAGTGGCCCGGCTCGCGGCCAGCTTGCTTTCCCAGGAAGAGACGCCCCTTTCCACGGTTGAGCGGGAAAAACTCATACACGAGGTGCGCCACGAACTGTTCGGCCTCGGTCCGCTCGAGCAGTTGTTAGCCGATACGACAATCTCCGACATCCTCGTGAATTCGCCTTACAACATTTACATCGAACGCGGGGGAAAGTTGGAACGAACCAACGTCGAATTTAAGGACAACGAACACCTGATGCGCGTGATTGAACGCATCGTGTCATCAGTTGGCCGGCGCATCGACGAGTCGTCGCCAATGGTAGATGCCCGACTGAAAGATGGCTCGCGCGTCAATGCGATCATTCCGCCCCTTTCGCTTGACGGGCCAGTACTCTCGATTCGCCGCTTCGGTGCGGAGCCGTTGCGTATGGATAAACTCATCGGGAAGCAAGCGCTCACGCCTGACATGGCGCGAATGTTTGAGATGTGCGTCCAGGCACGCCTTAACGTCCTGATCTCAGGTGGCACCGGCGCCGGAAAAACGACGCTACTCAACGCCCTCTCCGCCTTCATTCCCGCCGATGAACGGATTGTCACTATTGAAGACTCGGCGGAGCTGCAAATGCAGCAGCCTCACGTTGTGCGCCTGGAAACTCGGCCGCCAAATATTGAGGGCAAAGGCGAAGTGGCCCAACGAGACCTCGTCAAGAATGCTTTGCGTATGCGACCCGACCGCATCGTGATCGGTGAGGTACGCGGTGGCGAAGCTATCGACATGTTGCAGGCCATGAATACCGGGCACGACGGCTCTTTAACTACGATCCACGCTAACACTTCAAGAGACGCCCTCGCACGGCTCGAGACGATGATCCAAATGACGGGGATGAGACTGTCGGACCGCGCGATGCGGCAACAGATCGCCTCGGCAATAAATCTCGTCATTCAAGTTGCCCGGCTCTCCGACGGCACTAGACGCGTTACTTCAATCTCCGAAATCACCGGCATGGAAGGTGAAACCATCACCATGCAGGACGTGTTCATTTACGAACGAAAAGGTGTGGACAAGGATGGCCGGGTCATCGGCAGGTTCCGTCCCACTGGAGTCCGCCCGCGGTTCGCCGAGCGGCTGAAGCTCTACGGCCTGCAGTTGCCACGTTCGTTTTTTGAGGAGGCGGCCTAATGTTACTAATTCCCTTCGTTGTTTTTCTGACGTGCCTCTTCATCGTGTACGCTCTGTACCTGCTGAGCTCGCGGAAATCTGACGCGCGGCGCGCGCGGCTGGACGAACGCCTCGCAGAAGCAATCCGCTCCTCATCGAACTCGTCAGACATTGATGTTCAGCTGGCACGCCAGGAACTGCTAAGCGAAATTCCCTGGCTGCATCGCACGTTGCTGAAAATTGAGATCACTTCGCGCATCAAACGAATTATTGACCAGGCTGACTCGCAGATTACCGTGATGAAGCTGGTGTTGTTTTCGTTGATGGCCGGCGTGATGGCATTCCTTGCCGTGTCGATGATCAGCACTTCGTATTTGCTGATGATTGTTTGCGCCGTGGTCGCGACCGTCGTTCCTTTTGCGCATATCTCAATGAAGCGCAAGAAACGAATGAATAAGTTTTTGCAGTTACTTCCCGATGCTCTCGACCTGATGAGTCGCGGACTTTCTGCCGGACACGCCTTCACAGAAGCGTTGCAAATGGTCTCCACTGAAATGCCCGAACCGATCGCTACCGAATTCCGCAAGACTTACGACGAGCAGAATCTGGGCCTGTCTTTGAAACTGGCTTTGGACAACTTAGCGACGCGGATGCCACTTCTCGATCTGCGCATGTGCATTACCGCCATCCTGATCCAGCGCGAGACGGGTGGCAATTTGTCGGAGTTGCTGGAAAAGGTGGCCCACACGATTCGCGAGCGTTTCCGCATCATGGAAGATCTGAAGACTTTAACGCTTAGCTCCCGCTGGTCGGCTTGGTTGTTGTGCGCGCTGCCGATCTTTCTGGCGGTCTATGTTTCGTACATGAACCCGGATTACATGCAGGTCCTCTGGCGCGATCCACGCGGTCACAAGCTGATTGCGGTGGCTTCGATCATGCAGATCCTGGGAATGCTTATGGTCAAGAAGATTATGACCATCAGAATCTAAGTAGAGGCAGGCGAACTTATGCTGATCATAACGATTTCAACCTTTATCTGTATTGCGCTGGGAGTGATGGCCGTCTATTGGCTGATGTTTCGGCCGGTGAGCGCCACTGCCAACCGCCTGCAGGAACTTGCTGAGCCGCAAAGTATTATCGCGACGACCATCGAAAACGATTCGACGGCAAATTTTGCGGAGCGTCTGTCGGAGCCGCTCGGAAAGCTTGTCCCTGTTTCCGCCGCGAACGCGAAAAAGCTGCAAATGCGATTAATGCAGGCAGGCTATCGCTCTCACTCGGCGCCTGCCATTTATCGTGCCACACAGTTGCTCCTTGTCCTGGTTCTTCCCGCACTGATTGCCTCCATTTGGTTGTTTCTGGCCAAACCTTTGAATGGAGCAACACTCCCGTTGCTGTTTGCCGTGATAGCAGGTGTAATTCTCCCACGCTTCATGTTGAACCGTATGGTTGCCGGAAGACAGCTACGAATCACCTGGGGCCTTGCCGATGCGTTGGATTTAATGGTGATTTCGATGGAAGCCGGACTGGGCCTGAACGCCGCGATGGTAAAGGTTTGCGAAGAGCTTAAAGGTGTTCACCCGGACATCAGCCAGGAATTCGAAACCGCGAACCTGGAAATCCGCGTCGGACGAGAACGTAGCGAAGCCTTGCGCAATCTCGCAGATCGCTCTGGTGTTGAAGATCTAAACAGCCTTGTCGGCATGCTGATTCAGGCCGATAGGTTTGGTACTTCGATCGCACGCGCGGTGCGAGTTTACTCTGACAGTCTCCGAACTAAACGAAGACAACGTGCGGAACAGGCGGCGCAGAAAGCGGCATTCAAACTTTTATTGCCACTCGGCGCGCTGCTCTTCCCCACGATGTTCATCGTCATCCTTGGACCCGCACTGTTGAATATCTCCGATATGTTGGGTGGCGGTGCCACTTTCAGCAAATAGGTGTAGAAATGCTTAAACGAACGTTCATCATTCTTTCGCTGGCGATCGGGCTTCTGATAGCCGCGGTACCGATTCGCTCTGTGCATGGCATTTTGCTCACGGACTCAGAGGAGGCGGTGCTCGCTGCTAAAACCCAGGTTTCGGTTCAGTACGGTGATGGCACCCAGAAGAAGGACAACGCCTTCGTCCGCGTTCTAAAAGCTCCCTTCAAAGCACTCGGCAAACTCTTTGGCCGCGGAAACAAGAACAAGGTTCAGCGCCTGACGGAGAAGGATGTCGAGCGCTTCGAGTCGGCGAAGCTAACTAGAGTCGTTGATGCAGTACAGCCTTCACCTCAAACAACGCCCTCAAGTGAATTAAGTGCCGCTGAACACCTCGAACTGGGACGCTCTTTCCTTAACAGCGATAAATTGAACGAGGCCATCGCGGAACTTTCATTGGCCGCGTCAATGGATAAGAAAGTTGCTGAAGCCCATAACTTGCTGGGCGTTGCTTACCATCGCAAAGGCTTAAGCGACTTAGCGCAAAAGTCCTTGGAAGCTGCTGTGAAGCTGGACAAGAAGAATGCCCAGATACTGAACAACCTGGGTTTCTTGTTCTACGACCGCGCGGAATACAAGAAAGCGCTTGAGCCACTTAAGAAGGCTGCTCGCCTCGCGCCTGACGATGGTCGGATTCTGAATAATCTGGCCTTGACCCAATCTCAGCTCGGTAAGTTCGACGAGGCTTACCAAAACTTCGCAAGAGCAGGCGGTGAGATCGAGGGGCGCCTGAATGTCGCCAATCGTCTTGAGATTGCGGGTCAATCAGAAAAGGCTCGGGAGCACTATGACGCCGCTCGCGCACAGGCCGAGGCTAGTCAGAACAAGAATGGCGCCTCGCAAACGATCACTGTGGTGATGGAAATTGAGAATGGACGCGTTAAGTATGCCTCTGTTCCCAATCGACGCCCTGGCCTCGGAGCGTATGAGGCTACGGCAATCCGAATTGCGCGCGGCCGGCGTTACGCGCCTGGCAAAAATGGACAGGAGTCCATCGTAATTAGGATTCAACCCACGCCAGCGTCTTAGCCCCCATGCGGCGCTGAAATTAGGGATCTAGAAAATGGCGCATCTAAATATTCTTACCCGGGCGGAGATTGAAGCTCTGGGACCACCGACGCCGGAAGAGATGGCCGACACTGATGTGGCCACAGCTTTCCTTTGTGACCTCACACTGAAGCACGTGGCAACTCTGCCGGAGCCCACCACCGTCAACGTAGCGGATCGACTCCACCTGCCTCGATCCTTAACCGAGGAGCTTCTCTATCATCTTTATCGCGAGAAGCTCATTGAAATGCGTTTGCAGAGCGCTGTCGGTGCGACGCGCTATGCCATGCTGGATCATGGGTGGGAGCGAGTTTCGCGGCTGCAAACGCAATCCGGCTATGTTGGCCCCGCTCCGGTTTCCCTGTCAGACTACACACACATGATGCGACTTCAGGCCGTGCCTTCGCAGCCCGCATCGATCGAGGGAGTTCGCGCGGCTTTTTCCGACCTGATTTTGCCCGACTCACTGCTCCAGACGTTGGGTTGCGTCATTAACTCACGTCGCTCACTGTTTTTAACGGGCCTTCCCGGCACCGGTAAAACTGCCGTCTCTGAACGAATGAATTCTGCATTGAGTGGAAGCATCTGGATCCCACATGCGATTGACGTGGACGGCCAGATTATTCGCATCTTCGATACGCATTCACACGTCCCGGTTCCTGAACGGTCAGCGGCCGTTGAATTCGATCGCCGCTGGATCGAGATCGAAAGGCCGCTCATCATGGTCGGCGGTGAATTGACGCTGGAGAACACAGACCTCGCCTGGTCTGAAACAGCCAAGTTCTATGAAGCTCCCTTCCAGGTGAAGTCGAACGGCGGAACCCTGGTGATCGATGACTTTGGCAGGCAAAGAGTTTCGCCACAGGATCTGCTAAATCGTTGGATTCTGCCGCTGGAGCGTCGCGCCGATTTTCTAACGCTGCATAACGGAAAGAAAATAGAAGTACCGTTCGAACAGCTCGTAGTCTTTTCCACTAACCTCGAAGAGAAAGATCTGGTGGACGAGGCATTTCTGAGACGAATGGGATATCGCGCCCGCGTTGAGCCACCCACTCCGGCGGCCTACTCGGAGATCTTCAAGCGAGCCGTTGCCACTCGTGCAATGAGTTTTGATCAGGCTTCGTTAACGCACGTGCTCCATAAGTATGACGCGGAACGTCGCATGATGAAGGGATGCGAACCCCGAGACTTGCTGAATCGACTCACAGACATCTGTCTTTTCGAGGGATTAGCTCCCCACTTGAGTCCAGAGCTCATCGATATCGCGTGGCGCAACTATTTCGGCAGCTCGCATGGATTCGCCGTTGAATCGGAGCGGACAGCGATCGCCTAGGTCTCTCGGGATGTGGTTAGTCTAATGAGCGGGACAACTTTAATACCCTGCAAGCTTCTGCTGCTTGGCCTAATTGTTGGGTCTGGTTATTTCATCTCGCAGGCGCAACCGCGGCGTTTGCGGTCTGCGCCCCCCAAAAGTGCGACAACCGCTCCACCGCCGGCACCGAGCGGCGACGTAACGGTAACCGGGCAGCGAATCGTGTTGGCCACTGGAGTTATACTCCAGGTCGATGAAGTGTCGAAGCAGGGCGACGAGGTTTGGTACCGCGTCGGAAATGTTTGGAAAATGTTCACTGGAGCTGTGAAAGCAGTGGAGCCGGTCGTGGCGCCCGCTGCACCGGCTCCTGTAGCCGTCGCACCTAAAGATCAGGTTGCCAAGCCCGCTCCTTCTTACTGGATCCATTTGGCTGGCGGCGCCCGCGTCAAAGCCGACTCGGTCAGCGAAGACAGCTCGGGAGCCTGGTATCAACGGGGCAATCTCTCTATTTTTCTGGAACGCGCGCGCATTGCTCGTATAGAACTAGAGACGGATACTCCAAAAGCAGGACGCTGGAAGGGTGACGGCTGGACCTCCGGGAGCAGTTTGATCGACGGTCTAATCCGAGCGAACGGCGAACGTTTTGGTGTCGATCCTTATCTCATCTTTTTAGTGATCGAGCACGAATCCCACTTCCGGACCCGCGCCGTGAGTCCGAAAGGGGCCCAGGGCCTGATGCAGCTGATGCCTGGTACGGCGCGAAGATTTGGAGTAAGACGACCACACGATCCAGCCGAAAACATTTACGGTGGCACGCAGTATGTGAAGGAATTGTTGAAGTTGTTTGGAGGCCAGGTTCATCTAGCTCTGGCGAGTTATAATGCCGGCGAAGGCGCGGTGATGAAATACGGACGCAACATTCCCCCTTATCGAGAAACTCGCGAGTACGTTAAGCGAATTACAAAACGGTACGGTTCGGGAAGCTTAACCGAACCATAGAGGTACCGGGAAGGCAGGAAATATGAACCGGCTCGGTCTCAAGATCCTATTAGCAGCGGCAATCGCAGTCACCAGCTCGGCGTCAATTTTTGCCCAAACCCGTGTGAGCGATGGGACGCTGACGAATGCAGCCATTGTTAAGCTCGTCAAAGCAGGCTTTAGCGAGAGAACACTAATTTCCCTGATTGCCGCTCGTCCCGCAAACTTTAATCTTTCCGCCGACAACATGATCACTCTCAAACGTAGCAATGTGAGCGAGAAGGTCATCCTGGCGATGGTCGCCAAGCAACAAGGCGAAATGATCGGCGACGACGATTTTTGGAGCGAAGACTTTACGTCACGTTCAAACGATCCGCTGCAAAGCAATTCCGGCGGAAATCCCAACGCGGACGGTGGATCCAGTACGAATATCTTTGGTTCCAGCGGTGGCTCGAAAGGCAAGCAGCGCAGCCGCGGCGCTGACGGCTCGCTTGCCGAAGAGACGATGACCACGGGTTCCGCCACAGTGCGAATTATTCGTCCTCCTTCCGAAGCCGGGCCCAATGGCACTGCAAAACTGGAAAGAAAAACCACGCTAACTAATCAGGGGGTGGTTGACCTGGTTGAGGCAGGTTTTTCGGAAGGCACCATCATTCGTCGCATCGAGCAATCGCCAGTTGAATTCACATTGTCTGCTCCCAGTGTCGCGGATCTTCGCAAACGTCGTGTGAGCGAGAAGATCATTACCGCTATGAAGGCAGCAATGGGAGACGAGACGTCTGGGGAAACAACCGGATCAAACAATGGTGTGCCGAAAAACTAGCTTTCAATTTCTTCGCCTCACACTTACTGCCATCCTGGTCG
>Ga0079218_10000150_pt1 | contig 16657 bp, 15 predicted proteins | sample NCCompost_FD_77181 | JGI IMG/M metagenome (GOLD analysis project Ga0079218, IMG submission 77181) | Agricultural soil microbial communities from Utah to study Nitrogen management - NC Compost | ecosystem: Environmental > Terrestrial > Soil > Agricultural land | place: USA: Utah | collected... | reverse complement strand
TCGATCAATTTCGCGAGCGTCAAGCGTTGACCGGAATCGCTCAAGCCCTTCCAGTCTTCAGTCATCTTGCCGAGTTCCTTGCCGTCTTTGATCAGCGCGTATTCGACGTCGACTGAAGGCCGCAGAGTCGTTTGATCGATGCCGGCATTATAGATTTGCAGATACACGCCAACTGCCGACCCACGATGGTAAACGCCTGACACGTTCGGAATCACCTTCGTCGTGCCGATTACAAACTGGCCCACTGCGGGTTGATCGTTGAGGCTCTCGAGCTTCGCAGCCAAAATCATCGTCGAGGTGGAAAGTTTCTCTGAATCGTACTTCGGCACCGTGAAGCCAAGCTGCTTCAAGCCGGTTGCGCCGGAAGCTGTGTCGCGAACGATTACGTCGACTTTGTAAGTGCCTGGTGCGAGCGGCACTGCTTTCTGATACGCCGACTTGCGATCCTTCGCTTCACTGAGTTCTTCAGCCGTGGCGGTCGTGACGACTGGATCTTCAAAGATGCCGACGCGACGACCCGCAACCGACGTGATGCGCGCGAAGATGTTCATACGCGCCTGCTGCAAACCACCGCTGTCCTGGAACACGAGGTCTTTGTTTTCGGCCTGAATCGTGAACGCCGTAACGACCTTTTCATCAGACTGACGGAAGAAGTCGATGCGCAGATCGAAATTCAACGGATTCTCTTCGACGATACCCGTGTTCACAGCCGTCGCGAGGTCGTTGAACTTCACTTGCGGTGGACGGCTCAAGTCGGCCAGCAGTTGCAGACGTGAGAACGGACTATCCTGTTCGCGTTGATACTGAGAATTGCCGATTCCACCCGCACCGATGATGCGATCTGACTTGTCAGACAAGCCCAACTGTTCCGAGAGCGTGAGTCCAGCGCCCGGGATCATCAGCATTGCGTCTTTTTCATTCGGGTTGCGTGCGATGCGATACTCACCGCTGCCGGTCGGATCGACAAACTCGATCTCGATTCCTGAACCAACGCCGGGCAGGTAACGATAAAACCAGACCTCGAATGGATAGGTCGTGGTTGATCCGCCGCCTTCGTAAGAAGGTCGTTCATAAGCGCCGCCCATCGGGTGTGTCTCGCGACCGTCAGGCTTGCCGTACATGATGTAGATCCGGCCGCGGTCGGTTTTCCAACCAGGTATGCCAGAGCTGAAGTGCTCGTTCGCGTAGGCGATACGCTCGTAGTATTCTTCTTTAAACTCGTTCTCGTCTGTATCCGGATCTGGGTCACGGCGTCGCCAGAATTCCTCGATGAAGCGCTCGCGCTCGTCGTCGTTGGCCAGCTTCTTGAATGCTTTGCGTTCTTCGTCCGTGATGATGTAAGTGACGTCCTTGTCCAGCCAGTCTTTGTAAGCCTTCTTCAGTTCAGGTTTGACGTTGCGGGGTTTGCTCGTCGGATCCTGCTGCTGCTCCTGCTGTGTGAAAACGCCGGGAGTGCTGGTAACAGCTAACGCAGAGATGAACGCAAGCCGAAGGGCGACTTTCTGGTAAGACATTAAGGAACTCCTGTGAACGCGGACGAATTCGAGCGATACGGGCTGCTATCAGGCGCCGTTGAAGACCAAGGATTCTAAGATCCGGTTAAGACACAGTCAAGATGCGGAGACCGGTGCTGCCAGTTGCCCTAAAACCGGCTAAAAACACGGATTTACGAGACAGTTCGGGGTTTGTTGAAAATCCAGGCAACGAAGATGGAAACGGCGTAAAGAACGATCATCGGCGCCGCAAATAAGAGCATGTTCAGAACGTCGGCTGTCGGCGATAGTACGGCCGCTGCGATCATGATGACTATTAGGGCCGTTTTCCAGATCTTGACGAGGAATCCTGCCGTCACCAGCCCGATGCGGGCCAGAACGTAGGTCACAGCCGGCATCTGAAAAACCACGCCCATGCCGAGCATGATCAGTACTATGAAGTCGAAATAGTCCGCTGCTTTTAGCAGCAGTTGGAACTCCGATCCGACTCCCAACAGATACTTCGCCGCAGGCGGAAAGAGCACGTAGTAAGCGAAAGCGGCGCCGAGCACAAAAGAGATTGACGACAGCAAAATGAATGGCGTGACGTACGCGCGCTCGTGTGGATAAAGACCTGGAGCCACGAAGCCCCAGATTTGAAGCAGCAGAAACGGCACGGAGATGGCGATAGCTGTGTAAAGCGCGACCTTGATGTAGAGGGAGAATGGTTCGAGCGCCGTCGTGACAATCAGCTTGTCATTCACGCCGACGTAATCGGTCGGCTCGGCCGACGCATCGAGTTCGATCGGCAGCCGCACCCCTTTGGGAATGACGAAGCTTCCGGCGTACAGTGCTTCATCGGTGAACAGTGCAAGCTTGCCTTGTGAATCTTTCAATGCGCGCGCCATCACGGAGGAGCCGGTTGGAATCAGGCTTGTTCCGATTTTCGTTTCTGCGGGAAAAATGAAGCGTCCCGTCTCGTTCTCTTTGATTGTGTAGAGCGCTGAAATTGTTTCCGTTCCTGTAAAGCCCGCGATCGGCACTTCGCGTCGCTGCGCTTCGGCGAGAGCCTGTTTGATAGGCGCCGCCAGGAAGTTGTAGATAGGCTCCGAGACAAACCAACTTCCGACCGTCGCCAGGATCACGACTACGAAGCAGCGCACCAGACGTCGACGAAGCTCGTCGAGGTGCTCCAGAAACGACATCTGGCCGCCGAGTTCGTTTTCGTCAGTCTTGTCTGCGGAAAGTGCTCTTAGGAATGCAGCCATTGCAGCACCAGATTACAGATAATCGTGTTTTCGGAGAGGTTGCGGTTGAGTGGATTCAGCGGGAACGGGCACGGGTTCGGACGTGGATTCGGATGATTCGTCGGCGGTTGTCGCCGAAGCGTACGGCGAATCGTCTCGCGGAACGACCCAATCGGGATTTGCTGGTTCGAGTTGTGGATTCGTTGTGACGCTCGCGTCTGCCTCTCCGTTTTCGCTATTGGGTGTTACCACTGGCGTCATTACTGACTGCTCGTCTGTGGTTCCAGTTTCCAGTGCCACCTCACGCTCCCAGGTGCGCTTAAAGTCGTCAGAGGCTTTGCGAAATTCAGCGAGTCCTTTCCCCATCGAGCGCGCCAGCTGAGGCAGTTTTCTTGGTCCGAAAAAGATCAGCGCGATCGCCAGGATGAAAAGTAACTCGGTAGCGCCAAGGGATTCGAGGATGAATGCAAAAAACACTGCTTTGCCGCCTTCCAATTAATTGCGAATCGGGATTGTAGCGCGGGCGCTAGTAAACTTAAAGTTCCCACGGATGACACAGATTGCACGTGTGACACGGGCGTTATCTGTCGAGGTTGCAGTACACTACCTGATCTCGATGCCGGAAGCTAGTGGAACTCTCCAAGCATTTGCAGAATGCGCTGAAGCCGTGGCTGCGACCACGAAGAAGCTCGAAAAAGCGGCGATACTTGGCGCCTACCTGCAATCACTTTCCGATGCTAATCTGACTCGCGCTGCTCGTTACTTCGCAGGACACCAGTTTGCACTCGCTGATGCGCGCACGACGAATGTTGGCGGAAGCATCATCAGCGCCGCGCTCAGCGAGGCCACGGGTTTTAGTCCCGAGGATCTTTACCCGCGTTACGTGCGTCTGGGCGATCCGGGCGATCTAGCCGCTGAGATCGTTCGTGAAGCGAGAAAGACGTTCACGCCCTCAATCACACTTGCCGAAACAGAATCGCTGATCAGTCGCTTGAGTGAAACGCGCGGAATTAAAAACAAGACTGCGTTATTGACGACCGTGTTGCGCAACGCGACGCCGTTGGAGGCGAAGTATCTGGTGAAGTTGTTGAGCGGCGACCTGCGAATTGGTTTGAGAGAAGGTTTGGTCGAAGACTCGATTGCACGCGTTTTTAGTCAACCGCTTGCCGATGTCGCGTACGCAAACATGCTTTTGGGCGACATCGGCGAGACAGCGACACGCGCGCGCGCTGCGGATCTGAAGGACGTCGGCATGCGACTGTTTCATCCTATAAAGTTCATGTTGGCAACGCCCGCCGCAGATCTTACTGACGTTGCGCGGACGATGCCGGACGAGTTTCTGGTTGAAGACAAGTTTGATGGTATTCGAGCACAGGCGCATGTGCAGGGTGAGAGAGTCGCCATCTATTCGCGGACGATGGATGAGATTACGCACCGGTTTCCGGAGTTGATCGAGCCACTGAGATCGCTCTCGCACGATGCGATTATCGATGGCGAGATTGTTCCTGCGCATGGAGACGAAATTCTTCCGTTTAGCGAGTTGCAGAAGAGACTGGGAAGAAAGAATGTGGGTACTCAGCTGCTGATGGCAGTGCCGGTCGTGCTGGTTGCGTACGATCTGCTCTACGCGGCGGGCAAGGTTTTGATTGACGAGCCACTGGCGGAACGCCGGCGACAGTTGGACCAGTTGGTTCCTTCGGGTGGACCACTCCGTCTGTCGCAGGGGAAGTTATTCAGCGAAGCAACGGCGTTAGATGACGAGTTTGCGTCGGCGCGGGCGCGGGGAAACGAAGGGTTGATGATCAAGAGCCCGGCGTCGCTTTACAAGCCGGGACGTCGCGGGCGGGAGTGGTTGAAGTTAAAGCGAGCGATCGCGACGTTGGATGTGGCTGTGACGGCGGTGGAAGTAGGGCATGGGAAACGGCGACACTTGCTGTCGGACTATACTTTTGCGGTGCGCCGGTCGGAGGAGGATGGAGAGTTATTGAACATCGGTAAAGCGTATTCTGGTTTGACTGATCGGGAGTTAACCGAATTGACTGAGTGGTTTAAGGACCATACGATTCAGGAGTACGGGCATGGCCGGGTGCGGATTGTGGAGCCGACGATCGTCATCGAGGTTACTTTTGACAGAGTTCAACCATCGAAGCGACATAAGAGCGGGTACGCGCTTCGGTTTCCGCGGATTCTCCGTTTAAGGCCGGATAAGACGGCGGCGGAGATCGACACGCTCGAGACGGTTCGGCGCTTGGTTGAAACCGGTGTAATGGGGCAAAAGGGGCCGAATTCTTAGGAAAAACTGAAAAAGGGCTGGATAGCGGTGGAAGCGTGCATGCCAAAGGCCCCTGATCGATGTAAAGTTCCTATGGACATAGGGGCCAGATGGGGGTAGGATGCAGCGCGTCACCGCCTCCCAAGCCAGGTTTTTCGAACTATTCGGTGAGCCCGGACACACAGAACCAAAGGCCGCGAGGCTACGCCGCGGGCGCAAGCTGGAAGTGCTTTTGTCTGAGTGGGCGCTTCTCAGTACACTGACAGCAGGGCTGCCAACGCTTCGAAAAATAGGTAATCCGTAGTTTCAGCCGTTACATTTACCGTGTGGTCAACGCACGGATAGCCTAAGGGCGATGTACCGTCTTCATAAGCGATGAGTGCATTAGGTGTCGGTGAAGGCGTCGGCTGTGTTGCCGCGGGAATTTGCTGGTCGCCAGCAAAAGTGTTAACGGTCAAAGTAAATACGAGCAGTCCCGCAAATACCAGGTTTTTCGCAAGTTTCATTGATCTTCTCCTCAAGATGTTGTAATCAAAGCCCGTGAGGTGGTGTGTGTTAACCAAGTAGATTAATTGGTTGTTGCTGATAATATCCGTCCCTTGACAGCCTTTGCAAGGTTTCTTGCCTATCAAGGAAACTGGAGACCTTTTATGGATTTGCAAACTTCGGTGTTCGAAAACCAGAGCGATGTTTCGGTCGTCGACAATGTCCTTCCGCTTTGCGAGTTAGCGAAAAACTTAGAGGAGGCTGGCGAGTTTGAACGTGCCGCCGAAGCCCTTCAACCTTTTTGGAAAGGATTACCGAACCGGCCCGATACAGAAAGCCTGGACGCCGAAGCCCAAGCCGAATTACTAATGCGGGCTGGGACGTTGACCGGATGGATCGGTAGTGCGAAACAAGTTCCGGGTTCCCAGGAGATCGCAAAAGATCTCATCAGCGAAGGTGCCGCTCTGTTTGAGTCACTCGGCATGAGCGAAAAAGTCGCTGAAGCGAGAGTGTATCTGTCGACGTGCTACTGGCGCGAAGGCGCACTTGATGAGGCGCGTGTTACCTTACAACTTGTCCTTGAGAGTCTTGGAGAAAAGCATAGTGAGCAGAGACTAAGGGCAATCTTGAATCTCGGAATCGTGGAGAAGGGCGCTACTCGGGATCGCGACGCTTTGCGTCTCTACACCGAAGCCGCACCATTGTTCGACCAGAGTTCGAATCATTCGATTAAGGGTAAGTTTCACAACACGTATGCGACTGTGTTGAAGGCATTGGGAACTGCCGAACAGCGAGAGGATTATATTGATCGTGCTTTGGTTGAATTTGCGGCCGCTAGTTTTCATTTCGAACAGGTGGGATATCGGCGGTTTCAAGCGCGCGTTGAGAACAACGTCGGTTTCCTTTTCGCAAGCATTGGTAGATTTGCCGAGGCTCAGGAACACCTTGCGCGCGCACGTTCGCTACACTTAAGCGTTGGTGACCACGGTGGCGCCGCAGGTGCCGAAGACACTCGCGCACAAGCGTTCTTGCTTGAACGCAAATACGATCAAGCAGAGAAAGCTGCTCGTACTGCGGTCCGCGCCCTGAAGCGAGGCGGTGAACAAGCACTGCTCGCTGAAGCTCTCACCACTCATGGCAAAGCCCTGGCACGACTGAAACAAACTCACGTTGCGAAGTCGACGTTGGACCAGGCCATCGAGATCGCCCAAACCGCCGGCAGTCCCAACGCCGGAGGCATCGCCGCCGTAACGGCCATCGAAGAGTTGAATTCTTATCTCTCCGCAAACATTCTGCAAGAGTATTACCGAACGGCTGAGTCGCTGCTCACGAACTCGCAAGATCGCAGCCTGATGACGCGACTCGGTCAATGCGCTCGACACGTCCTTGCGGCTGCTGCCAGCGAAGACACCAGCGAGAACACGACGGCAGCGGTGCCGGTATCAATGCCTCCTGGCTTCTCGCTCGACGCAGAGGTGCTAAGGTACGAAGGCAACTTGATACGCAAGGCGCTTGAAGAATCAGGGGGCAGCGTTACCCGCGCAGCGCGACTGCTAGGAGTGACGCACCAGGGACTCGCGTTCATTCTCAACGGGCGCCACAGCGATCTGCTGTCGATTCGAACGCCTGTAAAACGCCGGCGCCGAAGCATCATTCGGAACCATTAGACTCGTGCCAAACGTCGCACGCTTGGTTCGCTACCACTGATTTGTTCGTCACGTGTGCTCCAACTGATTGGCGCTGCTTTTTAACCAAAGGCAGCGCCAAACCTGTATTTGTGCTCTAACCAAAAGTTCTTCTAAGATCCACATAAAAAAACAGTGAGTTTTGTATGAAAACTGCCCTCGGCGCCCTGTCATTGATTCTTTTCCTGACGCTTTCAACGATCTGCGTCGCGCAAACACGGCGACGCGGAACTACGCCCCGCAAAGCGCCGCCGGCAGCCGCACAGCCCGAACCAGTGGCGCAACCAACAGCACCGCCACCGGTCGCAACATCGCGCCCGCCAGTTGGACCAGTGAGCGTAGTCGAACTAAATGGCCAAACGCTGAGCACTGCAGATCTCGACCCGGCAGTACGCCAGCAACTGGACCAGGTCGAAAACAAGATCGACGCGGCAAAACGCGAAATACTCGATGTCCAGATCAACACGATTCTTTTGCAAGTCGAAGCCAACAAACGCCGCATCGACACTCGCCGACTGTACGAGACAGAAGTAACCAAACGCATGCCCGTTCCCACTGCCGCGCAGATCAAGCAACTGCTCGACGCGCAAGCTGCACAGTTGGCAGGCACAGATCCAACTACGGCGAACCAACAAGCCACAGCGTACCTCCTTGCCCAATCAGAGTCGAAACTTGCTGACGATCTCGTCAACCGTTTGCGAAAGACAATTCCGGTTGTGCTGGGTGTCGACGTCACGACCCCCAATTTAAACCACGAAGCGGTAGTCGCGACGATTGGCGGTCAACCTTTGAAAGCCGCGGTCATCATCGAACGACTAAAACCGATCGTCTACGGGATGAGACTCCAGGCTTACGAACTCACGAAGCATCAAGCTGAACAGACAGTCAACAACCTGCTGCTTTTGGAAGAAGCACGTCGCCGGCAGATTGGACCAGAGGAGATAATCCGCACGGAGATCAGCGATAGAGTTCGTCCACCGACTGAAGCGGAAGTAGCGAAGTTTTACGAAGAGAATAAATTACGCATCAACGGCGACCTCAACACGGTGCGCAATGAGATCGCCGACTACCTCCACGAACGCGAACGCAACCGTCTCGAACAGGAACTTTCAGCACGTCTGCGTAAAACCGCGAAGATTCGCTGGCTAATTACTGAGCCGGTGCCACCAGTGCAGAACATCAGCGTCGACGACGATCCATCGCGCGGTCCAGCGAATGCGCCCGTTACGATTGTCGAGTTCACTGACTTTCAATGTCCCGCATGCGCGGCGATGCATCCCGTCATCGAAGAGGTTTTAAAGACCTACGGCGACAAGGTCCGCTTCATCGTCAGAGACTTTCCTTTGGACCGCCACGATAACGCACGCAAAGCAGCGGAGGCCGCGAACGCCGCCAACGCTCAGGGCAAGTTTTTTGAATACATCGCGCTACTCTTTAAGCGACAAAACGCGCTCGACGTTCCGTCGCTGAAGAAGTACGCGACCGAACTCGGGTTGGACCGTGTAAAGTTTGATGCGGCGCTGGACCGCGGCGTGTACGAGGCCGAAGTTAAGCGCGACATCGAACAGGGCGAAATGTACGGCGTCGGCGTCACACCAACGATCTTCGTGAACGGCGTGCAGCTGAGAACCCTCAGCGCCGAGGGTCTACGTGAGGCCATAGATCGCGCCGCGACGACAAGGAAGTGACACAAATCGGTGGAATAATCGGGCCATGGCAGTTTCGCTAAAACCTGAGCGACTCAAGCGATACACGGACGTAGCCAAGCTTCTCATCAAATACGGTCGCTCGGATCTAATCCGGCCCGCCGGGCTCGAAGACAGCGTCCTACCCGACGAAATTGCTGAAGAAGCAGGCGCTGCTGCGCCCGCGGAAGAGCTTGCCAAAGACCTTGAACGACTCGGTCCTACGTTCATCAAACTGGGCCAACTATTCTCCACGCGCGCGGATCTTCTGCCTGGTCCATACCTCGACGCTCTCGAGCGACTACAGGACCAGATCGAACCATTCCCGTATGAAGAAGTAGAACGTATCGTTTCAAGTGAACTCGGCGTTCGCATCTCAAAAGCATTTGCCGAATTCGATCCTAATCCACTCGCCGCGGCTTCGCTGGCCCAGGTGCATCGCGCTTACATGCGCGACGGCCGCGCCGTAGTAGTCAAAGTTCAACGCCGCGACATCCGGGAACTTATCGTCGGCGATCTCGAAGCGTTGAACGAGATCGCGCACTTTCTCGACGACCACACTGAACTCGGCAAGCGATACGAGTTCGAAAACATGCTGGTTAACCTGCGCAAGAGCCTTTTGCGCGAACTTGACTTCACGATTGAAGCCAACAACCTGCACACCATCGGTCAGAACCTCGCCGAGTTTGAGAACATCGTCATTCCGGAGCCTATTGACGACTATACGACTACGCGTGTTCTCACGATGGAGTACATCGAGGGAAAGAAGATCACCGCGCTCAATCCGTTGCGACTGCTCGAGGTTGACGGCAGTCTGCTTGCCGACGAATTGTTCAGCGCATATTTAAAACAGTTTCTTGTCGACGGAATCTTTCACGCCGATCCACACCCCGGAAACGTTTTTGTCACCGACGACGATCGGATCGCGTTGCTCGATCTCGGCATGGTGGGACGCGTAACGCGCACATTCCAGGACAATCTTCTACGTTTGCTGCTGGCGATAAGCGAAGGACGTGGCGAGGTTGCGGCCGAAGCGGCGATCAAAATGGGCGAGGCGAAAGAAAACTTCGATCGCAGAACTTTTCATAGACGAATTACAGATCTTGTCGCCGAGAATTCCGACGCCGTTCTCAGCAAAATGAACGCCGGCAAAGTCACACTTGAAATCACGCGTATCTCCGCCGATTGCTGGTTCAGCCTGCCTGCTGAATTCACGATGATTGCCAAGGCGTTACTGAATTTGGATCGTGTTGTCTACACGCTCGATTCAACCTTCGATCCCAACGCCATCATACGCGAACAAGCCAACGAGATTCTGCAACGCAACATCGCGAAGAGCATGGCGCCGAACAACCTGCTGGCTGGAGTCGTGGACCTGAAGGAGTTCGCTGAAACGTTCCCGCGCCGCGTAAATAAGATTCTCGACGCGATTGGCAACAACGAGGTCCGTATCGGCGTTGATGCGATCGACGAGAAGGTGGTGTTGGAAGGACTTCAGAAGGTAGCGAACCGGATCACGCTGGGGTTAGTGGTCGCTGCGTTGATCGTGGGGGCGGCGTTACTGATGAGGGTTGAAACCTCGTGGCGAATCTGGGGCTATCCGGGCTTGGCGATGATCCTATTTTTACTCGCCGCGGCGGCCGGAGGGATGCTCATTTTCAGCATTGTTTTTTACGACGAGAAGCGTCGTAAGGGCGACAAGCACAAACGCTAAACCCACTCGGTTGCTTATCCACCTGTTGCGATCAACTCCTGCAACACCTTCAGTTTCTCTTCACTTAAATCCGTAAATGCGAGTCCAAAGCCGACGCCGTGCTGGTAAGTCGCGACGTAGCCATTGAGTTCAAACCATTGGCCCGAACGGCGCAGGATCTTCAATTCAACCAGTTCGCCAACTTCTACTGGTCCATACGTGTTCACAAAACAACCGCTCATGCTTATATCGTCGACGCGCGCCTCGTGCCGTTTTGAAAGACTCCCCCATCTTGCGTCCAGAAGAACTTTCAGCCGCTGGTTACGGCGTCGTTCGTCAGCCATCGCACGGACCCTTACCGTTACGAAGATTTCGAGAGACGGCCATAAAAAACCCTTGTCTCATAATCGAAATTGACATAGCCGTTTTCCTGATGCTTGTCAAAGATTGCCTTTAGTTGACGCATCATCGTTTCGAATTTCGGCTGGTCGGGTTCGGGGGTGTAGGAGGAAGAGCGTACGCGTCCCTCAAGGCCGTCGTAATCAAATACCTGCCGGTTGGGAAAACTCTTGAAGGTAAACGGCTCGGGAGCAAAGAAACCTTCGATTCCTGCTTCAGATTTCTCGTGGCGAATCTCTTTATAGTCGGTGCCGAACTCGAGGAGGAGCTTTTCGTAGTCGTGCAGAAACGGCGTGGTCTGCAACTGTCGAGCATTCCAGATCAGCACGGCCCAACCCGACGGCTTTAGAATGCGGACCCATTCGACACGCGTCTTCGGCAGATCGAACCAGTGAAACGCCTGTCCCGCGATAATCACGTCAACACTGGAATCCGGCAGCGTTGTCGATTCCGCGGAGCCGTCGATGCTTCGGAACCGCGGTTCGTTGTGGAAGAGTCGTTCCGCGACAGCGCGCATCGAAGCGTTTGGTTCCACGCCAAACACCACGTTGCCATTTACCAGAAACATCTCAAAGCTCTTGCCTGTTCCGGAACCGATATCTGCGACGATCGACTCGGGAGTCAGACCGCATTCATGCTTGAGTAGATCAAGAATCTCGCCGGGATATCCCGGACGGTATTTGGCATAACTTTCGACGCGGCTGGTGAAGCGTTCAACTGATTCTGACATTTGATGGAAAATACTTCAGCAGCAGGCGATAGCCAAGTAGAAACAGAATGATGAACGCAAACGTCAGCGGCAAACGAATGTCAGACTTCACCAGCATCCAGAAGTGCACGACCCCCGCGATCGCGGCCAGATAGACGAGGCGATGTAATCTGGCCCAACCTTTACCACCAAGCCGTTTTACCATCCTGTTGGTTGACGTAATCGCCAGCGGCACCATCAACACAAAAGCCGTCATTCCAACAAGAATGAAAGGCCGTTGCACAACGTCGCCCGCCACGCTCACGAAGTTGAACAGACGATCAAACCAGACGTAGGTCAGCAAATGCAGCATTCCGTAGAAGAACGCGAATAGCCCGAGCATCCTTCGAAACTTTCCCAGCGAGTTGAAACCGAAGATCCGTCTGAGCGGCGTGATCGCAACGGTCAAACTCAGGAAGACGAGCGTCAGCATTCCAGTCGTCCGGGTTGCGAACTCAAGTGGATTTGGCCCGACTTGCTTGCGGTACAAATCCCACAAAAGCAAAAGGAGCGGAATTAGCGCGTTGATGAAAACCACGACTTTGGGAAATGAAATCTTCATCGGTCAGAAATTCGCGACCAGATCCATTCCCTGGTAAAGGTTGGCCACCTGTTCCCCGTATCCATTGAAGAGCTGCGTCTTGCGACGGCCGAATTCGCCGATGCGCCTTTCCGTAGCCTGGCTCCAGCGCGGGTGGGAAACAGCGGGATTCACGTTGGAATAGAAACCGTACTCGTGCGGCGCCTGATTGTTCCACGTTGTCGGCGGCTCACCCTCGACAAGCGTTATCCTTACTACTGACTTGATACTCTTGAAACCATACTTCCACGGCACGACTAACCGCACTGGCGCTCCGTTCTGCGGCGGCAATACTTCGTCATACAAACCCGTGGCAAGGATTGTCAGCGGGTGCATCGCCTCATCGAGACGCAATCCCTCGACGTAAGGCCAGTCGAGCACACCTGTTTGTTGATTTGGCATTCGCCGCGCGTCGAGTAGCGTCTGAAATGCGACGTAACGAGCCTGAGACGTCGGCTCAACCTTCTCCAGCAGTTTCTGCAACGAAAAACCGATCCACGGGATTACCATCGACCAGCCTTCAACGCACCGCAGACGATACACTCGCTGCTCGAGCGGAAACTTCAGCAGTTCGTCAATATCAAAAACCCTCGGCTTATGGACCAATCCGTCGACCGCGACTGCCCAAGGTCTCGTGACAAAGCCCTTCGCAGCCGAAGCGACCCCATCCTTCGACGTATCAAACTCGTAAAAGTTGTTGTAATTCGTGATAGCTTCAATCGCTGTTAACTGCTCGCCCGTGTTGAATCCGTTTTCATCATTCGTTTTGGCGACGTCGTTCAGCTTCTCGCCTTCGACAGGTACCGGCGGCGGTGGGTTGAGTCGACGATAAAGGAGCGTCGTGGCGGTTGCAGTACCGGCGAGCGCCGCAACACGCATGAACGTCCGGCGATTCAGGTACGTCGCCTGGTCCGTTATTTTGTCTGCGTTCATCTTTTCCGCCATTTTTCGTCCCGTGCCATTAGAATACGCCTATTCGTCGCGGACTTCGAACTCCACATTACATCCGTTCAACTATGGCCACACCTGAAACCGACGCAGCCGCCGATCCAATCGGCTGGAAGTCTAGACTTTTGCGCTGGGTAATTGTGTTGTTAGTCGCCGGTGGGATCCTGTTGATTCCCGTTCCGGAAGGTGTCACACCGCAGTCCTGGCGCTTGCTCGCGATCTTTGCCGCAACAATAACCGGATCGATAGTGCAACCCATTCCGGGCGCCGCCATCGTTCTGCTCGGAGTAACCGCACTCGCACTCTTCAACGTGCTGCGAATCAATGACGCCCTTGCGGGTTACGCCGATCCCGTAGTGTGGCTCGTCCTTGCCGCGTTCTTCATCTCGCGCGGCATGATCAAGACCGGTCTCGGCCGTCGCATCGCTTTTCTCTTTATCAAGGCAATAGGTCGTCACTCGCTCGGCCTCAGCTACGCGCTTGCCTCAACCGAGACGGTCCTCGCAACGGTGATACCGTCAACCGGCGCGCGCTCAGGGGGAATCATCTTTCCCATCGCCAAGAGCCTCGCGGAAGCTTACGAATCTCGTCCTGGACCGACCGCACGTCGTCTTGGCGCGTTTCTAATGACAAGTGTGTACCAATGTAACGTTATCGTCTGCGCAATGTTTTTGACGGGTCAGGCGTCGAATCCGATCATCGCGCGATTCGCGCAGGAGGTAACAGGAATTGAGATCACTTACGCGCGGTGGGTCACCGCGTCGATTCTTCCCGCGTTGCTGAGTTTGTTGGTAGTTCCGTGGTTGCTGTATCGCGTTTTCCCGCCTGAGATCAAACACACGCCGGCCGCGAGTGACTTTGCCTCGAAAGAGTTGACGCTGATGGGGCCGATGAAGTGGTCGGAACGTTTGATGCTAATGGTCTTCGGCCTCGTCGCGATTCTGTGGATAACTACGAAGCTGCACGGCATCGATTACGCGATCGTCGCGATGCTCGGTATCAGCGTGCTTCTGGTCACCGGCGTGCTTGATTGGGAAGACCTGATTAGCGAGAAAGCGGCGTGGGCGGTTTTTATCTGGTATGGCGGCTTGATTCGCATGGCGGAAGCCCTGGGTCAAACAGGATTAACAAAGCGATTCGCGGAAGCAGCAGCCGGGTTAACGACGGGCTGGAAATGGTGGCTCGCGCTGGCATCGCTGTTATTGATCTACTTTTACGCTCATTATGTTTTTGCGAGCATCACCGCGCACGTGACGGCGATGTTTGTGCCGTTTCTGATCGTTATTCTGGCCGCCGGTACGCCCGTTCACCTCGCGGTGCTGTCGTTGGCTTACTTTTCCAATCTCGGAGCATCACTGACGCATTACGGAACAACACCGGCCCCGATTTACTTCGGCGCGGGCTACACTACCCAGCGAACGTGGTGGACACTCGGACTGATAACGTCTGTTGTAACGATCCTCATTTGGAGTGTGGTCGGCTTCGCGTGGTGGAAAGTACTTCGACTCTGGTAAACCAATGGCTGGATACTCAGGAACACCATTACCAAAGAAACTCGGAATAAAAGAAGGTTCGCGCGTCGCTTTGATCAACGCGCCGAAAGGCTTCGCACGTCAACTAGGCGAGCTGCCTGATAACGCGCAGATCGTGACGCGCGTCACAAAACCGCTCGATATCGCCCTCCTGTTCGTTCTCACCGAACGGGCGCTGCTTCGTGATTTCGACAAACTCGCAAAGAAGCTTGCGTCGACCGGCATGATCTGGGTCGCGTGGCCGAAGAGGAGTTCAGGAGTCGCAACCGATCTCTCCTTCGAACGAGTACAGCGCATCGGTCTCGAGAGTGGACTCGTCGATGTAAAGATCTGCGCCATCGACGATGTATGGTCGGGACTCAAGTTCGTCATTCGTCTAAAAGACCGTCCACAGCGCTAAACGTTTTCCACAGATTCTGAGGAAATCTTTGTGGAAATTAGATACCCGAGTTTTACAAAGCTGTTACAAACGCACACTTAGAACATTTTGCACACATGAGCGGCGCGACAAAAAAGCTTTACGCATGAACGTGTTGACTGTCGAAAGCAGGCGAACGCTCGTCACATGGTCCAACATTAAATGTTGCGACGGTGATGCAAGAAACTAAGCAAACTAAGTGTCAATGATGCCCAGTGTTTTATCTCGCGAGGAACGATCTACTAATTGTGGGACCATCAAAAACGCATACGAACCAATTGGGCGAAACAGACGGCGAACGCTTTTTGGAAGATCGCTCTCACGTCGAATTTGCTAAGGAATTCCCACAGTCGCATCGACACGTTCGCGACACTAAAGACATAAAACCGATCATGAGGAAGTGCGTGATGTGATCATCTATCCTCTCGTGTTTGAGTTGTTTGCATTCCTCGAAAGTAAGGTTTTCGGATCGATCGATCGCGAAAAAATTCAATGTTGCTTTCATCTGAAACAAATCCGAAAAAGGTGTTGCAAAAAGAGTGTCGATCACTATAATGCGATTCCCTTGCTGAACATTGATTGCCATAACAAGTTTTATTGATCAGCGAAGCCTGTTTGAATTCGTATTTTAAGGTTTGTAGTTCTCATCGCTTACTTCGCAAGACAAACCTTTTGTCGAACTCACTCAGGTATTAGTAGTGGGGCGCGGCTCGTGCGGACAGTTGCGTAAGGCAATCTAGGCGATGCCCTTGGGCATCTTCGCCAGAAAATAATTCCAATCAGTGGGATGGTCCTGACCGGAGTGGTTTAGGTTCCGGAAGCGCCAAGGTGTGTTTGCAGTACTGTTCGTATGAAAGTTTGAAGCCCAGTGGAGTGCGGAATGAAACAGGAGATGGAATTACCCCCCAACGTCAAACATTGCCCAATTTGTTCTTTAGAACTTCCCATTTCAGAGTTTGGGATTTGTCGTGCACGAAAAGACGGTCGCAATCTTTATTGCAAAAGCTGCATTCGTCAAAAAGTGACCCAGAGCAGACGCGCTTTGAAGGAGTACAAGTCGGCGCGCAAGAGATACATCTCGCAGCAGGTTGAAATTAGCGAACTGATCAACGGCGATTCAACAAACGGCACGCACTACACCGCCAAATCGTTGAGCAAGTTGTCGCCTGTCGAGCGCGTACGCGATGCCATTCGCCGCGGATCGCGAACGCAACGTGAGATCGCCCAGGAAACGAAGTTGGGCAAGGACGAAATCGGCGACGCACTCGCTAACCTGCTGCTCTGGACACACGAAATCAGGACTCAGGTCGTCGACAACACGCGACTGTATTTCATCAACGACGCCACTGAGACTGCTGGAGTCGAAGAAGCTTTGCGGCTGCCTGCGCGCAAGCGCGACGTCCCAAGTTCATTTAGTTGTTTGCACGGATTGATGCCCGGAAGGAACCCGGAAGGGGAACCCGAAAAGATCGGAGGCTGGGTGGCAGCCTAG
>Ga0079218_10000149_pt1 | contig 16688 bp, 14 predicted proteins | sample NCCompost_FD_77181 | JGI IMG/M metagenome (GOLD analysis project Ga0079218, IMG submission 77181) | Agricultural soil microbial communities from Utah to study Nitrogen management - NC Compost | ecosystem: Environmental > Terrestrial > Soil > Agricultural land | place: USA: Utah | collected... | reverse complement strand
TGTCGCTGCTCCTTACGCTCTGGGGCGGCACGCTGGCAGCGACCGAAATCCTGCCACGCATCGGATATGCGATTCCTACGGAAGCGCACCCCGCGGCATGGATGTGTGGATGAGTTGAAAGAGTTGCCAGGTTGATAAGGGCGTGAAGGCGTCAACGAACACGCTACCTTTCAGCTGTCCTTGGCAATTCAGCAACTCAGCAACTTCCTTCATGCCCGAGTTCAGGAACTTCATCGCCGGCGCGTGGGTCCCCGCCTCGTCAGGCGAAACCTTCGATAACGTCAATCCCGCGGACACGTCGGACGTCATCGGGACCTTTCCACTCTCGAACTCCGAGGATGTTGCGCGTGCGGTGGCGTCCGCGCGGAAAGGATTCGAGGTCTGGCGAGCGACTCCCGCGCCACTGCGCGGTGACATCCTGCGCCGGGCCGGCGACCTGCTCGCCGCGCGGAAGGAAGAGATTGCAGCCCTGATGACGCGCGAAATGGGTAAGCCATTGGCTGAGACGCGCGGCGATGTGCAGGAAGGAATCGATACCGCGTATTACGCGGCTACCGAAGGGCGCCGGCTTTTTGGGCACACGGTGCCCAGTGAGCTGCGCAGCAAGTGGGCGATGAGTTTCCGGCGGCCGATCGGCGTCGCGGGGATCATCACGCCGTTCAATTTTCCGCTGGCGATACCGACCTGGAAAATGTTCCCGGCGCTGGTGTGCGGAAACGCGTGCGTGTTCAAGCCGGCTGAAGACGTGCCGCATACGGGGACCGTATTTGTCGAAATCCTGCTCGAGGCTGGACTCCCCCCCGAAGTCATCCAACTCGTCCACGGCCGGGGCGAGGTCGCGGGCGCGGCAATCGTTGATCACCCTGACGTGCCCATCGTTTCGTTCACCGGCTCAACCGAAACGGGACGACGTGTAGGAGAAACCTGTGGCCGGATGCACAAGCGGCTGTCGCTCGAAATGGGAGGGAAGAACGCGCAGATCGTGCTCGACGACGCGGACCTGGACCTGGCACTCGACGGCGTGTTGTGGGGCGCATTTGGCACGACAGGACAACGCTGCACGGCGACGAGCCGGCTGATCCTTCAGGACGGCATCCACGACGAATTCGTGAACAGCCTGCAGTCGCGGGCACAGTCGTTGCGGTTGGGCGACGGACGGCAGGCGCACACGGACGTCGGTCCCCTCATCCACGGTGATGCGCTGGCAAAGGTCGAGTACTACGTGGAACTCGGTCACTCCGAGGGTGCGACGCTGACGTGTGGTGGTCAACGGCCGGCTGGGAAGGGGCTCGACAAGGGTCACTTCTACGACCCAACCATTTTCACCGGCGTACAACCAGGGAGTCGGCTCGAGCAGGAGGAGATCTTTGGTCCCGTTCTCTCTGTGATTCGCGTGGGATCGGTGGACGAGGCCTTCAGGGTAAACAATGACGTTCGTTACGGCTTGTCGTCGTCCATATACACGAAAAACGTGCAGGTAGCCTTCCGTGCCTTACAGGAGCTCGACAACGGCATCACCTACGTCAACGCACCGACGATTGGCGCTGAAGCGCACCTGCCGTTCGGTGGGGTCAAGCAGACGGGGAATGGCCATCGTGAAGGTGGTTGGGAGGTGTACGAGTTCTATTCAGAGACCAAGGTGGGATACGTGGATTACTCCGGAGTACTACAACGTGCGCAACTCGACACATACACTGCGGATTGAGGCAAATCGTGCCCTCCCTGGCGCTCACTTGCGGCCGTCTTTGGTACCGGCTTAATTGCCCGCAGATGCAGCTGTCGAAGGTGAGTCGTTCCCAATACTTACGCGACTTTCAAACGAGAGTGCGCGTCATCGACAGCACTGCGATCGTGATTGAAGCATGAGCGATCCTACCCAGACAACTCCCTCGGCAACCATTTCCGTCGAAGAGCGCGCGCAGGCGCTTCGTCGCGTGAACAAGTCACGTGGCCGCGTGATTCGCGTTATGTGGGAGTGGGCAAAGTCGTTTCAGGTCGCGATCCTCGTCTTCCTGTTCGTCCGCGCGTTCATCGTCGAGGCGTTCAAGATCCCGAGCGGCAGCATGGAGCGTACGCTGCTGGTCGGTGACTTCCTCCTGGTGAACAAGCTCGTGTACGGCGCGGAAGTGCCGTTCACAGGCAAGCGACTCCCGGCGCTGCGTGAGCCGCGGCTTGGCGACGTGGTCGTATTTCAGTGGCCTCAGGATCCCACGAAGAACTTCGTCAAGCGGCTCGTTGGCATGCCCGGCGACACACTGGCGATGGAGCAGGGGAAGCTGATCCGCAACGGGCGCGAGGTACGTGAGCATTACGTCGTGCACACTGATCCCGGAATGGACCCCTCGGGCGAAGAGTTCCGCTGGCAGCGGAACTACCTGGTCAAGACGGCGCAGGCGTTTGTCGGCTATCACCCGTCGCGGAACAACTGGGGGCCGATCGTCGTGCCGGACAAGCAATACTTCATGCTGGGTGACAATCGCGACAATTCGCTCGATAGCCGGTACTGGGGCTTCGTCCCCGATTCGCTGATTCGCGGGCAACCGCTCGTGGTGTACTACAGTTTCGAGCCTGATTCCGGCACGCAATCGGCGTGGCTGTCCCGGGTTCGCTGGCAGCGGTTAGGCAGCCGTGTCCACTGAGCACGACGAAGATTCCCCGTCGGGCGTCTATCCCAGATTCCGGCGTGAACGCGCTCCCCGCGTGGGACGTGTCCCGGGAAAGAAGGGTGCCTACGACGAAGGCTCACTGGACCAGTACCTCCGTGACATCAGTGCCTATCCCCTGATCACGCGTGAAGACGAAGTCGACCTGGCGCGACTGATCCGCGACGGCAGCCAGGAAGCGCTGGATAAGCTCGTACGGAGCAACCTCCGTTTCGTCGTTTCGGTCGCGAAGAAGTACCAGAACCAGGGCGTTTCCCTCTCCGACCTGATCAACGAAGGGAACCTTGGCCTCATCCGCGCCGCCCACAAATTCGACGAGACGAAAGGGATCAAGTTCATCTCGTATGCGGTGTGGTGGATCCGCCAGGCGATCCTCCAGGCGCTGGCCGAGCAGTCGCGCATCGTGCGCGTGCCGCTCAACCGTGCCGGTACGCTGCACCGGATCGGCAAGCGGGCCAACGTGCTGCTGCAGGAGCTCGGGCGCGAAGCAACGCACGCCGAAATCGCCGACGGCATGGACATCACGGAAGAGGAAGTCGCCAAGACGATGTCCATCTCGCAGGCGCACCTCTCGCTGGACGCGCCGCTCTCGCCGGGTGAGGACAACAAGCTCCTCGATTACCTGCCCGACAACCTGAACCCGACGCCGGACGAGCAGACGTTCGAGAAGGCGTTGACGGAATCGATCGAGGCGGCGTTAGGCAGCCTGAAGGAACGCGAGGCGAAGATCCTCCGGCTCTACTTCGGGCTGGACGGCAGCGAGGCGATGACGCTCGAGGAGATCGGCGCGCTGCTGGGCATCACGCGCGAGCGGGTGCGGCAGATCAAGGAGAAGGCGCTCTCCCGCCTCCGTCACGTGTCTCGCGCCAGGGCGCTGGAGTCCTTCCTCGGCTGACCTGCCCTCAGGGCAGCGGCTGGCCGGTGCGAATCGACTGCGCCAATCGCGTCGTGTCCGGGGAAGGATCGGTATCCAGCTCCTTCCTGAGGCGCTTCGCGAAATCCTCGTACACCGCCAGGGCCCCCGCGCGGTCGCCGAGCCGGTCGAGCATCTGCATCGAACGGCGCAGGAGCCGTTCGTTGGTGCGATCGAGGCGCGTTAGGCGGCGGGCGTACCTCGACGCCTCGGTGCCGTTCTGGCCCGCCTCGAGGTGCTGGGCCAGCGCCCAGCAGGCCGCGACCGCCGTCTCACGGAGCGCCGTCCGCTGCTCCTCGAGCCAGGCGTCGAAGTCGTGGCATTCGGGGAGGTAGAATCCCGGCATCAGGTCGCCGCGATACAGCTCCACCGCCCGCGCCAGCCGGTCCCGATCGATCGACGCACGCAATTCGATGGCGTCGCACCAGATCGATTCGCTCAGCGCCAGCTCTTCGTCGCCACGGCTCACGAGGGCCTCGTCGCCCAGCACCGACCTGGCGTAGTGAATGGCCTTTCGCAGTGAGGCTCGCGCATGCACCTGGTCGAGCTCCGGCCAGAGCAGGCCGACGAGGCGATCGCGGCGCGTAAACGCCCCGGCGGGCGCGAGTGCCAGACACGCCAGCAGCCCGACGACCTTGGACTGCCTGACGAGTTGGTCTGCGCCTTCGGGGGGGACGCCTTCGAGCGCCACTCCGCCGAGGAGGAAGAGCGCAGGTCCTGCCGGTTGACGGTGATCGGATCGCATGGGGAGGCGAAGGCCAAGCTAGAGTGCCGTATCGTCGTTCAACAGGGAAGGAACGCGAAAAGAACGGCTGGCGAACCCCAATTGAACGAGCCCGGAACCCGTTACCGGTAACCTTCTGCGCGGAAGGAGTCGCAAACGGGAGGATCGGTATGAAGCGTGCTCACCTTTTCGTCATGGCTTGTGCCATGATGGTGGCCTGCACCGATAAGCCGACGGCGAATCCGGGCACGGTGGATGTGGGGAAGTATCCGGTCGTCCCTGTCCCATCAACGGCCGCGCTTTCAGGCCGGATTCTGGTGAGTGGGATCGGGGCCGATCGCATCGTAGAGCTCCGCGACGATCATGGCGACGTGTTTCGTCTGATGGGAATCGAGACGATCGCGTTGGCGAATGTGGATGGTGGGGATGCGGTGGTCTGGGGGACGTGGGACGCCAATCCCGGTTTCGTGGTTCAGAAGTTCACGGTTACCGGAATGCATGGTCGTCCGGCGCTCGATGGTGTGCTGGAGCAGTCGGATGCCGGATTAGCTCTGCGGTTGAACGACGGGTCGTACCGGGTCATGCCCGGGCTGACGTGGGAGTGCGAGGCATATCTCGGCGCCAGGATCTGGGTCGTGGGATTCGAAGACCGCACCGACGTACAGCTCGGCGTCATTGCCGGGGCTCAGTCCCGTTAGTCCGGGACCGCGAGTGAGGCCGCGTCGGGCTTGAGTTTCAGTCCGTCGCACGCTGGAGGGAGTCAGGACCGCCCAGTGGCTCCCTTCAGCAGGCCGCCCCGGCGCTGGATTTGACAAGGCGACCGTCACCGGTATCGTCGTGTGGACAAAGCGGACGGCGGGATCGTGTTCACCAACGGAGAACGAACCATGGCTGGCTCAAGACTTCGCAATTCGATCGTTGTTCTCGGCCTCGTCGCGGCCACTCTTGGAGTTGCCTATGTGCTCTCCGACGACTCGGCCGCCTCTGCGAACGCAGCGCAACCAAGCAGTCGAACGGCGGTGATGATGTCCGGCCCCTGCTGGCATGTCGGCGTTTCCGACTGGACGTGTCCTGACTCGATGATGGCAGTACAAAGTGCCGACTACGTGACCAGCGTTTCAATCACCGTCGAAACGAAGGATGGCAAGCGTACCACCACCAAACTCCCCGCAGGCATCGACGCGATATTCCTGACCAGGGACGCCACGGAGAAGTTTCTCGTCTCCTACTACTGGGCAACGAACAAGGGCAAGGCGGAAGCCCTGACGCGGAAGCTTGCCACGATCAAGGACGTCGCCGCGCGCTGACCTAACGCGATAGCGAAGCAAGCCGGGGATCGTCACGCACGGTGACAAACCAGGGATGCATCAGGATCTGGGTGCCGCTCCCCGGCGGCAACGCGCGCAGGTAGTCGACCAGGGTCTGCACGGCCGCGTCGCGGTCGCCCAGCAGCAGGTGCAGGTATGCCTCTGCCGGGCGGGATGGCTGCTCCGCGATTTCCGGCTGCTGGCGCGTGACCACTTCCATCACCGCGCGAGCGCTGTCCTGTAATCCACTCTGGGCCAGAATTGCTGCCACCATGAGTCGCCGGTAGCCCCAGGTCGCATCGAGTCGGCGGAGGCTGTCAGCCGCCTCGATTTGTGCAACTTCCGCCCACGCGTCAGGCACCGCTGCACGGGATTGAGCGCTGGAGCCGAGGATGCGCAGGTTGCACTCGGTGAACCGGGGATCACCGGGGTAATACGAGAGCCCCAAGCGGCACCACTTTCGGGCATCCTCGAACTGTTCGGCCGCCAGCGACGCTGAAAATGCGGTCGCGAGGACTCGACGAACTTCGAACCAGGCATCGGCCTCGATCGCGTTCCGCGCAGCGGTCGCCGCGTCCCCGTAACGCCCGCGTTGGACGAGCAGTTCGGCAAGCGCGGACCAGGTCGGCGCATTGTCGGGGCGTTCTTCGAGCGCGGTCCGCAGATTGCGCTCAGCGCTCGCGAGGAGCGAATCGCGCAGGTCGGGCGTTGCGGATGCCAGGGAAAGGTCAGCTTGTCCGAGAAGCGCCAGCGCCAGGGCATCTCCTGGATCCTTTGCGAGCGCCTGGGTTGCCAGTTCGCGCGCACGTTCGATCCAGAGCCGGCTTCGCTCTGGAATCGGCATGGCCTGGTAGCGTACGCTGTCGGCCGCGTTAGGCGGTACCGGGGAGCGCGCGGCCAGCGCGAGCAAGGCCAGGTTCCCCCGCCTGACGAGGGGAAGCGTCCACCCCGGATCGAGCTCGCTTGCGCGCGCGTAAAGTGAGTCCGCCCGCAGGAAGAGGCGCACTGAGGTGTCGCCGCGCGTGGCCGCCGCCTGGACGGCTCGGCGCACCTCCCGGCTGGCCAGTTGCACGGCCTCCCACGAAGGGACCGATCTCGTTGCCGCGCGATTCCTGCGCAGCGCAATCACCTCACCAATGCGCTGTCGCAACCAGAACTGCACTTGTTGTGCGAGCAGGTCCTGCAGGGTAAAGAGTTCGGTCCACGGCTGGTCCTGTGTCCAGCTCTCAATCTGCTGACCCGTCTTCGCGTCAGTCAGGCGAACTGTAGCGCGAAGTGTGTTTCCCGAACGCCGTATGCTGCCGCTGACGATGGTCCCGACTTTCAAGCTGCGCTGAATGCTGTCGACTGGCGGGGAGCTGTTGCGGAATTGCCTAACGCCATCGGGTGAGATGACATGTAACGCATCCACACCGCCGAGTTGGTCGATCAGGTCTTCGGTGATTCCGTCCGCGACGTATTCAGGCAGCACGTCGGGCGTCGTCGAGTTCATGTACAGCACCGCAACGCGCCGTGGATCTCCTTCCGGGATGACTGCCGGGGTTTCCGCATCCGGCCATAACGAAATGACGAGCGCCGCGATCGCGACGAAAGCGGCAACTGCCAGAGCCGCTGTCTTCCTGCGGTCGCCGTGTCTCACCCGCGTGCGTTCGGTGGGGTCCGAGGGTTCGGTCCCTGCCGACTGGAGCGCCTCGAGCATCTCGGCGGCGGATTGGTAACGGTCCGCCGGCGTCACCATCATCGATCGAGCCACCACTGCTTCGAGATCGAAGGGCACCGTCTCACGAAATTGCGATACGGCCGTTGGGCGATACGACAACCGCTGCGCGATCACGGATTGCGGCGTCGGACCGACAAATGGCTGGACACCGGCAATCATTTCGTACAGCACGCAGCCGAGCGAGTAGACGTCGGTACGCCCATCGTATTCAATGAGGCCGCCAGCCTGCTCGGGGCTTACGTACGCAGGAGTGCCGCGAATGATGCCGGTTGATGTCGTGGCGTCGCCGACCATCCGCTCGAGCGCGCGCGCGATGCCGAAGTCACTGAGGTGCGCCTGGCCATTGGCGAAAAGAATATTTTCCGGCTTGACGTCACGGTGGATCAGGCCGCGCGCGTGCGCGTGGGCGAGGGCCTCGCAGACCGCCGTACCGATGGCGATGACCTCCGCATACGGCAGTTGACGCTCGCGGGTTAATCGAGTGCGAAGCGTACCGCCTTCCATGTACGGAAGGACGATGAATGGCCGGCCATCCGCTTCGCCGGAATTCAGCACCGGCACGATTGACGGGTGCGTCAACCCCTGATGGTGCTCGATCTCGCGCAGGAACTGGACGACGCTCCTGGATTCCAAGAGTGCGTCGCGCAGCACTTTCAGCGCCACCATGCGGCCGGTGTGCCCGTCTCGGGCGAGGTAGACTATTGCCGTCGCCCCGCGCCCGATCTCCCGCTCGATCGAATATCGACCGGCGAACAACCCGCTCAGAACTTCGGTGCTCGTACTCATGTCAGGACCGCCCAACGCGAAGCTAGGGAACCGTCCGATAGTCCGCCAGTTCATGAGATGCCGTGACCGCCGACCGCGCGCAAATGTTAGGTTCCTTTGGTCATTCTCATGAAACAGAACCGCCGCTGGCTCTCACCGTGCGTTGATGCGCTTCCACGTCGTCACCCTGGGCTGCGACAAAAACACCGTTGACTCGGAACGCTACGTCGCCGAGTTGACGGCGCTCGGTGCGCAGTCCACGCCGGACGCGGACGAGGCGGACCTCATCGTCGTCAACACCTGCGGCTTCATCGACGCCGCCAAGGAGGAGTCCCTCGAGGCGATCATCGAGGCCACGCGGTTCAAGTCGTCGGGCAATTGCCGTATGATCGCGGCCGTGGGCTGCATGGTCGAGCGTCACGCCGGCGAGCTTCGCGACTCACTTCCCGAAGTCGATGTCTTCCTCGGAACGCGTGAGACCGATCGCCTGATCAGTGAAGTGTCGTCGCGCGGACTCTTCGACGACGCACCGGCCCTCGTGCATCCCGGCGTCCGGCTGTATACGGGCGACCTTCCGCACGTTCGCTACCTCAAGATCAGCGAAGGGTGCGATCACGGGTGCGCCTTCTGCGCGATCCCGCTCATGCGGGGCCGGCACCGCTCGTTTGCCATGGACGAGGTCGTGCGCGAGGCCCAGCTGCTCGAGCTGCAGGGGGCGCGCGAGATCAACCTCGTGGCGCAGGATCTGGCCCATTATGGTCGCGATGTGCGCGACGGACGCGGCTTGCCCGACCTTCTCAGCACGCTGGTGGCTGAAACCGGAATTCCCTGGTTTCGACTCCTGTACATCTATAGCGCCGGCCTAACGCCGCGCATGCTCGACCTCATGGCCCGGGAGCCGCGGATCCTGCGGTATCTGGACATCCCGATGCAGCATGCGTCCGATGCCGTCCTCGAACGCATGCGCCGGCCGGAGCGGCAGGCACGCCAGCGCGAAAAGCTGCGGCTGATTCGCGAGGCCGTCCCCAATGTGGCCATCCGGTCGACCGTCATCGTCGGCTTCCCGGGCGAAACGGAAGAGGACGTGCAGCAACTCCTCGATTTCCTCGCCGAGGTGCGCCTCGACCGCGTCGGCGTGTTCACCTATTCGGCGCAGGAAGGCACGAGGGCATTCGACCTCCCCGATGACGTGCCTGACGACGTGAAACGGGAACGTCTCGAACGCGTCAACGAGGTCCAGCGCCTCGTGACGACGGAGGGGTATGAGAGTGAGCTGGGCCGGACGGTCAGCGCGATCGTCGACAGGATTACGGCCGACGGACGCGTACAGGCCCGAACGGACGGACAGGCCGACGAGATCGACGGCGTGACATGGCTCAATCGCACGGCAGGGATCGGACCCGGGGACATCGTCGAAGTGACGCTCGTTGCCGTGGTCAATGACGTCGACTTCGAGGCGACTCTCGTCAGGCGGCTGAGTGAACGAGTCGCGCACGTGGTGACAAAGCCACGGGTCCTTCCCGTCATGTCGACGGCAGGTGCGTTTGGGCGCTGACCTGAGGCGCCGGGCGGGGCGCGGAAGCCTGCTGGCGCTGTGCGGTGCGCTGGCTGCGATTGTTGCTGCGCGTCCAGCACAAACACCCTCGAGCCGGCCGGTTCGCGTCCTCCTCGCCTCGGTCCCTCGTGAGGCGGCCCTGCCGCAAGCCACGAAGTGGAAGCTGATCGATGCAGGACGCCGGGTGATTGCCAGCGGCGAGACGAGCGATCGTTGGTCGGTATTCCGCGAGGGCCGCCGCCTTCGCGTGATTTATGCGGATGCACCCTCGTCGCCGTGGGTCGAGGGGTCTCTTACGCTGGAGACCGGTGGTGACGTCCCGTGGCTGCAGAAGACGTATCGCGGAGCACTGGCGTTCGTGCCGACGGACACGGCGCTGCTTATCGTCAATCGTGTTGACGTGGAAGATTATCTGCGCGCCGTGGTTCCGCTTGAAATCGGCGCGCGCCTGACGAGTGATCATGCCGCCGTCGAGGCGCAGGCCGTCGCAGCGCGCAGCTACACGTACACGCGGATGCTAGCCGCCGGACGAAGGGACTTCGATGTTCGCGCGACGGACGTCGACCAGGTCTATGGTGGCGTGGGCGCGGAAACGTTCTGGGGCGACCTCGCTGTTGCCGCGACCGCCGGCTGGGTGCTCAGCTATCGGGGCCAGGTCGTCAGCGGTCCATACCATTCCGCGTGCGGAGGTCACACAGCGCCGCCGAGCGAAGTGTGGCGCGGAGGACAGGACGGTTTCCTTCGGGCCGTCAGTGACACCAATCCAGCAACAGGGCGTCCCTGGTGCGCGCTTTCGCCGCGCGCCCAGTGGGAGCGCCGCCTCAGTGCCGCGGACCTGGCCGTTTCGATCGAGCGTCACGCGCGTAACTACACCACCGTGCCCGCAGGCGCGGCCGGTTCAATTCGCGATGTGCGCGTGGAGAGTCGGACTCGGAGCGGGCGCGCCGGGACCATCGTGATCGCAACCGGCGCCGGCGACGTGACGCTGCGCACCAATGACGTTCGCTACGTCCTGCGCCCCGCGGCCGGGGAGCTGCTGCCAAGTACCGCGTTCACGGTCGCCGCCGAGCGAAATCCGTCCGGCGTGCTGCAGGCGGTGGTGGTCCGTGGGCAAGGGAATGGCCACGGCGTCGGAATGTGCCAGTGGGGAGCGATCGCAAGGGCACGCGCCGGTGACGACTTCCGGGCGATCCTCAAGGCATATTATCCGGGCGCGGATATCACGCGCGCTCCCTGAACTGACGCTGCTCCAGCGAGGTCCATGAGGCCGGACGTTCGAATCGCGGTGGTTGGGACCGGCGCCATCGCGCAGGTTGCGCACCTTCCGGTCCTCCGGAACATGCGGGGCGTGAACGTCGTCGCATTATGCGACATCGATCGGGCCAAGGCCCGCGCGCTCGCCGACCGCTTCGAGGTTGCGGACGTGTACACGGACCTCGAGGACCTTTTCAGCGGCAGTGCGCTCGACGCGATCATCATCAGTACGCCGTCGCTGCTGCATCAGCCGTACGTCCTCGAGGCGCTCGCGTCAGGCGTCGACGTGTTGTGCGAGCGGCCGCTGGCGCTCACGGCACGCGGCGTCCAGACGATACTCGACGCAGCGACCGTGGCCGGCCGAAAGGTGGTCACTGCCAACAACCACCGATTTCGCAGCGACGTTCAAGCGCTCGACCGGTTCCTGCGCGGTGGTGAACTCGGCACCCTGACCGGATTTCGTGCCGGCGCGTACAAGCTGCACGGCACCGTGAGTGGATGGCGGCTCAATCGCGCGGAATCCGGCGGTGGCGCACTGTTCGACCTTGGATTGTCGCTGCTCGACCTGGCGTTGTGGCTCGCCGACTATCCGCCGCCACGCCGTGTCTGGGCGCATGTCAATCGACCGCTTGGCCCGAACTCGGTCGAGGAGACCGCGCTGGTAACGCTCGAATGCGCCAACGGGATGGCGTGTGCGTTCGACCTGTCGTGGTCGTACGTGGGAGATGATGACCGCTGGTGGTTCGAGTCGATTTCGTCGCGCGGGAGTGCGCGCCTGGCGCCGCTGCGCGTGGTCAAGGAGTTGAACGGACGGCCGGTGGACGTCTCACCGATGGGCGCCGCGGGACGGGAGAGCACGTTCATCCAGTCGTATCGCGCCGAGCTGGCGCACTTCGTGGCGATCGTGCGCGGGGATTCTGCGTATGAAGCGCCCACGGACCAGCTCACACTGCACCGCATTCTCGAAGCAGCGTACCGTTCAGCCGACGAAAAGTGCGAAGTCAGACTCTGATCCGTGCCGTGGCAGCGCTCATCGCTGCGTCCTCGTCAGGCGGTGCCCAGGTCGCGGACTCGGCGTCGGTGCCGGGCAGCGAGTTGACGGTCTACCTGATGACCATGGGCCAGGGGGACATGGTCTGGGAGGCGTACGGGCATAACGCGATCGGCATCCGCGACAACAGCACTGGCCGCGATATCGTCTATAACTGGGGATTGTTTGCGTTCGAGGAAGGCTTCATTGGCAAGTTCCTGCGCGGCGAACTGCTGTACTGGATGGGCGGGCAGGACGCTGCGTCCACGCTCGCAGATTATCGCGCGTCCAATCGGACCGTCGAAGTGCAGGAGTTGAACCTTTCGCCGCCGCAGCGGATCGCGTTGCGTGACTTCATCCAGTTCAACCTGAAGGAAGAGAACAAGTATTACCGGTACGATTACTTCCGCGACAATTGTTCCACGCGCGTCCGTGACGCCCTCAATGGCGTCATTGGCGGGGCGCTGAAGACGGCGACGGATTCGTTGATGACGGGGACGTCGTATCGCTGGCACGCGCTGCGGCTCATGGCCGAAGACCGCCTGGCGGTTGTCGGGATCGATATCGGCCTGGGGCGGCCGACGGATCGCGAGATCTCGGCGTGGGAAGAGATGTTCATCCCGATGAAGGTCCGCGATCGCGTTCGCGAGCTTCGCGTGCCTGACGAGACCGGGGCGCTGGTGCCATTCGTGCTGTCGGAGCGGACGCTGTACCTGGCGCAGCGAGCGCCGGAGCGATCGTCGCCGCCGCTGCTCGTGATTCCGCTTGGGCTCATTGGCTTGGCGTTAGGCGGCGGCCTGTTTCTTCTCTGGAGGCAGGGGAAACGCGCCGCAATGCCACTGGCAATCGGCATTACGGTGCTGTTGAGTGTATTCGGGTTGGTGCTGCTCTACCTGCGGTTCCTGACGCCGCACCTCGCCGCGTACCAGAACACCAACGTGTTCGCCTACAATCCCCTCTGGCTCGTCGTACTCCTTGCGATGGCGGTCGGATCGCGAAGCATGCAGGGACGCCGTGTGGTGTTCTGGCTCGCCACCATTGTCGGCGCGCTTACCGCGTTCGGGCTGATCGCTCCGGTCCTCCCCGGGCTGCGGCAGGGAAGCTTTGCCGTGATCGCACTCGTCGCGCCGGCTGCGCTGGTCGCGGCATGGATGTTCCGCGAGCGGGCGAAGCCTGATGCATCGCGCGTCGCACCGGTGACAGCCGACGCATGACGGAGTCCATCGGTATCGATGTCGGCGGCACATTCACGGACCTCGTCGGCGTACGCGACGACGGTTCCGTTCGCACGGGGAAGGTCCTGAGTACTCCGGCCGACCAGAGCGAGGGCGTCGAACGATCGTTGCGCGAAGCTGGAGCCAGGCCGGGCAGCGTGTCCCGCATCGTTCACGGCACGACCGTTGTGACGAACATGTTGCTGGAACGGCGCGGAGCGCGCGTTGTCCTGTGTGCCACCGCCGGGGCCACTGACCTGCTCGAGCTCCGGCGACAGGAGCGAGCGTCCCTCTACGACCTCGCCGCGCAACATCCGGATCCCCTCGTTGCACCGGACCGCGTTGTGGCGGTTGCCGGCCGGCTCGCACCCGAAGGCATGCTGCAGGATCTGCCTGACGAGTCCGCGGCAAGCGCAGCCGAGCTGGTCGCCCAATGTGCTCCCGAGATCGTCGCGATCTCGCTCCTGCACAGCTACAAGGACGCCACGCACGAGCGTCGTCTCGCCGCGGCGATTGCTCGACGCCTACCGGGCGTCGACGTCGTGTGCTCGAGCGACGTCCTGCCGGAGATCAGGGAGTACGAGCGTACCGCCACGACGTGCTGCGAGGCGTACGCGCGGCCCGGTGTAGGTGTGTACCTGCAACGGCTGGCCGATCGGCTCGAGGCGATTGGGCTCCCATCACCGGGCGTCGTTGGCTCGGGTGGCGGAATGGCCGACGCAGCGGATGCCGCACGCTCGGCGGCATCGCTGGCATTGTCCGGACCTGCCGGAGGAGTTGCCGGGGCGGCACTGGTCGCGCGCATGGCAGGTTTTGATAAGGCGCTGTCCATCGACATCGGCGGTACGAGTGCCGACGTCGGACTGATTCTCGATGGCGAGCCGTTGGTGGAGTCGGGAGGGATGGTCGCCGGCGTTCCGATTGCGCTGCCGCGCGTCCTGGTGGAAACGGTATCGGCGGGCGGGGGCAGCATCGGCTGGGTCGACGAGGGTGGCGCCCTGCGCGCCGGCCCGCGGAGTGCGGGGGCGGTGCCTGGCCCGGTGGCCTTCGGCCGCGGCGGCACGCAGCCCACCGTCACCGACGCCCACGTTGCGTTAGGCAACATTGCCGCGGCGCACGTCAGTGACGCGGTGCAACTGGACGCATGTGCTGCCCGCGAGTCGGTCGCCGCTCTCGCCACCCGGGTTGGCAGCACGACTGAGAAGACGGCCGAAGCGATCATCGCCGCCGCTGACGCCGCCATGGCGCGCGCGCTTCGGCGGGTGAGTGTGGAGCGTGGCATCGATCCGCGCGCGTGCGTGCTGGTCGCGTTCGGGGGCGGGGGGCCACTCCACGCCTGCGGCCTGGCCGATCGCCTGGGCATGACGCGGGTGCTGGTGCCGCCACATGCCGGTGTGCTGAGCGCGCTCGGGTTGGCCGTGGCGCCGGAACGCCGCACGGCGATCGGCAGTGTCATGAATCGCCTGGACGAGATGAGCGGCGCCGCGCTGGCGTCCCTGTTCGAAGGCCTGGCGTTGCGCACCGGCTCCGCGCCTAACGTGCTGCACGTGGCGCGCATGCGGTATCGCGGCCAGGGACACGAGCTCGAGGTGTCGTACGAACCCGGGATGGCGCCGTCGACTCTCGCCGATCGTTTCGCGGCCATGCATCTGCGCCGGTACGGCTTCGAACTTCCCGTCCCGGTGGAGGTGGTGTCGGCCCGGTCTGTTCGATCCGGTGAGACGCGCACCGTGGCACTCGCGCGCACGGGACCTAACGCCTGGTCCGACGAAATGTCGGTCGACAACGGCGGAGCGCTCGACGTCACCGTTTCGGGTCGAGCCGTGATCGCGCTGCCTGACGCAACGCTGCTGATTCCCCACGGCTGGCGGGCCAGCTCGCTTCCGCTTGGTGGATGGTTCCTTGAGCGCAGGAGTTGAGAGCCTAACGCCCTTTTGCCCCATGCCCCGTGCCCCGTGCCCCGTCTGCCCCTCAACCTGGTCACCCATTTACCGAGTGTTTGACCCCCTCTCCCTCAGCGTCATGTCCCACGCGGTTTCCATGATCGCGGAGGAAATGGGCACCGTGCTCGAACGAGGCGCCTTGTCGCCGAATATCAGGGAGCGTCGCGATGCATCCTCGGCGCTATTCGACGACGAGGGCCGGATGATCGCCCAGGCCGCGCACATTCCGGTGCATTTGGGCGCCATGCCCGAGTCCGTGCGCGCAGTGCTCGAGCGCAAGCCGGTACCGGGCGAGGTGTTTCTCCTGAACGACCCGTATCGCGGCGGATCGCACCTGCCTGACCTCACGATGGTCGAGGCGATTGGGCTCGCCGGGTCACTGGTGGGATTTTCGGCGGTCCGGGCGCACCATGCGGATGTCGGAGGCATATCTCCGGGCAGCATGCCGCGTGGCGCAACCGAGCTGGTTCAGGAAGGCCTCATCGTGCCGCCGGTTCGCATCGCGCGCGGTGAGGTATTCGATCCCGACATTCTGGCGCTCGTGCTGGCGAATGTGCGAACGCCTGACGAGCGGATGGGTGACCTCAAGGCGCAGCGCGCGGCGTGTGCGGCCGGGCGTGATGGGTGGGTGGCGCTGTTGCAGCGGGAAGGCGTCGAACACATGAAGGCGGCGGGGGCGGCCCTGCTCGACTACACCGAACGAAGAGCGCGTTCGCGCATCGCCCAACTGGGCCCCGTGTCCGGCAGTGCCCGCGACGCGCTCGAGGGTGATGGTGTCACCGAGGACGATGTCGTCGTGGCGGTTTCCGTGCAGTCGCTCGGAGACCGGCTCGAGCTGGATTTCGCCGGGACGTCGCCCATCGTCCGTGGGAATGTCAACTGCCCGAAAGCTGTGGTTCGCGCCGCGGCGGTGTTCGTGTTGCGCACGCTGCTCGATGATGACGTGCCGACCAATGACGGCATCGCCCGAGCCCTCGACCTCCGCATCCCGCCGGGCTGTGCGATCGACGCCCGCTGGCCGGCGGCCGTCGCGGCGGGGAATGTCGAGATGTCGACGCGGATCACGGACACCATCTTTGCAGCGCTGGCCAACGCCGGTGTCGAGGTACCGGCGCAGGGGCAGGGGACGATGAACAACATTACCTTCGGCGGCCCCGGCTGGACCTTCTATGAAACGTTAGGCGGCGGGCAGGGAGCCAGTACACGCGGCCCCGGGCCGGACGCGGTCCACGTCGGCATGAGCAACACGCGGAATACGCCGATCGAGTCGCTCGAACAGGCCTATCCCATCCGGATCGACGAATATGCCATTCGGCGCGGCTCGGGTGGTGCGGGGCGCCATCGCGGTGGCGACGGCGTGATCCGCCGGTATCGCGTGCTCGAGCGTTGCACCGTCACACTGGTGACCGAGCGGCGCCGGCATCGGCCGCAGGGGGCGTTAGGCGGCGGTCCCGGGGCCGCGGGCCAGAACCTGTTGAACGGCCAGCCGATTCCCGCCAAGTGCCGGATCGAACTCAATCCCGGCGATGTGGTGACGGTGATGACGCCGGGGGGAGGAGGCTGGGGGAAGGCCTAGGCTGCGTGCTGATTGCTGATTGCT
>Ga0079218_10000147_pt1 | contig 16705 bp, 13 predicted proteins | sample NCCompost_FD_77181 | JGI IMG/M metagenome (GOLD analysis project Ga0079218, IMG submission 77181) | Agricultural soil microbial communities from Utah to study Nitrogen management - NC Compost | ecosystem: Environmental > Terrestrial > Soil > Agricultural land | place: USA: Utah | collected... | reverse complement strand
GCGCCTTGGCGGTAAAGTTTGTTCTCATTAAAGTTGTTCAGGACAAATTATGTCCCTCGCCACCATCAATCCGACAACGGGTGAGACCCTGCAAACATTCGAGGAGTTGAGCGGACAGCAGCTCGAGCAGAAGCTGCAGCGGGCCGCTGACACTTTCCGCTCCTATCGCAAGACCTCTTTTGCCGAACGCACTGAGCTCTTGTTGCGGGCTGCGGCAATTCTCGAAACTGACAAACAGAAATACTCCCGGTTGATGACGCTCGAAATGGGCAAGCCAATCAAGGGCGCCGTGCAGGAAATTGAAAAGTGCGCTCTTGTTTGCCGCTACTACGCCGAAAATGCTGAAGGTCATCTCGCGGATCAAGTAATCGAAACTAATGCCACGCGAAGTTTTGTTCGCTTTCAACCCCTCGGACCGGTGCTGGCGGTAATGCCCTGGAACTTCCCGTTCTGGCAGGTGTTTCGTTTTGCCGCCCCTGCGTTGATGGCGGGAAATGTCGGCTTGCTAAAGCACGCTTCAAACGTTCCCCAATGTGCCCTCGCCATTGAGAACATCTTTCAAGAGGCCGGCTTTCCCAACGGCGCGTTCCAGGCACTTTTGATGGGATCAGCACTCGTCGAACAAATTCTCAACGATCCGCGAGTGGCAGCAGCGACGCTTACGGGCAGTGAACCGGCTGGCCGCAGCGTGGCAAGCATTGCGGGCAAACAAATTAAGAAGACCGTGCTGGAACTCGGCGGGAGTGATCCATTCATTGTGATGCCTTCGGCGAATCTGGAAGAAGCCATTACACAAGCCGTGAAGGCGCGCACGATCAATAGTGGCCAGTCGTGCATTGCTGCAAAGCGGTTTATCATCGCTGCAAAGATCTATCCGGAATTTGAGAAGCGGTTTGTCGAACAGATGCAGGCGCTGAAAATCGGCGATCCGATGCAGGAAGCAACCGAGATCGGTCCGCTCGCGACGGAACAAATCCTGAAGGATGTTGCCGATCAGGTCCAAACTTCAGTCGCTGCTGGTGCTCTGGTGCTAACCGGCGGTCGCAAGTTACAACGGGCAGGAAATTTCTATGAGCCGACAGTACTCACAAACATTCCGGCCGATTCACCTGCTTCGTGCGAAGAAGTGTTTGGCCCGGTCGCGATGCTCTTCCGCGTGGACAGCATCGCTCAGGCGATTGCCCTTGCAAACAACACTTCGTTTGGCTTAGGCGCTGCCGCCTGGACCAGTGATCCAGCAGAACAGGAACGCTTCATCAACGAACTCGAATCCGGCTCGGTGTTCATTAATGGCATGGTGGCGTCCGATCCGCGTCTGCCCTTTGGTGGGATCAAGAACTCCGGCTACGGCCGCGAGCTGGGCGAGTTTGGTATTCGCGAGTTTGTGAATGTGAAGACCGTGTGGATTGCTTAGCGATGGCAGCGCTTTATCGCCATCTGTGATAATGCGGCGTAACGTTATTATTAAGCGTGGTGCAGATAATCCCGCCCTAAGCGGTTTTATCTGGCTTCTGCCAGATAATTAATAGTTATGCGCCTCCCGTGAACATGAGTCTTTACTACGAAAAAGGTAGATCTTTAGTCGTCATGCCATCGAATCATTGCGATGACTCTGCTGATGGCTGCGTTGTTCACTGGCCCTCACAAGCAATTGATACCGCTCCGAAGCACTTTGTGTATGTACAGGTGGAAAAACTCGTCGAGGAGTTGGCGCGCACCTTGCCTCGGACCGGCAAGACCGGAGTTCTTGCAAGCTCCGACCCGGACTTCCTAGTAAAGTTCTTTCAGATCGGATGCAACGGTTTTCGTCTTGCTTTGGGCGTAACAACCACCAAGGATTTGGCCGGCTTGGCCCGTTGCCCGCATGATGGTGTCGACATTCCCGAGGCGCTCGCAAGTCATGAAATGATTCACCGCATTCAGCGGACGAGCAAAGAAGTTTACGTGCGAATTCCAGGTGGCGCTAACAACCTTCGTCCGAAACGCATAGCGCGGCTCGTGTACGAGAAGGTTGATATTCTTATCGCCCACACTGATTATGTTTTGCGCACTATTAAATCCGTCGACCGGACCGGCGCATAACAAATCGTTGGACGCGAGCGGCGGGAGCGCCTCTCGCAACTTGCTCGATGCGGCGAAGGGGGCTTTGATTCGCGCCGCCGCGTCAACTCAAGCGTTATGCGGTTCTTCTTGAATACATCTGTATGAGCTCAGCTACACTCAAGGTCCTTATTTCCTGTTCGCTCTTCATCCTCATCGTGGTCTCTTCCGTCGCCTGGTTTATTGTCCAGATACCAAACGATCCATCAATTCCTCCGGCGAAAGGAAGGCTTGAGACCCTACCCGCGGAAGCTGCTTTAGACCCTACAATTTATTCAGTGCCGTTTTGCGACATGCTTAAAGATACTACTCGCTATCATAGAAAACTGATTCGGACCTCAGCGATTTTCGTCAATGATGTAGATTGGGCCTACATCAGAAATGACGCGTGCCCGAATGAAGATGGGGGAGTTCGCGCGGTGGGTGCTCTTGAATTGAATGACATGCTGATCGAGTCGAAGTCGCGCGATCAGATCGGCCCGATCATTGACAGGCTTCTTAAGCAAGATTCTTTCTTTCTAGAGGTAAACGCAGACATGGTAGGTAGATTTTACGCTGGAAGTAAAACTGGACGAGGTAATGAGTTTGCGATTCTGTATGAGTTTAATGTCAGCCCAACGGGGAAGCGCCTGTAAATCCTCCGAACCGCATAACAAGCGCTTGCAGCTGACTGTGCGATAGCATCTTTCTCAAGTAATCTTTTTCTTTCAGCGTTGATGCTGATCGCGCGCCGCAGCTGAAGGCCGACGTTAGGCCGTTCATCTGGGCAGTCGTCCGCTGGTTGCCAGCGCCAACGTCCCCGGCATAGACATGAGTATCCGATATCAGTTCAGCTGCGATGACGTGGGCTCTAGCGACTTGGAGAGCCTTTTCGCGGCGGCCAAGCTAGGCGGGCGAGTGGGCGATAAGTTGAGGCGCGCATTCCAGAATAGCCACGCGGTGTGCCTAGCCTACGAAGGCGACCGGTTGATCGGAGCCAGCCGCGCGATCACCGATGGTGAGTACCACGCCGTGATCTACGACGTTGCCGTTTGGCCCGAATATCAAGGTCGAGGCATTGGGGCACAGATGCTTCAGGAGTTACTCGCACGGCTTCCCGTTTGGCGAGTGATGCTCGTCGCCGATTCCGATGTTCAGGGTTTCTATAGGAAGGCAGGATTCGACGAATATCCCAACGTCATGGCGCGGCTTGACGCCAGTCGGCTCTACGATGTGGTGCCTTCGAAATCGTGAGCACCGGGTCGATGCATTTTGGCACCTTGGTTCGTTAAGCGAAACGGCCCCACAAAGCCCTGCAGACGGCGTTATGCGTCGCAGCAGAAAAGGGCGGCCGAAGTTCCGACGGCAATACAAGTAGAGCCGAGTGATGCCCCTATGATTGTGGCTGGGTAAGTGATTGATTTTAGGAGATCTTGACTGCTTTCATTGGGACTGCCTGAAGAAGCAGGTCGATAACTTGTTAATCATGTCTGGGCAATACTTTGATCGATTGTTGTAGTTGACCCTAGTGCGCACAGATTTTCTAAATTTATTGGAACGTAAGCCGGGGAGCTGCCATCACGAATGAGGGAAAAGAATTCGGCTAGAAACCCTCCCTAGAGGGCACACTTCGACGCGTCAAAAAACTCATTCACCAGTGGGAAGGAGCAACGACTATGTCGCCTGAGTTGCGGTTCATTTTCACGTTTTTCCTCTTGATCTCAATATGTGGCTCGCCCTCTCTTGGTCAAACGCTAGTTCAAACGAGAGCACACGGTCCACAGCAGACCATTGCGATCCGAGTGAAGGAGGGTACAACCCTCAGTTTCGATCTCTCTTCTGATGGGCACTCGATCGTTTTTGACCTGCTGGGCCAGCTTTGGCTAATTCCGGCACCTGGCGCTAGTGCCCGCCCCATCACTAACGCTGTACGTGATAATGCGGAAGATCTGGATCCTTCATTCTCGCCGGATGGTCGCCGTGTGGTGTTTCGTGGAGAGCGAAATGGTCGCATCGGACTCTGGCTCCTGGATCTTGATTCCACCGTCCCGCGCCAACTAACACAATTGCCGGACCCCACCGGGTTCGAGGGACATGCGAACTGGTCGCCCGATGGTCGGACGATCGCGTTCGCGCGCGCAGCGCCTGACTTTGCGAACAAACGTTGGAAAAGTGATCTTATGTTGCTCGATGTTACCTCCGGTACCGTGCGCACACTTGAGATCTCAGGTCTTCCGAAACCCGAGGTGGGCCATCCGGTCTGGATGAGGGATGGAAAGCAAATCGCATTTTTGGCTGGCAACGCGCGCAGCAAAGCAGGTGGCGGAGTTTGGATCGTTGCTTCTTCCGGTGGCCAGGCGAGTCCAGTCACGGGAGAATCTGTGCAGGCTCTTGCTCCCTCGTTTTCGGCGGACGGCCGGCGCCTCGCTTATTTCGCCCCGGATACATCCGGCCGCATGCAGGTGTGGGTTCAGAAGATCAGCGCTTCGGACTCCGCTGCCACATCACCGATCCGCGTCACCGACCATGCCGATGTTACACCGACCAGAATCCGCTGGATCCGGGATGGCAGCGCATTGATGTATTCGGCTGACGGCCGTCTGTGGAAAGTAGCAACGACCGGTGGTCGACCCGAGGAATTCCATTTCAGCGCCGAACTCTCACTCAAGCGTCCGCGGCGCGCCCTGCCGCCCGCACGATTTCCTGAACCCGGTCTCCAGGAGCCTGCCAGAGGTTTCATGGGATTGGCACTCTCGCCGGACGGACGCCGAATTGCACTCCTCGCGCTCGGCAAGCTTTGGATCATCCCGGTGGGCGGAAGTCCACGCGCAGTTGTGGATGTCCCGCTTGAAGCGACTTCACTCGCGTGGTCGGCTGATGGCGTCGAGGTTGCCTGGTCCTCCGGTGTCTTGGACCAAGCGGATCTGTTTGCGACCGATCTGACGACCGGTGCCACGCGCCAGATCACCTCGATGCCCGGTCGCGAGATTTTCCCGGCTTATTCTCCCGACGGCCGCCATCTCGCGTTTGTACATGCGCAGGCTGGCGGGGTGCTACGAGTGGTGGACGCTCGCGCCGGCAACGTGACCGCGATAGGACAAACCCGCGACTTGGGGTCTATCGGTTTGAACTGGACCAGCCCTCCGAGTTGGAGTCCGGAGTCGGACGGCCTCCTGGTTTCGGGTGAGGCTGGTTTGAACCAGCCTGGACGCGCGTCCTTTGTGCCGCTGGCGGGCCAGCGCAAAGCGCTGACTCGCTTCCCCAACGCCCCGATCTTTTTGCAGTGGACATCGCAGCACACGATCGTGTTCGTCCGCCACGACCGCCTCTGGCAAGCACGTTTTGACCATACAGGGATGCTGTCCGAACCGGAGCCGATCGGAAATGATGCTGCGCTCTACGCTTCGTCATCGCGCTACGGAACGCTGCTCTTCGTTTCCGACGGAGGTTTGCGCGTCCGCTCGCCAAATGGCGAGGAACAAAAACTCGGTTGGCCGATCTCTTACAAACCACCACTAGCTGAACCAACCTTAATCCGCAACGTTCGGATCGTCGATGGAACCGGCGGACCGCAGACGGCTCCCCGTGACATTCTGATTGAACGAGGACGGATTGCGCGCATCACTCCGGCGGGCCGCCTTTCCCCAACTCGAGCGCATGTGCTTGACGCCGCCGGTCGAGTCGCAATCCCCGGCCTGATAGATCTGCACGCGCATGCATATCGACCCGATTTACTTCCCGGCTTCCTTTACTTCGGGATCACGACCCTGCGCGACCAGGGATCCAACATGGCTCCCCTGGTCTCGTATGCGGACGCCTTCGCAGCCGGAGTACTTCCCGGCCCACGAATAGGATACGGCGGCTTTCAGTTCTACAGTGATTGGCCTTTCGATGAGGAGCAGGGTCGCGGGATTGAGCCAGAGATGGATCCAGATCACGTCGCGCGAGCCGTGGCCCTGGCCGAAGCTTTCGGCGCGCAGCACATTAAGACTCGGACGTTCAGGCGCTGGGACATCAACGCCCGTATGATCACTGAAGCCCATCGCCGGGGTATGCGAGCGACTGGGCACTGCGCGCACCTTTTGCCCCTCGTGGCCGCCGGCATGGATGCGAAGGAGCACACCGGTTTCTGCGAATCGCGAAACGACACGCGGATGTATGATGATCTGGTTCAACTGTTCCGGGTCGCCAATATCGGAGTGGTACCAACTATCGCCTATGTCAACTTTGCGGCCCGACTCAACGAACGACCGGTGCTTCTTGAAGAGGACGCGGAACTCGTGCCATTCCTGCCGGCGCGGGAACAGTTCAACTGGATGGTCAAGAGTGCCGCGGAGCGGCAGGAATGGGATCGAGATGCTCAACTCTGGCGAGAAGCGGTGGCCAAGCTGTTGCGCGCCGGGGTGACCATCGGCACCGGGACCGACATCTGGCAAATTCCAATCGGTGTTCACATGGAGTTGGAACAGTTAGTCTCGGCAGGGTTAACTCCGGCGCAAGCGATTCATGCCGGCACCGGCGGCGCCGCCCGCATCCTTGGCGCGGAGAAGGACCTCGGCACCATCGAGGTAGGAAAGTGGGCCGATCTGATCCTCCTCGACGCCGACCCGCTCTTGGATATTCGCAACACGCGCCGGATCTGGCGGGTACTGCACTATGGCCGTCTGGTTGATCGATCGGCGATACTCAAAGTTGTCAGACCACGATAATAAGAATCACTTTGCGGCGGAGATCACGCCCAATGTTTGTTGGACATTACGGCCCGAGTTTCGCCATCAAATCAACTCAGCATCCCATCCCATTGTGGCTGCTATTCATTGCCGTGCAGTTTCTTGACGTCGTTTGGTCGGTGCTGGTCATCCTTGGAGTCGAAAAGGTTCGAATAGTACCTGGGATAACTGCGTCGAATCCTCTCGATCTCTTCTACATGCCTTATACCCATAGTCTGGTTGCGGCGCTTGCGTGGGCGTTTGCGGCTGCCGTCTTGTGTAAAGTCCCTCTGAGATTGCGAAGTTGGTCAGCCGGTATCTGGATTGGGGCGGCCGTGTTCTCACACTGGGTTCTCGACTTTCTGGTTCATAGGCCCGACCTGCCGTTGTACCACAATGCCGCGAAGGTTGGCCTGGGTATCTGGAACTATCCGGTAATTGCCCTATCCCTTGAGGCGATTCTGTTGTTTGGCGGGATGATGATGTATCTGCGACGAACGAGGCCTCTCTCCTCTGTCGGCCGTTTTGGCCCACCAATCTTCGGCGTCCTAATGCTCGCCATTCAGAGTTACATCTTCTTTGGGCCGCCTCCAACTTCACCGGTTGCTGCTGCGGTAACCGCGTTCGTCTCTTATATTGCCTTTGCTGCGGCTGCTCATTGGCTTGATCGCAATCGCGAGTGGGTAGAAGGGTAACAGATGTTCTCATTTACAACTTGTCGTTGAGGTAGCTGTCGCCCAGTCGATGAAACGCAACGTTATGACTCAGCGGCTTCGCTATGATAGTCATGATGCGCCGTCTGTATCTCATCCCCTGTCTCGTGTACGCGATCGTTCCTGCACGGCACGCAGGCGTTGCTCGAGCGCGGGCGAGCGTCTCGTCTCTGCCCGAAAGTGTTCTGGTCCACGGAGGGACTGGAGCCGTCGACGGAGAAACGGGCCCGAGGAACAGCCAACGCGGTACGCACCGCTGTTTCTTCGCATCGGGAAAGTTCTGTAAAATGAATTTGAAGATAATCTTCACCATTTACTCGCCACTAATATGGCAACTCTAGCCGCCGCGCAGGCGCACGCCGATCAAAGGCTGACTGCGTTAATCGATATTATGCGAGAAGAGTGGAACGGGACCTCCCATTAGTCCCAGATTACCGAGGCCAAGTTATCTGTGCTACATCCGACCAGAATCGGTGCACCTTTGCCGATTGCCCGTTTTTTGTCCAACAGATTTAGGTTCGAGAGTTAGACGTACGTGAGCCTTAAATATGACCAAGCTCTTGATTACAGCACTTGTCGCAATTCATCTCGCCGCATCACTCTGGCACGGTAATGCGCACACGCGTCTCGCCATCGATCTTCCAGCCGCGAAGACTCTCTTCGTCTTTACCGTCATTCTCACCGCCCCAATCGTTTCCGCTTTACTTGTATGGACCCGCTATATCTCTATCGGCCTCTTGGTGTTGTTTCTTTCGATGCTGGGAAGCTTTCTCTTTGGCGCGTATCACCATTTTTGGCTGGTTTCGCCGGACAATATCAGTCATTTGCCTGCAGGCAGTCCCGAAATGCATTCCCAATTCATAACCAGCGCTGGGGTGATAGCGTTGCTGGAATTAGCAGCCGCGCTCTACGCGGCGTACTGTCTGGGAGTATACCGTTCGCAATCACGAAGGCTCATCTAGCACAAGCGTCAACGCGGAGCTCATCAGGAATCTGGACAGATGTTGCGGCCAAATCTATGATCGGCTTCGCGAGAAACTAAACCCATGAAAAAATCTCTCATGCTTTTGACGACTGTTTGTGCGTTAGTCATTTGCTCCTGTGCGCATGTCGATGCGCAACGGGAACTCGGCGTGCGCGGGAGTAGTTCTGGCGGCCCCCTGATGCCGGAGCAAGCCGCCTATGACATTAAATCTTATGACCTGGATTTAAAGATCGATCCGGATGCGCAGACTATCAAAGGGGCGTTGACGGCCCATGCGCTCATCGTTCATCCACTCAATTGGTTCGTGATGGATCTTGATCCGCCACTTGTGATCGATTCGATCAATCTGGTTAACGCAGCCGGAAAATCTCTGCAGCCGCTTAAGTACGAACGGCGTGGCGGCAAGGTCTGGATTAGCCTGCCGCTAACGAAACAACCGGGCGAAGACGTTCGCGTGCGCATCGCCTACGGCGGAAAACCGCGCGTGGCGCCCCGGCCTCCGTGGGTTGGTGGGTTTGCGTGGTCTAAAACAAAAGGCGGACAGCATTGGTTCACCGTGACTTGCCAGAACGATGGCGCGGACATCTGGTTCCCCGTTAAAGACCACCCGTCTGATAAGCCGGAAACGACTACTATGCACTACACGGTGCCGCAACCTTTGGTAGCTGTCGCAAATGGACTGCTGCGCAGTGTCGTCAAAAACCAGGACGGTACGCAAACCTTTAATTGGCAGACCTCGCAGCCAATCAATAACTACAGCATCACTTTGAACGTCGGTCCTTACAAGACCATCGAGGACAAGTACACGAGTGTTGCAGGCGGAGTAGTACCAGTCGTTTTTTGGGTCCTCCCTGAAGACTATGAAAAAGGCTTCGAAGTTGTGAAGCAAACAAAACTCTATCTGCGTTTCCTGGAGAGGCATCTCGGCCCTTATCCTTTTCGCGCTGAGAAGGCAGGCATCGTGCACACAAACCATCTCGGCATGGAGCATCAGACTATCATCGCCTACGGCAGCACTTTCACACTCAACGAACACGGTTTCGATTGGCTGATGCTGCACGAGCTGGGTCATGAGTGGTGGGCCAATCTGGTGACGGCGAGTGACTGGCGCGATTTCTGGATTCACGAAGGGTTCCAGAGCTTCATGGACTCGCTCTATGTTGAGGAAGTAAGCGGTAAAGAGGCCTACCTGAAAGCAATGGCGGGCCGGATGAGAAGTCTGCGCAACAAGCAGCCGGTGGCTCCGCGCGAATCGCGCACGACGGTGCAGATGTACATGGCGGCGCCAGACTATACGACCAGTGATGGAGACATATACGGCAAGGGTGCGGTGGTCCTGCACACGCTCCGCTACCTGATTGGCGAGAAACCGTTTTTCAAATCCCTGAGAAGGATGGCCTACCCCGATCCGCGCATGGAAAAAATAACAAACGGCAAGCAAGTGCACTTCGCGACAACTGACGACTTTCTGCAGATCGCAGAAATAGAGTCCGGATCTGATCTTGATTGGTTCTTTGAAGTTTACCTGCGGCAACCGAAGCTGCCGAAGTTGATTACCGAGAGAACCGACAAGCAGTTAACGCTGCGCTGGGAGTCGCCGGACGGTCTGCCGTTTCCCATGCCGGTCGACGTGCAGATTGGCGAGACAACAAAGCGTTACGAAATGCCAAATGGGACTGTTACGATTCCGCACGCGGCAGGACAAAACGTCATCGTCGATCCTCAGGGATGGATTCTTAAAGGTCAGTAAGCAGTAGTCACTACCGTCTACTGTCTACTGTCTACTGACGATGCTAACTCTGATTTTGCTTTCAATCATTGGCTTCAGAGCCGATTTATCAAAGCCGACTAAAGTGCTATCACAAGCCCGCGCGCCAGCTCGGAAACTCTCTCCCAATCGCATCACACTTACTAAAGGCAAAAGTGCTGGATCGTTTACGCTTAACCTTCCGAAAGAGTTTGGTATCAGCGTCGCCGCCGAAGGATTGAAACGCGTACGCTTCATGGCGAAGAGTCCTGATGGTCGCATCTTCGTCACGGACATGTTCAACCTCACCGACAACAAACAAGGCGTAATTTACATTCTCGATCAATTCGATCCCTCCACCAGGAGTTTTAAGAACGTTACGACTTACCTGAGAAATTTGCGTAATCCAAACAGCATCGCCTTCTACACGGATCCAGACGGCGTCCACTGGCTGTACCTGGCGCTGACACACCAGCTCGTGCGTTCCCGTTTCACAAAAGGTGAAACTGCGCCAATGTCGAAGCCGGAAGTGCTCGCCACTTTTCCGGACTATGGTTTGAGTTACAAGTATGGCGGCTGGCATCTAACCCGGACGATTGCCATTGGTGGTAACGGAAAAATCTATATTGCGGTGGGCAGCAGTTGTAATGCTTGTGAAGAAAAGGAAGATGTTCGGGCCAGCGTTATCGAAATGGATCCGGACGGCAAGAATCAAAAACATTTCGCGCGCGGCCTACGCAACGCTGTGGGGTTGCGTTGGATTGACGGCCGACTGTTCGCAACGAACATGGGTTCAGATCATCTTGGCGATCATAAACCTGCTGATACTATGTACGCGTTGAAACAAGGCACTAACTACGGCTGGCCCTATTGCTTTCAGGTAGGTAACTTACGCGTCAGTGATCCAAAATTTAATCGTGGCTCCAGCAAAATGAATTGTCGTGACCTCCCGCCAGCCTATGCAGCTTTCGCCGCACACAGTTCGCCACTGGGATTGGAATACTTCGGCAACGACAGCACTGCTGAGCTGCGCGATTCGTTTCTGGTGGGACTTCATGGATCAACTAAAGAGCATCTTAACCGCGGTTATCGAGTGGTGCGACTACAGGGCCTACACGCCAGCACTGCCACTCCTGAAAACTTCATCGACGGGTTTCTCGAAGGAAAGAAGATTCACGGGCGCCCCTGCGACATCTTGAGCCTGGGCAATGATTCTTTTCTTTTTACCGACGACTACGCCGGGGTTGTTTATTTCGTCTATAAGAAATGAGTGCGGGACTCGCCGGGTGACGGGTACGGGGTACCCGACACCCGACACCAGGACCTGAGACTTGAATGATGACAAGCGAAAAACTTCAAGCATGGGTCCTTCGTTTGGCAGGCATCGTCGAGATTCTTGCTTTCTTTGCGGTTGTGATGCCCCGATCCTGGATGGAGGCTTCACATACCTGGCTGGGAATGGGTGAAATGCCCGACGGTCCGCTTATTATGTTTATGATTCGCCAGGCATCTTATGCGTATGGCATGCATGGAGTCTCATTATGGCTGCTGGCAACCGATGTGAGACGCTACAGGCTTCTGGTTCTATTTAACGCGGTGGCTTTCTTAATCGCTGCGGTGGTCTTCGCCGCCATTGACTACTTTGTCGGCATGCCACTTTGGTGGACAATTGGTGATGTCTTTAGTTGTGCTTCTGTTGGCGTGGCGTTGTTACTGCTGGACCGCCACATAACTGTCTAGATGAATCAATGAGCGTTGAGACTGAAAATCAGCTGGTCGACGATAATAAGTCTGCTTATGAAGCGGCACGCGTAGTGGCCGCTACGGTGGAAGCTCATTTCTCGCGTCATCTCGCTGCCGCGCGCGATCGTGGTGAAGCCGAGCTGGCCTCGCAGCCCGACACTCAATCGATTGAGACCATGATCGACGCTGCGTTCTGGGCCAGCCTGCGTCACGAAGAAGGCAACGCTCCTAAAATCTCACTCGCCTTTCTTCCTCCCGAGCAAACGGTGCAGCCAATAGTTTTCGGCAAAAGTCTGCCGCTGATTCCACGAACTCTGACCAAACTCGCACCGGCAGTAGAGCGTCCGGGAATTCACTATGGCGTTTGGTTCGATAACGGTGAGTTACGAATTTGGGGTGCGACGCGTAAGGTTCCGAGTTTTTGTTTCGTGCTGGAAGTAATCGAGCCAGGTCTGCTCGTTGTGAAACATCGCCGTCTAGATGGTTTTGGAAAGTTTGCCAATGTTGCAGTGCTCAAAGGGAAACGCGTCAAGATCGTCGATGAGAAAGGCACCAGCCTGCCAGACTGTCCCGCGCTGTTGGCAGCCTTGCTGGCTTTCACTTCGCCCGAAGAGTGGAGTGAGAATCACAACTCGGTAAATCTTCTCGTCCAACTCGCCGCTTCGATGCGCGCGCACGGGCACGGTGGTTCTCTCCTCGTTGTACCCGCTGGAGATGATGGCTGGCGCGAGTCGATAGTGCATCCGATCCAATATGCGATCTCACCGCCGTACACAGGCCTGACTCACCTTCTCGATCGAAAGGCCACGGAGGAAAATCACCTTTGGGACGCCTCACTGCGAAAAGCCGTGGACACCGTCGGGGGACTGACTGCGGTAGATGGCGCGACGGTGATTAACGAGCATTACGAAGCGCTAGCGTTTGGCGTAAAGATTCGCCGCGCTGGCGGGAGTGCTCCGGTTGAGCAGATGGTGATCACGGAGCCGATTGTCGGCGACGTTGCCGAAGTCGTACACCCAGCACACAACGGCGGCACCCGTCATCTGTCGGCCGCGCAGTTTGTTTACGATCAACGCGACGCCCTTGCTCTGGTCGCTTCGCAGGACGGACGCTTCACGGTATTTGCTTGGTCTCCCTGCGAGCAAATGGTGCACGCCCACCGGGTGGACACTCTGCTTCTGTAGCTTGAGATCTTCGGACCTTCAAAGATCATTTTCCATTTCTCATTTCTCATTGGACAGACTGAAACCGCCAAGTCGCCAAGGGCCGCAGAGTTCGCCAAGAAGAAACAGCTTTACTTGAGCTGAGTACCTTATGCCTAGTATTTTGATTCAGCAGCTTCAGCAACATTTGCGGCGCAATTTTCATTAGCGAACAAAGTTCAAAGCACCAAGTTCAAAGCTCGTTTTATTTTCCTGGTCAACTCTGCGTTCCTTGGCAACTTGGCGGTATCATGCCGCGATGCCCAAAAAGAAGAGCGGGGGCTGGATTCTCGCCGCGACCATTCTCGGTTCCAGCATGGTCTTTATTGACGGCACAGTCGTCAACGTTGCTCTTCCGGCTTTGCAATCGGATCTCAATGCGACAGTTATCGACGTACAGTGGGTGGTCGAAGCCTACGCTCTCTTCCTCGCCGCCCTGCTCCTGACTGGCGGCTCGCTCGGCGACAACTTCGGTCGCAAACGCATCTACATTGTGGGCGTTTCACTATTCGCTCTCGCATCGATTTATTGCGGCCTTGCTCCCAACATCAATCAGCTGATCATTGCGCGCGCCGTCCAAGGTATTGGTGGGGCGCTCCTCGTTCCTGGGAGCCTCGCCATCATCAGCAGTTCTTTCAGTGAAGAAGAACGCGGGCGAGCGATCGGCACCTGGTCAGGGTTTACTGCTATCACTGCGGCCGTCGGGCCGGTGCTCGGCGGTTGGTTAATTGAGGAAGTTTCCTGGCGAGCGGTTTTCTTTATCAACATCCCGTTTACAATCGTCGTGCTGCTCCTCGTTTTCCTGCACGTTCCTGAAAGTCGCGACGAAGAATCGCAGGGACTTGATTGGCCAGGAGCGGGGCTGGCAACCATTAGTTTAGGCACAATTGTCTTCGGGCTAATTGAATCGTCAAGATTGGGCTTTTCTCACCCACTGATCGTGACGGCCTTGAGTATTGGAGTGGTCGCGTTAGTTTTGTTTCTAATTATTGAAGCGCGGAAGCGAAACCCGATGTTGCCACTTACAATGTTTCGCTCGCGCAACTTTAGCGGAGCAAACCTACTCACGCTCTTCCTCTATACCGCACTCAGCGGCGCGCTCTTCTTTCTTCCGCTTAATCTGATTCAGGTTCAAGGCTACTCAGCGACCGCCGCGGGCGCTGCGTTGCTGCCGTTTATTCTGATCATGTTCCTGCTCTCGCGCTGGTCTGGCGGGCTGATTAAACGGTATGGCGCGAAGCTGCCTCTCGTGGTCGGTCCAATCATCGTGGCCTGTGGATTTCTTTTGTTCATGCTTCCCGGCGTCGGAGGCAGCTATTGGCTGACGTTCTTTCCCGCGGTCGTCGTCCTGGGACTCGGCATGGCTCTAAGTGTCGCGCCGCTGACAACAACCGTGATGAGTTCGGTCAAGGAGAATCGTGCGGGGGTCGCTTCCGGAATTAATAATGCGGTGTCGCGGACGGCGGGTTTACTTGCCGTGGCAGTATTTGGCCTCGTGATGCTGCAGGGATTTAATAGCCGCCTCAACGACCGGCTGCGAGCGTTTTCTCTGGCGCCAGCAGTGACGCAGGAATTGGACAAACAACGAGTGCGGCTAGCTGACGTTGCATTGCCGGCAAGTCTTGACGCTGCGATGAAAATAAAATTGCAGGAAGCGATCAATGAATCGTTCGTGACCGGCTTCCGTCGAGTGGCATTGGGATCAGCGCTGCTGGCAGTCTTGAGCGCCATCAGCGCCTGGTGGTTGATTGAAGGCAAGAAAGTTGATCTGCGAAAGAATTAACCAGCTTTACCGAAGCTTTCCCTGGCTTGGCTACGTAGTGCTGGGCTTGCGTGTTGGTGGGTACAGTTTGAACTTAACGCCGAAGGCGTTGGCCAATGCCAGCCCAGGGTTTGCTTGAACCCCGGGGGGTTACATGCATGTTTGTTTGTCGGCCAACTCTGAAGGAGCGTCTTCCCAGGGTTGCCAATGCGCAACGATGGGCTAAAATTTGCGAACGCTTTCAGCGTAAACTCAGACTGCACCAGCTCATGAGCGTGTATTCCCGGTACCTTCAACGTGAATAACTCTTAAGATGTCCTACAAAGTCTCGAGCATCCGATGAAATTTATTTACCAAGCATTGCTGGCGCTAATTATCGTTCCCATCGTGTTCTTGTCTCCAATGAAGACTCCGGCTGAAAAAGCGGCAGCCATGGACGCACTCTTCAGTGACTACGCGCAACCAGGCTCACCCGGCGCCAGCGTGATCGTGATCGCAGGCGACAAGGTACTCTTTAAAAAAGCGTATGGCCTGGCAAACGTCGAAGCAAAAATTGCCGCTGCGACCAACACAAACTATCGCCTTGCTTCCGTCACCAAACAGTTCACGGCGATGGCAATCATGATCCTCGCTGAACGCAAGCGCCTCTCGTACGACGACAGTCTCGCCAGCTTCTTTCCCGGGTTCCCGGAATATGGCAAACAGATCACTGTGCGACAGCTCTTGAATCACACTTCGGGAATAATCGCCTACGAGGATGTGATGGACGAGAAGGCGACCGTGCCGCTTACCGATCAAGACGTGCTCGAGCTGATGAAGCGGCAGGATCACACGAACTTTCCGCCCGGTTCCGCCTATCGCTACAGCAACAGCGGCTATGTGCTGCTCGGCTTGATCGTAGAGAAAGCCTCGGGAATCTCCTTTCCTGAGTTTTTGCGGCAGAACATTTTCGCGCCGTTGAAAATGAAGGGCACTGTGCTTTACCACCGCGACGATCGTTCGGATGAGGCGCATCGAGCCTATGGTTATTCCAGGAGGGCCAACGTCTTTGTGCGAACGGATCAGAGTTTGACCAGTTCCACGCGTGGCGATGGCACCGTCTATTCTTCAGTGGAAGATCTTTACAAGTGGGATCGGGCGCTACGAGGCAGCAAACTTGTGAAGGACACGACCTTGCAACAAGCTTTCACCAGCGGGGCCCGCGTCGATGAAGACACCGGTTACGGTTTCGGCTGGTTCATTGAAAACCGGCGCGGTCACAGGACTGTGTGGCACAGCGGCAACACGATCGGCTGCACTCAATTCATCCGCCGCTACCTGGACCGGAAGTTCACGATCATTGTTCAGGCAAATCGCAGCAACGCGCCTCTCGCCGAGCTCACCGATAAGATTGAAGAAATCTATTCAGATGTAGACGGAAAGTAGTCAAGCAGTGGGCGAAGCGGACGATTGGGAATAGCCCGGCCTCTTTAGCGATGGGATCGACGGACGTTACCAACCGAGCCCATGAAACGGGCGACTGAAAACGATCTGAAGTGACTTGAGTTTTTCAGCCGTCCCTTACAACGGACTGAATTGACTTTGCCACGAGTGTCCCAGCACTGAAGTGCTGGGTTATTCTCGATTCGTCCGCTTCGCGGATCAATAAAGACCTAAATACACATGTCGCCCTCAAGTTCCGCGCCTGTATCTAAAAGGCCGCCATTATTGCAGGCGCGACGCGGAACGGAGCTGCTCAGCGACGGGTCTTACCTCTTCGAGGATG
>Ga0079218_10000146_pt1 | contig 16821 bp, 17 predicted proteins | sample NCCompost_FD_77181 | JGI IMG/M metagenome (GOLD analysis project Ga0079218, IMG submission 77181) | Agricultural soil microbial communities from Utah to study Nitrogen management - NC Compost | ecosystem: Environmental > Terrestrial > Soil > Agricultural land | place: USA: Utah | collected... | reverse complement strand
GACGCCGGCGATCCGGGCTCGGGCCTCGCCGAGCGGCAGCCGGACGGTCTCGCCTTCCGGCCGCGCCCGGGCGCCCCCGAGGTCGAAAGTCGAGAGAACGACCTCGCCCCGTCCCGCGTCGAGCGCCGCGACCACCCGTGTTTCTCCCGTCGGCCGCAAGGTCTCGGCGAGCGCCTCGAGCGTGGGGACGGCCTCGACCGGGACGCCCGCCGCCCGCCCGAGCGCCCAGGCCGTCGCGAGGCCGACGCGCAGCCCGGTGAATGACCCGGGACCCGCGCAGACCGCGATCCGGTCGCATCCGGCGAGCGTCGCCGCCGCGGCGGCGAGGCAACGCGCGATCGCCGGGAGGAGCTCTTCCGAGGCGCGCCGGCCGTCGGGCAGCGCCTCTTCCCACGTTCCGCCCGGCCCATGGAGAGTCACCGACGGAAACGGGCTCGCGGTGTCGATCGCGAGGATTTGCATTCGGAAATCTTTCGGCTGCACCGCTCCGCCGACGGATTTCGCGCGGAGAGAGAGACCGCGGTTATGCTAGCACCCGGTTGAGCTCGACCCCTCCACGCGTCACGCCGATGCTCCGGCAGTACTTCGACATGAAGAGCCGGTTTCCGGACGCGATTCTCTTCTACCGGATGGGGGACTTCTACGAAATGTTCTTCGACGACGCGCGGGAGGCGGCGCCTCTCCTCGGCATCGCCCTGACCGCCCGCCACCGCGACTCCGACATCGAAGCGCCGATGTGCGGCGTCCCCTGGCACAGCGCGGATCAGCACATCGCGAGGCTCGTCGCCGCGGGCCGCAAGGTCGCCGTGTGCGACCAGGTCGAGGACCCGCGGGCGTCGAAGGGGCTCGTCAAACGCGACATCACGCGGATCGTGACTCCCGGGACGGTCCTCGACCCCGGGGCCCTCCTCCCCGATGCCCCGTGCTACCTCGCCGCGCTCGATCCGGACGAGGGGAGCGAGGGCGAGTGGGGGATCGCCTTTCTCGACCTCTCGACGGGCCGGTTTCACGCCGGCCGCCTGCCGGCGGCGCGACTCTCCGAGGTGTTTGCGCTGTTCCGTCCGCGCGAAGCCCTCGCGCCCGAAGGGTGCGAGCTGCCGTTTTCGCCCGACGTGCCCGTCACCCGGCGTCCGGCGGAGTGGTTCGCGCGCGCGCGATCCTCCCTGAGCTTCGCGAACGTCTCTCCCTCCGACGGCGGCACGCTCGGCGCGGCCGCCGCGGCGCGCTCCTACGCATCCGAGATGCGACCCCGCGGGCTTCCGCACGTGCTCGAGCCCCAGCCCCTCCTCTTCGGCGAGCGGATGAGGCTCGACGCGGCGGCGATCGCGACCCTCGAGCTCTTCGAGTCCTCGACGGGGGACGCGCGCGTGAGCCTCTGCGCGCTCGTCGATCGAACGCGCACGCCGATGGGCGCGCGCGCCCTCAAGGAAGCGATGTCTCGGCCGTCTCTCGATCCCGTCGAGCTCGAGAACCGGTGGGAGGCGGTCGACGAGCTCGTCGCCCGTGCGGACGCGCGGACAGACGTCCAGAAGGCCCTCGCCGACATCGGAGACCTCGAGCGACATTTCGCGCGCATCGCGATCGGAAACGCGGGGCCCCGGGAGGTCGCCGCGTGGGCGGCCGGCCTGCGCGCGCTGCCGCGCCTCTCCGCGGCGGGGCGATCGCTCGCTTCGCCGCGACTCCGGCGCCTGATCGACGCAATTCCCGACACGTCCGACCTCGTTGGCCGGGTCGAGGAGACGCTCGCCGCCGATCCGCCGGTGCTCGCGTCGGCCGGATCGGTGATTCGCGCGGGCGCGGACGCGGAGCTCGACGCGCTGCGGGAGCTGAAACGCGACGCGCAGACCGCGCTTCTCGCCATCGAGGCAGAAGAGCGCCGCCGCTCCGGTATCGCGACGCTCAGGGTGCGATTCAACCGCGTCTTCGGGTATTCGTTCGAGGTCGGCGCCGCGCACCGCGAGAAGGTGCCTGCGGACTGGATCCGGCGGCAGTCCCTCGCGAACGCGGAGCGTTTCATCACGCCCGCGCTGAAGGAGCTCGAGGAGAAGATCCTCGGGGCCGAAGACCGCATCGGCGAGATCGAGACGCGGCTCTACGCGGCTCTCCTCGGGAGCCTCGCGGCGGGAGCCGAGCGAGTCTCGCGGGCGTCGACCGCCGTCGCCGGCGTGGATCTCTCCGCATCCTTCGCCGACGTCGCGCACTCGGGCCGGTGGGTCCGTCCGACCCTGTCGCCCTCGCGACGGCTCTCGATCGTGGACGGCCGGCACCCGCTCGTCGAGGAGTTCCGCCGCGAAGAGCCCTTCGTGCCGAACGACTGCGACCTCTCTCCCGAGAAGCGGATCGTCGTCCTGACCGGCCCGAACATGGGGGGCAAGTCGACGTACCTTCGCCAGGTCGCGACGATCGTCCTCCTCGCGCAGGCGGGGTCCTTCGTTCCCGCGACGAGGGCGGAGATCTCACCCGTCGACCGGATCTTCACGCGTGTCGGCGCCGCGGACCACCTCTCCCGCGGTGAGTCGACGTTCATGGTGGAGATGCTGGAGGCCGCCGCGATCGTCCGCGACTCGACCCCGGCGAGCCTCGTGATCCTGGACGAAGTCGGGCGCGGCACCTCCACCTTCGACGGACTCTCGATCGCGTGGGCGCTCGTCGAGCACCTGCACGACTCTCCGGACAAGAGCGGCTTCGTGCTGTTCGCGACGCACTACCACGAGCTCACCGAGATCGCCCTCGTCAAGCCGGCCGTTTCGAACGCGACGATGGCGGTGAAGGAGGTCGGCGGGCGCGTCGTGTTCCTGAAGAAGGTGGTACCGGGCGCCGCCGACCGGAGCTACGGCATCCAGGTCGCGGAGCTCGCGGGTCTGCCCCCGTCGGTAACGGCTCGAGCTCGCGAGGTCCTCTCGAACCTCGAGAAGCAGGAGCTCGACGTCCAGGGAGCGCCCGTCCTCGCGCGCCGCGCCGGCGAGAGCGCGGGCGAGGGCCAGCTCCTCCTCTTCTCCGGCTCCGAGGAGCTCGTGCTCGAGAAGCTGCGGGAAGCCGACCTCGACCGGCTCACCCCGATCGCCGCGCTCGGTCTGCTCGCGGCCCTGCAGGATCGGCTGAAGGGGTGACCCCGGGAGCGTCCCGGCTCTTCGGCGTCGGCCTCTCCGGTCCGGCGCTCCTCGCGGAGGAACGGGCGATCCTCGAGGAAAGCCCTCCGGGCGCCGTCATACTCTTCCGGCGCAACATCGAGACCGCCGGCGTCCTCGCCCGGCTCGTCCGCGACGTCCGGGCGCTGCCCGGGCGTCCGCTCCTCCTGATCGACCAGGAGGGCGGCCCCGTCGACCGGCTGCGCGACCTCGCGGGCCCGTTCCCTTCCTTTCATGCGGCGGCTCGAGCGGGAGAGGGGCGCCGGGCGGGAGAGCTCGCCGGCCGCGCATGCGCTCTTCTCGGCTTCGACGTCGACCTCGCCCCGGTCGTGGATCGGAGGTTGCCGGGCGCGGGCGAGTCGGTCCTCGGGGAGCGCGCCGCCGCGGCGGACCCCGACGAGATTGCCGCCGCGGCCCGCGACTTCTTGGACGGGCTTCACGCGCACGGGGTGGGCGGGAGTCTCAAGCACTTCCCGGGGCTCGGCCGCGCGCGCTTCGACACGCACCACGACCTTCCGGAGCTGCCCGACGACCCGGCGGAGCTCGAGGAAGATCTCCGCCCCTTCCGTACGCTCGCGGACGCCGCGGGCGCGATCATGGTCTCCCACGCGGCGAGCGCGCGGGACGGGGTCCCAGCGTCTCTCACCCCCGCGGTCGCCACCCGCCTCCTGCGCGAAGGTCTCGGGTTCGAGGGCGTCGCCCTCTCCGACGACCTCGAGATGGGCGCGCTCGCGCGCTTCGGGGGCCTGCCGGAGCGCGCCGCGGCGGCGGCGGCCGCGGGATGCGACCTCGTCTTCGTCTGCTCCCGCATCGCGGAGTATCCGGCGTGCGTGGAAGCCGTCGAGCGCTCTCTTTCCGACGAGCGCCGGGAGGAAGCTCTCCGACGCGTCGAGGCTTACCGCCGGCGGCTCGAAGGTCTCCGGCTCGCGGCGCCCTCGCCCGACGACTCCCTCGAGGAGCTCCGCCGCGACGTCGCGGAGCTCCTCGCGCTCACCGAATCCCGCTGAGCTTCGGGGGATCTTCGTCGCTCTCCTCCTCAGAACGGGACGTCGTCGTCGTACGCGGCGACCGGCTCCGCGGCTTCGCTCTCGGCCTTCGGCATCCGTGGCTGCGCCGAATCGGACCGCGGCGGGGGAGAGAGCATGACGACGTTGTTCGCCTTCACCTCCGTCTTGTACCGCTTCTGCCCGTTCTGGTCCTCCCAGCTACGGGTCTGAAGACTGCCTTCGACGTAGACCATCTTCCCCTTGTGCAGGTACTCGCCGCAGATCTGAGCGAGACGCTCCCACGCGACGACGTCGTGCCACTCGGTGCGCTCCTGCTTCGCTCCCGAGGCGTCCTTCCACGTGGTGGTCGTCGCGACCGAGAATCGTGCGAGCGACGTCCCCTGCGGAGTCGTCCGGATCTCCGGGTCTTTTCCGAGGTTGCCGATCAGGATCACTTTGTTGACGCTGGCCATGTGTTTCCTCTCCTTTCAAGTACCTCGCAGAATATCTCCCTTCGCGACAAATGATGTCCGAGCAGAAGGCTCTTAGAATGCGGGGAAAGTCGATGGACCGCTGGATTTGAGCGAAGCCCCGCTCCCGTCGGACGACGCCCGCGGGAAGCTCGTCCGCTCCGCCTCGGTCATCACGCTCCTGACGCTCGCGTCGCGGGTGACCGGTTATTTCCGCGACCGGACGATCGCGACCGTATTCGGGGCGAGCGCGGCAAGCGACGTCTTCTACACGGCGTACCGGATCCCGAACATGCTCCGGCAGCTCGTCGCCGAGGGCGCGCTGCCGGGTGTCTTCATTCCCGCCTACGCGGAGAAGCGCAAGGACGGGTCCGCGCAAGACGCCCGGCTCTTCGCGGCGCGCATCCTCTCGGCGCTCACGCTGATCGTCTCCGCGATCGTCGTCGCCGGGATCGTGTTCGCGCCCGCGATCGTGCGGCTCCTGGCGAAGGGCTTCCTCTCGACGCCGGGAAAGCTCGAGCTGACCGTGTACCTGACACGGCTCATGTTCCCGTACCTGATCTTCATCTCGATCGCCGCGCTCCTCCAGGCGGTCCTGAACGCGCACGGCCGCTTCGCGGTCTCCGCGATGTCGCCCATCCTTTTGAACCTCGCGATCATCGCCGCCGCCGTCGTGCTCGCGCCGCGGTTCGAGGAGCCCACCGTCGCGCTGGCGATCGGCGTCCTCGCCGGTGGAGTCCTCCAGATGGGCATCCAGATCCCGTTCGCGAGAAAGCTCTCCGCGATCGGGAAGTGGAGCGTGCGCCTCTCGGACCCGGCGGTTCGAGCCGTGTTCGTGCTGCTCCTGCCGCGCCTCTTCGGCTTCGGCATCTACGCCATCAACAACGCGCTGTCGAGCCGGTTCGCCTCGGGGTTCGGGGACGGCGCCGTCTCCTACCTGACGTTCGGCAACCGCGTGATCGAGCTCGTGCGAGGCGGCTTCGTGATCTCGATCTCGACGGCCATCCTGCCGCTCCTCGCCCGACAGGCACTCGACGACGACCCCCGCTCGTTCAAGGACACGCTGCGCTTCGGGCTCCGGCTCGTCGCGTTCGTAACGGTGCCGTGGGCGGTGGGGCTCGCGGTGCTGCGCGAGACGGTGATCGCCGCGCTCTTCCAGGGGGGTCGCTTCGGCGCGGCGGCGACGGCCGCGACGGCGGAGACCCTCGCCTTTTACGCGCTCGGCCTCTTCTTCATCTCGGCGAACGGCCTTCTCGTCTTCGCCCACTACGCCCGCAAGGACACCCGCACGCCCGTTCTGTGCGCGGCGGCCGATCTCGCGGTCTTCGTCGCCGTTTCGCTCGCCTTCCGTCCCTGGGGCGTCGCGTCGGTGGCGTTCGCGACGTCCTGCGGCGCGACGGTGAACTTTCTCCTCCTCCTGACGTTCCTCCGACGCCGGGAGGGGCCGCTCGGACTCAGGGAGGTCGCGCTCTCGCTCGGCCGGGTCGTTCTCGCCGCCGCGGTGATGGCCGTCTCGGTCGGTTACTTCGCGGGGCGGGTGCTCGCGGCGTACCCTCCCGACCGGACGGCGGAGCGGTTCCTCTTTCTCATCGTGGCGACGCTCGCGGGGGCGGTCGTCTATCTCGCCGTCGCTCTTCTCGCCCGATCCACGGAACCGCGCGAGTTCACCCGGCTCCTCGTCACGCGGCGCTCGGCCCGCGTGGGCTCGGCGCCGCCGTGAAGCTCGTGATCCAGCGGGTCTCGGATGCGCGCGTCGACGTGCGCGGCGAGACGGTCGCCCGCATCGGCTCCGGCTTTCTCGTCCTGCTCGGCGCGGTGGCGGGTGACACGCCCGCGGCCGCGGACGAGGCGGCCCGCAAAGTCGCGGGCCTGCGCGTCTTCGAGGACGAGGCCGGCCGCATGAATCGGGACCTCGCGGCCGTCGGGGGCAGCGTGCTCGTCGTGTCGCAGTTCACGCTCGGCGCGGACCTCTCGCGCGGTCGCCGGCCCGGTTTCGATGGTGCGCTGCCGGGCGAGGCGGCGCGCCCGCTCTACGAGCGCTTCGTCGAGGCGCTGCGCGCGGCCGGCGTGCCGGTCGAGACCGGGGTCTTCGGCGAAATGATGCAGGTGTCGCTCGTCAACGACGGCCCGGCGACGTTCCTGCTCGAAGTCTGAGCGGGGTCAGGTCTTCACGAGGCGCGCGAAACGCTGACAAAGGAAGCGTCGCCCTGACACTTTGGAATGCAAAGTGTCAGGTGGAGACCTGACCCCTCCTAGATCACGCGGATCGGCAGCGCGGTGAAGCAGAGCAGGAACGCGGCGAGGCAGAAGAGCGCGATCAGCTTGTGTCCGAAGGGGAGCGGCTCGTCGTCGTTCTCCACGGGCGGGTGGGTGACGCCGAGGAAGATCGCGGTGAACAAGCCGAAGAACGCCCAGATCGGCCCCCGCGCGGCCGAGAGGACCGCCACGGCGAGCACGGCGTAGGAGAGGATCGGCTGGCGGCGGCCGAACGTGGCCCGCGCCACGTGACCGCCGTCGAGCTGCCCGATCGGCAGCAGGTTGAGCGCCGTGACGAGCATCCCGAACCACGCGGCCATGAAGGCAGGGTGTTCGTGGACCGTCGCGCTCGTGTATCGGCCGGCCCCCGTCAGGTCCTGCGCGAAGCGCACGAGGATCGGATACTCGAACAGGACCGAGCCGGGCGCGACCATCTGCTCGACCGGCCGCGGGCGCGTGACGCCGTAGAGGAGGAAGGGAATCGCCGTCAGGAAGCCCGCGAGCGGCCCGGCCGCGCCGATCTCGAGAAGCGCCCGCTTGTCGCGGATCGGCTCCTTGATGCGGATCAGCGCGCCGAACGTGCCGATCAGGTTCGGGATCGGGGCCGGGAGGAAGTACGGGAGGGTGGCGGCGATTCCGTGACGGCGGCAGAGAACGTAGTGGCCGAGCTCATGGACGCCCAGGATCGTGAGCAGCGGAATCGAGAAAGAGAGACCGTCGAGGAAGCTCCCGCCTTCGCTGAAAACCGCGCCGCCGAAGATCGTCGTCGTGATGAAGGTGAGAACGAGAAGGAGAAGGTGAAAGAGCGGGTGTTCGGGAACCTTCCAGCGACGGCGATCCCATCGGGGCGGAGCGGAGAAGGGCGCCGGTGGAGGCGGAGAAGCGTCGGGATCCACGCGGGGCTTATATCAAGGGGGAAGGAGACTCCGGCGACGTCGACCCCTCACCCCGGCCCTCTCCCCGGAGGGGAGAGGGAGAAAATCTAGGGCAGGTCGCGCAGATCCTTACCGGGCTTGAATCGAATGGTGTTGCCCGGAGGGATCGTGACCTCGACTCCGGTCTTCGGGTTCCGGCCGATGCCGCGCTTCCTCCGTTTGACCTGGAAGACGCCGAACCCGCGGAGCTCGATCCGGTCACCGGCGCCGAGAGCCGAGCGCATCGACTCGATCACCGTTTCGACGGCGGTCGCGGCTTTGGCGCGAGGGATCCTGGCGAGGTCGACGACGAGGTCGACGATGTCCGCTTTGATCATGCCCCCTCCGGAATTCGACGCCCATTATATCTCTGAGTCCGCGCTACTTGGCTCGGCAGAGCGCCATCGATGCCGCATGCTACATTCGCCGGGCATGAAGAGGACCGCCTGGGCGTTGGACCCCTCGTGAGGAAGCGTTTCGCGGCCTTCGCCCTGGCCCTCTCTTTCCTGTGCGCCGCCGCGGAGGCGGCGGACGTCCGGGAAAGCCGCAAGGCTTTTCTTCGGGCCCGCGCGGCGATCGGTGAGGGCAACTACCAGCAGGCCCTGGAGCTGTACCGGAAGGTCATCGAGCTGCTGCCGGAGGACGCCGTCGTCCGCTTCGAGTACGCGCAGCTGCTCCGCGACTTGAACGTCGGCGACGAAGCGATCAAGCAGGCCCGCGAGGTCGTCCGCCTCGATCCGAAGCTCGTCGAGGGACACCGGCTCCTGGGCGGCCTGGAGCTCGCGGCGTCCGAGCGAGACCCGTCCCGCCTCGACGTCGCGATCGCCGAGCTCGAGCAGGCGCGGAAGCTCGCTCCGGGAGATCCGTCGATCGCCGCGCCGCTCGCCCGGGCGCTTCTCGCCCGGGGTCGGTCCGCGGACGCGGCCAGGGTCCTGGAGGAGACCGGCGACGCCGGAGGCCATCCCGCACTCGTGCGCCTGACGGCGGAGGCGAAGGCGAAGAGCGGTCGCGTCAAGGAAGCGGAGGCGCTCTACCGGTCGCTTCTCGAGGCGAACCCCCGCGACCGCGACACCGCCGCGGCTCTCATCGATCTCTACGAAGACGACGACCAGCTCGATCGCGCGCTGGAGCTCCTGAAGACGCTTGAGAAGACCGATCCGGAGAACCCGGCCATACCGGAGCGGATCACGCTCGATCTCGCGCGGGCGGGCCGGTTCGCCGAGGCCGAGAAGCGCGCGCGCGACCTCGCCGCCCGGCGGCCGGAGAACCGCGGGATCCGGCGCCTCCTCGCGCAGGTCCTCTTCGAGAAGGGGAGCTCGCCCGAGGGGGAGAAGATCCTCCGGGCTCTCATCGCCGAGGAACCCGACGACGAATCCACCCGCCGCGCTCTCGTGGGCGAGATGCTGCGGGAACGCCGCTTCTCGGAGGCGCGGACTTTCATAGAAGAGGGCTTGAAGCGCGGCGCCGAAGACCCCCGGAAGATCCCCGCGCGCGAGGCGGCGAACGTCGAGCTCGGGTACCTCGCGTTCCTCCAGAAGGACTACGCGCGCGCACGCCAGATCCTCGCCCCTCTCGCGGTCAAGGGCAACGCGGTGAACGGAAGGGCGCTCCGGATCTTCGCGGGCGCCGCGCGGGACGGAGAGGCATTCCCGGCCGGTCTCGAAGTCGCACGCGCCGCTCTCGCCGCGGAGCCGGACCGGCCGGAGTGGGCGGCCCTGGTCGCCGAGTTCCAGCGCCGCGCCGGAGAGACCAGGAAAGCGGAGGAAGCCCTGGCCAAGCTCGCGGCGTCGCCGAACCCGGAGGAAGTCCTCGCGGCCGCGGACGTGTACACGCGGGTGAAGGACTTCCCGGCGGCCGCCCGCGTGGCCCGCGAGGCGGCACGGCGATTCCCGGAGAGCTCCGAAGCCCTCTTTCGGCTCGGCGCCTCTCTCGAACGCTCGGGGGCGACCGTCGAAGCGGAGAAGACGTTCCGAGAGCTCCTCGCGCGGCGGCCGAACGACTCGGCGGCCCAGAACTACCTCGGTTACATGTGGGCGGACCGCGGCATCCGGCTCGAGGAGGCCCGGGACCTCCTCGAGAAGGCCGTTGCCCGCGAGCCGCGCAACGGCGCCTACCAGGACTCTCTCGGCTGGGTCTACTTCCGCCTCGGCCGGCTCGAGAAAGCGCAGGTCCACCTCGCCGCGGCGAAGCAGCGGGAGCCGGACGACCCGACGATCGAAGAGCACCTGGGCGACCTCTCGGAACGCCAGGGAGACACGGCGAAGGCCATCGCCCACTGGGAGCGCGCGCTCGCTCTCAAGCACGACGAACCCGAGAAGGTCCGACAGAAGCTCGCGCGCCTGGCGGGAAAGACCTCGGGGCGGGAGCAGTAGTCCCCGGAGGCTCGTTCCCCGCCTCCGTCCACGCCGCGTGAAACTCTCCCCGCGCCGGGGCGCCGCCCTCGCCCTCGTTCTCGCCGCGCTGACGGCCGCGTGCGCGACCCGTCGGCCCGCCTTCGGACCCGCGGGAGCCGACGAGTCCCGACAGGCTCTCTCCGCGTGGCAGGCCGCGCTCGCGCGGGCCGACTCCCAGGGCCCCGTGCGGCTCCTCTACGACGTGAAGATGTCCGACGGGCTGCTGAAGCTCCCGGGGACGCTCGCCGTCGAGTCGCTGCCCGGCAAGGTCGAGGCGACCATGACGGGCCCGTTCGGAAGCCCCATCGCGCGCTACGCGTCCGGGGTTCTCGAGGCGAAGGGCGCCCGGCCGCTGCCCCTCGAGCCCGAAGAGCTCCTCTCGCTTCTCGCGGGAGTCTGGCGGACGGCGCCCCAGGTCGCCGGAGCCCGCGCCGGAGAGACCCTCCTTCGCTTTGCCGGGAGGGAGCCGGTCGAGGGAGTGCTCGATCTCGCCGGATCGCGCCTCGCGTCCCTTCGAATCGAGCGGGCCGGAGCCGACCTGTTCGCGGTCTTCTCCGGAACGCTCGACCCCTGGCCGGAGAGAATTTCGGTCGAGGATCGGCGCTCCCGAAGGCGCCTCGAGCTCGCGCTCGTCGCGCGAGAGCCGGTGGAGCCGGCGCCTCCCGCGAACCCGTGACCCTCACGGCGGAGGCGCCCGCAAAGATCAACCGGGAGCTGCGCCTCGGCGGGCGGCGGGCTGACGGATATCAGGAGATCCGCTCTCGCGTCGTCTCCATCGACCTCGCCGACCGGATCACCCTCGAGCGCGGAACCGGATCTCTCGAGCTCGCCTGCGAAGGGCTGGCGGTCGCGGACGACGACTCGAACCTCGTCCTGCGGGCGGCGCGTTCCCTCGCGGATCGGCTCGGAAGGGCTCCCGACGTCCGGATCCTTCTCGAGAAGCGGATCCCCGTCGGCGCGGGACTGGGAGGAGGGAGCTCCGACGCCGCGCGGACCCTCGCCCTTCTCTCGCGCCTCTGGGAGTCCCCGCTCCCGGCCTCGGAGCTCGCCTCGATCGCCGCCCTCCTCGGAAGCGACGTGCCGTACTTTCTGATCGGAGGGGAGGCCGACGTCGAGGGCCGCGGGGAGCGCGTGACGCCTCTGCCGGATTCGCCGCCGGAGGAGCTCCTTCTGCTCGTCCCGCCCTTCCCGATTTCGACCGCGCAAGCCTACGCGGCGCACCGCCGGCGGTCCGGGGACTCCGACGAGGGTCGGATGCCGGCGGCGCTGGAAGTCGCGACGTCTCAGAGGTTCTTCGGGCCCAACGATTTGGCATTCGCCGTGCTAGGGATGGCTTCCGAGATGCGAATTCTGCTCGACTCGGCGCTCTCGTCCGCATCCGAGTGCGCCATCACCGGCTCGGGCTCGACGATCGTACTCAGGGGCGCCGCGCAGGACGCGGGCGAACGTCTCGGGGCGATGCACCCCGAGGCGCGAGTCATCCCCTGCCGAACGTTGAGCCGCGACGACTACCGGCTCCGCACTGAGTCTTCGGGAGGTTCCCAATGGAGATCACCCAGGTAAAAGTTTTTCCCGTTGAGGAGGAGAGGCTCAAGGCCTACGTTTCCATCGTTCTCGACGATTGTTTTCTCGTTTCCGACCTGAAAGTCATCCAGGGGCCGAACGGCGTCTTCGTCTCCATGCCATCGAAGCGGAAGAAGAACGGCGAGTTCAAGGACGTCGCCCACCCGTTGAACCGGGAAACGCGGGAGCGGATGGAGCGGCGGATCCTCTCGGAGTACGAGAAGGTCCGAACGGAGCCGCCCGTCGACCGGCCGATGGAGATTCCCCAGGAGGAGCCCGAGCCGGTGCGCGAGGTGGCGCGCTAGCCGGTCCTCCGAATCCCCGAAGCCGACGAGTGTCCCGACGCTTACAATTGTGAGCGTTGGGGCGTCGCCAAACTGGTAAGGCACCGGCCTTTGGAGCCGGCATCTGGAGGTTCGAGTCCTCCCGCCCCAGCCAGACACGTCGGCTTCGCTTCGCTCCGGACCTGCTTCGCAACGGCGAGCGGCTCGCCCGGATGCGGGCTCGACCGCTCGCCTGGTCCTTCGCTGCGCTACGCCTCCCGCCGCGCGCGCCTCCTCCCTGGACGGGAGACTTCGCGCGCGGCGACCCGGAGACACGAGTCGTTTGAAAAACGGCCGTCATGCGGATTCGACGAGACCTGACGTAAGACGGAAAGCTCACGCTAGAATCCCCGGCGCTTGACTCCGAACTTTTCTTACGGGGACCTCAAGATCTTTTCTGGTCGGGCGCACCCGGCGCTCGCGGACGAGATCTGCAAGTACCTCGACATTCCCGTGGGGCAGGTGACGCTCTTCAACTTCTCGGATGGGGAGAACTACTGCCAGATCGACGAGAACGTGCGGGGCGCCGACGTGTTCGTCGTTCAGCCGACGTCGTCGCCGGTCAACGACCACGTCATGGAGCTCCTGATCCTGCTCGACGCGTTCCGGCGTTCGTCGGCGTCGCGCATCACGGCGGTCATGCCGTACTTCGGCTACGCGAGGCAGGACAAGAAGGACAAGCCGCGCGTGCCGATCGCGGCGAAGCTGATGGCCGACCTCCTGACCGCGTCGGGCGCGGACCGGATCCTGACGATGGACCTGCACACGCTGCAGATCCAGGGGTTCTTCAACATCCCGGTGGACCACCTCTTCGCCGCTCCCGTCCTCTTGGACGCGATCCGCGAGATGAACGTGAAAGACCTCGTGATCGTGTCGCCGGACGTCGGGGGAGTGGCGCGGGCGCGCGCGATCGGCAAGCGGCTCGGTGCGTCGCTCGCCATCATCGACAAACGGCGCAGCGGGCCGAACGAAACCGAGGTGCTGAACGTCATCGGGGACGTCCACGGACGGGATGTCCTGATCTTGGACGACATCATCGACACCGCCGGGACGCTCGTCCAGGCGGCGGACGCGCTCGCTCACCAGGGCGCCCGGCGCACGTTCGCCGCGGCGGTGCACCCGGTGTTTTCGGGGCCCGCCCTGGAGAGGATCCAGGAGAGCGGGCTCGAGACCCTGTTCGTCACGAACACGATTCCGGTCGAGGACGCCATGAGGCGGTGCCCCAAGATCCGGACCCTCTCGGTCGCGCCCCTCCTCGGGGAGGCGATCCAGCGCATTCACCAGGGCGCTTCCGTTTCCTCCCTTTTTGTGTAGAATGCCCCGTTTGTCGCGGTATACGCGGGAACAGTCCGGGGTCTGATCCCGAAGGGGTCAGATCCCGTGCAGGAAACACATGAAAACCATCGAGCTCACCGTCGAGAGACGGTCTACCCGGGGAAAGAACGAGGCCCGCCGGACCCGGATCGCGAGGAAGATCCCCGCGGTCGTCTACGGCGCGGGGAAGGAAACGGTCCCGATCACCGTCGACACGCGGGCGCTCTCGGACGCGTTCCGGGGCGGAGCGGGGGAGAACGCCATCTTCCTGCTCAAGCTCTCGGGATCCGACCAGAGCCGCCACGCGATGATCAAGGAGTTTCAGCGGGACCCGGTGACCCGCAGGCCGGTCCACCTCGACTTCGTGCGCGTCCTCATGGACACCAAGATCCGCGTGGGAGTGCCGGTGGAGATCGTCGGGATCGCGCGCGGCGTCAAGGTGGACGCCGGGATCCTCGACTTCGTCACCCGCGAGATCGAGATCGAGTGCCTGCCCGGAAACATCCCGGACCACCTGCCGGTGGACGTGTCGGACCTCGGCATCGGGGACATGTTGCGCGTATCGGCGATCCGGGCGCCGGAGGGCGTGGAGATCCTGGAGGACCCGGAGAGGGTCGTCGTCCACGTCGCCCACCCGGCCCAGGAAGCGGTTGCCCCTGCCGAGGTCGAGGCCGTCGAAGGGGAAGCCGCCGAGCCGGAAGTCCTCCGCAAGGGCAAGGCCGTCACCGAGGAAGAGGGAGAAGAGAAGAAGGAGAAGTAGCGCCTGCGCGCGATCATCGGTCTCGGCAACCCGGGCCCCGACTACGAGGCGACTCGCCACAACGCGGGGTTTCAGGTCGTCGAGAGGCTGGCGGCGGAAGAAGGCATCCGCATCCGGTCGCGCGAAGGAAAGTCGCGGGTCGGCCGCGGCAAGGTGGCGGGCACGAGCGTGATGCTCGCGCTGCCGCAGACGTACATGAACGCCTCCGGAGAGGCCGTTCGAGCTCTTTGCGAAAAGAATGGCATCGGTCCCGACGAGCTGTGCGTCGTGTTCGACGACATCGATCTGCCGCTCGGCGCCCTGCGGATGCGGGCGAAGGGCTCGGCCGGCGGACAGAAGGGGATGAAGTCGACCATCATCCACTTCGGCACGGACGAGTTCGCCCGGCTGCGGGTGGGCGTTCGCGGGGAGCACTACTCCCGCGATCGGGAGCTGGGGGATTACGTGCTCGAACCCTTCGGTCGCGAGGAGCGGAAGACGTTCGACGCGAGCCTCGACCGTGCGGTCGAGGCGCTCCGGATCTGGCTCAAGGACGGGATCGACGCCGCGATGAGATTTGCGAATCAGAAACCATCCTCTCCCGACCAAGACGGTACGGGATTGAAATCCACGAGGAGGAGCGAATGAGGCTCTATGACATCGTCGCGCTGGTCACCCCGGACCTCGCCGACGAGGACGCACAGAAAGTGACGTCCGAATACCGGAAGCTCTTGACCGACGGGGGCGGCGAGATCATCAAGGACGAGCCTTGGGGGCGCCGCCGGCTCGCGTACACGATCCTTCGAAAGAAGGAGGCGTACTACCACTACTTCCAGGTCTCCGCCGAGCCCGCGCTCATCGCGGAGACCGAGCGCCGCATGAAGCTGTCGGACCAGGTCATCCGGCATCTCGCCGTGCGCGCCGACCTGGAGCTGAAGCGAGCGGCGAAGATGACCGCCCGGCTGCAGGAGAAGGCCGCGCGCCGTCCCCCGCGGCCGCCTTCGCCGATGCCCGCTTCCACGCCGGGTGAGGCGCCGACGATGGCCGAGAAGGGAGAGGCGTCATGAGCCCCGCACCGCGTGGAGGAACCCGATCCGCCACCGCCAGCCGCGACGCCAAGCCGGGCGGGCGCAAGAAGTTCTTCGTTCGCCGGCGCAAGGTCTGCAAGTTCTGCGCGGAGAAGCTCGAGTACGTCGACTGGAAGGACATCAAGCTGCTCCAGGGGTTCATCCCGGAGCGCGGGAAGATCCTGCCTCGCCGGATCTCCGGGACGTGCGCGCTGCACCAGCGGAAGCTTCAGACGGCGATCAAGCGCGCCCGATCGATCGCGCTCCTCCCTTACGCCACGGACTAGAAGAAGCGGGAAAGGAGATCGGGAATCGGGAGACGGGTCGCTTCCTGACCTTCGTTTCCCGATTCTCTTCTCCCCTTTTCCGGCAGCGTGATCGCCGCTAACGACCCGCATGAGCCCGGGCGGACAGTCCCTCCGCACGGCGCTCTCGAGATCGCGCTCGCAGCCGCGTTCTCCTCGACGGCATTCGGGCTCTTCCTGGCGCTCCCGCTCGTCGGCTCGATCGGTCTGCCCCTCGCCGGAGTCCCGATCGTCCGCCTCGCGCACCGCCGCGGGGGCGCCGCGGCGTTCGTGGCGGCAGCCCTCGCGGGCGCGCTCGTGGCCTCCGTCTCCCTCGCCGGGGGCGACTCCGGCGGATGGATGCGAGGGGTACTCGCCGCGGGCATCGGCTTCCTTCCCGCGCTCTTCGCGTCGCTTTCCCGGACGGGCTTCGATCCCTCGCGCGCCTATCTCGCTCTCTGCGCCACGGGCGCCCTCGTCCTCGCGGGCCTCTTCCTCGGGGGAGCGGCCGCCTCGGGCCGGCCCGTGGGAGACGAGATCGCGCGGGAATTCGACCGGATGATTCCGGCCGCCCTCGAGTCCTATACGCGCTCCGGAATGGACGCCGATACGGTCGCCCGCGTTCGCGCCACTCTCGAGAGCGCCCGCGAGTTCAGCCGGTCCTACTGGGCGGGCTTGCTCGCCCTCCTCTGGGTCTTCTGCGCGTGGATCTCGTTCTACGGGGGTGCCCGGGCCGCCCGGCCGGCGCCCTCGGCGGAGGCGACCCGTTTCGAGCAATTGCGGGTTCCGGCGGTGGTCGCCCCCCTCTTCGTGGCCGCCGGGGCCGGGTCGGTTCTGTCGGCGCCGGCTTTCCGCCCCCTCGCCGGGAGCGTCCTCCTGCCCCTGTTCGCCTTGTATTTCGTCGCCGGGCTCTCTATCATCTGCCACTTCGCCCGGAGATGGTTCCGGGTCCGACTTCTCCGCGTCGGTCTCTACACCCTGGTCGCTTACTTTCCGATGAACGTCGGGGTCGCGCTCCTGGGACTGTTCGACTGGTACGTGGATTTTCGCCGGCGAGGCGCGGGAGCGACCGAAAAGCAATGAAGATCATTCTGGCCGACGACGTGGGCGGGCTCGGACACCGCGGCGACACCGTGAGCGTGAAGCCCGGATACGCGCGCAATTTCCTGTTTCCGCAGGGCCTCGCGTGGGAGGCGACGACCGCGAATACGCGGCGCCTGACCGAAGAGAAGAAGAAGTACGACGAAAAGACGCTGCGCGAGAAGGCCGTCGCCGAGGAGGTCTCCCGCAACGTGCAGGGGCTCCGGCTCGTCGTCACGAAGAAGGCGGGGGAGGGGGACGTCCTCTACGGGTCCGTCACGCCTTCCGAGATCGCGGACGCGCT
>Ga0079218_10000143_pt1 | contig 16861 bp, 18 predicted proteins | sample NCCompost_FD_77181 | JGI IMG/M metagenome (GOLD analysis project Ga0079218, IMG submission 77181) | Agricultural soil microbial communities from Utah to study Nitrogen management - NC Compost | ecosystem: Environmental > Terrestrial > Soil > Agricultural land | place: USA: Utah | collected... | reverse complement strand
TGTACGCGCCGGACGAGTCCTACTTCCGCGTCTTCGAGTACCTCGAGAGCCAGCCGAACTTCTTCTACCGGAACCTGGCGACGCCGGACAGGCCGCCGCGCAGCAAGGAAAAGGAAGCGATCCGCGAGGACCTCCGGCGCCAGATGACGGACGCCGAGGTCGTGGTCGTGCTGTCGACGCTGTACCTGCGCGACGCCGCGGCCATCGAGTACCAGTGTCTCTATGCGGAGTCCAGCGACAAGCCGATGGTCGTGCTGGAGCCGTTCGGGACGACGGAGCCCGTGCCGGCCAAGCTGCGCGAAGTCGCCGATGAAGTGGTGCCGTGGAACGGGCGGGAAATTGCCGATGCGATCCGGCGGCAGGCGCGTCACGAAGATACGACGCGCTGGGACGTGATCGAATTCAAGCTCGATTGACGCTGATCAGCGTCGGGATCCTCGCCGAACCGGTATCACCGGTGCCGCGGACCGCCTGGCCGTTGGCCTTCGGCGGCGCGGTCAGGCTCGAACGATGCAGCGTGTCGAGCAAGGCGACGATCCGCGCAGCGCAGGCATCGGCCTCACCGATGGACATCTTGCGCACGGTCGCGGCCACCGGGCATTCGCCTTGCTGGCCGCGCAGGCGGGTCATGGACTGGCGCAACGCGTCGAAGTCCTTGCGGAGCCCGGACGGCATGTCGTGGGTCGGGAGGTCAATCAGGTGACGCTTGTACGCGTCGGTCAGGCGCTGCTTCAGCGCGGTCGGCTTGGCTAGCTCAAGTGTGGCTTTGTGCAAACTCTCCCAGGCGGCTGCGCTCACGGTGTTCCAGGCTCCCTCGATGACGTACTTTGATTTCTAGTCCTGTGGAAAGGTAACCCGCTCTCGATCGTCGAACACCGCGCATCGATTAGAAGTTCCCCGTAACATCAAATCGATACAGCGCGAATATAGCGCGATTTCTATCCCGGGTAGACGCGCACGGCAGGATTTCTTGCGCTATGTCAAGAAATTGGGTTCTATAGCTCCGGAAATGACGGAACCCCAAGCCCAGAAACAGGTGCCGATCCTGGCCGCCCTAGCCCAGCCCACGAGGCTCCAGATCCTCGACCGGGTCTCCGCAGCCGGGCCGGAAGGGGTCGCGGCGGGTGAGATCGCCCGGTCCCTGCGTTGCCCGGCCTCGACGCTGTCCTTCCACCTGAAGGAGTTGAGCCGCAACGGGGTGCTCGAAGCCCGCCCGGAAGGCCGGTTCATCCACTACTCATTGCGGCGCCCCGCCTTACAGGCCCTGGCCGGCTATATCGCAGGCCTCGCAGGTCCGACCCGCAACGGCCGCAGCCGGAAAGGGACGGGCGCAAAGTCGCTTCGGCGCACCCGGGCACGGGCCGCCGGGCAGCTCACGTTCTTCGGGGACTGACGGCCCGGCTAGTTGCGTACGAGGTGCGCGACGAAATCGTCCACCGGCGTCGCGTCGAGCCGGGCGGGATCCGCAAACAGCGCCTCGATTCGCCGGCACTGCATCGAAGGGAACACGGCGGGCAGCGAGGCGCGGAATTTCTCGACCAGCACCGGGTAGCCTTCGGCACGCCGGCGGCGATGGCCGATCGGGGCGTCCACGTGGATGCGCTCTGTGCTCGTGCCGTCCTTGAAGTAGACCTGGATCGCATTGCCGATGAAGCGCCTGTCCGCGTCGTAGTAGTCCGCGGTGAACTCCGGGTTCTCGCGCACTTCCATGCGCGAGCGCAGCGCATCCACGCGCGGGTCGGCGGCTACGGCGTCCTCGTAGTCCGCAGCCGTCAGCCGCCCGTGGATCAGCGGGATTGCGACCATGTACTGGATGCAATGGTCGCGGTCGGCGGGATTCGCGAGCGGGCCCGTCTTGTCGATGATGCGTACGCCCGGTTCCTGCGTCTCGATCACGATGCGTTCGATCGCGTCAAGCCGGTCCTTCACCTCGGCGTGCAGGCGCATCGCGCACTCGACCGCCGTCTGGGCGTGGAATTCGGCCGGGAAGCTGATCTTGAACAGCACGTTCTCCATGACGTAGCTGGCGTAGCCCTGCGTGTAGACGAACGGGTTGCCGCGGAACAGAACGTCGTAGAAGCCCCACTTCGGCGCGGTGAGAGCCGAGGGATAGCCCATCTCGCCCCGCAGTGCGATCAGCGCATGCCGGACGCCGCGGCTGGTCGCGTCGCCCGCAGCCCAACTCTTGCGCGAGCCGGTATTCGGCGCGTGGCGGTAGGTCCTGAGTGCACCGCCGTCGATCCAGGCGTTCGAGACCGCGTTGACGACCTGCTCTTCGGTGCCGCCCAGCATGGCGGCGACGACCGCGGTGGTCGCCACCCTCACCAGGATCACGTGGTCGAGGCCGACGCGGTTATAGGCGTTCTCGAGCGCCGTGACGCCCTGGATTTCGTGGGCCTTGACCATGGCCGTGAGCAGGTCACGGACGGTCGGCGCCGGGCGGCCCTCGGCGGCCGCCTTGCGCGCCTGCCAGTCCGCGACCGCGAGGATGCCGCCGAGGTTGTCGGATGGATGCCCCCATTCGGCGGCGAGCCAGGTGTCGTTGAAGTCGAGCCAGCGGATCATCGCGCCGACGTTGAATGCAGCCTGCACCGGATCGAGCTCGAAGCTCGTCCCCGGCACGCGCGCGCCGCCGGCCATCGTCGCGCCCGGCACGACCGGCCCGAGCATGCGCGTGCAGGCTGGGAAGGCGAGCGCCTGGAAGCCGCAGGCGAGCGTGTCCATCAGGCAGTAGCGAGCGGTCTCGTAGGCGACGTCGCTCGTGATGCGCGCATCCCGTGCGAACCGCGCGATGTCAACGAGCACGCGATCGGGCTCGGGCCGCTCGGCCGAGCGGATGTCGTGGTGGCTCATGTCACGGAGCCTGCGATGAGCTTCCGCATGGAGCGCGTAACCCGCAGGGACCGGGCGCTATTCGTTCCTGGCTTCGTTGCTCGTCGCTCATGTATGCCCTGATACATCTCGCTCCTCGCGTCTTGCCAGGAACGAATAGCGCACGCGGTCGCGCCCATGCGGAAGCTCATCGCAGGCTCCTATTACCTCTGGTCGGGGGGCGGAACCCTGCGCGGTTCCGGCCCGGTGTAGTTGGCGCTCGGGCGGATGATCTTCCCGTCGGCGCGCTGCTCGATGACGTGCGCGGCCCAGCCGGTCGTGCGGGAGATGACGAAGAGCGGCGTGAACATTGCAGTCGGCACGCCCATCCGGTTGTAGGCGACGGCGCTGAACCAGTCGAGGTTCGCGAACATGCGCTTGATGTCCCACATCACGGACTCGATGCGCTCGGCGATCCGGTACATGCGGAAATCACCGGACTCCGCGGAGAGCTTCTCCGCCACCCGCTTGATGACGACGTTGCGCGGGTCGGCCACGGTGTACACGGGATGGCCGAAGCCGATAATGACTTCCCGGGCCGCAACCCGCGCGCGGATGTCGGCTTCGGCGATGGCGGGGTCGGCGTAGCGCTGCTGGATCTCGAGCGCGACCTCGTTGGCGCCGCCGTGCTTCGGGCCGCGCAGGGCGCCGATCGCGCCCGTGATGCAGGAGTGCATGTCGGATCCGGTGCCCGCGATCACGCGCGCAGTGAAGGTCGAGGCGTTGAACTCGTGCTCGGCGTAGAGGATCAGCGAGGTGTGCATCGCGCGCACCCAGCTCGCCGGCGGCCGCTTGCCGTGCAGCATGTGCAGGAAATGGCCGCCCGCCGAGTCGTCGTCAGTCTCCACCTCGATCCGCTTCCCGGTGCGCGCAAAGTGATACCAGTAACAGAGCATGGACCCGGTCGAGGCCACCAGTTGGTCGGCGACCGCGCGCGCGCCGGCGGCGGCGTGCGACGGGTCCTCGGGCGCCTCGCAGCCGAGTGCGGACACGCCCGTCCGCAGCACGTCCATCGGATGCGCCGTCGCCGGGATCTGTTCGAGTTCGGCGCGAAGCCGTGGCGACAAGCCGCGCAGCCCCTTCATGCAGAGTTTGTAGGCGGCGAGCTCGGCAGGACTCGGCAGCTTTTCGTGTATGAGGAGGTACGCGATCTCCTCGAATTCGCAGGACTCCGCGATGTCGAGGATGTCGTAGCCGCGGTAGTGCAGGTCGTTACCGCTGCGGCCCACCGTGCAGATCGCCGTGTTGCCGGCGACGACGCCGGAGAGGGCGACGGACTTCTTCGGCTTGAAGCCGGCCGGGTTCGCGCCGTCATTGCTCATGCCTTGCGCTCCCTGTCGCGGCTGAAGAGTTCGTCGAGCTTGCGCTCGTATTCGTGGTACCCGAGCACGTCGTAGAGTTCGGTGCGTGTCTGCATCTTGTCGACGGCGGCTTTCTGCGTGCCGTCGCGGCGGATCGCGGCGTACACGTCGAGCGCGGCGCGGCTCATCGCGCGGAAGGCCGACAGCGGATAGAGGACGAGCCGAACGCCGGCCTGGCCGAGCTCGTGGGTGGTGAAGAGGGGCGTGCGGCCGAACTCGGTGATGTTCGCAAGCACCGGCACCTGGAGCGTACGGGTGAATTCGCGGTACTCATCGAGCGTCGTCAGCGCTTCGGCGAAGATCATGTCCGCACCCGCCTCGACATAGGAGGCGGCACGATCGATGGCAGCCGCCTGTCCCTCGACGGCGTGCGCGTCGGTGCGGGCCATCACGACGAACCCGTCGTCGCCCCGCGCGTCCACTGCGGCGCGGATGCGATCGGCCATCTCGGCGGCCGCGACGAGCTCCTTGCCGGGGCGGTGCCCGCAGCGCTTGGCCTGCACCTGGTCCTCGAGGTGCATGCCGGCTGCGCCGGCGCGGGCCAGCTCACGCGTCGTGCGGGCGATCGAGAACGCCGCCCCGAACCCGGTATCCGCGTCGACGAGCAGCGGCAGCGCCGTCGCGCCGCAGACGCGACGCACGTCCTCGCAGACGTCGTTGAGGCCGGTGATGCCGAGGTCCGGCAACCCGAAGGACGCGTTCGCGACGCCGGCGCCCGAGAGGTAGATCGCGCGAAAGCCGGATTTTTCGGCGAGCAGCGCGCTATAGGCATTGATCGTTCCGGCGACCTGCAACGGCCGCTCGGCCTCGACGGCGTCACACAGCCGCCGGCCCGGGGAAGGTTCCGTCATTCCGATATGATACATCGCGTCATGAACAGCAAGCTCATGCCGATCTGCGTCCTGGTCATCGCAGTCGGGTCCGGTGCCGCAAGTGCGTCGGAGTGCAGCTCGCTCGACTCGATGCGATGGTTGCTCGGCGGGTGGCTCGCCGACGGCGACAAGAACACCTGGCGCGAGAGCTGGACGGCGATCAGCCCGAAAACCTGGGAAGGCCGGGGCATCGAAGCCTCGAAGTCGAATCCCGGGAAGCAGAGTACCGAGGAGCTGCGTCTCGTCGAATTGGGTGGGAGCGTCTTCTACCTCGCCAAGGTGGCGCACAACGAGCTGCCGATTCCATTCCGCCTCGTCGAGTGCGGCGACGGGCGGCTGGTGTTCACGAATCCGGCGCACGACTTTCCCCGGCGCCTCGAGTACGAGCGCCAGGCCGACGGGCGCCTCCACGTGCGAATCAGCGACGGCGGCGACGAGGGATTCACGCTCGATTTTGCGCGAGAGCCCCGGGTGTCGGCAGAATAGCCGTACAGGCCTGCAGCAACGGAGGACCCGACGATGAGCAAGGGCATGGACAAGAAGCGCGAAGACAAGAAGAAGCCTCAGCACACGAAGGAAGAGAAGCGCGCGATGAAGCGCGAGAAGAAGCGCCAGAAAGGACTGATCTGACGGCCGCCGCATGAAAGCGTATGTAATCGCACAGATCGACGTGCAGGACCCGGTCCGCTATGCCGACTACGTCAAGCTGACTCCGGGGACGATCGAGCCGTTCGGTGGGCGATTCATCGCGCGGGGAGGGCAAGCCGAGCAGCTGGAGGGCGACATCGCGGTCAACCGCGTCGTCGTGCTCGAGTTCCCGAGTTACCAACAGGCCAAGGCCTGGTACGAATCGGACGGCTACCGAATCGCAATGGCGATCCGGCGAAGCTCTTCGAAAGGCAGCCTGATCCTGGTCGAGGGAACGCCCTAGGCCGCTCTGCGCACCCGCTGCCGACGGAGCACGAGCCCCGCCGCAGTGCCGACGAGCGCGCCGATCGGGTGCGCCTGCGGAACCACTGCGGCGCGCAGGACTTCATGAACGGGAAAGCTGCCGTCCCACGGCTGCTCGATGAGAACCTTTAGCGTCCCGCCGATGAGTGCGGCAATCGGCAGCAAGCGCGCGCGGCCGCTCGTCGCCGCGATCCACACGACGCATCCCGCGAAGTAGAGCGCGTGCAACACGCCCGACAGGCCCCGATACCAGTGCAACTCGGGCATGGCGATGAGGAACAGGATCGAGATCAGGATCGGCGCAATGCCGACGATGCCGAAGAAAACGCGCGCCTGGAGTCGATCCGCGAACAGTCGGCCGATCAGCACCAGGGCGACGCAGTTGAGGAGCGCATGCAGGAAGCCGAGGTGCACGAAATGGCCCGTGAGCAGCCGCCACGGCTCGCGTGCCGCGAGCGCGCGGCGGTACTCGAACTCTCCGGCGGGCAGGAAGAGCTCGGCGGCCAACACCGCCAGCACGACGAAGGCGAGGCCGGCACTGACGGGCAGACGCATGGCGGGTCCCTTGCGCTAGGCTGTGACGCATTATGGAGCTAAAGCTCTTCGGTCAGATCGGCATCTCGCTGCTCCTCGGCCTCCTGATCGGCCTGCAGCGGCAGCGCACGGAATCCACGATCGGCGGCATCCGCACGTTCCCGCTCATCGCCGCGTTCGGGACGATCTGCGGCTGGCTCGCGGAAGACTACGGCGGCTGGGTCATCGCGGCGGGGCTGATCGCAATCGCGGCGCTCCTCGTAGTCAGCAACTTCATGATGGCGCGCGGCGGCAATCACGACGCCGGGCAGACGTCCGAGATTGCGGCGCTCCTGCTGTTCGGCGTCGGGGCCTATGTGGTGATGGGCGAACTCGCGGTTGCGGTCGCCCTCGGCGGCGTGATCTCGGTCCTCCTGCACTTCAAGGATCCGCTGCATGCGTTCGCCGCCCGCATCGGGGAGCGCGACGTCACGGCGATCATGCAGTTCGTGTTGATCTCGCTCGTCGTCTTGCCGGTACTGCCAAACCGCACGTTCGGGCCGTACGACACGCTCAACCCCTTCCAGGTCTGGCTGATGGTCGTGCTGATCGTCGGCATCAGCCTCGTCGGCTATGTCGCCCACAAGTTGCTCGGCGCGAAGCAGGGTGCGCTGCTTGGCGGCGTCGTCGGTGGGCTGGTCTCGAGCACCGCGACGACCGTGAGCTTCGCGCGCCGCGCGGCCGCGGCGCCGGCGGGCGCCGCACTCGCCGCGCTCGTCATCGTGATCGCCTCGAGCGTGGTGTATGGCCGTGTCATGGCCGAGGTGGCCGTCATTGCCCCGGGCCACCTGGGCACGATGCTGCCCCCGCTGGTGGCAATGCTCGGAGCCTGCGTCGTGATCGCCGTTGTGCTCGCGATGCGGGGCGGCGACCGCAAGGCGGCGGCGGCGGAGCAGGGGAACCCAGCCAACCTGCGCACGGCGATCATCTTTGCCGCGGTCTACGCCGTGGTCTCGTTCGCCGTGGCCGCGTCACAGGCGGAGTTCGGCGTGACGGCGCTGTATCCCGTCGCCGTGCTCTCGGGCCTGACCGACATGGACGCGATCACGCTGTCGACCTCCCAGCTCGTGACCGAGGGACGCCTGGCAGCGGACACCGCCTGGCGGCTGATCATCGTCGCATCGCTGTCGAACTTGCTGTTCAAGGGCATCATGGCGACCGTGATCGGCGGGCGCGCCCTATTCAGGCACCTGGCGCCGGCCTTTGTCGCAGCAATAATTGCCGGCGTCGCAATACTCGTGTTCTGGCCGGCGCCCGGTTGAGGGGATCGTCCATGAAAAGCTTGTCCGGCGCCTGCCTGTGCGGGGATGTCCGCTTCGAGGTCGACGGGCCGTTTCCCAAGCTCTACCAGTGCCATTGCTCGCTGTGCCGCAAGCAAGGCGGCTCGACGTCGAACACGGGCCTCATCGTCGCGGCCGACAAGTTCCGCTGGCTAGCTGGCGAGGCCAATACCGGCCAATGGCAGCGCTCGAGCGGGTTCCGGTCGTGGTTCTGCCTGCGCTGCGGGTCGACGCTGCCGAATCCATTACGCGACACGGGCTTCATGTGGGTGCCGGCAGGTGCGCTCGATGACGACGGGTCGCTCGAGATCGGCGCGCAGTTATTCCTGGCATCCAAGGCCCACTGCGATCGGCCGCGCGCGGACGGACTGCAGTACGCCGAAGCGCCGCCGCTGGTGGAACTGATTGCCTTGCTGCATGGTCGGCGAAATTGAGGGCAGGTGCATGAGCGAACTGGCCGAACGGGTTTCATCCAGGCTGAGGAACTCGCAGACGTTGCGGCTCGTGACCGTCGGGATCCTCGTGCTACTCCTGCAGATCCCGGTCGCCATGATCGGCGGGCTGGTGTCGGAACGAAAGGATCGGGGAGAGGAGGCCGCCGCAGAGGTTTCCGCGAAGTGGGGCGGCCGCCAACTGCTCTCCGGCCCGCTGGTCGTCGTGCCGTACCTGCACAAGTGGACCGAGGTCAGCCGGAACGGACAGTCGGTCGAACGGACTGGCTATCGCCATGCGAGCTTCCTGCCGGATGAGCTCCGGATCGATGCAAACGCGACATCCGAGATCCGCAAGCGCGGCATCTTTGCCGTGCCTGTTTACCGTCTCGATCTCACGGTCACCGGGAGCTTTTCACCGCCGGAACTGTCGCAGCTCGCGCTCGATCCCGCGGCGATGGCGTGGGACAGGGCGCAACTGGTCGTCGGCATAGCGGATACGCGCGCGATCCAGCAGGCGTCTGCCGTCACCTGGAACGGAACAGCGATTCCGTTCGGCCCCGGCACGGCCGGCCAGCAGGTCATTACCGATGGCATCCAGGCGCCTGTCGGCGCGGGCTTCGAAGCGGGTCCCCTGGAGTTCTCGTATCCGCTCGTTGTCAACGGCAGCCAGGCTATCCGCTTCACGCCATTCGGTAAGGCAACGGCAGTCACGCTGAAATCGAACTTTCCGCATCCGAGCTTCCAGGGAAACTGGCTGCCGACGGAACGATCCGTCACGGACCAGGGATTCGAGGCGCAATGGAGAATTCCGTTTCTCGGACGGAGTTTTCCGCAGGCCTGGTCGGAACCTGGGATCGTCCGGGAGACGATCGAGGGATCGACGTTCGGCGTGGACTTCGCCAACCCGATCGATCATTACCGCATGGCCGAGCGCAGTGTGAAGTACGCGAGCCTGTTCATCCTGCTGACGTTCGCCGCGCTATGGCTGTTCGAAGTGAGGGCAGGCGTCCGCGTGCACCCGATCCAGTTCCTGATGCTCGGGGCGGCGCTCTGCCTCTTCTACCTGCTGGAGCTCTCGCTGTCGGAGCACCTGGCGTTTCCGCTTGCATTCGCGATCGCGAGCCTCGCCGTCGTCGGGATGGTGGTCGGCTACGGGATCGTCGTCCTTAAGGGACTCCATCGCGCGCTGGCGATGGGCGCCGGCGTGGCGCTCCTGTACGTGTACCTGTACGTCCTGCTCGTGAACGAAGACTACGCCCTGCTGTTCGGATCCGTGGGGTTGTTCGTGATCCTCGCGCTCATCATGTTCGCGACCCGTCGCGTCGACTGGTATGCAGTCCGTTCAGGCAGCCGACCTTGAGCCAGCTACCGCGCGCTCGATCGCGGCGATGTCGATCTTCTTCATCGTCATCATGGCGTCCATCGCGCGCTTGGCAGCGGCCATGTCGGGATTGTTCACCGCGTTGAGGAGTGCGCGCGGCGTGACCTGCCAGGAGAAGCCCCAGCGATCCTTGCACCAGCCGCACTGAGCTCGCCCATAAATTGCTGATTACCGGTAGGTTTTGGAGTGTAGCCGCATGCAAGTTGTACACAGTGCAATCTCGGGAACTATGCTAGCGGTGGGCAGCGGCACCGTCAGGTGCCACCGGGGGGAGCATGCAAACCTTTGTTTGCTTAAATCCTCAATGCGGGAAGAACTCGGTTGTGCGGACGATCGACTGGTACGACGATCAGCACATCGTTGAATGCCAGCATTGCCGTCAATACCACGCGCTCCGACAGTTGAGCATCGAGGATGGTGCGCCGATTCAGTTTGAAATCGTGGGGTTAGTCTCCGAGTAACTTGAGCCTGTGCGTCCAATGTCCAACCCGGCGCGAGCATCGCCGAGTGCGAGCAGACGACGCCCCGGCAAAGTGAAACATAGTGTCAGCCACGTCTTCAGCATCCGCCGTAACGGGGTCAATCGGCGACATGTGCTGGTGGACTAGAACACGTACCCAAGACCCGGCGCGGCCAAGGTACTGGGTTCGCATAATGTATATTATGTGAAATAGCGCATGGCTCGGCTTCCCACGTGGCTCGCCAGCTACGTTTCCAGTCCACTCCGGACCATGAGGCACGCCTCCACCGGCCGAAGCCTTGGTCCTCTCCTAGGAAGCGTTCCTGGACTCAGAGCGTGGCAAACCATTCAGCAATGGTCTTGCGTTGGCCGTCATCGGGCACGCGCCCGGCAGCCGCCGCAAGGTTCTCGGCGGCGTGCCGAGGATTGTGCGTGGCCGCTAGGATCACGGTCACGGCGGGATCGCCGAGGACCCACTTGAGGAAAAGCTGGGCGGCGCTCCGGCAGCCGAGCTCCGCGGCCACCGGGGGCAAGGTGTGCCCGACAGCCCGGTCGATCATCGCGCCCTGGGTAAAGGGGCGGTTTACCAGCACCGCGACGTCGAGCTCGCGCGCGAGCGGAAACAGGCGGGCACCCGCCTCCGGCTCGGCGATCGAATAGTTGACCTGCAGGAAGTCGGGTTTCTCGCGCCGGATCACGCGCTCGAGTTCCGCATGGGCGCTCGCGAGGTAATGCGTGACGCCGATGTAACGCACAGTGCCAGCATCACGCGCGGCGCGCAGCGTGGCGAGGTGCATGTCGAGGTCCTGCAGGTTGTGCACCTGCACGAGATCGAGGACCTTTGCGCGCATGAAACGGTGGGAATCGGCGAGCTGGCGCTCCCCTGCTCCACGGCCGGTCGTCCAGATCTTCGTCGCTAGAAAGGGCTGCGACGCGGGCTTGATCGCCGCGAGGATGTCGCCGACGCGCTCCTCGGAGCTTCCGTACATCGGCGAGCTGTCGATCACGCGCCCCCCGGCTTCGAGGAAACTTTGCACGGCGGCGAGCGCGGCATCGTAGTCTGCGCCGCGCGGCGCGACGTCGAGCACCTGCCAGGTGCCGAGCCCGAGCGCTGGCAGCCGCTCGCCGGTTCGCGGAATCGCCCGCTCGATGGGTCGGGCCGCCGCGTCCGCGGCAGGCGATGCCGCGAATGCGGCCAGGAGTCCCAGGGTTTCCCGCCGCGTCAGCCGCGGCGCCGGACGGGCCCCGTCATTCATGAGCGTCTCCAGGTGTTCTCTCGCGCTTCGACCGTCCGGGGCTCATGAAGTGCCAGAGCTGCCGGTGCCGGAGCGCCGTCGCTCGAAGTTCCGGCCGAGTGCCAGCGAGATTGTGAGCGCGGGCAGCATGAGGACCGCGCCGATCCACGCGTAGCCGGCGAGCCCGAAGCCCGCGGCATGGGCGAGCGTGACGAGCCCGATGCCCACCAGGTCGCTGCCGCGCTGCAGGACGGTATCGATGAAGTTCTTGGCCTTGTACTTGGTCTCCGCGTCCACGACGGTGAACAGCACCTCGCGGCTCGGCTTGGCGATGCCGTACTCCCCGCCCCGGCGCAGCACCTGGCCGGCGGCGAGGACCATCAGGATCGGCGAGGCCGCGAGCGCGAGGAATGTCGCGAGCGCGACGATCGGCATGGTCACTAGCGCGCCCGCGAGCTCGAAGCGCCGGATCAGCCAGCCGACGACGAAGCCCTGGAACACCCAGGCCACGACGTTGACGACGAAGTCGAGCCGCCCAAAGTACTGCGCGCGGGTCGCAAGGTCCGGGTAGGACGACCCCACGAGCCGCAGCAATTCGCTGTACATGAAGGCGGCGGCGATTGAGCCGAGCGCGATGATCGCAAAGATCCCGAGCAGTTACTGCGAGCCCGCGACGATGCGCAAGCCCGACAGGATACCGCCGCCGATGCGCGACTCGGGGTCCCCGGGCGGCAGCACGAAGCGTCCGTGCCTCGCCTCGGCCCAGCGGGCGAGTCCGCGGATGCACGGCAGCGTCCCGAGCAGGAGCAGCATCGCGAGGAAGACGACGCCGTCGACGCCGATGCGTGGCGCCAGGAACTGCATCATGAGCGGGCCGAGGATCGCCCCGGTTCCCCCGCCGGCCATGATGGGACCGAAAAGGCGCTTCGCCTCCTCGGCGCGGAACACGTCGACCATGAAGCTCCAGAAGACCGACACCACGAACATGTTGAAGACGGACAGCCAGACGAAGAACGCCGCCGCGAGTCCGCGCGAGTCGGGCATCACCTTGAAGAAGGCGTAGAACAACAGGAGATTGGAGGCGAAGAACCCGTACGTGACCGGCAGGAGGAGCGGCTTGCGCACGCGCGACACGAGCGCTCCGAAGAGCGGCGTCAGCAGCAGCATGACCGTGAAGGTGCCGACGTAGAACCAGAAGAGGTCCTCCACGACGCCGCTCGCCATCGCATCGCGCAATGGCCGGAGCAGGTAGTAGGCGCTCAGCAACATGAAGAAGTAGGCGAATGCGAGGCCGACCGCTCGCTCCTCGCCGGGCTGCGCGCGCAGGAGACTCTGGATCAGCGAGCGCGCCACTCGGTCAGTCCCGGCGCGCGGCGCCGGCGAGGTGCGGGCGCCCGCTCCCGGAGTCTTTCAGCACGAAGACATGCCTGCCGTCGCTCGCCCAATGCTCGAGGCGCGCATCGCCCGGCATGAAGAGCGGGAACTTGAACTCGACCAGCGCCTGCACAGGCGGCGCAAGCGCGGCCGGACCGAGCTCCGCCAGCGAGCGCGCCATTGACCACATCCCGTGCGCGACCGCCCGCTCGAATCCGAACAGCTTCGCGCCGCGGTCGCCGAGGTGGATCGGGTTCAGGTCGCCGGACAGCCAGCCGTAACGCCGGCCCATGGCCCGCGGCACGGCGATGGCAGCGGTCTCGGGCTGCGATCCTTCGGGCGGTTTCTCGTAGCGCAATGCCTGGCGCGCGCCGCGCGAAGCCGGCTTGCCGCCAGCCGCACGCCGCGCGAGCAGCGTCGACTTCTCGAGCCACGCCGTCCCCTGCCCGTCCCCGACCGCCGTATACAGGTCGAACTCGTGGCCGCGATCGACGTCGCGGTGCCCTTCGATCCAGCTCCGCAGCTCGAAGGGTTCCGCGTCCGGCAATCGCCGTAAAAGCCGGATCTCGTTCGCGACGTGGACCAGGCCCATCAGGCGCACGACGAATCGCGGATGGGTCAGGATCGCGAACTGCAGCGGCATCGCGAGCACGTGCGGGTACGTGATCGGCAGGCAACCGTCGTTCCGGAACCCGCAGATATCGCGATAGCGGGCGAGATGCCGGCGCTCCGCGCGGACTTCCGCGACCCGGCCCTCGAAACGCGGCACGACCTCGCCGTCCGGGACGAGGGCGCTGCGCCGTCCGAACACGGCCCGCGGGAAATAGCGGAATGCCGAAGGCAGGCGCTCGAAGCGGTACTGGACGACGGCCGGTCCCATGGACTCCCCCGGCCGCTGGATCAAGGAACGGTCCGGTCGATCGTGATGCTTGCCGGACGGGCCGAGGAGAAATCATAACCGACCTCGCCAAAGAGGTCGCCGCTGGCCGCGATGGGTTGTCCGCTCCGTGAAATGCGCGCGATCAGCATGAGCGGTCCTGCGCCGGCGAGCGAGATGCCGGGCAGCATGGCGTCGGTGTCGCTGAGCCGCAGCGACACCGGCCAGGCGCCGACGGGACGGCGCTGCACTGCGAGCGGCGGCCCACCGCCTCCGCGGCGGGCGATTACAAACAGCGTGGCATTCGGCGGCACGCGGGCAGCAAGGGCTGGGTCGATGCCGACGGTCAGGTCGATCGCGCCGGCCGGCACGGCCATGCCCGTTCGCGTCGCCGGTGTGCCTTGAGTTTGCTCGAGCTCGGCCAAGCGCTCGGCGAGCACCTGTCGCAGGTCCGGCGGCAAGGGATGTTCCTGAAGCTCGATCCAGCGCTGCTGCGCCAGCGCCATGTCCCCGCGCCGGTAGGCGACGATGCCGCCGTACCACAGGGCGCGGGCATTGTCCGGCGCCATTTCAAGGGCACGCTCGAAGAGCTGTGCCGCCTCGCCGTCGATCTCGCGCTCGTCCATCAGGATCATGGACTCGGCATAGCCGACGACCGCCTCGGCATCGGCGCCCTGGGTGCGCGCATTGGCTTCGCCGAATGCGCGGCGCGCAAGCGGATAATCGCCTAGCACCGTGGCGGAGCGACCGAGCAATTTCCAGGCCTCGACGTCATCCGGCTGCTCGTCCAGCCGTCGCTGGAGCTCGGCCACGACGCGTTGGAGGTCGGGCTCCGCAACGCGCTGGATCTCGTCGGGCGCGCGCCAGTCCCACTGGCTGAGCGAGAAGTAAATGAGGAACGCGGCGACCGGCAAGGCGGCGGCCACGACCGCGGCGGCGATTCCGGCGCGTGGCGCGCCGTCGGCATCGGCGGGATCGGCGCGGCGCAACAGCGGCCATGCGACGAGGCCGATCGCGGCCGCGATGAAGACCGCGCAGATCGCGATGAATGCGGTCACGGGACGTCCGGACCGTCGTCCAGCGAAGCCGGATTCGAGCGCGCGGACGCAGCGCGGCGCCGCACGACGACGATGACGACGGCGAGCCCTCCCGCGAGGAACAAGGCAGGCGCGGCCCAGAGGAGCCAGGTGCGCGGCGTTACCGGCGGTCGCAGCAGGACGAAGTCGCCGTAGCGTTCTGTCATGAACGCGTGGATCTCGGCGTCGCTCCGTCCATCGCGCATGAGCAGCTCGACCTCGCGGCGCAGGTCCGCGGCGAGCGGCGCATTCGAGTCGGCGATGCTCTCGCTGCGGCAGACGACACAGCGCAGGTCGCGGATGAGCCGCTCATAGCGCGCTTGCTCGGCGGGATTGTCGAAGCGCTGGCCGGTGTCCACGGCGCCCGCGGATGCGGCCAGCAGGAGCATCGCGATGAGCGCCCACCCGCGCATCAACGCCGCTCCCCGGCTGCCGGCAGGAGCGGCACGAACTCGCGCTGCCATATGTCCATGGTCATCGGACCGACATACTTCTTGACGACGATTCCATTGGCATCGATGAGGAAAGTCTCCGGGGCACCCGTCACGCCCCAGTCGATCGCCGTTCGTCCGTCGGGATCGTATGCGACCGACACGTAGGGGTTGCCGAGTTGCGCGAGCCACTTCAGTGCAAGCGTGCGATCGTCGCGCCAGTTGAGTCCCATCATGGGCACGCGGTTCTCGCGCGCGATTTCCACGAGCGTCGGGTGTTCGTCGCGACAGGGCGGGCACCACGTCCCCCAGACGTTCAGGACCCAGGCCTGGCGCGCCAGGTCCGCGGTGCCCACTTTCCACCCGGGATCGCCGAGCGACTCCAGGGAGAATTCAGGCGCCGGCTTTCCGATCAGCGCCGACGGCAGGCGATTCGGGTCCATCCGCAGGCCGATCGCGAGCACTGCGGCCAGCGCCGCGAAAAGAAGCGCCGGCGCTAGGAATCGCCACGGGATCCTCATGGCGCGGCCGATACCGTCCCGTGGCGCGCCACGGCCGTGGCGCGCAGGCGATAGCGGCGATCCAACGCCGCCACCAGGCCGCCGAGCGCGACCAGGATCGCGCCGAGCCAGACGTAGCGGATGAGCGGTTTGTACTGCAGCCTGAGGCTCCAGCGGCCCTGGCCGAGCTCGTCGCCCAGCGCCGCGAACAGGTCGCGCGTCGCGCCGACCTCGATGCCCGCTTCCGACAGCGGATTGCCGCCGGAGTTGTAGCGGCGCTTCTGCGGCTTCAGCATCGTGACCGGCTCGCCGCCCCGCGAAACGACGACGTCAGCCTCGACGCCCACGTAGTTGGGCCCGCGCACGTCGCGCAGTGCCGCGAACCTGAAATCGTATCCGGCAATGCTCGCGGCATCACCGATGCCGAGCGCGAAGTCCTTCTCGACCTTGAATGACTCGACGCCGGTGATGCCGAGGGTCGCGAGACCGACGCCGAAGTGGGCGATCACCATCCCGAGCGTGGCGGCGGGCAGCGGCTGCCGGCCTCGCAGCCGTGCGAGCGGCACGAGGAGCGCGGACAGCATGACCCAGATCGCCAGGGAGAAGCCGATCGTGGTCATCGGGCGGACCGCCCCGTACGCCGCCGCGCCGACGACGATCGACACGGCGACGCTGACACCGGCGATGGCATACAGCCGCTTGCGCAGGGTTCCGAGAAGCCCGCGCTTCCACGCGGCGTGCATGCCTACGCCGAGGAGCGCGAGGAGCGGCAGCATGGGCACGAGGAACACGAGGTTGAAGTACGGCGGCCCGACCGAGACCTTGCCGAGCTCGAGCGCGTCCATGAACAGGGGATAGAGCGTGCCGAGCAGGATGAGGCTGAGCGCTGCGACGAGGAACGCATTGTTGAAGAGCACGAAGCTCTCGCGCGACGTGGCCTCGAACCCGGCCACGGACTTGAGCCGCGGCGCCCGCCAGGCGTACATCAGGAGCGCGCCGCCGATGACGACGGTGAGGAACGCGAGGATGAAGATCCCACGCGCGGGGTCGGTCGCGAACGCGTGCACCGAAATCAGCACGCCGGAGCGAACCAGGAAGGTGCCGAGAAGCGACAGCGAGAACGCCGAGATGGCGAGCAGTAGCGTCCAGCTCTTGAAGAGGCCGCGCTTCTCCGTCACCGCCAGC
>Ga0079218_10000141_pt1 | contig 16909 bp, 13 predicted proteins | sample NCCompost_FD_77181 | JGI IMG/M metagenome (GOLD analysis project Ga0079218, IMG submission 77181) | Agricultural soil microbial communities from Utah to study Nitrogen management - NC Compost | ecosystem: Environmental > Terrestrial > Soil > Agricultural land | place: USA: Utah | collected... | reverse complement strand
CAATTCTGTTGCTCGTAGTTGAGAGTAACGTGCAACCAGGAATACCGGTAATCCAGTAAATAGAACCGCAACTCCGACCAAAGCGCCGATGCCCGTATAAGCGATGCTGGCCTGCAGCATGTAAAGACAACTTGCGCAAAACGCCAGTGGCAGGAGTGGGTGGAGCGGTGCGCCAAATGGCCGTTCGATAAGCGGGTCCTTGATTCGCAGAACGACTACTGAAAGCCCAACCATGAAAAAGAAGAACCAGAACACCGGAGCGGTATACTCAACCATAGTTGCAAAGCCTCTTCTGGTCAGTGTGCCGATCAAAACCAGCGCCAACGCAATTGCGCCCTGAACCAGAAGAGAGTTGGTAGGAGTGTTCCGGTGTTTCCGCCAGCGCCCCAGAAATTTAAATAGGCGAAAATCAAGACCAAAGGCGTAGTTCGTCCGTGCGCCTGTGAAGACAGTGGCGTTGGCAGAGGTTAAAGCGGAGATCGCAACGAGTATGCTGACAAACTGCGACCCACGCTCTCCTAAACTTCTCTGCATCAAATCCGCGGCGATGGCCTCGGAACCGGCCATGCCCGAAAGACCCAGTGCACGCAGATATGCCCAATTGACCAGCAGATAGAGTCCGGTGATTACTCCAATTCCTAGCAGCAGCGCTCGCGCCACATCACGTCGTCCGTTCATCTCAGCGGAAATATAAGCAGCTTCATTCCAGCCACCATAGGTAAGCAGGACGAAGACCATCGCTAATCCTATTGCTCCCCCTGACCTTTGTGGTGCCGAAGCCGATGTTACGGCCGCCGGCGACTCGATCAGAATCAATCCAACGATAATCACCAAAAGCAGACTGAAAATCTCTACCACGGTTAAAAGGTTCTGTGTTCGTGTGCCTTGATGTACGCCTGTCACGTTCAAGCCCGTCAGGGTTACGACCACAAGGGCGGCGTAAATGGAAGACGAGTATTCGCCGAGGCGCACTAATTGAGAAGCATAATCGCCGCAAACGAAAGCCAGCAGAGCAAGTGAGCCCGTCTGAATGACTGAAACTCGCGACCACGCGAATAAAAAAGCGAGTGGTTTGCCGTAGGCCCGCGTAAGATAGTGGTATTCACCCCCAGTATGCGGATATGTGCTTGTAAGTTCGGCATAGCACAGCGCACCGACCAGCGAAATGGCGCCGCCTGCCACCCAAAGCAGCAGAAATGAAATCTCGCTTCCTACGTTTGCGGCCACCAGCGAAGGAGTGCGAAAGATTCCCGCTCCCACAACGATGCCCACGATCATCCCCACCGCATCTTTCGACGCAAGGGTCGGCACAGGTGCTGCAAACTTGAGCGACCCGTTGAATTGGGATGGGGTCCTCATGACTACGATGCGTGATCCCCAAGACTTGCCACAACGCAAACCTTTGGGCTGGAATTAGCCAACGTGTTCAGCGTTAAAGCGGGGTGCCATGCGTCATTCGCTGCTGCGAAACCTTCGCGCCAAATTGTTGAAAGCATGATGAACCACTACGCAGAGTTCCTCAAACTGTCATCAAATTGAGTGGGGCGAACCACCAAAACTTTTGACTTGGCACAACTTACCTTACCAGGCACACGAGCATGCGGCACAAGGTTTGCCAAAGCCAACAAGGAACATCTACCTGACGTGATGACGCCTGTTCTTATGCCCACGTAAGGCTTTGGGCGCAGCGTAATCCGTAGACCGCAGGTACCTTACATATTCAAGTATGAGAAGAGCTGAATGGATTAGTCTGATCGCCTTTTCCTTTTTCATCATCGCCTCGTTGTTGCGGCCCGTAACCAACCAAAGGCGCATCGCAATAGTAGCAATTGGAGCACTAGGACTACTCTTGATTGCGTCTTTATGGTTTGCAGATCAGTTGCTTTCACAATTCGGTGCCTCCGCACTCCGCGATTGGTTGCCGGCCGCCTTGATGCCGATGGTGTACTGGCAGGCGGGCTGGTGCTCGGGCAGAGTGAACAAGAGCTTTCAGGCAAATCTTCAACGGCTTGACCGTAAATTACTGAGCGGGTGGTTGCCGAAACTGGCAAAGCCCAGTTACCGGTGGCTGGTTGCCTGCCTCGAACTCGCTTACATTTCGTGCTATGTGTTGGTTCCGCTGGGTCTGGCGGTCCTTCATATTAATGGCCTGCAACGCCATAGCACTGACTACTGGTCGGTAGTGTTGCTTGCTACCTACCCGTGCTATGCCTTTACTGCTTTTTTCCCCACACGTCCGCCGCGACTTCTCGAGACCGACTCAGCTAAAACGGCCACCGGCAAGATCCGCCGGTTTAACCTCTGGATCGTTCGTTTGGTGAGCACTCAGATGAACACCTTTCCGAGCGCGCACGTTACGGCAACACTCGGTAGTTCACTTGTGCTGCTACATTTTATGCCCGGTACCGGCTTCGTGTTCGTGCTGGTTTCGATCGGCATTGCACTCGGAGCAGTGCTGGGCAGGTACCACTACGCGGCCGACGTTGTTTTGGCAGCGGCATTTACCCTGACGGTATATGCTCTGGACTTATAAGTGGGATCTCCAAAAGGTGTCACTTCAGCCTTAGAAAACCCAGCGCCGCGCGTCTAACATAACGCCGTTTGCTGTTCTTTGTGGGCAGGAATAGCCATGTGAGGATCCGCACTGCCAACGGCATCTCAGTGTGCTCCTGCCCCGTCGAGGGAAAAAACCGGGCAATCGCTTTGATCGGATCCTCACGCAACTCATCAACCATCGATCCCCGCTGAACACAAGAAATTGTGCAAAAAGGTGCGCACCCTTTGACCGTATGGTATTCGCGCTCAATATCGTCTAACCCATAGGCCTCCAGCGGAATACCCGGATGACCGCGTTGCTGGGAGCAATAATGTACGAGTCCATCTTCGCAAATATATAGATAGCGACTGCCGGCTCTACAGTGCCAGTCGTTACGCAACCCGCGGGCAAGGTTTTTGTGAAAGCGGTTGTAAAGCGCCGCGGTATGAAATGGTTTTTTCAGCCTCTCGAGCTGTTCGAAGACCGTTCGTTGCCTCAAATTCAATGGCTCGATTAGGCCCGAGTTGTTGTGTATGAGACCCATTGTTGTGTTGAGGCCGAGGCCAAGCGCCAACTGGGCGACAACCACAGCATCTTCAGGTGTGCGAATCGGACTACCGACGACAGAATTAACATTGACTTCAAATTGGGCATGTTCGGCAAGCAACCGAATTTTTCTGTGCAACACTCGGAGACTCTTCTTTGATACTTCATCAGGCTCGACGTTATCGATGCTAATCTGCAAATGATCGAGACCAGCATAGTTCAACAACTCGATGCGCTTGAGCGTTAATAGGTATCCGTTTGTGATCAGCCCGGCGAGCATTCCCTGACTGCGAATCCTTCTAATTATCTGGTCGAGTTCTGGATGCAATAGCGGCTCACCGCCGCTAATCGTAACGGTGGCAGTGCCGAGGGCGGCTAGCAGGTCCACCCGGCGAAGCATTTCTTCTATGGAGACTGGTTTAGAAGAGCTATCAAACTCGTTGCAATAAGTGCACGAGAGATTGCAGCGACGGATCGGGATAATTTGAGCTTCAATGGGATGCTGGCGCGACTTGAGCGCTTTGGCAATCATCTGCGTCTGACGGCGACGACGATTTATGGCGACGAGTTTTTGTCTCAATCTGAGGATTGTCATATAAATATTAGCTTCGAAATTATTTTATAGTGCAAGTAACAAACGAAGGGAAAGGCGTACGCGATTTTCTTTTTTGCGAGAGTCCGAATCGCTATGCGGAGTTGCGGGGCAGGATGTCACACGCAGACTGAGTGGTCTTGTATTTGTGGCGTGGATTGTGACGTAACCTCGTCGTTTTCATCGAGAGTTCGCCGCGAGCGCCGTTGTCGCCTAGTCCTAAGAAGTGGCACTCGCGCATCGCCAAAGAGACTGAAGCTGGGCGTGAAGAGATGGTTAAAAAAATCGGACGTTGTGGAGTCTATAGCATTTCTCGTAACCGCTCTTTCACCACTGCTTCCTTCGGGCTCTTGCTTGCCCCTTCTAGCCACTCTTGAACTCGCCCCAGCGTCAGATTGTGCTTGATCGTCTTTCTGATCTCGACTTCAATCTGGCAAACGTCTCCAGGGTCGCAGTCGTGTTCTCGAAACGCCGCAACTCCCAGCACAACCGCCTCGAAAAGAGATTCCGCCTCCAATTCGACTGTGTGTCTAATCCCTGAAGTATCGAGGTAAGAAACTGTGCAAAACGCCATGCGGCCGGAGTCTAGCACAGTGTTTCATGGGTGATACAGCCAGACACTATTTAACCGTTTCGCAGCAATTCTAGTCCATCCGAAGTCAGATTCCTGTCATCATCCCGCTTATAGTGTTTCCTCGACCCGCAGCAGATCGCCGCGGGCGCGAAAAAGGACGTCTTCTTTGTTTCCCGCCCGGACGCCAACCGTGAGCTTTCCTACAGGTACGGAGTGAAGATCCGGCGTTTGACTTACTTTGCAAAAATACGCCAAAAATTGCTGATTATTCGGGACATTGCTCGATTACTGTGATATATGGGTGTCGCAGAGCTTTTCAATTCTAACGTCCTATTGGAGGTGTCACACCAGACTATGGCGACCAAAGCGGCAGGCAAGAAGCGCATGACTCAATCCGAGGTTTTCAATCACTTTGCTGAGAAAACCGGGATGAAACGAGGTCAGGTAAAGGAGTTTTTTGACGAGCTCTACAACCTAGCTTCGGGTCAGGTTAAATCCAACGGAGAGTTTGTCCTCCCGGGATTCGGCAAACTGGTCAAATCCGAACGTAAGGCGCGCGAGGGCCGAAATCCTGCGACCGGGGAAACGATTCAGATTCCAGCAAAAACTACCCTCAAGTTCCGCGTTGGAAAAGCGATGAAAGACACCGTGTTACCGAAGAAATAACACGACTTCCGGCTTTTCAAAGAACTCTATAGCGCCGCCCAGGCCCATTGTTGGTGACCTGGAGCGGCGCTTAGTTTTTGCCTCCCAATACGCCTCTTAATTCACAAAACAGGGCCTCAAGAAAAAACGCTAGAAATTTCCAGAACATTCCCCTATAATGCCTAGTTTCGCTGAACACTAAATCGCTTGCTGAGAGACAAGTATTTTTAACTTGTTGGGAAATCGCTGCGAAATGTAAGGAGTTTGCATCCTGCTTGTTCAACGAAGCATCTAAAGTTCGCCGATAAAATTAACCCGAAACTGGGCTTGAGGAGCAAAAGGAAAAGTGACTTTCGATCGACATTTACCGCTTGAGGAGCGGATTCAGAGAATTGATCATATTCAGGCGCGTCGCTACTCGAAGCTGATGGGCGTCGCCGCCGAAATTGCGACCGAGGGAATCATCCGACACTTACGTGCTTGCGATCGCATGGACGTGAATCCGGATACTTCGGCTGTTCGCGAAATTATCGACGATGCGCTAAACGGCCGTCGTGTCTACGCTGAGAGCACCGAACACCCGCGAGCAGCGTAACGAATTAACGCGGCATTCGTAACCGAGAGACCGCCCTTAGGGGTCGGTCTCTTTAATTTTGCATATCACAAAACTGTCTCGGCAGCACCGTTGACCTAAATAACCCGGGCCATGCTAACATCGCGCCTCGTCCAAATTTGCGCCCCTGTAGCTCAGTGGATAGAGCATCTGCCTTGTAGGAGCCTTAATGGGGAAGGTCTTTTAGAACTCATTAAGTGGACGACCCCATATGCGGGGACGCCCTGAGAGCCTCTGGTACTCAGCACGAGTAAAAATCCAGAGGATTGGGTAATCCGCAGGAAACCACTGGCATCGTTTTGTGGGATCCTCAGAGACTATACGGGTCGGGACTGCGACGTCCAAGATATAGTCCAGCCAGCAAACCCCTGTGAGGGGCGGTCAGGGAAAGCCTGATGCTGGAAGCTAAGCAGAGGGCCGCAGGTTCGAGTCCTGCCGGGGGCAAATGCTTTCGATCTTGTGGCGGCTATAGTTCAGTAGGTTAGAACGCTTGATTGTGGATCAAGAGGTCGTGGGTTCGAGCCCCACTAGCCGCCCCATTCCGGATACACTTCACTCGGGGTTTGGTCGGAAGTCACCATTCACGATTGCGCCTGCCTCAACAGTTAACAGCGGCGTCGAAACTTTGCCGGTCACATCGGCCGTCGGTCCAAGCACAATTTCCTTCCGGGCCTTAATATCGCCCTCAACCGTCCCATTTATTTTGGCCACTGCTACGTTTATCACCGCTTGTTTGAGATGTGCCCCGTGGCTCACGATTAGCGTTCCCTCCACCGAATCGACGTGCCCAGAAAAGTGTCCGTCGATTCGCAGCATCGATCTGAATTGAACTTCACCGGAGAAACTTAAAACATCCCCGACGAATCCCAGCCAGTTGTCCTGGGGTGTTTTTATTCGCTGCGAGGGCGCAGCGGTTCTGGCGACGGCTCCACTACTCACCGCTTTATCCTTTCAGTTGGGTTGACTTTGGTTTAGATCCGAAATGGGTTAGGGATCAGCCGCATTGGCCATTCGAATCTCACATCGGGAGACGTCCGCACACACCGAGACTTAACGATAGCACTCGTCGCGTTTCCCAACTGTTACGATTAGGTTGCCTTTCGGAGGCACAGGCGAACTTGAGGAGCGGAGTTAGAGGATAAACCCTTCTGACGATCGTTTCTCGCGACCAAATGACAGGCTGTAGACAAAGCAGCTATGATTGGTTGCATCAGATATTCACGGTTTATCGAACGCTCCAACCAAATTCATTTCACGATAGGAGTCCCCACATTGCCTGACGAACAGCGAGTTGCTAATAACTCCCAAACTTTTGTGGTCGATGCTGACGATTTCACCTTCGAAACTTTAGAACAGGAAAACGGGCAGGCGACGGTAGTGCGCTTTGCCCTGAATGATCCGCGTTATCACGCCGGAGATGTGTTGCTGGTTCTTTCAGGAAGCGAAATTCACTTTCACGGGATGATCGGAACTCTCGCGGAAGGTTGGGCGACCGCGACCGATCGCCGAGGATCGCTGTTGGCCGCAACTGTTCAATAGCACTTTTTATCGATTCCCATCTCAGCGTAAGTACCCTGCCGGATGTTCTAACTCAACTCCAGGCGAAGCAGAGCGAATCTTGATCCGATGAAATCCCTTGTCGAGATGAGTCGATAGATACGTGAGTGCTATCTGTGTTTCAAGCGATGAGGTGAGATTTTTTAGGAAAGGGTCAAAGCTGACCGGCGCTCCCGTCCCCTGAAAGAAAGCGCGACCACCGGTTTCATCTGCCAACCTTTGCAGCGAGCTTTGCGCATTGGCAGTCAGGATTGCATTCTGAGTTGCAACCGAAGGTGAATAAAAAGCATAGACCGCGATGCCGCGCCGTTGGGCGTCATTGATCGCGCGTTGGAGGTCGATGCTTTGTGACGCGGAACTCGAATCAACCCCGCGGGAAATATCCAACCCATCTGATACTAAGAGAATTGCCCGCCGCCCGGACGGTTGCGCATCAAAGCGCTTAATCGCATCGATCACTTCGATGTAGGGACTACTTGGTCCGGCACTCGCGACGCCCAAGGGCGAGCGCAGGGATTTTGCCGCCTTTTCCAAATCCGTCGTAAATTTTTGCCGCACTTGCAGGGAACCCGTTCGCAAGTATCCCACCAGCACACGAGAATTCTTTGGCAGCCGGCGAATGAAGTCTCCAATCGGCTTAACTTCGTTAGCGACTGACTGGACCAAATCATCTTGAATAAGCACTGCGAGCGTTAAGGGAGAGTTGTTACCAATGGCACGCACCGAAAGTATTGTTTGGGGATCACCATCCTCGCTAACTGATAAATCGACCATTTGTAACTCGGGTTCCGGCTTTTGCCCTTTCACCCTAATACCGACCGGAATAGTCACCGGCCTGGCGCCACTTGGCGTCTCATCCCCAGACACGATACTAGTTTGCGCCAGGGCGGCGGCACCACCTGCAGGAACAAAACCAAGAACGATAAGTAAAGGCGCGAATACGACAGCTATTTGACGAATCCTCATCGGTACTCCTCGCGTGCCAACCTGCACGGCATTATACAGCCAGAGAGGCCGGATTGTTGACTGCCCGAGGTGGGTATGGAGCTAGCGAAATCCATCAGTTAGAAGCTAACATCGAACCACGCAGTCAGTTCATGACCGTCAACATAAGTTTGGTTCTTAAAGCTTTTATGTCTCAAATCGCCAAAGGTAAAATCGAAGCCAAAGATCTAAGACTGGCACAACTTCTAAAATGGGTCCCCTGGGTCTCCTTCTTCGTACTTTCTCTCGGAGCCCCACTTCCCTTCCTGTTCTTCTACCTAAGCGCAGACTCAACTGAAACTTCAGCGATTTTTCTGCTGTTGGCGTTGGGAGCCCTGGGGGCCGGCGTTTTGATTGGTGGCCTAATCTTAGTCCTGTTCATGCTTTATCGCCGGCGTTGGTATCACCGGCTCCGGGATCGCCTGGCGTCAGATGGAATTACGGCGTCAGAGGTTACCTGGTTTACCGCAGAATTGACTTCGGAAGAACGGCTGAACTTAAGTGAGATTCAAAAAACCAACCCACTGTTGGCCGACGCTTATCAGGAAACTCTCGCGTCCAGGCTCACAGCAACCAGGATTATTGCGCGGTCGAAGCGCGAACTGCTGCGGGTTACCCGACGCATCAACAACGCGCGCGCCCTTGTCGACGCCGATACTTCTGGATTGATTACCGATCTTGAGGCTGATCGCCTGCAATTGGAGAGCTTGCAGAACGAATCAAAAGCCAGGCTAGCGGAGGCCAAAGCCCGGCTACAGATGATTGAGGCGGCGGCGAGCCGGAGTTTGAGTCAGACGGAGACCGACCTCATGCTCAGCCGTTTAACCGCGGCACAATCCCAACTGCCACTGACGATTGAAATGGCGAAACTTGAGCGACAGGCCGCGAATGAAATCAATCTACGACTCGATCAATAGTTGGTTTTAACCGAGTGCCCTTTTAAGTGCTGTTTCAGCCAACGATGACAGTTCCGCCAGGCAGTAAACCCCAGGCGCGCAACGCATCGCAAAGCCTTCATCCGCCAAAGCCCAGTTTCCTAATCCAGCGTCAACTCGCGATAAGCCGGTCGCGCGTGCTAATTCCCCAGGCAAAGTTAGACCCGCCCCGGAGAGATACGAGCGGGCGATTTCCCGCAGTGCGACTTCCCTACTTACTCTCTTTTTGAACTCGTTGGGAAAGCGCCCTTCTGCCAGCGACCAGATATAAGTGAACCCCGGTTCATAGACTACTTCCGAAGGAATTACTTTGAAGGTCTTCTGAAGTTCGTCGATAGCTTTGTTAAATTGCGGCCGACTCTCGATGCCACTGGCCAGGCGCAGGTCGCGAGTGCCCATCTCCCATTCGCGCCGCAAGACTTTTAGTACAGCGCGCGCAACGTCTGAGAGCATAGTAGCTTCGCGATCCTTGGGAACGCCCCAGACTGCCTTGAAGTGACAAATGAGCCGCGGAGCTACAAAAGTCGTGCGTGCCCGGGCCAGCTTCGCGTAATAGATCTTTCCGCCGCGGATCACCTCGTCCTTTATCATCCAGGCCAACCTACATTCAGGATCCTTCTGCACATTGCGCGGGAGGTGCGCATCGCGACGTCCGCAAACAGCGATGTAAAGAGAGGGACTGGGATGGCGTCGATCAGTGAGAGCATTACAAAACCCGACCTCTTCAATAAATGATTCCGCAGCCGATCGATCTTCGATCCGGCTCTCCGCATCACGCCGCCAAGCCTGGTCGCGATGTGTTTCTATCGATTCAGGAAGGGACAGAATCGTCGCCACAGCAATCCTTCACTTTGACGTAATTCGGTCTTCACTCTGACCGAACCGGTCAGCCCAACTTGGGCTCGCAGTCGAGTCGAAATCGCAAAAACTCCTAACAAAACCAAGGTTATTCGGCGAAGAGGCCTACTGGCATAACCGTTGCCAAATTGGGGTTGCCGTAGACGTGTCATAGCTACGGCAAGTCGCATTGATGAAGCTGAGGAACACTTGATATGAAGCCAATAACTAGATCGCCGCTGACCTGGATCACCAGCCTCGCACTGGTCTTCTCACTCTGCTGCGGCATCATCATAACTGACAATGCTCACGCGGCCTCGCATGGTCACGGGCCGGACGAAGGCAGCAACTCAGAGAAGCATCAGAAGCTGGCGCAGGACCTTCGCGAAAAAGCGCGCGGCAATGAAACGCTCAAAGTCATTTTGCAGTTGAACGACTCGATGAGTGGCGAGCTCAACGCGCTTCTTAACAGCAACGGCGTCAAGATTAAGAAGCGGTTTGCCGCTCTTAACACATTGGCCCTCGAGCTTCCTTCCAGCGTTGTTGAATCCCTGAATCAGTTTGAAGAGGTTGAGTTTGTCTCAGTTGACAGTGAAATCAGGTCCTTCGGCGGTCACGTAGCCCATACGTCGGGCGCCGACAACGTTCGCGCCATGGCAACGACTGGCGCGCTTGACGGCAGCGGCATCGGTATCGCGATCGTCGATTCCGGTATCTATCCTGCGCATGTAGCTTTTCTCGAAGCAGGCACGACACGCTCTCGCATCGTCAAAAGCGTGGACTTCACGGGTGAAAATCGCACCGATGACCCTTATGGTCATGGAACTCATGTGGCATCCGCCGCCGCCGGCAATGGCCTGATTTCTGGTGGCAAGTACATTGGCATCGCTCCGAAAGCAAATCTGGTAAACCTTCGTGTTCTCAACTCTCAGGGTATCGGCACTGTCTCAGGCTTGTTGGGCGCGCTCGATTGGTTGTTGGCTAATCGCACCACCTACAACGTTCGCGTTGCGAATCTCAGCCTGGGAATGCCGGCGGTAAACAGCTACCGCAACGATCCGGTTTGTGTGGCCGTGCGTCGCCTCGTCGATACGGGCGTCGTAGTCGTGGCGGCTGCCGGAAACAACGGTAAGGACGGCGCGGGTCAGAAGGTCTATGGACAGATTCACTCGCCTGGTAATGAACCATCGGCAATCACAGTTGGCGCTGCTGACACGAAGGGTACCGACAATCGTGCAGACGACAGCATTGCCACCTACAGTTCGCGTGGTCCGACGCGAAGTTATTGGGTAGACGTCAACGGGCGCAAGCGTTACGACAACCTGGTGAAGCCGGACTTGTCGGCTCCCGGAAATAAATTGGTCTTTGCGCAGTCGCCCAACTGCCTGCTAATCCGGCAGGATCCTTCGCTCGATGCCGGAGTCAGCTCGAGCCCCTATCGGGATCAGATGAAACTAAGCGGCACCTCAATGGCTTCACCGCTTGCGGCTGGAGCGGCGGCGCTCATGCTGCAGGCAAATCCTAAACTGACGCCAAACATGACGAAGATGATTCTCATGTACACGGCGCAGCAACTCGCTGGATTCAACTTGCTCGAGCAAGGAGCGGGCGAGCTGAACATCGACGGCGCCGTGCGACTTGCAAAATTGGTTCGCCAGGATCTACCTGCCAATCCAGCCCTGGGTACGACCTTGCTCACCAGTACCGCCCCCGCTGCTAATTCCACAATCACCTACGACTCATCAAGTTTTACATTCACCTGGGCCCAAGGCATTACCCTCGGCAGCGGCTTTGCCACCGGCATTAGTCTTATCACCAAGTATCAAAAGGTATATGCCCAAGGCGTGCTGATCGCCGATGGCGTCCTCATCGGCGACGGCGTATTGATAGCTGATGCCACTAAGCTCACTGGAGTTTTGATTGGGGACAGCATTCTTATCAGCAACGGTACAACGCTGAGTGCGGGCGGTCTTTTTTTAAGCAGCGGCGTTTTGCTTGGCGATGGCGTGTTGCTGAGCGATGGGGTTTTGCTGAGCGACGGCGTCCTGCTGAGCGACGGCGTGCTCATCTCGGATGGCGTTCTTTTAAGCGACGCCCTGATTCAAGCAAATTCAGCATTGAAAAGTGGAGACCCGACGACCAGTATGTTGACGTCGTTGGACAATGGAGTTGATTACACAGGGTACTGAGTTCTGCTAAAGCAAACTTAACTATCAAACGAATAAGGCGAGGATAAAGACGTGTATCAACAATCCCCCACAATGAAATTCGACACCGGCGCTTTTGTGCCGCAAGCGGCACCGCGGAAGGCTTTTAGCCTAACGTGCGAAGTGGAGACTGAAGTCTTGAACTTTCTGGCGGAGCGACCGCTGCACACGGTGATCCTGACGGGCTTCGTTCGCGACAACGGTTTGGTTTCGCCCGCGAACCGGGGAGCTTTTTATGGAGTCCGCAACGACGAGGGCGAGCTGGAAGGTGTCGCCCTGATCGGTCACGCAACGTTGATGGAAACTCGGACGGCGCGCGCCCTTTGCGCTTTTGCAGAAATTGCTCAGCGTTGCTCTTCGGCTCACATGATTCTGGGCGAGCAGGAACGGATTGAAGAGTTTTGGTCCCAGTATCAAGCCGGCGGTCAATCAATGCGCCTCGCTTGCCGGGAGTCGCTCTTTGAAATGCACTATCAGGGTGAACTCGGACAACAAGTAGAGGGCCTGCGTCTCGCCACCCTTGCTGAGTTGGGACTTATCGTTCCGGTACAGGCGAAAATGGCGCAAGAGGAGAGTGGTGTTAATCCTCTCGAACGCGACGCTGAAGGTTTTCGCCAACGTTGTCGTCGCCGGATTGAACAAGGCCGCAGCTGGGTCGTAGTCCGAGACGGCAATCTACTATTCAAAGCCGACATTATCTCGGACACGGAGGAGGTAATCTATCTTGAAGGTGTTTGGACAAACCAGAAGCTGCGCGGATCGGGACATGGAATCAATTGCATGTCGCAACTCGCAAAGGAACTGCTGCAACGCACCAAGGCGATCAGCCTCCTTGTTGATCAAAGGAACAAGCGAGCCCAGGCATTCTTTCGTAAGTGCGGATTCAGACTTCTCACAACCTATGACACGATTTTCCTGGAACAGGAAGTAGCAGTAAATATTAACTAAGCCTCGTAAGATTCTGCCCCAATTACCCGGCTCTCCCAGCCTCACCAACGGTCTCTTTCTCCGAGACTATGATTGACGTGGCAGACAAACCTACATCAAGTCGCCTATTCAAGTTATTGTTCTGGGCCACTGTGGCCGCAGCGGGGTTAATCTCCGGATTCTGCATTTATCGACTCGAGCCGCAGCACTTGGATCTGCGCTTTGCCATCATCGTGGCAATCACCCTCCTGGTCAGCTCGCGAATCATCATCCCCATTCCGAGGTTCAGCGCACACATCTCGGTCTCCGACACGTTCGTTTTCCTCCTCCTGCTGCTTTACGGCTGTGAACCCGCTGTCCTGGTCGCGGGTGCCGAAGCTTTCCTTTCATCACGTCGTTTTAGTAAGAAGAGCGTCACAATATTTTTCAATTGGGGTTGCGCCGTGTGTTCCGCCTTCATTACGGCCCAGGCGCTGCAATCCTGGTTTGGTGAAGTCACCCTGATCCGAAGCTTGCCGCTGTCGGCGACGCTAATCGGCGCAACCTGTGCAATGGCCCTGGTTCAGTATGGCGCTAACTCGGGATTGGTGGCCTGGTTCGCAGCGCTCAAAACCAACCAGCAATTCTGGACAACTTGGAGCAAGCATTTTCTCTGGACCTCGATCACCTACTTTGCGGGCGCCTCCGCCTCTATGATCACCGCAAAGTCGGCCGACCACATGGGCTTCTACGCAGTGATTCTGACGGCGCCCACGGTCACTATCCTGTACTTCACCTATCGAACTTACCTAAAGAATGTGGAATCAGCCGCCGTGCAGGCTGACCAGGCTAAGGAACATGTTGAAGAACTTTCTCACTACGTCGCCGAACAGGAACGGATTCGCGAGCAGTTTTCGCAAATAGAAAAGTTATCAGCACTAGGCGAACTCGCCTCGGGAGTGGCCCACGACTTCAACAACACTTTGTCAGGCATTCTGGGGCGCGCGCAGTTGCTGACACGCACCAACGACCCGGAAAAAATTAAACGAGGACTGGAAATAATCATTAAAGCGGCCGAGGACGGAGCTAAAACGGTAAAGCGGATTCAGGACTTCGCGCGCCAACGCAAGGATCAGGACTTTCAACTGGTTGCCATAGATCAAATTCTAATTGACGTGAGCGAGATTACCCGGCCACGTTGGAAAGATAGTGCCGAAGCCTCAAACATTCACATCGGGCTAGCGCTCGAAATCAGGTCAAAGGCACACGTGATGGGAGATGAGTCGGAGTTACGAGATGTCCTCGTAAACATGGTTTTCAATGCAATCGACGCGATGCCGGATGGTGGTCAGCTGACACTCCGGGTTGTAGCGGTAGGCGATAAAGTCGAGATCGTCGTTTCCGATTCCGGAATCGGAATGTCCTCAGATGTGCGCTCTAAAATCTTTGATCCCTTCTTTACGACCAAGGGAAAGACAGGAATGGGATTGGGCCTCGCCGTGAGTTTTGGAATTATCAGGCGTCACGAGGGAACAATTCACGTGGATTCGGAAGTTAACAGGGGGACGACTTTCCGGATAGTGCTTCCTGCTGTCACAGCAAGTGCCGCCAAGAGACAGAATGAGGACATTGCCGGCGCAGTTGTGATCGAGAATCACGAGGTCGTGGCTGCTGAAGTGGGCCCTGATTCCTATCAGCCTACGATCCTGGTGGTTGATGATGAGGAACCGGTGCGCGAATTGTTGCGCGATATTCTGGAAACGCAGGGTTGCAGAGTTTATCTCGCGCCGGGAGGGCGCGAAGCGCTGGCCTTATTCGAGGCCCGGGATTTTGATGGCATCTTCACTGATGTCGGTATGCCCGGCATGAGCGGTTGGGAACTGGCTCAGGCAATTCGCGGACAGAATCAGCTGATTCCCATTGCCGTCGTCACCGGCTGGGGTGGAGCGGTGGGATCTAACAAGCAGAAGGAAGCTCGAGTTGATTGGGTCGTGACGAAACCCTTTACGAACCAACGAATTTGCGAACTGGCCGCAGAAATTCGAAGAATAAGTGCGCCGACCAGGAAACGCGACGATTTGGCTATCGTGGCCGCTTGAACCCTAAATCATTTGACGTCCCTAATAATCTTCCAGTCCGTGGCATCCTCTTTCGTTTCCTCTGCACGACGTGGCGCTTTCAACAAGTGACGCCGGCGGTCGAGTGCCCGTTTCACACTCTTCTCAACCACCTCAAGGCGAAAAGGTTTGAGGAGATACTCGAAAGCTCCTAACCGGATCAGGCCCTGGGCGTGATCCTGATCGCTAATGCCGGAAATAATAATGACTGGAGTATCGGGGTACTTCTGGCGCACATGTCCCAGCAGTTCCAGACCGCTGAGACCCGGCATTGAAATATCCGTCAAGACCAGGTCGTAAGAATCTACTTCCAATCTCGCTAGGGCCTGCTCCGCGCTTTCCGCAGTTTGGCAATCGTGCTCTTCGGAGAGCAATTCGTAGAGGGTGTCACGAATAGTTTCGTCATCGTCGACCACAAGAATCAAAGACATACGGCTCCTCCCGCGTCAGCTCGCTCAAGTTCTCTGGGTCAACGCTTAAGCATGATCAACTTTTTTCTAGCAGGTGAGGAAGTCTGGGTTGGGCCCAATAATACCACGCCTTCACGTGCTACAAAAAAAGGCCGGTAACTTCCGCTACCGGCCTTGATCCACTGGGACGATTTGCTAAGTTACTGTGGTCCAGAGGCGCGAATTGTTAGTTCAGTTCCCCGCATCAGGTCCAAATCATCTCGACCCTGTACATAAACAGAACCTGCGCCACCGCCGGCGCCGAGAATGGCCCCGATAGCGGCACCCTTTCCACCTCCGGCAATGGCTCCGATGATGGCGCCAACCGCCGTACCAATAGCAGTACGCTGAACTGTTTTGGTGGTCTGGTTATCATCCTGAACGGCGCCTTCGTTGTCGACCTTCACTACCTCTCCATTCTGCATCCGAGCACTTTCCAGGATACCGGCGAAACGGTAGGTGCGTCCGTCGCGCATGCGAATATTGTCGAACGTCAGGGTTAGTTCCGACCTGCCTGTCACTCGGCCGCCGCGTTGGAGATGGGTAACCCGTCCCTCAATAATGGCGCCTTCATAACGTGAAGGCTGTCTGACTGTGGCCGTGAAAGTCTGCCCCTCTCGTGCGTTTCTGGTTGAGAGGTCCTCATTCAATTCGGCAATTATCGACTCGCCATTAGGAATGATGAAGTCGCCAGTGGCCGTCGGAATAGAAGAATCGTAGCCACCGCCCTGAATATCAAAGCGGGCAACGTCTGCTGTCTTATCGTAGGTGCTCTGCACCACAACCGGCCTGGTTAGACCGTTAACATAAACACGACGCGTGACGCTTAGCCGCCGCCCGTTGTCGATGGGATCGAAGGTGACCGTAAAGTCGGTCAGGCGATCGCCATTAGAACTAACGATCAACTGGTCGCCCGACAGCGTCGCACGGGCACGGATATTACGGCCGTCCCGAGTCTGTTCCACACGCTCGCTGCCATCGGCGTCAAAAGAAATCTGCGGAGCGCGCGAAGAAGCAATGGTTACGCGGCGTCCCTGCACGTCGATGGCTATTTGGTCTGGCGACTCAAGGCGCGCCGTTACTTCGTCACTGACTCTCTGCCGATCGCGGTTGGGCAGACTTTGAGTGGCACGATTCGCCGCTTCTCTCGGATCATCACTTCGCGAAGCGTCAAGCCGATAGGTTCCGGTCAACGCATTATCCCTGGTTGACGGAAATGGTGTTCTTCGTCGTCCTGCCCCGCGAGCCACGGTTGGCCAAGTTACGCCGTATGCGGTTGCCAACTGGTTCAGTTGCAAACGCACGGCCGACCAGTCTTGCTGGACCCGGGCTTCAAGCCGACGCCGGTTAACGAAACGATCGATTAACGCCGCCTGGTTCAGAACCTCCTGCGCATCCGCAGCAGTTGACT
>Ga0079218_10000140_pt1 | contig 16916 bp, 16 predicted proteins | sample NCCompost_FD_77181 | JGI IMG/M metagenome (GOLD analysis project Ga0079218, IMG submission 77181) | Agricultural soil microbial communities from Utah to study Nitrogen management - NC Compost | ecosystem: Environmental > Terrestrial > Soil > Agricultural land | place: USA: Utah | collected... | reverse complement strand
TGCCCGACGTTGAGATTCGCCTTGAACACCGGCACCGTCGTGATGCGCGCGAAATCGTCCTCCGCATTCGGATACGCGACGTCGGTCGGACCGCCGATGATGTAGGCGACCGCTCCATGCAGCCGGGTGAGGCTCTCCTTGCTGCCCGCGCTCTGCGAGAGCGCCGGCGACTTCGCGCCCGGCGGGAACGCGCCGCTGTTCATCACCACCGTCGTGGTCACGCGCGGGTCGTGCGAGACGGCGAGCGCCTGCAGGCCGCCGCACGACTGCCCCATGACGGCGATCCTGGCGGTATCGAGCCTGTTGTAGAAGCGGCTGGCGCGATCGCCGTTCTCCTTCACCGCCCAGTCGATCGCGTCCAGGAGCATCTGATCGTCGATCGTGGGCGCCGGCGCCTGGCCTCGCGCGTCCCCGGCCTTCGATCCAATCGAGATGGCCAGATACCCGTGCGACGCAATCTGCGTCAGGAACGTGGCGAACGCAGACCCGTTGCGGGCGCAGGCGCCGTTGCCCCACGAGACGATCGGCAACCGCTTCGACGGTCCGAAGCTCTCCAGTGCGGCCGGATGATACGCGGTGTGCGTGGCCAGCGTCGGGTAGGACTCGGCGTGGACGGCGAAGGGGCCCGGCGCCACCGGCCTCGGCGGCGGCGCATCGGCCGGTGCACCGAATCCCCGCCCCCCGGAACCTGGCGGTGGCGTCTGTCCGCCAGTCGAGGGCTTGTAGCGGTTGAAGAACTCGAACACGCGCGGCCACACCATCGGCACCATGCTGCCGTGGTTGCCATCGACCTCGAGGTACTCGAAGACGAAATTGCCGCCCCGCATGAACTTCGCAAGCGCACGGCTGCCCTCGAGTGATGGCGTGGCGCCCGTACCTTCGGTCATGAAGATCGGCAGCCGGCGGATCAGATCGAACGGATAGGTCGTCGCGTCGATGAACGGACCCGACATCGGCGCCACCGCGCGCCAGCGCTCGGGATAGCGGGCGGCCAGATGCCACGCACCGCCGCTGCCCATCGAATGGCCGGCAAGGAATGTCCTCGACCGATCCGCGCCGTACTCCTCCGTCACGAGGTCGAGCACGGTGATCACGTCGAGCTCGCTCAGACTGAGCTCACGCTGGCGCACGGGCGTCACCGCCGCGCGCTGCGTGGCGGCGGCGGCGCTCTCGCCGTACACGGCCGGCAGCCGCAACGGGTTGCCAAACGCGCCGAGCGGCGTGAGTCCAAGCGGCGACACGACGATGTAACCGTGCTGTGCGGCGAGCTTCGGCAGCAGCCCGTCGGACATGTCCATGTACGCGTTCTCGTTCGCACCGCCGCCGTGCAACATCAGGATGATCGGCAGCGACGCCTTGCCGTCCCACGCCGGCGGCACGAACAGCCGGTACGGCAGCTGCTGGCCGGTCGGGGCGAAGTAATACTGCCGGTGCTGATCGCCGGTCGCCCGTGTTCGTGGCGTTGCCGATGGCGGCACCTGCGCGGAGAGTCCGACGGCGGCCACCACGAGCATCGCGCCGGTGCAGAAGGAGAGAGACTGTCGGATCGCCATGTGGGTACCTCGCATCAACCGTTCACCGTGGCGGCCGCGGCCGTCGAGCGTCCGGCTGTCATCCGGGACAGCAGCACGATCAGCCCGAGGGTGATCACGTCCGCAATCGCCACCATGTAGAAGCCCGCCGCAAACGAGCCGCTCCGGTCGCGCAGGATGCCCAGCATCTGCGGACCGAAGAATCCGAAGAGGCCGGCGCCAAGGCTCACGACGCCCATCGCGTTTCCCGCCTCGTGGCGCGGCATCAGGCTGCCGGCGAGACCATAGAGTTGATTCGCCGCCGTGAAGCCGAAGCCGATCACCGCCGCCGTGGCCAGGCGGAACGTCGGCAGATGCTCGACGGTCATCGAGGCGGACGCTCCGGCCAGCAGCACGAAGACCGCGGCCAGCACCATCAGCTTGTCGTAGCGATCCGCCAGGTAGCCGACGGCCAGGTTCACGACAATGGCGGTCATGTATCCGGTGCTGATGATCACGCCGGCCGCGGCGGCGTCGAGGCCGTACAACGACGCCGCCACGCTGGGCACGAAGTACGTCACGGTGAATTGTCCGAATCCGCCGAGACCGACGATGAGCGCCAGCATCCAGACCACGGGCGACCTCAGCGCGCTGACGCGCGAACCGCTCCCGTGGTCATGCGTGACCGCGGGCGTGGTGTCGCCCTCGGTCAACGGGCGATAGCAGAGCCAGAACACTACCGCGCCCAATGCGGCCATGCCCGCATAGCCGAGAATCGCCGTCCGCCACGTGAACTCGCGCACGAGAACACCGCCCAGCGGCGCGCCGATGACCGAGGCCAGCGCCGACGTCGCCCCCAGCACGCCCATGGTGCGGCCGCGCAGCGCCGGCGGCGCGGTGAGCGCCACGGCAATGAGGACGCTGACGAAGGCGAACCGGTAGCCGAAGATGGTCAGGCCGCGAAAGGCGATCGCCGACTCCACACTCCACGCTTCTCCGAGCAGCAGACTGCCGGCCGCGACGCCGAGCAGTCCGAGACCGAGCACCCGCCGCTCGCCGAAGCGCTTGGCGCTGACGCCGGCTGGTACGCTGAGCACCATCGCCAGCAACCCGTAAATACCGGTGAAGGTGCCGAGCTGGGTGTAGCTCATGGCGAACTCCCGCTGAATGGACGGCAGCAGCGGCGAGAAGCCGAGGTTCGACAGCTGCAGCGCGAACATCGCCAGCAGCGTGACGCCGAACGGCAGCACCCAGGCGGTCGGCCCGACCCGTGCGGGAGCCATGGTGGTCATGCGATCACCCGTGAATCGAGAAACGTCCGCACCGCGGTCCGCGCCGCGACGGGATCCCAGGCGCGGGCGTCGACGACATCCGCCTCGATCGGCAGCACCGGGATGCCGGCCTCCTCGAGTGCGCGCTCGATGAACAGGCGGCCCGTCGCGGCGGGCTTCATGCTCCGTGGGCGCAACACCAGCGCGCCATCGATGCGGTGCTCGCGGGCCTGTTCGACGATCCATTCCGCCGCCCATGGTGGGTTGTGGAGGTACTCGTTGAAGCTCGCCGTGCGGCTCGCCAGCGCCGCCATCGGATCGTCGAGCCCGTAGCGGATGTAGCCATCGGGGCCGAACGCCAGGTACATCGACCAGACGAACACGGCGCGGTGAGACTCCTCGAACTCCGTGTAGAAGCCGGTGTCGTGCCAGAGGCCGGCGCCCACCCACATCAGCCGTGCACGCTCACCCGGGCAGGCCGCCACCCCAGCGTCCACGCGGTGCTGCACCTCGTCCCGGAGTGCGCGGGCGTGCGCAATGGCCCAGTCCGACCCGCGCACCCACTGCGTGGCCATGACGTTGGTGATCTGTTCAGTCATCCGCACCGGCGCCTCCGGCGCGCGCGCAATCAGCGCGCGCACCTCGTCGAAGATCTCTTCCTGCAGGTTCACCAGCTCCAGCCGGCGGCGGAGCGCGTCCCGATCCAGCCGCCGGCCGCTGATCACCTCGAGCCGTTCGACCAGGCGTTCGAGCGTTGCGACGACGAACGCCAGCCGGTGCGGCTCCACGAGCGAGCGCCACTCGTGGCGGCCGAGTTCCCACCAGCGCACGGGCAAATCGCTCGCGCCCGGATGATCGATCTCGAAGAGCTCCACGCCTAGAGCGACGGCCCACAGCGTGAAGACGCGCTGGATGCAGTCGCACGTGAGTCGCGCGCACAGCAGGCGCGGCGTCGGCAGTCCACCCCACGGCGGCTCCTGCACGCCGCGATAGCGCGTCGAGGCATAGCCGAGACTGCAGTAGCGGCAGAGACCTTCGTGCAGCCCGTCGGCCCGCATCGCATCGAGATACGGCGGTGCCTGGCGCCGGGCAGCGATCAGCGCGGCCCACCACTGGTTGCTGACCGCGGGCACGTCCAGGAGATCGAACAGCTCGAACGGCACGTCCGCCTGCACGAGGGCGTATGGCTGCCGCTCCTCGAAGACGCGGCGCCGCAGGTCGTTGAACCACGTCTTCTGAAACGCCGCGGCCGCATGTGTCGCCTCGAGCTGCTTGTCAGCCATGACGCGTTCCCGTACGCTCCCTGGCCGCCGCGACCAGCGCCGCGATCCGCTCGTGCGCCTCCGGCCCGGGCGGCACCGAGGGATCGCCGAACAGGCACAGGTGCGGCAGATGCAGCGCCTCGAGCCAGGCACGCAGACACGGATAGTCCCAGCCAAACGCGGTGTCGTCGGGCGGCGTCACCACCACGACGGCGTCCACATCGTTCATCAGCGGTTGCATGCGCTGGCGCACCGTCGCGAGTGGCGTTCGCGGACCGATCGCCTGCCGCCGATACCGGTCGGCGATCGCCGCGAACGGATCGTCCCCGGAGACGATGTCCTCGCCGGCGGCCTCGCTCCCCCACGGACCGGGCTCGGCGACCACGATTGCGCCGTGCGACTCGATGGCGGCGTGCAGTTGGGGCCCGTCGACCGGCGCGCCCGCCAGCATGACGCGGGGCCCCTCGAGTGGCGGCCGCCGGTCGAGCATGTCCGCGGCCTCGCCGGCCAACGCGGCGTAGTCGTCCGGCGCCAGTCGCCAGAATGCCCCGATGAGAGGCAGGACCTCCGCACCCGCAACCCGCGGCGCGCCGCGACGCAGGGCGAGCAGCCGCCGCATCGACGCGCGCGCAGTGTTGGCGCGCGCAATGGCGTCGCGTACGTCGTCGGCCGAGGCCGACCGCTGCACGAGCGACGCGAGCGTCGCGAAAAGGTCGCGGGTCCGCGCCGCGTCATACGCGCGCACGTCGGGACCGTCGGACTGGAGCAGATCGAAGAGCAGGATCGGGGCGCGCAGGGTCGCGGCGTCGCGACGGACCAGCTCCCGCAGGTAGAGAAAGGCCTTGTAGTCCGGATCCGAGGTTCGCGGCAGAACGACGCACGCCGTCCGGCGAAGCCGCCCGGCGAGCACCGCCTCGACCAGTTGCCGCACGCGGTTCGGAAAGACATCGGCTTCGAGCCTGGCGTCGGCCAGCGGCGTCGACGCCGAGTCGCCCCGGATCACGACGGGTCGTAGACCGGCGGCACGGATGATCTCGATCGGCACCGTGGGCCACGAGATCGCGGCGACCGGCAGGGCGTGATCCGTCGCGCCGCCGTCCGTGGAGGGATCCTCGAAGGCGTCCGTGAGCGTCGCGATAGCGGCCGACGTCGTCATGCCCGGTCTCAGATGATCCCGTCGGCCCGCAGGCGAGCGACTCCGTCAGCGCCATAGCCAAGCCACTCGCCGTACACGAGGGCGTTGTCCTGGCCGGCATCCGGCGCCGGCCGCAGGGCTGGGGCGCCGGCGTCGGAGAACGTGATCGGGACGCCCATTCCGATCACGTCCGCGACGCGGCCGAACTGCGGATGCTCCAGCGGCACCGTTTCCCCGCGCGCCAGCACGCGCGGATCGCGAACCGCGGCGGCGGGCGCGCGCACCGCCGCCGACGGTACCCCGTGCCGCTCGAGCAGCGGCAGCAGCGCCGCGGTCGGGTGCGTGCGCGTGAACGCCTCGATATGCGCGTTCAGCTCGTCGACGTGCGCCACTCGCGCGTCGCGCGTCGCGTACCGCGGATCGTCGGCGAACTCCGGCCGTCCGATCGCTTCGAAGACGCCGCGGGCGAACTGCTCGGTCGGCGCACAAATGGCGACGTGGCCGTCCGCCGATTCGTAGACGCCGAACGGGGTCAGCCGCGGCACCATCCGGCCGGTCCGCGCCGCCAGCCCGCACGCTTCGAGGAGGTCGAACGGCTCGGCCGCGACGAACGACGTCAGGACGCCGAGCATCGAGACATCCACGAGCTGACCCGCGCCCGTCAGCTCGCGCTGCCGCAACGCCGCCAGAATCCCGACGACCGCAAAGACGGGCGCGAGCAGATCCGCCATCGGCACGCCGACGCGCACCGGCGGGTCGCCGGTGGCACCCGACGTCATCATCAGGCCGCTCAGCGCCTGGATGATGCTGTCCATCGCCTTCCCCGTCCCGTGCGTTCCCGTTGCGCCGAAGCCGGAGATCGAGCAGTAGATCGCGCGGGGGTTCACGGTGCGGCCGACGTCGTACCCGATACCGAGCCGATCGAGCGTTCCGCTGCTGAAGTTGTCGACGACGATGTCGGCGCGGCCGAGCAGGTCGGCAAATACCTCGCGCCCCCGCGGTTGTTTGAGGTCGAGCGTGACCCCGTATTTGCCGCGTAGCCGGTTCAACGCCGAGACCGAGACGTCCTGGGGACCGGTGCGGCCCAGTGTCACGCCGTTGGATCCCAGATACGGCGGATTCTGGCGGCAGGGATCGGGGACAGCGGGGTGCTCGATTTTGATCACCCGGGCGCCGAGCCCCGCCAGCAGGAACGTGGCGAACGGTCCCGCAAGAGCGAGGGTCAGATCGAGGACCGTCAGCCCGGCCAGCGGTCCGCCGTCGGCGACGGACGTCGAGGTACGCGTGGTGGACATCGCCAGAAGACGGAGTCTATCGAGGCGCCGTGAGGATTGACCAAGACTTTCTCCGGAGGTTCGTCAGACGCGCCACGTCTCTCGTCCACGATAGAATTCCGCCTTACGCATGTCCGTTCCAGTGCGCCCGCGTCGGGCGGTAGCGCATTCTTCGCCCACCGCCGTGATCGAAGCCCAGCTCAGCCCCGATGGCGAGCCGGTGCTCGGCTTGTACTTGCACGTCGCCTATCACCGCGTGATGGCGTCGTTCGGCCGCAAGGTCGGCCGCGGCGAGGTGACACCGGCGATCATTGGCGTGCTGGCGATGTTGGCGGAATACCCCGACATCAGCCAGGCCACGCTGGCCCGCCGCGTCGGCCTCGAGCGCGCGACCATCGGCACCACGGTGGCACGGGCGATCGCCGCCCGCCTCGTCGTGCGGCGGGATGCGCACGGCGACGCCCGCAGTTATGCCTTGTCGTTATCGCCGGCCGGTGAGCGGATGCTACAGAAGCTGCGGCGCAGGATCGCCGGCCACGAAGCCGCCGCCGGCGTCCATCTCTCCCCGGAGGAGCGCCAAACGCTGCGGGCACTGCTGCACAAGCTGGTGTACGGCTGAGAGCCTAGATCCGCTTGCGCAATCTGTAAGGCCCCGTTACTATTCGCGGCGGTCGGCAGACCGAGCAGGGGTTCCTGCGCGAGCGTCAGCTTGCAGGAGGCATCTTCATGACAATCACACGCACCGCCGGGAGACGGTCAGTCGCCATCGCTGCGCTGGTCCTGGGCATTGGCCTCACGGTCGGCTCGCTCGCGGCGCAGAGCGGAGCGCCCGCCGCGGGCGCCACCGCCGAGCGCATCCGCGCCGTCACCGTGCCTCAACGCGGCACACCGCCCACCGGACCAGCGGCTGTCGTCATCGAGCACGATCAGACGCTGGCGACGCACACCATTTATCGACCGGCCGACCTCGGCGGTGCGAAGCACGGTGTCGTCGTCTGGGGCGAAGGTGGCTGCGCGAAGAACGGTCTGACGTTCCCCGAGTTCCTGACCGAGCTCGCCTCACACGGCTTCGTCATCATTGCTGACGGCCCGCCTGTGGAAAACGCCGGACGCCGTGGCGCGCCCGGGGCAGGCGGCCCACCGGTGGCAGGTGGTCCACCCGCCGGGGCAGGGCCCGGACGCGGTCCCGGACCGGGTCGCGGCGCGGCCATGACGGACGGCTCCGCGCTGATCGCCGCGATCGACTGGATCGCCAAGGAGGGCACCGACCGGTCCAGCCGCTTCTATCAGAAGGTCGACGCGGGCCGCGTGGCCGCGATGGGGATGTCGTGCGGCGGACTGATGTCCTATGGCGCATCGGCCGATCCGCGCGTGGCCACGGTCGGCATCTGGAACAGCGGGCTGATACAGCCGGACGAAAAGATCTTCGGCGGCCTGCACTCGCCGGTCATCATCGTGACCGGCGGCGAGACCGACATCGCGTACGCGAACGGCAAGCGCGACTTCGACACGATGCCGGCGAAAGTCCCCGTGTTCTACGGCGTCCGTCCGTCCGTCGGCCATGGCGGCACCTACAACGAGGACAACGGCGGAGCATTCGGCGTCGCCGCGCTCGCCTGGCTCAAATGGCAGCTGATGCACGACACGAGCGGCAGCGGCCGCGGGTATTTCGTGGGCGCGAACTGCGGGATCTGCACCGACGCGACATGGCAGGTTGCAGCGCGCGGGCTGCCGTGAGCGGCACACAACCGACGAGGAGACACCACATGGCCAGCATGCGATCGCGGAAGCTGACGATTCCGGCGGCGGCGATTATCGGTCTGACCGCATGGACGGCGGCCATTCTCGCGCAGGCCACGCCCCAATCGTTCCCGAATGCGCCCGAAGGGTTCGACATCCGCCGGCCCGGGATTGAAGCAGGCCGCGTGGAGCGGATCGAGTATCCGTCGAACGTGACCAACACGAAGCGGCCGGCGATGGTGTACCTGCCACCAGGCTATTCCTCGGCCCGCACGTATCCGGTGCTGTACCTGCTGCACGGCATCGGTGGCAACGAGAAACACTGGACGCAGTTCGGCGCCGCCGACAGCATCCTCGACAATCTCATCACCGCGAAGAAGGCGGTGCCGATGATCGTCGTGATGCCCCATGGGCGGGCGTCGAACGAGCCCGAGACCAACATCTTCGCTGGCCGCGGTCGGCCCGGCCGGGCCGGAGACGCAGGGGCACCAACGCCCGGCGCTGGACGCGCGGGCGGTGGCACAGGCGGCGGCATGGCGGTGGAGTTCCAGGCCTACGCGGCCTTCGAACGCGAGCTCATCGCCGACCTGATTCCCTACATCGAGTCGCACTACGCCGCCCAGAGCTCGCGCGAGCAGCGCGCGCTCGCCGGCCTGTCGATGGGGGGCGGCCAGTCATTGAACTTCGGCCTCGGCAACCTGAACACCTTCGCGTGGGTGGGCGGCTTCTCCTCCGCACCGAACACCGCACAGCCGGCGCAGCTGCTGAAGGAGCCGGCCGCCGCCGGCAAGCAGCTGAAGCTGCTGTGGGTGTCGTGCGGCGATCAGGACTCGCTGTTCAGCATCAGCGAGAACGTCCACAAGTTTCTCGAGGGACAGAAGGTCCCGCACATCTGGCACATCGACGCCGGGGGGGCCCATACATTCCCCGTGTGGAAGAACGACCTGTATCACTTCTCCACTCTGCTATTCCGATAGTCCGAAGCCATCGTCGACATGGCCGGCGCCGGAGTTTTTTGGGACAGCTCTGATTATTTGGGACCATCTACTGACGGCGACGCTGACCCAATCAGACGGCCGACGTCGAAGCCGTTAACGCGGGCGATGTCCACTGCTGCGGCGAGGAACGGTGTCGGCAGCCCGGGTGTGCGAGACAGGATCCACAGGTAGTTCCGATCCGGCGAGCCGACGACCGACCAGGAGTAGTCCGGGGCCAGGCCAAGGATCCAGTAGTCGCCCCAGACGAACGGGAGGAACGAGAGCGCGGCCGGCGCGAAGCGCACCTTCAGTCTGGCCGACGTTCGGGTGTCCACGACTCGGGCAATCCCTTTGGCGTCGATCGCGCCCCCCTCGGTTCGGCACTGGTTGAGGACGTCGAGGCGCCCGTCCGGCCGGACGGTGTAGGTGGCGCGTACGTCGCCCAGGCATCGGCGCTGAAACCGGTTCGGAAACCGCGCCACTTCATACCAGTCGCCGGCATAACGCTGGAGATCGACCCTCGGCACGGTGCGAACCGCCGGCAGGTCCGGCCCGGAGAACGCGTGGGGCGGTCCCGCCAGGCCGAGGGTCAGCACGGCGAGGCAGGCAATGCGATGGGCGCGGCTGGGCACCCGTGAGACGTGCGCGTGCACGGTCCGATGCCGCTGCGCGAAGCCTCGTCTCAGGATCAGCCTGAGCGGACGGTCGAAAATCGCGTGTGCCAGCATGCCACCGCGCAGGCCGTACTCGACACGATCTTCATAGAGGCACTCGCTCGTCCCGATGGCCTGCACTCGATGCGTGTGCCGCCACGTCCGGAAGGGCCCCCGCACCTGCTCGTCGCAGAACTGCTTCCCGCGCACGTACCCATAGTGGCGGGCCTCCCAACGGAAGCGGACCGGTCCCAGCCCGATTGAAAGCGTGACGCGGCCGCCATCGCGAAGGCCGCCCGCCCGATGCTCGATGCGGACCAGGCGGCCGGCAGGCATCAATTGCTGCAGCGCGTCGGATCGTTCGTGCCAGCCGAACACCTCGGCTGCTGGTGCGGTCACCACCGAGCGGTGAACGAACAGTCCTCGCCTGACGGTGTCGTCGCCTTGCTCGGCGAGCTGCGCGATCCGCCGCAAGAGGCCGCGAAAGATGAGGGCGTGAAACGGCAGTACGGCGTACCAGTAGCCACGCCCCAATATGCCCTTGGGGTCGAACCGTGCCGTCTGCGAGATGCGCGAACGGCCGCCGTCGAGCGGCGTCACCGTGAATTCCAACCAGCCGCGCCCCGGCAGCTTCAGGCCGGCGAGGAGCCGCATCCGGCCGTCGGGCTCGTAAACATCCACCGTCCAGCCGTCGATCACGTCGCCGACCGTGCACTGATCGGGATCGCGGCGCCGGCCGTCCATCCCAATCCCGCCCATCCAGCGATCGATCCGGGCCCGCGTCTTCCACAGCAGGCTGCCGTAATACCAGCCCGTGCTGCCGCCGATGCGGCGGATCGGTGCGAACGCGCGCGCCGGCGGCACGTTGACGTCCACCGTGCGAGCATCCGCCTTCCAGTGCGCCCCGGCGGTCTCGTTCATCGCCGCCGTCAGCGCCGCGTCGAGCGGCATCGGCTCGACGGTGAAGGCCTCCCGCGCGGCGTAGCAGCGCACCACCGATCGGTTCCGGAGCCCTTCCACCAGCGCGCGGCCGACCCGCGCTTGGGCCGGGGTGACGAGCGCCAGCCACATCCCTGAGAGACGCGGGCTGAGTACGGGCACCGGCAGGAGCAGGCGGCGAAGCCCGCGCAGCGTGGCGTACCGTCGCATCAGATCGCCATACGACACGACTTCGGGACCGCCGATGTCGAACATCTGCCCGCCGGTGCCCGGCAAGTGCAGCGCGGCGCGCAGGTAGGCAATCACGTCGTCGATCGCGATGGGCTGTGCCAGCGTCTCGACCCATCGCGGACAAATCATCACCGGCAGCCGTTCGACGAGCGCCCGCACGATCTCGAACGAGAGGCTGCCGCCGCCAATGACGATCGACGCGCGGAACTCGATCACCGGGACGCCGCTGGCGCGCAGCACGTCCCCGGTCTCGGCCCGGCTCTTGAGATGCGTCGAAAGCGAAGAGACGTCATCGGCCAGACCGCCGAGGTAGACGATGCGCCGCACGCCGGCGCGGGCGGCGGCGCTGCCGAAGTTCGCCGCCGCGCGCCGATCCCGTTCCGCGAAGGAGCCCTCGGCGCCCATCGAGTGCACCAGGTAGTAGGCGGTCTCCACACCGTCGAAGAGGCCCTCGAGCGAGGCCTCGTCGAGACAGTCGCCCTGCACGACCTCCGTCGTGCGCCGCGTGGCGGCCACCTCGCCGGGCCGGCGCGCCAGACACCGCACCGCCTGGCCTCCTTCTTCGAACGCTCGAAGAAGGCGGCCACCAATGTAGCCGGTCGCACCGGTGAGGAGGACGTTCACTTAGAGCCCCTTGGGCAGCATCACCGCATCGATCACGTGGATGACGCCGTTGCTGGCCGCGACGTCGGTCTTGGTGACGTGGGCTGCGTCCACGCGCACGCTGCCGCCTTGCGCCTGCACCGTGAGGGTGTCGCCGCTCACCGTCTTGGCCGTCTGCACCTTCACGACGTCGGCCGCCATCAGCTTGCCGGGCACGACGTGATACGTGAGGACCCGCCGCAGCTTCTCCTTGTTCTCCGGCTTGAGCAGAGTCTCCACCGTACCGGCCGGAAGCTTGGCGAACGCCTCGTCGGTGGGCGCGAACACGGTGAAGGGCCCGGCGCCCTCGAGCGTCTTGACCAGATCGGCCGCCTCGAGCGCCTTGGCGAGCGTCTTGAACGAGCCGGCCGCCACCGCGGTGCCCACGATCGTACGCGACTGCGCCCGCACCGGCGCCTGACCCGGCAAGGCCAGCGTCAACGCGGTAACGGCGAGAGTTGTTGAAACGAGTGACTTGAACATGTGTGCTCCTTGATTTGAGAAAAGAACGGGTTAACGGGCGAGCGGCGCGGCCGGCTGCATCCAGCGCGCCTGGACGCGCTTCCAGAACAACCCCTGGTACAGCCCCGCCAACCCGACCAGCCCGTAGACGGCGGCGCTCAGCGCCGAGGTCTCGCCGAACTGCATGCCGAACAGGGCGGCCACGAGATCGAACCGAGCGACGGAAACCAGGCCCCAGTTGAGCGCGCCGACGACCACCAGGACCGCGGCAACGATGTCGAGCTGCTTCATGACGTCCTCCTTGCATTTGAATGTAGTGCAAATCAAATTGCTTTTAAGTCACAATCGGCACTCAGCCGTGAAGTCGTGTGAGCGGCAGGAACAAACACGGTCGGAATGTGACTGTGGAGAACAACGGAGGCGCGATGTTGTCGAAGACCTTGCAGGACGGGCTGGCCGACTATGCGATCGGGACGCGAATCCGGACGCTGCGGCTGAAGAAGAAAATCGGCCTCGTCGAGTTGGGGAAGCACACCGGCCTGTCGCCAGCCCTGCTCTCGAAGATCGAGCGCGGCCGCATGTTTCCCACTCTGCCGACGCTGCTACGGGTAGCGCTCGTGTTCGGCGTCGGCCTCGAGTTCTTCTTCAGCGGCGCGCGGGACAAGCCACTGCTCGCGGTGGTACGAAAGAGCGATCGGAATCAGCTGCCGGACCGCCCGGGCGCGCGGGACGTGGCCTACCAGTTCGAGTCGCTCGACTACCCCGCCACCGAGCGCCGCTTCAACTGCTACTACGCGGAGTTCTTTCCCGTCGCGACGGACAGGCTGCGGCCGCACGACCATCCGGGCTTCGAGTTCATCTACGCGATCCAAGGTGCGCTCAGCGTCCACGTGGGCGCCGACGAGCACGTGCTGAGAACCGGCGACTCGATGTACTTCGATTCGAGCGTGCCGCACGCGTATCGGCGTAGCGGCGGACGGTCGTGCAGCGCCGTCGTGGTGACTGCACGCTGAGCGCATCGGGTGAGCAAAAGCTCGAATCGATTCGAGCTACCCGAAGACGATGACATTCGGGCTCGGCCTGCTGCCCGGCGGCGATGCAGTCCACGAGAAGCGTGACCGCCGCATCGCTAATCGTCACCGGCAGATCGCGGCCTACAGCCCGTTCGCATCTCTGCGTTCAGCGCTTGACGACCGCGAACGCGGCCAGCGCGACCCAAAGATAGCTCGAAGCGAAGATGAGCCGATTCGACGTTGGTCGAGGCCCTCGTCGATCGGGCCAAGCGCCGATGAATGGTGCCGGCGGTCGCGTGGGCGCGCGACACCGTATCAGACGCGGTCGATGCTCCCATCTCGCGAGGGCTGGACGCGCGGATCAACGGGCGACGCTGGCCCGCCGCGGCGAGCGCTGTCCTGTCTCAACGCTGCTCACTTCCGAGACGACCGCTCAACAAAGTCGCCCTTGGCGAGCCACGACGTCTTCCACTGCGCGGCGACCGTCGCTCCGTCGGCTGCCGTCGGTACTGGTCCGGTCCGCACAACGTCCGCGCCGTCTCTGATACAGCGGACTTCGAGTCCGATGCCAGTTCGACACAGTTCGCAGGCAATAAAGCGCCCCCCCTCGTTGAAGAGCGTCCAGTAGACGACAATTCTGTCGAGCTGGCGCTCAGGGGCTGGCTGGCGTCCTTCGCTCATGATCGGGCCCTCGCGCGCTCAATCGCACTCATCGCCGCTCGCCTGACGCTGTCGGAGCGGTCGTAGGCGGGACACTGCTCTCGCGTTAAGTTGGCGGTACGTTCACGAACGATCTGGCCGCGTCCACCGCAGCAGCGGTGTCGCGGCTGAGACGCGCCACTTCCTCGGCGAGCGACGCCAGTTGAACCGCATCGGTCAGACTCGGTAGCTTGGCCTCGAGGTTGGAGCGCGCGGCGTTGAAGGCCGCCTCGAGCAGCGCCACCGCCAGCTCCACATCGGTTGATGCCGTACGACGGCTGTGGCTAGCCACTGTTTCCGCGCGCTGCAGCGCGCTCCCGCACAATCGCATGATCTCCAGCGGCACGTCGGCGGCCGCGCGCAGCGCGAACTGGATTTCGCTTTCGCGCTTCGCGCGCTCAGCCTTGCTGGCCTGCGGCATGCTTCGGGCTGCGAACAGCTTGATGGCCGTTTCGGTCTCGATAGTCTCCAGCAACTCTTCCTGCATGCGGACGAGGGCCGCGGCTGCGCTCACGAGCGCCGCCTGGTCCTCGTCGCTATCCGGCAGCGTTTGTGGCAGCGCCGCGACCATCTGCAGCAGCGAGGCACCCATCGCGCCCGCAACGGCCGCGGCGGCAACGGCGCCGTGGCTGTCTTCCGGCGAGGCGAGCGCGGCGAGAAACTCAGGGATCGAGCCCTCACTGGGAAATCGTAACTTCGCCATTTCGTCGCCTGCCTCCGACACGTCACGGGCGCCACTAGGGAACCGCCCAACTGTCGCCCCGGATTGAGTCAGTCCGTGCTTGTGGTCGTGGCCGTGGAACTCCGGCTGTACGGCTGCACCCCCACTACCGCGTCAGCCTCGGTGGCAGGGCGCTGCCGGGACGTGACGGTTACCCACTCGCCGGGCTTCACGCTTGCGATCGCGGCCAAGCCGGCCTCGGGCACCTTCACGCGCAGGGTGACATATTGATTCGTCGCCTCGGGCGACACGAGTTCCGCCGGCATTACCAGGTTCTCGGTGATCCTGCGGTTTGCTTCCGGGCGCCGAAACAGCCGCACGGCATCGCTGTAATCGCTCACGCCCGACCACGCAACCCACACGGGCTCGCCGGCCTTGAACTGCTTCAAGCCGGACACTGCCTCCTGATACGCGATTCGCGACTTCACGGTCATGGTTCGCGCGGTGGCGTCCACCGACACCAGTTCGCTCACCCACGTAAACGTGTCACTCGCCGATTGTGTGGATTGCGTCCCCCTGACAGGGGTGCCCAGGGCCAGAATCGTGGCCAAGGCGAGGATGTATCCCAACTGGCTCCGCATGGTTTTCCTCCTTCTCCTGCCGGCGCGCCTCCTACGCGTCCGTTCATCGAGTGGTGTGTAGGATGGCGGGGCAGGCGACCAAACCAGCAGCCGCCTGCCCGTCCATCATCGCGGCGGCCTTACCGCGATACGAGCTGCTTCTGGCTCTCGTCCTGCGTCTCGATCTGGATGCGGCGCGGCTTCACGCTTTCCTTCAGCGGCAGCGCCAAGCGCAGCATGCCGTGGCGATGCGACGCGCTCAGCTTCTCGAGATCGAGGAACGGCGGGATCGTGAAGGATTGCTCGTAGCGCCCGACGCTCGCCTCTTTGTCACCGTTGCCGGCCTCGGCGCGAACGCTGAGCGTGTTGCCGGCAACGTCAAGGGTTACATCCTTGGGGTCGATTCCCGGGATCGGGATATCGATGCGCCAGCCGTCTTCGCTGGCGTTTACATGGAACGACGGTGAGGAATTGGTCGTGGTGGCGGGCCGGGTCGGCAGGTCGCTCCAGAACTGATTGAACAGCCGATCTACCTCATGCTGGAAGTTGAAAACGTCGTCAACTCGATTCCAACGGGTCAACATGTGAAACCTCCTTCGTGAAGACCTCCTGTCGCGATCTATAAAATATGCCCGTTTCGTTGTCAAGTTATCTGAGTTCGTAAACATAAAAGCACTGCCGAGCTTGCTTCTATTGTCTTTTCATCGTGTAGCCTCCTGAGGCTGTCCTTGATCCTGTTGCTGCGCACGCCGACATTGTTGTGATTGGCGCCGACTCGCCGATCTCGCGGTACGCCGACTGTCTTCCCCGAGCTCGGGGGGACGACGTCGGACGCGAAGGTCCGACCGTGTGCTTGTGTGTCTAGAGGAGGGTCATGCAGACGTTCAACGACACGCGATAGAACCGTGTGGACCAGGCCGCTAGTGGCCAGAATTGGGAACCCTTACACCTGGAGCGAGGAAAGGAAGTGGTATGGCTAGGCTCGTGTTCGGAATGAACCAGTCGCTGGACGGCTACGTCGACCACATGGCGTTTGCGCCAGGCCCCACGCTCTTCCGCCACTTCATCGAGGAGGCGCAGGGGCAGGCGGGCAGTGTCTACGGTCGCCACATGTATGAGGTCATGCGGTACTGGGACGACGATCATCCTGAATGGGAGGCAGCGGAACACGCCTTCGCGGCGGCGTGGCGGAACCAGCCGAAATGGGTCGTCTCGCGCTCGTTGAAGTCGGTTGGCCCCCACGCCACGCTTGTTGAGGGTGATCTGGAGGGCGCGATCCGCGAGCTGAAGACCGAGCGCGACGGGGAGATCGAAGTTGCTGGCCCGGACCTGGCGCAAAGCCTGACCGAACTAGGCCTGATCGATGAGTATCGAATCTACCTGCACCCCGTCGTGCTTGGTCGCGGCAAGCCGTATTTCGCCGGGCCCCGGCCGCCGCTCCGCCTCATGGCGAATGATCGGATTGGCGAGGATGTGATCAGGTTGGCCTACGTTCCTGCTTAGTCTCGCGGAGCCGGGGAAGGCCCAGCGGGCCTTCCGGTTCTGAACGATCGCTCGATCGTGTCGTTCGGATCGACCGAGACCGGGTGGTCCCGCCAGAGCCAGCGCATCATCTCCGGCAGCATCGCACCGCCCATGTCGTGGCTGTGGACGCCAATGCCCCAGGCGTAATTGACGTCATAGCCTTTCGCCACCAACGCGCTCTTGAGCCGCACATTCTGGTAGAACCAGTCGCGCGTCTGGTCGTACTGGCCGTCGGCGTTCACGCCCCGGTTGTCGTTGCGGCCGTCGATCATGAAGATGCGAATCGGCTTCCGCTCGCTCGC
>Ga0079218_10000139_pt1 | contig 16973 bp, 16 predicted proteins | sample NCCompost_FD_77181 | JGI IMG/M metagenome (GOLD analysis project Ga0079218, IMG submission 77181) | Agricultural soil microbial communities from Utah to study Nitrogen management - NC Compost | ecosystem: Environmental > Terrestrial > Soil > Agricultural land | place: USA: Utah | collected... | reverse complement strand
CAGGCAGGTGACGCCGGGCGACGTCTACATTTCGAACTGCCGCCCCGGTAATCCGAACTGTCCCGACGTCGTGGGGCCCGACGTCGACTTCGGCAGCCCGCCGATGCTGACGCGCACCAGCGCGGGGCGCGAGTTGATCGTCATCGGACAGAAGTCGGGGCTCGGCTACGCGCTCGACCCCGACAACGAAGGGGCGATCGTCTGGCAGTACCGCGCCGGGCGCGGCGGGTGGCTCGGCGGGATCGAGTGGGGCTCGGCGGTGGACGGCGAACGCGCCTACTTCGCGGTATCCGACCTGACACAACCGCAGCCGGGCGGCCTGCATGCGGTGAACGTGGCGACGGGCGCGCCACTGTGGACGGCCGCCCCGCCGCCCGTCGCCTGCGCGGCCGGCCGCGGCTGCAGCGCCGCGCAGTCGGCGGCGCTCACCGTGATTCCAGGCGTGGTGTTCTCGGGGTCGTTCGACGGCGCCCTCCGCGCGTACTCGACGGCGACCGGCGAGGTGATCTGGTCCTTCGACACGAACCGCGCGTTCACGGCGGTGAACGGCGTGCCCGCGACAGGCGCGTCGATCGGCGGCCCCGGCCCCGCGGTGGCCGGCGGCATGGTGTTCGTCAACTCCGGCTACGGCGCTTTTCTGGGCCGCCCGGGGAATGTGCTGCTGGCCTTCGGAGTCGAGGAGAAGCGGTAGAGTAGTTCCTCCTTCCGAAGGAGCCGGCTCATGCGAACGCTGCTACTTACCTTGCTGCTGGCCGGAGCCGTCGCGATCATCGCGCCCGCGCAGGAGAAGGACGCGGCCTTCGAGGTCGCGAGCGTCAAGGCGAACAAGTCCGGCGACAGCAACGGCAACCTGCGATTGCAGCCTGGCGGGCGTGTCAACGCCGTGAACATGCCGGTGAGGCCCATCATCACGTTCGCGTATCAGCTCGCGCAGTACCAGCTGATTGGCGGACCTGGCTGGCTCGCAACCGATCGCTACGACCTCGTCGCAAAAATGGAAGGGGACGTGGATCCGGCAACCATCATCCCGGGTGCGAACACGCCGAGTCCGATGCAGCTGGCGCTGCGGAGGCTGCTCGAGGAGCGATTCAAGCTGCGAGCCCATCGCGAGACCCGCGACATGGACATCTACGCGTTGGTCATGGCGAAGCCGGGCGGCGCTCCCGGTCCGGGGTTGAAACCGACGACGCAGGACTGCGCGGCGGCGGCGGCCGCTGCGCGCCGGGGCGGACCGCCGCCAACCGGCAAGCCGGGTGAGCCGTTCTGCGGCATTCAGGGCGGGCCCGGCCGGCTGAAGTTCGGCGGACTGCCGGCGTCGGCGTTCGCGCAGGCGTTCTCGGGTCAAGCCGGGCGCATGGTGATCGAACGCACCGGCCTCACCGGCGGTTGGGATTTCGAGCTGGTCTATGCGGTGGAGGGTCGAGGCGGCCCGGGCGGCGGAGCCGATGCGGCGCCCGTCGATCCCAACGCCCCGTCGTTCTTCACCGCCATCCAGGAACAGCTCGGGCTTCGGCTCGAACCCACGAAGGGACCCGTGGAGGTGCTCGTCATCGACAGCATCGAGAAGCCCGTCGAAGACTGACTACCGTTCCGCGGCGCGGGCTCCACTCAGGATGTTTCGCATCGAGTTGTTGCCCTCGTGGCACGCGTACTCGAACATCGCCTCCGACTGGGGCGTCATCTCGAGCGCGGCGGTCCACGACGCCGTCCACGTGCGGGGGTCGTCCACCGACACTTCGTAGCGCAGGCCAGTCGCGGTGCGCGTGAAGCGCTCCACGAGGTGCAGCGTGTCGCCGGCGCCCCGGTAGTCGGACTTCGGCGAGAAGTTGGTGACGTCCACCACCAGCGTGTCGCCCTCCCAGCGTCCCCGCGAGTCGCCGTGGTAGCCGCGAATCGCGCCGCCCACGTGCGTGCGGCCGTCCGTGAACACGACGCGCGTGTCGTGGATCATCTCGTAGGTGATCGCCACCACGCCGGGCGCCTGCACGATCCGCGTGTTGGCGTTGTAGACGGTGGGGAAGATGGCCGACGGCACGCCGCGCGTGATGCAGCGTTCCCACAGGCTGAGATCTTCCGGCCCCTTGAAGGTGGCGCCGGCGTTGAAGTTGCCGCCGGCGAACGTGCCGGCGCGCAGCTGGCGCAGCCGCTGCCGGCCTTCGTCCGTCATGGCCGGCACGCGCCCGTCAGCCGGCGCGATCACCATCGACGTGCGGCGTGACGCCTTGCCGCGCTCGAGCCAGTGCGGCGGCGGCGAGGTGGCCGATCCCACCTGACCGGCGTTCGAAGTGTCCGCTGTCTCGAGATCGAAGTCCGCGTTGTCAGAGGCGCGCTGTTTCTGCAGCGTCGACTGTCGCGCGGCCATTTCGGCGTCGGTGAGCAGCTGGCGCGTGCCGTACTCGCGCGGCCGTTCGAACGGGACGCTCAGCTCGGCCTCGCTGGTCCAGGTGCCCTGCAGATCGGGCTCGCCCCATGGCGTGCGCGGTGCGGCTGTCTGCGCCAACACCGCGTGCATCGAGACGGCGATGATGAGGCCGGCCACTCCGGCGGCTGCGTGAGAGCGCGTGCGTCGCATGACGGCTCCGATCGCCCGCCCGGAGGGCGGGCAATTAGACACTGTTAGCGAGGCAAGCCTCCATGTTCATCGGGCGAGCCTCGCCGGGATGAGTATGCCCCCGGGCCGCGTCAAAGCCCCGGCAAATTCGTGGCAGAATCGGCGCCTATGGGCGAGGCTCGGATCACGGTGACGGCGCTGCTGGTATTTCTTCTGTGGGGCGGTTCGACGGCGTGGGCGCAGGCGGCGCTTGCGGGCAACTGGAACGCGCTGCGGCACGAGGACGAACAGGACCGCGGACCCGGTCCAGATCTCGGCGACTACAGCGGGCTGCCGATCAACAGCGCGGCGCGGCTCTTCGCCGACAGCTGGGACGCCTCGCGGCTCACCCTGCAGGAACACCAGTGCCGGGTGCACGTGGCGCCCTACATCTACCACGGTCCTCTCAACCTGCGCATGTGGATCGAGAAGGACCCCGAGACGCAGCAGGTCATCGCCGTCAAGAACTACATCAGCACCTACGAACAGACCCGCACGATCTGGATGGACGGCCGGCCGCATCCGTCCGCGTTCGCGCCGCACACGTTCATGGGGTTCTCCACCGGCACCTGGGACGGACACACGCTGACGGTTTTGACGACGCACCTGAAGCAGGGGTGGCTGCGCCGCAACGGCGTGCCCGAGAGCGATCAGGCGACGCTCATCGAGCGGTTCACCCGCCACGGCCGCCACATGACGCACACCGTCGTCATCACCGACCCGGTCTACCTGTCCGAGCCGATGATCCGCACCACCGACTTCGTGATCAACGAGCAGGACGGCGGCAACTGGCTCTGGCCGTGCGAATACGTCGAAGAGATTTCTGGCCGGGCCAAGGGCGAGGTGCCGCACCATCAGCCCGGCTCCAATCCGTTCTTGAAAGAGTTCGCTGATCGCACCAAGGCGCCGATGGGCGGGGTGCGCGGCGGGCCGGACACGATTTACCCCGAATACGGTCCGCGCGTGAAGGCCTCGCCGCTCGCCGAGACCCGGGCCGACGCGCCGCGCGTCAGCCAGGCGAAGAATCCGGACACGGGCGAGCTGCAACTGCTGCCGGTGCAGGGCAACGTCTACGTGCTGGCCGGCGCCGGCGGCAACGTCGTGGTGCAGGTGGGCCCGTCGGGCGGGCTGCTCGTGGATTCGAAGTCGGCGGCGCAGGTCGAGCGCATCCTGGCCGAGGTGAAGAAGCTCTCCACGTCGGGCAAGCCGATCAAGTATCTGCTCAACACCAGCGCCGACGCCGATCACATGGGCGGCAACGAGCGGATGGCCGCGGCGCTCGGCTCGCTGGCCAACTGGACGATCATCAACACGCCCGGTGCGACGCAGAACGCCGTGCAGATCATCGCGCACGACAACGTGCTGGCCCGCGCCAGCGCCCTGCCCTCCACCGCGCAGCCGACCGAGACCTTCGTCGGGCTCGAGAAGGAGCTCCACTTCAACGGCGAGCCGGTGCTGATGTATCACATCCCGAAGGCGCACACCGACGGCGACAGCCTCGTGTTCTTCCGCAAGTCGGACGTCGTGGCCACCGGCGACATCTTCCGCACCGACAGCTATCCGGTGATCGATCTCCAGAAGGGCGGCTCGGTGCACGGCGTGATCGACGGCCTCAACCGCGTGCTCGATCTGGCGGTGCCGGCCCACCACGAAGAGGCCGGCACCTTCATCGTGCCGGGGCACGGCCGCATCTGCGACGAGTTCGACGTGCTGGAGTACCGCGACATGGTCACGATCGTCCGCGATCGCGTGCAGGCGATGAAGGCGAAGGGGATGACGCTCGAGCAGGTGAAGGCGGCGCGCCCGACGCTCGACTACGACCCGCGCTACGGTGCGGCCACCGGCGCGTGGACCACCGACATGTTCGTCGAGGCGGTCTACCGGAGCATGGGCACTTCGCGCTGAGCCGCGGGCAGCCGTTCATCCCGACGCGTGACTACCAGAATCGAGGGCGGGGCAGCAGGGGACCGAGGCCAAGGCGCCCCGCGATCAGCACGATCCAGATCGCCACGGGCAGGAACGGGATGCGGCGCTCGATCTGGGCGACCGTCACCGGAATGGCCGGCCAGGTGCGGCACGCCACGGCGACGCCGATCGCGGCGGTCACGAAGACGGGGGAGAACAGGTAGCGCTCCGCGAACCGGCCCGACGGACTGAGCAGCACGATCGCCGCCGCGGCGAACCCGAGCGCGAAGAGCGCCGCGCGCCGGAGCGTGTCCGGCTGCGCCCGCCAGCCGTCGCGCGCTCTCGTCAGCCAGCCCGCCACGAGCGCGATGAGCGCGGCGCCCCATGGCGCCGACAGCCACGCCAGGTGAGCGAGATAGAAGAATGCGTGGTAGACGAGCGCCAGCGTGCCCGCGCCCGGCGCGGCTTCGGCGACGGGGCCGAGCTGACGCCGCCAGTATCCCGCCCAGAACGTCGTGCCTGCCGCCTGCTCGTATAGCCCGTCGTACGCGAGAGCCACGACCACCATCGCCGCGACCGATCCGGACAGGGCCACGAGCGGCCGCAGGAGCGAGCCAGGCACCCGCAACGGGTTGACGAGCACCCAGAGGCCGGCGCCGAGGAGGACGATCGCGACGAAGACGCCCTTCACGAGCAGCGCCGCCACGAGCGCGGCCGCCACGACGAGGCTCCAGCCCCAGGAGCGCCGCACGCCGTCGAGCGCGAGCAGCGCGACGAGCAGACAGAGCAGCATCGGATATTCCTGGTTCGACCGCACGCGGAAGACGAACGCCGCCGGCACGAGCTGCAGCAGCACGAGCGCGCTGCGGCCGGCGCTCGGCTCGGCCGCGCGCGCCAGGCGCGCGAGCAGGAGCAGGCATCCGAGCCCCATGGCGATGCCCACGGCGTAGGCCGCCTGCGCGCCGGGATAGCCCGCCTTGGCCAGCGCGATCGGCAGCAGATAGATGCCGATCGGATGCTCCTGCCAGAGGCCGGTGCCGTTCCACAGTCCGCCCCATTCGGGCGCGATGACGCCCGCCAGCGATGCGTTGGCCAGTCGCGCCGACATCGCGGCGTAGAACGCGGAGTCGGGGTCGCGGCTGGTGAATCCGGTCGCGGCCAGGAGCGCCCACGCGGCAAGCAGGGCGATCACCCAGGCGGCCAGCTCCCTTCGAGGGAGCAGCGGAATCATCGGTGCAGGTACTCGTGGATCGCCGCGGAGCCGAGGATGTCGTCGAAGCCGGTGAACACGCCGTCGTCGGCGATCGTCTGGGCGGCGCGCGCAAACGCCGTCCATGCCGCGCGGGCGAGCGCGCCCCCGACGCTGATACGACGGACGCCGAGCGCGGCAAGGTCCGCCACCGTGAGGCCGATGTTGCGCGACACGACGACGTTGACGGGCCGTGGCGCCACCGCGGCGACGATGGCGGCGATGTCGTCGCGCGTCGCGACGCCGGGCGCGAAGAGCACGTCGGCGCCGGCCTCGGCGTACGCCGTCAGGCGCCGCAGCGATTCGCCGAGCGGATCGGGGTGGCCCACGAGATAGCACTCGGCGCGCCCGGCCAGCAGGACACCGGTCTGCGTGGCGTCGATCGCGGTGCGGGCGGCGCGCAGGCGCTCCACGGCGACCGGCAACGGATAGAGCGGCTCGGCGGGACGGCCGGTCGAATCCTCGATCGACAGCCCCGCCACGCCCGCGGCCACGCACGCCGCGACGTTGGCGGCGACGCCTTCCGGCGTCGCGGCGAAGCCGGACTCGAAATCCGCGTTGACCGGCAGATCGGTGGCGCCGACGATGGCGCGGACGTTCGCCAGCGTCGCCTCGAGTCCGGCGGCGCCATCCGGCCGGCCGTTCGACCAGGCGCACCCCGCGCTCGTGGTGGCGAGCGCCTTGAACCCGAGCTGCTGCAGGACGCGCGCCGAGCCCGCATCCCACGGGTTGGGAATCACGAAGCACCCAGACTCGTGGAGGAGGCGGAACGCACGCCGCCGTTCCGTGTACGACGCGTCAGCGGAGGACATGAACGAACCTGGGCAGAACCTATCACGGCGCGGCCGTCGTTGACACGCGCGCAGGGCTGGTCTTAGATCCCCACCCTATGGCGATCACGCGCATGACGATGACGGACGAGCAGCGCAAGTCGGTGGCGATCGAGTACCTGAAGGCCTTCGACAACAAGGGCGTGACCTCGGGCGGCGGCAGCATCCTGGACCTTTTTGCCGACGACGCGCAGGTGTTCTTTCCGAAGTGGGGGCTCGCCACCGGCAAGGATCAGATCGGGCAGCTGTTCACCGACTTCGGGGGTGGCATCCGCCACATCCTGCACGACTACGCGACGTTCAACTGGATTATGACGGGCACCGACGTGTTCGCCGTCGAAGGCACGAGCGCCGGCGAATACAAGGACGGGCCCTGGCGCGCGGGCGTGACGCATGCGGGCCGCTGGTGCGACGTGTTCGAGGTGCGGGACTTCCTGATTCAGCGGTGCTTCATCTACCTCGACCCGGATTACGCCGGTCTCGACACGTCCCGGTATCCGTGGCTGTCGGCGAACGGGCGCGACGCGTCGAAGCCGATGGGGTAGACGAACAGCACAGGGCAGCGCGCCTCGCGCGCGATGGCCTGGCCAGTCGGGCGTCCCACGCCGCGCGCCCGGCGTCCCGATCCGTGGCCGACCACGATGAGGTCGGTGGACTCTTCCGCCGCCAGCTTGAGGATTTCGTCGCACGCGGTGCCATGCGCCACGATTTCCTCCACTGGATTTTCGTGGCCGATGACGCGGGCGACGAGGGCCACGAGTTCCTCGCAGGCCGGCTGCACGCGCACCTCGCGGTGCTCGTCGAAGTCGTAGGCGAGCGCCGCCACTTCCGAGACCAGTTCGACGACGTGCACCACGGCCAGGTGCGCGGTGGACTCCGTGGCGAGCCCAGCGGCGTACTCGAGCACCTGGTCTGACTGCTCCGCCAAGCTGACCGCGCACATGACTTGGTGGAGGCCGCTGACGCACGGGTTGGCCACGTCGGCCGCCGGCGCCGGGACGACCAGCACGGAGCAGGGAGCCGCGCGCAGCAGGGCCGCGGTGGTGTGTCCCAGCATCGGGTGCTCGCTCGACGGATCAGCGCCGGCTCCCACCACGACGAGGTCGGCGGCCAGCGCGTCGGCACGTGCCACGATGGCGTCCGCCACGCTGGCGTCTTCGTCGAGCAGCACCTCGATCTGGACACCGTCCGTGCGCGCCTGCTCGACGAACCGCTCCACCTCGAGCTGCCGTGCGCCGCGCTCGTCGGGATCCAGCGTGCCCTGCGCCTCTGCCGGCGCACCGGCCGAGGCATCGCCGTGCAGGCTTCCGGTGTCCGGCGTCGTAACGGCCAGGCGGTGGACGTGCAGCACGGAGACGTCGGCTCCATGGCGGCGCGCCCACCACAGCGCGCAGTCGAGCGCTCGCCGTGACGGCTCCGTGAGCTCGATGGCGCAGAGCACGCGGCTGATGTCAGACATGCTGCTCCTGCCTCTTTCCTTTTTTGGCCGGTGCGGTCACGACCAGTACGCCGTCGTGCATGGTCGCCTTGATGTCGTCCACTGAAATGCCGCTCGGTAGCAGCACCGAGCGGAAGAACCCGCCGGTGGCGCGGTTCCGACGGTAGACGACATGCACATCGCCTTCGAGGTGCTTCAGGAGCTGGGCGGCGCCCTCGGGCCCGGCCGTGATGAGCAGTCGCGTCTGGTGCACCTGCAGGCTGACGTCCGCGGCCGTGCTCCCAGGCAGATCGACTCGAGCAATGACCTGATCCGGCATGACGAAGCCGAACCGCAACGAGCATGCCAGCCATGCCGCCCCCTGGTGGGTCCGAAGATCCGCAACCACGTACGGGCTCGAGCCAGCCACGTAAGGTCTACAGGGATCGCCGGGCAGAAGTTGCAGCTCGGCAGGAAGCGCCTGCGCGTGCTATAAACATCGTTTTGCCCCCACGTCGGGGGCGTTTTCAGTGCCAATGGTCGTACAGAAGTTCGGCGGCACCTCGGTGGCCGACCCCGCAGCCATCCGCCGCCTCATCGAAATAGCTCGTACCGCGCGCCACCGAGACGGCTCGGGGCCGGCCGTGGTGGTGTCCGCCATGAGCGGCGTGACCGATGCGCTGCTCAAGGTCGCGGCGGATGCCTCGGCCGCCAAGGCCGAGGACGCGCTGGCCGGCGTGGCGAAGATTCGGGAGCGCCATCTGCTGGCGGCGCAGGATCTGGCTCCGGGCAACACGGCGCTCGAAGGGCAGATCAACGAGCAGTGCGACCAGCTCGTGGCCGTCGTCCGGACGCTGGTCGAGCTCCGCGAGCTGTCGCCGAGCATGTCGGACGTTGTTGCGGCCGTGGGCGAGCTGCTCAGCTCGAGGCTCGTGGCGGCGGCCGTCCAGCACGCAGGTCTCCCAGGTACATGGGTGGATGCGCGCAAGGTCATCATTACCACCGACGACCACATGTCGGCGCGGCCGCTGGCCGACGAGACCAACGCGGCGACGCGCGCCACGGTCGGGACGGCGGTGGCCGCGGGCCTGGTGCCGGTCCTTGGCGGGTTTGTGGCCTCCACTCGCGACGGGCACACGACCACGCTGGGCCGCGGCGGGTCGGACTATTCCGGCGCCCTCGTCGGCGCCGGCATCGGCGCCAGCGAGATCCAGATCTGGACCGACGTGGACGGCATGCTCACCGCCGACCCGCGCGTCGTCGCCACCCCGCGGCTGGTGCCGCACCTCTCGTTCGCCGAGGCCGCCGAGCTGGCGTACTTCGGCGCCAAGGTCCTGCACCCGGCCACCATCCTGCCGGCGGTCGAGCACGACATCCCGGTTCGTATCCTCAATTCGCGCAACCCGCAGGGCACCGGCAGCGTGATTACGGCGCGCGGCAGCCTCGAGGGCACGCCGGTCACGGCGTTTGCGTGCAAGAAGGACGTGACCGTCATCGACATCACGTCGAGCCGGATGCTCATGGCCTACGGGTTCCTGCGGCAGGTGTTCGAGGTGTTCGAGAACTTCCGGACCGCCGTGGACGTGGTGACCACGTCCGAGGTCAGCGTGTCGGTGACCGTGGACGACCGCCGTAACGTCGCCGCGATCGCCGAGGCACTCTCGTCGTTCAGCGAGGTCTCGGTGGAGTCGGAGATGGCGCTCGTCTGCGCCGTCGGCGACCGGCTGCGCACCGAGCCCGAAACCGCCGCCCGCGTGGTGGGCGTGCTCGAAGAGGTGCCGCTGCGCATGATCTCGCAGGCGGCCGCGCGGCGTAACATTACGGTGATCATGCGGCAGGGCGATCTGTCGCACGCGATGCAGCGCCTCCACGAGGAGTTCTTCGGGTGAACGTGCTCATCGTCGGCTACGGCAAGATGGGACAGCTGATCGACGCCCTGGCCGCCGAGCAGGGGATCGCCGTGACCGGCCGGGTGGACGACGGACGTGACGAGTGGCGCGCCGCCGACGTCGCGATCGACTTCACCACCGCCGACGCGCTCGTCGCCAATTTTCCCCGCTACGTCGAGATGAAGATGCCGGTGGTCATCGGCACCACCGGCTGGGCCGCGCACGCGGCCTCGCTGCGTGCGCAGGCCGAGCGCGCCGGCCTTGGCGTGGTGGCCTCGGCCAACTTCTCCATCGGCGTCAACATCTTCCAGCTCGTGGTCAACGAAGCGGCCCGGCTGATGCGGCAGCAGGCGCAATACGGCGCCTGGATTCACGAGGCGCACCACGCCACGAAGCGCGACGCGCCGTCCGGCACGGCGCTCCAGCTGCGCGACGGCATGGTGGCCGCCGGCTTCTACCGTCCCATCGACATGTCATCCACGCGGGCCGGTGGGATTCCGGGCACGCACACCGCCGGATTCGACGGCCCGTCGGATACGATCGAGCTGATTCACACCGCGCGCGACCGCCGCGGGTTCGCGGGCGGGGCGCTCGTGGCCGCGAAGTGGGTTCGCGGCCGGCAAGGGTGGTTCACCATGGCCGACGTCCTGCAGACGCCGGCCGATGTAGCGGGCGGTCTTTAGACCGCCCGAGGGGTCGGGCACATCTGAAGATGTGCCCCCACGAAGGCAAGGGAGCTCGTCATGCGCACTCCGTTCACCGGCGTCGGCACCGCACTCATCACGCCGTTCACCAAGGGCGGCGCGCTCGATGAGACGGCGGTCAAGCGTCTGGCGAAGCGGCAGATCGACGCCGGCGTGCACTTCCTCGTGCCGTGCGGTACCACCGGCGAATCCCCCACGCTGACGCATCGCGAAAAGCTGCGCGTGGTGGAGCTCGTGCTCGAGGAGGCGGCGGGCAAGGTGCCGGTGATGGCGGGCGCCGGCGGCTATGACACGCGCGAGGCCATCGAGCTGTCGCGCGACATGGAAAAGGTGGGCGCCAACGGCCTGCTCCATGTGTCGCCGTACTACAACAAGCCGACGCAGGAAGGGCAGTTCCAGCACTTCAAGGCGATTGCCGAGAGCACGCGGCTTCCGATCATGCTGTACAGCATTCAGGGGCGCACCGGCGTGAACATCGACGTCGCCACGGTGCTCCGGCTGGCGGAGATTCCGAACATCATCGGCATCAAGGAAGCGTCGGGCAGCCTCGTCCAGATGACCGACATCGTGGCCAACGCGCCCGAGAGCTTCCTGCTGCTGAGCGGCGACGATCCGATCACCGTGCCGGTGATGGCCATCGGCGGCCGCGGCGTGATCTCGGTGGCCTCCAACGAGGTGCCGGCCGAAATGGTGCAGCTCGTGGAGTTGTGCGAGCGCGGGGAGTTCGCGGCCGCGCGCAAGCTGCAGGGATGGCTGCTGCCGCTGCTCACGGGGAACTTCGTCGAAAGCAATCCCGCGCCCTGCAAGGCGGCGATGGCGGCGATGGGCCTGTGCGAAGACGAGGTGCGGCTGCCGCTCGTGTCGATCACGCCGGCGTCGCGCGAGCGGGTGATCGGCGTGCTGCAGAAGCTGAGGCTTCTCGGCGCCGCGGCCCGCGTCTAAGGACCCCGGTTGGACTAAGGTGACCAACCTGGCCGCCGATGCATCCCGCCGGGCGGCGTTGCTCGTCGCTTACATACTCCCGGTATGCGCGCTCCTCGCGCCTTGCCGGGCGGGCGCCTCGGCACCCAACTTGGCCACCTTAGTCCAACCGGGGTCCTATTGACGGATCTCGCCGACGAGATCACCACTCTCTTCGAGCAGGGCGCCTCGGCGCCGAAGCAGCAGGCCCGCGACGCGTTCGCGCGGCTGCGGGCCGAGCTCTCCTCCGGCCGCGTGCGGGCGGCCGAACCCGACCCGTCGTCTCCCTCCGGCTGGCGTGTCAACATCTGGGTGAAGCAGGGCATTCTCCTCGGCCTTCGCTGGGGCGACATCGTGGACGTGGGCGTCGGCAAGGGCCGCTGGCCGTTTCTCGACAAGGACACGATGCCGCTCAAGACGCTCGACGCGTCGAGCGGCGTGCGCGTCATCCCCGGCGGGTCGTCGATTCGCGACGGCGCCTACCTCGGTCGCGGCGTGATCTGCGCGCCGCCGATGTACATCAACGTGGGCGCGTATGTGGACGACCTGTCCTTCGTCGACTCGCACGCGCTCGTCGGCTCGTGCGCGCAGATCGGCAAACGGGTGCACCTGAGCGCGGCGGCGCAGATCGGCGGCGTGCTCGAGCCGGTGGGCGCCATGCCGGTGATCGTCGAGGACGACGTGCTCGTCGGCGGCAACTGCGGGGTCTACGAAGGCGCCGTCGTCAAACGGCGAGCGGTCCTGGCGGCGGGCACCATCGTCACCGGCTCGACGCCGATCTACGATCTGCCGAACGGCGTCGTCATCAGGCCCGAGGCCGGGCAGCCGCTCGTCGTGCCCGCGGGCGCGGTGGTGGTGCCGGGCGCGCGGGCGGTCACGGTGGGCAAGGGGCCCGAGTGGGGCCTGTCGCTGGCGACGCCGGTGATCGTGAAGTATCGCGACGAGAAAACCGATGCGCGCACCGAGCTGGAGCAATGGATTCGGTAGATGTCGATCGCGTTGACGTCGTCGCGCTGACCCGCGCGCTGTCCGACATCGATTCCACGACGGGCCGCGAAACGGAAGCCGGGCAGCTGTTGGCCGCGATCCTCCGCGAGCGTGGCTACGACGTGGAGGAGCAGCCGGTCGAGGGCGGCCGCTTCAACGTGTTTGCGACACTTGGCGAGGCGCCCCAGGTGGTGTTCTCGACGCACTACGATTGCGTGCCGCCGTTCTTTCCCACCCGCGTCGAGAACGGCATGCTGTTCGGGCGCGGCGTGTGCGACGCCAAGGGCATCCTGGCCGCGCAGGTCGCCGCCACCGAGCGGCTGCGCGAGGCGGGCGAGCGCCGCGTCGGCCTGCTCTACGTGGTGGGTGAGGAGCGCGGCAGCGACGGCGCCAAGGTGGCCAACGAGCGGGCGCCGGCCGGCGTGCGGTTCCTCATCAACGGCGAGCCGACCGACAACCGCCTGGGGCTCGCGACGCGCGGCATGCTGCGTGTCCGGCTGGTGGCGACCGGCCGCGCCGCGCACTCGTCGTTTCCCGAGCTCGGCGAGTCGGCCATCGACAAGCTGCTGGATGCGCTGATGGTGGTGCGCGGTCTCCAGATGCCGGAAGATCCGGAGCTCGGACGCACGCACTACACCGTCGGCCTCATCGACGGCGGCGTGGCGCCCAACGTCGTGTCGCCGCACGCCTCGGCCGAACTGATGTTCCGCATCGTCGGCGACGCGGCGCCCATCCACGAAGCGCTGCGCGTGATCGAGGGCCTGGTGTCGCTCGAACACGTCCTGGAAATCCCGGCGGTGCACCTGCATCGCGTCGGTGGCTTCGAGACGGCGGTCTTCCCGTACACCACCGACATCCCGGTGCTGACGCGGTGGGGCCGGCCGCTGCTGATCGGGCCGGGCTCGATCCATACCGCGCACACCGACCACGAGCACGTGTCGATCGACGAGCTGCGGCAGGCGGTCGATCTCTACGAAGCGCTGGCGATCCGGCTGCTGGCCACGGGGGAGTAGGGGGCAATGCTGCTGCAGCAGTTCTATCTGAAGTGTCTCGCGCACGCGTCGTACGTGGTGGCCGACGAGCTGTCGCGGCAGGCGGTCGTGGTGGACCCGCAACGCGACATCGAGCAGTATCTGACGTTTGCCGCGGAGCATGGCCTGACCATCGGCCACGTCGTGCTCACGCATCTGCACGCCGACTTCCTGGCCGGACATCTCGAGCTGCGCGACCGCGCCGGGGCGCGCATCTATCTGGGGGCGAAGGCGTCGGCCGAGTACGCCTTCACGCCGCTGGCCGACGGCGACGAGATCGCCCTCGGAGACGTGCGCCTGCGCGCCTTGTCCACCCCCGGCCACACGCCCGAGTCGATCTCGCTCGTCGTCGTCGACGACACGAAGAGCCGCGAGGTGCCGGCGGGTGTGCTCACCGGCGACACGCTCTTCGTCGGCGACGTCGGACGTCCGGACCTGCGCGTGGCCCTCGGCTGGAGCGCCGCGGACCTCGGCAGGCTGCTCTACGACTCGCTGCACCAGAAGCTGATGGCGCTGCCCGACAGCAGCCTGGTCTACCCCGCGCACGGCGCCGGGTCGCTGTGCGGCAAGGCGATCAGTACGGACACGGTGTCCACCATCGGCGAGCAGCGGCGGTCGAACTACGCGCTGCAGCCGATGTCGAAGGACGAGTTCGTGGCGATGGTCACCACCGACCAGCCCGACGCGCCGGCGTACTTCACCTACGACGCGGTGCTGAACACGAAGGAGCGCCCGACGCTCGACGAGGCGCTGGCGCGCGAGGTGCAGCCGGTTCCGCTCGACGGCGTGCTGGCGCTGCAGGAATCGGGCGCGCAGGTGCTCGACACCCGCGAGCCGGGCGAATTCGCCGCGGCGCATCTGGCCGGCAGCATCAACGTGGGGCTGAGCGGGCAGTACGCCACGTGGGCCGGCACCGTCCTGCGCCCCGACCAGCCGCTCGTGATCGTCGCCGCGCCTGGTATGGAACGCGAGTCGGCCACGCGGCTCGGCCGGATCGGTTTCGATCAGATCGTCGGCTACCTGCAGGGTGGGCTCGAGAGCCTGGCGACGCGGCCCGACCTGACGCGCACCACCGAACGGCTCGGCCCCGACGTGGCGGCGCGGCGGGTGTCCGAGGGCGCCCTGCTCCTCGACGTCCGCGCGCCGAACGAGCGCTTCGACAAACGCATCAAAGGCAGCCTGGCCATCCCGCTCACCCAGCTCCAGGCGCGCGCGGACGAAGTGCCGCGCGACCGGCCGGTGATCGTTCACTGCGCCGGCGGCTACCGCTCGTCGATTGCGGCCAGCCTGCTGGCCCGCGCCGGCGTGCGCGACGTCTCGGAGCTGGCGGGCGGCATTGCCGCCTGGGATCAGGCGCATCTACCCGTGGAGGGCGCGTCGGCATGAAGTTCGAGGTCACACCTGGCTGGCTCGCGTTCCATCCCGACCCGTCGGTGCCGCGGTTCAAGGTGCCGCCGGGCGCGGTGGACGCGCACTGCCACGTGTTCGGTCCGGGCGAGCAGTTCCCCTACGCGCCCGAGCGCAAGTACACGCCGGTGGACGCGTCGAAAGAGCAGCTCTTCGCGCTGCGCGATCGGCTCGGCTTCGAGAAGAACGTCATCGTGCAGGCGACCTGCCACGGCACCGACAACCGCGCGCTCGTGGACGCCCTGCGCGCGTCGAACGGCCGCGCCCGCGGGGTGGCCACCGTCGGCCGCGACGTCACCGACGCCGAGCTTCGCGAGATGCACGAGGCCGGCGTGCGCGGCACGCGCTTCAACTTCGTGAAGCGGCTCGTGGACTTCACGCCGCGCGAGGTGTTGACGGAGATCGCGCATCGCATCGCGCCGCTCGGCTGGCACGTGGTGGTCTACTTCGAGGCCGCCGACCTGCCCGAGCTGTGGGAGTTCTTCACGACGCTCCCGACGGCGGTCGTCGTCGATCACATGGGGCGGCCGGACGTGATCAAGCCGGTGGACGGCCCCGAGTTCGAGCTCTTCGTCCGGATGCTGCGGGAGCATCCGAACATCTGGTCGAAGGTGAGCTGCCCGGAGCGGCTGTCACTGATGGGGCCGGCGGCGATCAACGGCGAGCGCCAGCCGTATCGCGACGTGGTGCCGTTTGCCCGCCGCCTCGTCGAGACGTTTCCGGACCGCGTGCTCTGGGGCACCGACTGGCCGCACCCGAATCTCAAGAGCCACATGCCCGACGACGGGCTGCTCGTGGACTACGTCCCGACCGTCGCGGTCACGCCCGAGCTGCAGCAGAAGCTGCTCGTGGATAACCCCATGCGGCTCTACTGGGGCGGGTAGATGTAGCGGGCAGTCTTTAGACCGCCCGGACGTGGGTGGCTGCGGGTCTTCAGACCCGCCTTCGTGAGGTGCGTGATGCGAATCCTTGCCGCGGCTGCGTGCTGTCTGCTGATCTCGCCGGTGCTCTCCGGCCAGTCGCCTGATCCGCGCGCCCGCGACGAAGCGGCGGTGCGCGACGTCGTGCGCCGCTATGTCGAGGCGCGCGAGCGGCGCCAGGGCGCGGAGATCGAGGCGCTCTTCACGCAGGACGCCGACCAGTACACCACCGCCGGTGAATGGCGGCGTGGCCGCGCGGCGATTGGTCGCGGCACGCTCCAGTCGTCGGCGCGGAATCCCGGCGCGCGGACGATTCAGGTGGAGTCGGTCCGGTTCATCACGCCCGACGTGGCGATTGCCGACGGACCGTACGCCATTACCTCGGGCGGAGCCGACCCGCGCCGGATGTGGACGACGATTGTCGTGGCGCGTGAGGGCGGCGTCTGGAAGATTGCGGCCATCCGCAACATCGCGCCGACACCGTGAAGTGCGGGCGGGCGTGTTAGCATCGGCGCCTCGATTCATCTTGTAGGGCGGGGCTTCCGCCCCGCCTGCCCTAACGAGGTCTCATGGCCAAGAAGCGCTCCGCACGATCGGCGTCACGGCGAACCAAGACCCGCGCCGCTGCTCCGAAAAAGAAGTCGGCGGCTCGCCGCGCCGCGCCGCGCAAGACCGCCCGCAAGGCCGCCAGGAAAGCCGCGCCGAAAAAGGCGAAGCGCGCGGCCGCCCGCCGGCCGAGCGAGCTCTTCGCGCCGGTGAAAGGCGCCGAGCGCCGCGAGATCGGCCACGTGCTGCTCGAGGTGGGCAAGGCCGGCGCCGCGCGCGTGAAGCGGATGGTCTACCCGGCCGGGTTCCACTGGTCGAAGGACATGAAGCCGGTCGTGGGCACCGACCTCTGCATGCACGCGCACGTGGGCTTCCTGGTGCACGGCGAGATTCACATCGAGTATCCGGACGGCTGCGTCATCGAGCATCGCGCGCCGCAGATCATCGCCATCGAGCCGGGCCACGACGGCTGGGTGGTGGGCAAGGAGCCGGTGGTGATGATCGAGTTCGACTTCGAGCGCGACACCATCGCACGGCT
>Ga0079218_10000138_pt1 | contig 17001 bp, 17 predicted proteins | sample NCCompost_FD_77181 | JGI IMG/M metagenome (GOLD analysis project Ga0079218, IMG submission 77181) | Agricultural soil microbial communities from Utah to study Nitrogen management - NC Compost | ecosystem: Environmental > Terrestrial > Soil > Agricultural land | place: USA: Utah | collected... | reverse complement strand
GTGCGCCTCACCGGCGCCGATCTGCCGGAGATCAAGCATGTCGCGCACACGAACTTCTGCGACATCGGCTGGAAGGTGGACGAGTCGCGGCGCCGCGTCGTGCTGGTGTCGGTGATCGACAACCTGGTGAAGGGTGCGGCCGGCTCGGCGGTGCAGAACCTGAACGTCCTGCTCGGCCTCGACGAGCGGACCGGCCTGCTGTAAGTGCCGCGCGTGGCTGCACGCCGGCGCTCGGCGCCGGAGGCGCCAAGGAGACAAAGGACGAAGTCGCCCGTGGCGCCCAAAAAAGATGGGAGGACGACGCATAAAAACCAGTGCGTCGTCCTCAAGCTGGGGGGCGAGCTGCTCGAACAGCCGCAGGACGTGCAGCGCATCGCGCGCGGCATCCGCCGGCTGGCCGAGCGGGCGTCGCTGACGGTGGTGCATGGCGGCGGCAAGGAGATCGACGCCGCGCTGGCGCTGGCCGGCATTCCGAAGCGCCAGGTGGACGGCCTGCGCGTGACCGATGCGGCGACGCTCGATGCGGTGGTGGCGGTGCTGGCGGGCTCGATCAACACGCGGCTGGTCGCGGCGGTGCGAGAAGCAGGCGGCACGCCCGTGGGGCTGACCGGCGCCGACGCCGGCGTTGCGGTGGTAAAACGCGCGGCGCCGATCATGAGCACCGCGGGAGAGAGCGTGGACCTGGGGCTCGTCGGGACGCCGGCGCCCGGCGGCGAGCCGGGTCTGCTCGTGGACCTGATGGCCAGGGGCTACGTGCCGGTGGTCGCGTGCGTGGGGGCGACGAAAAAAGGCCAGCTCCTGAACGTGAACGCCGATACGCTGGCCTCGCACCTGGCGGCGCGCCTCAAGGCGGCGCGGCTGGTGATTGCGGGCGGAACCGCGGGGGTGCTGGATGCCGACGGCCGCACCATCGCGCGCCTGACGGCACGGGACGCGGCGAAGCTGGTGAAGGCCGGCACGGCCAACAAGGGAATGGTGGCCAAGCTCCAGGCGTGCCGGGATGCGTTGAAGCGGGGCGTCGGCGACGTGCTCGTCGCCAACGGCCGGCGGCTCGAGTTCGACACGTTGGCCAATGGAAAGGTCATGCAGCCCGACTGCACACAGGTGGTGCGATGAGAGTGACACTCGACGAGATCCGAACGCGCGAACAACAGCACGTGCTGCAGACGTACAAGCGTCAGCCGGTCGCGTTCGTGCGCGGGCAGGGTTCACGCCTCTATGACGCGGACGGCCGCGAGTACCTCGACCTGCTGTCGGGGATCGGCGTCACGTCGCTCGGCCACGCGCACCCGGGGCTCACGGCGATCGTCGCCGAGCAGGCGGCGACGCTGCTGCACACGTCGAACCTCTACTACCACCCGTTCCAGGCGCAGGCGGCGGCCAGACTGGCGGAGCTGTCGGGGCTGCAGCGCACGTTCTTCTGCAACAGCGGCACCGAGGCGAACGAGGCCTGCCTCAAGTTCGCGCGACGCTACTGGCACACGCTGGGCGAGAAGGAGCGCGTCGGCTACGTGGCCGTCGAGAACGGCTTTGCCGGCCGCACGATGGGCGCACTGTCGGTCACGCACGACCCGCACTACCGCGAACCCTTCATGCCGCTCATCGGGCCGGTGACCTTCGTCGATCCGAACCGTCCGGAAACGCTCGTCGCGGCCGTCGGCGACAAGACCGCCGCCATCATCGCCGAGCCGATCCGAGGCGAGGGGGGTGTCCGCCACCTGCCCGAGGGCTTCGTGAAGGCCGTGGCGGACGTGACCGCGAAGACCGGCACCCTGCTGATTGCCGACGAGGTGCAGTCGGGGCTGGGGCGCACCGGCCACGGGTTCTACTTCCAGGCGCTCGGTTGGAAGCCGGATCTCGTGTCGGTTGGCAAGGCGCTGGGCTCGGGCGTGCCGGTCGCGGCGGCGCTGATTTCCGAAAAGGTGGCCGGCGCGATCTCGGCCGGCGATCACGGCACCACCTACGGCGGCAACCTGCTGTCGTGTCGCGCGGCGCTGTTCTTCCTGGAGCAGTTGATGGACCACGGGCTGCTCGACCACGTCCGCGATGCGGGCGCCCACTTCGAGCGCCGGCTTCGCGCGCTCGCGCTCAAGCACCCGGTGATCGAGGAGGTGCGTGGCGCCGGTCTGATGCGCGGGCTGCAGCTGAAGATCGACGCCACCCCGGTCGTGGACGGCGCGCGCGAGCGGGGCCTCATCGTCAACCGCACGTCGGAGAAGGTGGTGCGCATGCTGCCGCCGCTCAACATCGAGAAAGCCGACCTCGATCGCGCCGTCGAGATCCTCGACGAGGTGTTCGCGGCCGTGCCCGCCGAGGTCGGGGCATGAGCACATCCGTCGCATCGCAATTCACGGTGGCGGCTGCTTCGGGCGGTGTCACCGCGGCACAGGGATTCACCGCGGCCGGCCTGCAGTGCGGCATCAAGGCCAAGGCCGGCGCGCTCGATCTCAGCGTGCTGGCGGCCGAGACGGCGGTGCCGGCGGCCGGCATCTTCACCACGAATCTTGCGCAGGCCGCGCCGGTCACCGTCTCGAAGCGGCATCTCGAGGCGAGCCACGGCCTGGTCCGCGCCATCGTCGTGAACAGCGGCTGCGCCAACGCCTGCACCGGGGCCGCCGGGATGAGCGACGCGCGACAGATGGCCGCGGAGACCGCCGCACAGCTCGGCTGCCTGCCGGAGCAGGTGCTGGTGGCCTCTACGGGCGTCATCGGCGTGAACCTCACCATGGACAAGGTCGTGGCGGGCATCCGCGCGGCGGCGGCGGCGCTCGGCCGCGAGCACGGCAGCGTGATGGCGCGCGCCATCATGACCACCGACCCGTTTCCGAAGGAGCATGCCGTCACGGTAAAGACGCCGCGCGGCACGTTCACCGTCGGAGGCACGGCCAAAGGCTCGGGGATGATCGAACCGAACATGGCCACCATGCTCGGCTTCCTTGCCACCGACGCGAAAGTGTCGCCGGCCGTGCTGCAGCGCGTCCTCCGTGCGTCCGCGGACGATACGTTCAACGCGATCACGGTGGACGGCGAGTGCTCGACCAACGACTGCGTGTTCGCGATGGCGTCGGGCGCCAGCGGCGTGGAGATCGACGACGAGCTCTACCCCGCGCTGGCGGCGGGCTTCTACACGGTGTCGCGCGAGCTTGCGATGGGGATCGTGCGCGGCGGCGAAGGCGCCACCAAGCTGATCACGATTGCCGTCACGGACGCGCACTCCGTCGCCGACGCGCGGCGCGTGGCCAAGACCATCGCCAACTCGCCCCTCGTGAAGACCGCCGTGCATGGCGCCGATCCCAACTGGGGCCGCATCGTCGCCGCGGCCGGCCGCGCCGGCGTGTCGTTCGACGTCGATTCCGCCACGGTGCACGTGGGCGGCATCCTGCTCTTCGAGCACGGCCTGCCGCACGACGGCAACGCGCCGCTGGCGGCCGGACATCTGAAGCAGGCGGACGTATCGATCGAGGTCGATCTCGGCACCGGCGGCGGCGGCAACGCCACCGTGTGGACCTGCGATCTGAGCGCCGAATACGTCAAGATCAACGGCGAGTACCGCACATGATGGACACCGTCCCGCCGCCGGCCGCCACGGCCAAAGACTTTCTCTCCATCGTCGACCTCGATCACGCGGCGCTCGGGCGGCTCCTCGACCGCGCCCGTCAGATGAAGGCCGATCGCCGGCTCGGTCCCAAGGCGCCCACCGCGGGCGCCCTGGCCGGCAAGCACGTCGCGCTCCTCTTTGAAAAGCCCTCGCTCCGCACCCGCTCGACGTTCGAGATCGCCGTCCGCGAGCTGGGGGCGCACACGCTCGACCTGCCGGCCGAGTTCGCGCAGGGCGTCCGCGAGCCGCTCGAAGACATCGCCCGCAATCTCGAACGCTGGGTTCACGCACTCGTGCTGCGCACGTTCGGGCAGGAGAAGGCGCTGAAGCTGGCCACGGCCGGCAAGTGCCTGTCGGTGGTGAACGCACTCACCGACGAAGAGCATCCGTGCCAGGCGCTCGCCGACGTGATGACGATGATGGAGCGCTGGGGCTCGCTGCGCGGCCGCACGGTGGCGTACGTGGGCGACGGCAACAACGTGGCGACCTCGCTGACGCAGGCAGCGGTGATGCTCGGCGCGCGCGTGCGCGTCGCCTCGCCGACCGGCTACGAGCTGCCCGACCGTGTAATCGCACAGGCGCAGCGTGCGGCTGGCGAGGGCGGCGTGGTGGAACGCAGTGTCGATCCGCGCGACGCCGTCCGCGGCGCCGACGCCGTCTACACGGACGTGTGGGCGTCGATGGGTGAGGAGCAGGAAGCCGAGGACCGCAAGGTGATCTTCGCGCCTTACCAGGTGAACCGCGCTCTCATGGCGCTGGCCGCGCCGGACGCGCTCTTCATGCATTGCCTGCCCGCGCACCGCGGCGAGGAAGTGACCGCCGAGGTGCTCGAGTCGCCCGTGTCCGTCGTGTTCGATCAGGCCGAGAACCGGCTGCATACGCAGAAGGCGCTCCTCCTGATGCTACTGGTCAGGTAGGTCGGGTGGGTCAGGTAGGTCGGGTGGGTCAGGTAGGTCGGGTGGGTCAGGTAGGTCAGGTGGGTCAGGTGGGTCATACACGACGAACCCGGCTCAACTGATCGGCCAAGCCGCTCAGGGGCGCTCCAGCCCTTTTCACTTCGACTTCCAGTTCACTGAACGTCTGCTCCGATATGTAGCCGAGCCTGCGCGCCACATGAAGGCAATACCCGAGTTCGGCAGGCGACGCTTCAGCCATGTGCAGGAAATGCAACCGGTCCCTGGGGGTCCGCCTCCCAAATCCTTCAACGATATTGGCCGCGACCGAATAGGCCGCGCGGCGCGACTGCGATGACAATTCGTAGCGCTCGATCGTTGGATATGTGCGGCATAGCACGTGAATTCTGATGAAGAGATCGTCCGCGCGCTGCCACGCGACCAGCGTGTGATGTGTGAGAGCCATGGCAGCAGGCCCCGCAAGTTGGGGGCCGGCACCGCGATGCGAGCGGGGGTCGTTACCTACCTGACCCACCCGACCCACCAGACCTACCTGACCTAGAATGTGCGCCGTGAAGCCCTGGCTCCAGCACTACGACTCCGGCGTCCCGCCGTCGCTCCAGCCATATCCCGATAAGACGCTCCTCGACTACCTGGCGGCGCTCGCCGCGGATCACGGCGACAAACCGGCACTGCTCTTCAAGGGCGCCACGGTGTCGTACGCGCGGCTCGCGGCCGAGAGCGACGCCTTCGGCGCCGCGCTCGCGGCGATGGGCATCCGCAAGGGCGACCGGGTGGCGCTGCTGCTGCCCAACTGCCCGCAGTTCCTCGTCGCCGAGTTCGGCGTGTGGAAGGCGGGCGGCATCGTGGTCGCCCTGAATCCCACCTACAGCGAACGCGAGCTCGAACAGGCGCTCGACAGCACGCGCGCCAGCGTGGTGGTCGTGCTGACGCCTTTCTACGAGCGCGTCAAGCGCGTGCAAGGCCGCACCGGCGTTCGCACCGTCATCCCGACCTCGATCAAGGAATACCTGCCGACGCCGCTGCGGCTGCTGTTCACGCTCCTCAAGGAGAAGAAGGACGGCCATCGCATCACGGCGCAGCCGGGCGATCCGTGGATGTGGTCGATGCTGCGGTCGCACCGCGGGCAGCAGCCATCGGTGACGGTCGGGCCCGACGACCGCGCGGTGATCCTGTCGAGCGGCGGCACGACGGGCACACCGAAGGGCGTCGTGGGGCTGCACCGCCACTACGTGGCCGCCGGACTGCAGCTCTACGAGTGGACGAAGACCGCCAAGAAGCCGTGGGTGGACAACGTCATGCTGCCGCTGCCGCTCTTCCACGTGTATGCCAACGTGGGCGTGCAGCCGATGGCGTTCGTGGGGCCCAACCCGCTGTCGCTCATCCCCAACCCTCGCGACATCGACGACCTGCTCGCCACCATCAAGCGCGTCAAGCCGGCCTTCTTCAACGGCGTGCCGACGCTGTACACCGCCATCCTCAACCACCCCGATGTGCGCGCCGGCAAAGTGGACCTGAGCTCGATCAAACTGTGTTTCTCGGGTGCCTCGGCGCTGATGGCCGAGACGAAGAAGCAGTTCGAGGCGGCAACGGGTGCGCGGATCATCGAAGGCTACTCGCTCACCGAAGGCATGATGGCGTGCTGCGTCAATCCGGTGCTGGGCACCAACAAGATCGGCTCGATCGGCGTACCGATCTCGGACGTGCAGGTGCGCATCGTGGATGCCGACAGCGGCACCACGCCCATGCCCGCCGGCGAAGTGGGCGAGATGATTCTCCGAGCGCCGCAGTTCATGTCGGAGTACTGGAACAACCCGCTCGAGACTATCGAGACGCTGCGCCAGCACGACGGCGAGACGTGGGTGCACACCGGCGACCTCGCCTACATGGACGAAGACGGCTACTTCTTCATCGTCGACCGTAAGAAGGACCTGATCAAGACGAGCGGGTTCCAGGTGTGGCCGCGTGAGATCGAAGAGGTGATCGCGGCGCTGCCGTCGGTGCTCGAGGTCGGTGTCGCAGGGGTCCCCGATGCCGTGAAGGGCGAGATCGCCAAAGCCTGGGTGGTGCTCAAGCCGGGGGCAAGCGCCACCGAGGACGAGGTGCGCGCCTACTGCCGTGAGCGGCTGGCGCCCTACAAGGTGCCGGGCCGCGTGGAGTTCCGCACCGAGCTGCCCAAGACGATGGTGGGCAAGATCCTGCGCCGGGCGCTGGCGGCCGACGATCGCGCCGCGGCCACCGCCCGCTGACCCGCCTCCGCCCAGGGCTCCGGCGAGGCGGGCCGGGTTATTTCGGCACGCGGTCGACGACGGCGCCCGACGCGTCGAGAAACATCGCCGTCTCGTTCTCGGAGCCGACAAAGACACGCTGAGCGGAAATGCCTCGAAGCTGCGCGTCGATCGCCGCGCGCCGCTCGGGCGAGGCGCTCGCCTGCTCGCCGCGCAGCCGCACGATTTCGTCGAGCGTCGGTGTCCGCGCCCGGTCGGTCACGAAGAGGCCGGCGCGCTTGTTCGTGGAGCCGTTGTCGTCGTACTGCAGAAACACCAGCTGATCGTTGTGGAACTGATCCAGCGACAGGTGCCCGGTCGCGCCGCCGTTGGCGCGCGTGCCGTACAGCAGACCGCCCACTTCCCAGCCCTTCCCGTCGAAAAAGATGATCCCGGGCCCGGTGCGACCCGTGTCGAGCGTCTTGCCGCCCAGCAGCGGGTCTGGCAACCGCGCGGTGTTCGCCATGGAGAGCACGAGCTGTCCGTCGGGTTCGACCACGTTGAGCCGCTCGACGTCGAGCTCGGTGATGCGCTGACGCGCCGTCTGCGCCTGCACGGTGGCAATCGCCAGGGCGCTGCACAACAGGACGACGCCCGCCGCTGTCATCCGCTGCTGCCGCTGGAGCCGCCGCTCGAGGCGCTGCACCGTGGCTTCGAGCCGTTCGATACGCTCTGACATCAGGGTCTCCTCGCTCGTCTGGATCACCGTTGCGATAGAAACGCGCCGACGGCCGCGTTGAAGGCGTCCGGGGCGTCGAGGTTCACGATGTGGCCCGCGCCTGGGATGGTCACCAGACGCGCGCCGCCGATCCCGGCCACGAGCAGGCCGGCGATCTCCTTGATATGCGGGAGATCGCGTTCACCCAGCAGTACGAGGGTGGGGCGCGTGATTTCCGGGAGGCGCCCGATGGCGGGCGGCGTCAGTGGCCGTGCCGGATTGCTCCGATAGGTCCACAGCCGCGCGTTGTCCATCACGAGCGTTCTCACGGACGCAGCGGCGGCCGCGCCGCCGTGGACGGCCATGATCGGCGTGGCGGCCCACAGCCTGGCGGCGCCCTCGGCGTCGCCCGCGCCGGCCGCCTGGAACACGGGGGCCGTCCACGTCAACGGCGGCGACGGCACGTGGCCCGTGACGCCGGGTGAGGCGAGGACGAGCCGCGTCACGCGATCGGGATGGGCCAGCGCGAAGTCGATGGCCAGGGTGGACCCCGCCGAGAGACCGATGAGGGTCGCGCGGGGCGCGCCCACCGCATCGAGGACGGACAGCAGATCCTCGTGCGCCGCGTACGGCTCGGATGGCGCGGCCGACTTCCCGTGGCCGCGCAGATCGTAGCGAATGACGCGGAAGCGCGTGTCGAGCGCCGTAATCTGCGGCGCCCACATGCGCCGGTCCACGCTGAAGGCGTGAATCAGGACGACGGGATCGCCCGCGCCGCTCGCTTCGTAGTAGAGCCCGGCGGGCGACGTGCCGGTCGTGACTTGCGCCCCGGCCGCGGCCGGGATCAGGAGAAGCAGGACGAGACGAAGGATACGAGCTCGCACGATGTCCTCCTGCGTCCGGCGCTAGCGCGCCCGCCCCGGCGAGACGATGTCGATCCCGGCCGCCGTGAGCGCGTCGCGCACCGCTCGAGCGAGCGCGGCGGCGCCGGGAGTATCCCCGTGAATGCAGATGGTGTCGGCCCTGACAGAAATGCCGCTGCCGTCGAGAGCGGTCACGGTCCGTCCGGATGCCATCTCCACGGCGCGTTTGGCGACCTCGGCGGCGCCTGCCAGCACCGCACCCGGCGTTCCGCGTGGGGCCAGGCTGCCGTCCGGGAGATACCCACGATCCGCGAACACCTCCGAGGCCACGCGGAGGCCGGCGCGCTCCCCCGACGCGATGAGCTGGGAGCCCGACAACCCGAACAGGACGAGCGATGCGTCCACGGCGCGCACGGCTCGCGCGATGGAGTCGGCCATGGCACGGTCCCGCGCCGCCATGTTGTAGAGCGCACCGTGCGGCTTTACGTGGCCGAGGCGGGTCCCCTCCGCGGCGGCAATGGCGGCGAGTGCACCGATTTGATACGCGACGAGGCTCTCGAGCTCGGCCGTCCCGACCTGCATCTCGCGCCGCCCGAATCCCAGCAGGTCCTGGAAACCCGGATGGGCGCCCACTCCCACGTCATGGCGCGTGGCCAGCAGGACCGTAGAGCGCATCACGGCTGGATCTCCGGCGTGAAAACCACAGGCAATGTTGGCGGACGACACGGAGGGCATGACGCCCTCGTCGTCGCCGTAGCGGTAGGCCCCGAACGACTCGCCGACGTCGGCGTTCAGGTCAATCTGCACAGCCGCCTCGCCTGTCCGGCGGCGGACACCCTTGTAATTCTTCCCTCATAGGCGTCGGGGCTGAAACCCCGGATTCCACCGGATTTGGCGTGTTTCCTGACGGCATGCCGGTTGCCTATGAAAGAGGTGTCGGTCTGTGGTTTACGGCAGGGCGCCGTAAATGCTGGGGGGAGCCAGGCCGGCATTTCAGGATGGGGTGCTTGCACCCCATCCTGTATTTTTGTACGCCTGTCTGCCCGCAGCCAGACAAGAAGTGCCTTCTACGCGGCGCCCTCGGGATACTCGAGCGCCAGCTTCAGCTCCCGCGACAGCGTGTCCACGGTGGTTCCCGTCCGCTTCCAGGCACCCTCGCTCTCGAACCGCTGATCGCCGATACGGCGGCCCCACGGCGCGATGACGCGGCCAATGGCGCGGAAGTCGCTGCGGTCCGCGTGCATCTGGTCGAGCTTCCGCACGACGTCCGGCGCGACGCGGATGAAGGCGCGCAACGCGGTGGCCGAGCGGACGCTGTTCTTCCGCCCATTCCATGCGGCCCCGAACACCACCGACACCTGCTTGAAGTAGTTCACGAAGAACTTCTTCGAGTCGTCGAGAAACGCCGCCGTCTTGCGCTGGTTGCCGAAGGCGTCGCTGGCGAAGAGCTTCTTCAGCTCCTGCGCGAGCGGCGCCTGCGCCACGCGGCCGCGGCCCACGCCGAGCAGCTTGATCTCACCGTTGAGCGGCGAGTCCTCCTTCTCACTGAGCGCGCGCACGACGTCGTGGGCGGCGGCCAGCGCCTCGTCGCGATAGAGCTGGCGGCCCGAGAGGCTGACGAGGTGCGAGGGGTTCAGGCGCGTGTGCTTGGCATTGATCGTCACGAACATCTGGACGATGTGATCCTCGGGCAGGCGGTCGAAGATGATCGCCGGCACGGTGAACTCGTCGCCCTCGATGTTCTCGAGATCGGCGTGCAGCGCCAGCAACCGGTGCTGACCGTCGATGGCGCGCAGGATGCCCTCGCGCTCCGGCACCTTCAGGCGGCCCACCGAGGCGCCCGCCTCGGCCGGTTCGAACGTCAGCTTCTCGTCGCACGAGATGATGACCGCGCCGGGAATCGACGGCAGATCGCGCGCCAGGCGGCACTGCTCGTAGTACTGCACGAGCTCGTCGATCTTCTTGCGGATGATATGACGTTGATACGCCTTCTCGCTCGACGCGATCCGTCGCTCGAGCAGGTCCCAGTTCACCTTCGACGGCGTCTTCTTCTTGCCGCCGCGCACCGGAGGCTGAGCGGACTGTCCGTAGTTGAGGACTTCGAAGCGAACCAGCTTGTCGATGTCGCCGGCGGTTAGAGAGGCCTGATAGAATTGCACCCCGAACTGCTTCATACGGATGGCAGCGACGTTGATCATGGGTCGTGTCTAACCGTGTGACAGTCACGCCGTCCAGAATCGCCCGTGGACCGTGAATGCCGGTTCAGGGCGTCTCCTGGGAGCGCCCGAGTGAAGTGCTCTCGGCCGGCCTCATCCGGCCAATAAAGAGGCGAATTGTAACCGATGATGTATTCCCGGGCCCGCCAATGGGCCGCGCTGCTCCCCGTTTGCCTGATTTTCGCCGTGTCCGTCACCGTTTTTGGGCAGGACCCCGCGCCGGGCTCGGCGCTCGTGCCCATGGCCCGGGCCCAAAAGGTGTCCCAGGCGCCCAGCATGGACGGCCGGGTGGCCGACGACCCCGCGTGGCAGGCGGTGCCCGCCCTGACCGACTTCTGGCAGACGGCCCCGGACGCCGGCCAGCCGGCCTCCGAGCGCACCGAGGTCCGGATCGCCTACACCGAGGACGCGCTCTACTTCGGCATCACGCTTTTCGACCGCAGCACGGAAGGGCTGACGGTCTCGGACTCGCGGCGGGACTCTCCACTGGACGACGTGGACAGCTTCCGGATCCTGCTCGACACCTACAAGGACCGCCAGAACGGGTTCGTGTTCGCCACCAACCCGGCGGCCCTCGAATACGACGGCCAGGTGATCGGCGAGGGTGGCATGACGCTCGGCGGCGGTGGTGGGGGCGGCGGGCGGCAGCAGGGTGGCTCGGGCGGCGGCTTCAACCTGAACTGGGACGGGGCCTGGCGCGTCCGCACCGCCACTCACGAAGACGGCTGGTCGGCCGAGTTCGAAATCCCGTTCCGGACGCTGCGCTATGAGCCGGGCGCCGCTCGCGAGTGGGGCCTCAACTTCCAGCGCACGATCCGCCGGCGCAAGGAGTCCGCGTACTGGGCCCCGCTTCCCTTCCAATTCGATCTGCTCAAGGTGTCGCAGGCCGGAACCCTGGCCGGCCTGGACCTGCCGGCGCAGCGCAACCTCAAGCTCATTCCTTATGCCCTGGGCGAGGTGCGCGAGCGCGGCGCCACGACGTCGCGCACGACCACGCTTGGCGACATCGGGCTCGACGCGAAGTACGGCCTCACGCCCAGCCTGACGCTCGACGCCACCGTCAACACGGACTTCGCGCAGGTGGAGGTGGACGAGCAGCAGGTCAACCTCGATCGCTTCAACCTGTTCTTCCCGGAGAAGCGGCCCTTCTTCCTCGAGAACGCCGGGCTCTTCGCGGTGGGCGCGTCGGGCGACGCGGAGGTGTTCTTCAGCCGGCGCATCGGCATCGCCGACAACGGCGAAGCGATTCCGATCATCGCGGGCGGGCGGCTCTCGGGCAAGGCCGGGCCGGTGAACGTCGGGCTGCTCAACATGCAGACCGACGACACGGGCGACTCGCCGATGAACAACTTCACGGTGGCACGCGTGCGGCGCGACTTCGCCAACCGCTCGAACCTGGGTGCCATCTTCGTGGGCCGCGCCGCGATGGGCGACACGGCGGTGCCGGACGATCACAACGCGTCGTTCGCGGTGGACGGGCGCTGGGGCATCGGCCGCACCGGCCTCATCTCGGGCTTCGCGGCGCGCTCGGCCACGCCCGGCGTCGCAGGCGATCAACATGCCTACCAGATTGGCGCGCGCAACGAGACGCAGCCGCTCACGCTCAACATCGCGCTCACCGAGACGGGGCGCAACTTCAACCCCGAGGTCGGATTCCTCAGCCGCCGCGGCGGGTTCCGCAAGTTCGAGTCGCTGGCCTTTTCGCGCCTGCGGCCCAAGAGCCTGTCGAAGTTCCAGGAGATCCGGCCGCACGCGATCTACCGCGGCTACTGGAACCCGTCGGGCTTCCTCGAAACCGGCTTCCTGCACCTCGACTCGCACTGGGAGCTGAAGACCGCCTGGGAGTTCCACACCGGTGTGAACGTCACGCGCGAGGGCGTGGTGACGCCGTTCGACATCGTTCCCGGCATTCCGGTGCCGGCGGGCGTGTACGAGCACAGCGAGGCGCAGCTCGTGCTGCAGAGCAACCAGGGCGCGTCGATCTACGGCCGCATGCAGGTGACCAAAGGCGGCTTCTTCAACGGCAACCGGATGGTCTACGTCCCGCAGCTGCGCGTGCGCGTCGGCGACACGCTGAACGTGGAGATGAGCCTGGAGCGCAACGACGTCGAGCTCACGACCGGCAGCTTCGTCACCAACCTGGCGCGCATGCGCGCGTCCTACTCGTTCTCGCCGCGCATATTCCTGCAGAGCCTGATCCAGTACAACGACCGCGCCGATGCGTGGACGAGCAACTTCCGCTTCGGCTGGCTGCAACAGGCCAACACCGGCGTGTTCCTGGTCTACACCGACTCGCACGATCTCGACGAGCGCGCCTTCGTGCCGCCCACCGGTACCAATCGCAGCCTGATCCTGAAGATCAGCAGAATGTTCGACGCTCTAAACTAGACGTACCCGCGTTGCGCATCGAGCTCGACGATCTGTCGCGGCCCCAGGTGCTCGCCCTTCTCGAAGAGCACCTCCGGAACATGTACGAGTTGACGCCGCCGGAGTACGTGTTCGCCTTCGACGCGAACAAGCTCAAGGCGCCCGGCGTTTCCTTCTGGACCGCATGGAACGGCGACACGCTTCTGGGCTGCGCGGCGCTCAAAGAGCTCTCTCAGACGGAGGGCGAGATCAAGTCCATGCGCACGCCAAGCGCGTTGCGCAGGACCGGAGCGGGGCGGGCACTCCTGAACCACGTCATCGACGTCGCGCGGGCGCGAGGGTACCGGACTCTGTATCTTGAAACGGGGAACCAGCCGGCGTTCCTGCCCGCGCAGACGCTGTATGCCAGCGCGGGGTTCACGCGGTGTGGACCGTTCGGGTCCTACCGCGAGAACGGGAACAGCGTCTTCATGGCGTTGTTCCTGGCAGCCCGTGGTGAAACCCCGGCGTAGCACCGAGCCGGGCCGGTCGGTCCGCAGATGCGGACCGACAAAGCAGTGCTGGCCCGTCGGGTCGCTCGCGACCCGACACCGATGGCAAGGCGCGACGACCGCGAATACCGGGAGTATTTAAGGGAGGAGCAACGCAGCCAGCGGGGATGCATCGCCCGGCGAATGCAGCCGGGGTTTCGCCACGGGCTGCTAGGCTCGAGCCGTTGAGAGCACCGGCCCGGAGGGCCGCATGATGCGATTCTTCAGCCGGACCAGCGCGAACAAGAAGGCACAGAGCACCAGGTAGGCGGCGATCGCTTGCGGCAGCGTCAGCTTCTTGTGCAGGCCGAGGCTCACGATCCCGTAGACCATCTCCACGTGAATCCAGTAGACGAAGAGCGACGAGACGCCGAACTCCTCGAGCACTGAACGGCCGCGCCACCGCGCGGCCCAGGCAAAGGCGACCGGCAGCGCCAGCAGCAGGATGCCGAGGCGCACGCCGAAGAACGACGGCGCGATGGTCCACAGCGCGCCGTGGTCGTAGACGGGCGGAAAGAACGTGGCGGCGTAGCCGGCCACCACGAGGGCCGCGCCAATCGCGCCGAGCTGCCACGTGGCGCGCTGCTCCTCCGGCGCCGTTCGCGCGCCCTCGAGCCACTCGCCCACCGCGACGCCGGCAAACAGGAAGGCGGGCCACGGGCTGAGCGTGAACGAGGAGCGGCCGGGCCACGGCCGGAAGTACCACTCCAGCGGGTCGGGCCAGCCGGCGATGGTGTCCGACGCGCGCACCGCCGGCGCGACGGCCGCCACCGCCACCGCCGCGGCGGCAAACAGCGCCACCCGCGCGAGGCGTGTCCGCGCGAGCCCCCACAGCAGCGCCGCCGCGAGCATCGACAGCCCCAGGATGTTCAGGATGTCCACCTTCAGCAGCGTCAGCGCCGGCCCGCGGCTGATCACCCAGGACTGGAAGCGAAACAGGAACGCCAGGCCGAACACCTGCCAGCCGCGGCGGCGCGCCAGCCGCAGCGCCTCACCCACGGCTACGCCCTTGCGCAGGCGGGCGCCAATCGCGAGCGACAACGCCACGCCGGCCAGGAACAGGAACGCGGGCGCGCCGAAGCCGCCAACGAGGATGAGCAGGCGATAGAGGGGGCTGGCGCGATCGGCCGCGACGGTCCACGCGTCGAAGGTATGCGCCTCGACCATGATCAGCACGGCGACACCGCGCAGCCAGTCGAGATACGTGCGCCTCCCCACGGAGGCCAATCTTAGATCGCGAACCGGCGGCGTTAAGCCGGTTTGCCAGACACTGCTGCGCGGCCCGGCGGGTTCTTGCGGCCCATCACCGCGGACACCGCGAGCCATGTCATCGGCAGCAACACGAGCATGTAGCTCAGATACTGACCGTAGATGCCGTCCGGCCCGTAGGGCTCGGTGGCCCAGTGCAGCGCCTCGCTGCCGGGGAACAGGTTGGCCTCGGTGAGCTCGTGGAAGCCGTAGATCAGCAGCTGCACCACGAAGACGGCGAGGAAGACGGCCGTCACCTGGAAGAAGAGCCCGAGGTTCACACGGTGGCCGTACTTCGACCACAGCCACGCCATCGCCGCCGCCGCCACCACGCCAAGCCCGGCGCCGGCCAGAAGACTCGTCGCGCCGCTGCCCTGCGCCACCAGCGTGCCCATCAGGAGCGCCGTTTCCATCCCTTCGCGCGTGATCATCAGCAGCGTGAAGAGGAACACGCCTGCCGCGGCCTGGATGCCCAACTGCGCGGCCGACACCGACAGGCGGTGCTCGATGTCGCGCTTGATCGTCTTGGCGTGCCTCCACATGTGCACGATGAGCGACGCCACCAGGACGGCGGCCGTCAGCGCCAGCACGCCTTCCCACAACGCCTGGTTCGACGCGCGCTGAAAGAGTATTGCCGCGCCGATGCTCAGGACGACCGACGCGCCGATGCCCCAGTGCACGGCGGGCACGAGCTGTTGCCGGCCGGTCTTGCGGAGATAGGCGAGGCTGATGGCGACGATGAGGAACGCCTCGAGCCCTTCCCGAAGCGTGATGATGAAGGCCTGCAGCATGGAAGACCCAGCCGTGATGACCGATCCACGAAATTGAGAATCAGTCTCGAAATTGTATTGGGACCGGGGCCGATAGATCAACCCGGCCCGCCCAAGCCTCGGCCCCTGGTACCGGCTACCGGCTACCGGCTACCGGCTACCAGCTACCGCTATTGCTGAATGGGGATGGTCCAGAAGTAGACGGTGCGCCCGTTGACGTTGAGCGTTTCCGTCGGCTTGGCCGAGCCCATGTCGAAGGAATGGGAGACGATGCGCGTGCCGGGCTTCAGCTGCGAATTGAGCCGCGGCAGCAGGCGCAGGTTCAGCGACGGCAGCAGATACAGCGTCACCACCGTGGCCTCGCTGATGTCCGTCGTGAACAGGTCCTGATTCAGGAACTTCACACGATCGCCCACGCCGGCAATCTTCAGGTTCTCGTTGGCCTCGCGAATGCGCTGCGGGTCGATGTCGATGCCAACCGCGCGGGCGCCGTAGGTCTTCGCGGCGGTGATCGGGATGCGCCCGTCGCCCGAGCCCAGGTCGTAGACGACGTCGTTCTTCGTCACCTTGGCGAGCTTGAGCATCGCGTCCACGACTTCCTGCGGGGTCGGAACGAAGATGACGTCGGGGGTCCTCGTGGGCGCCGGCGCCGGCGCCTGCGCCACGACAACCGCACCACTGAACGCTGCAAGAAGGGCAACGGCGGCCACTAGTCGTTTCATGGCCCGGATTATAGCGGCTCCGCCCGCGGCCTGGTGGGTCTGGTAGGCCTGGTGGGCCTGGTGGGCCTGGTAGGGAAAGCTCTTGTGGGCAGGCGCCGAAGGCGCTACCCACCCGGCCTACCTGACCTGCCCGACCTACCTGACCTTATGTGGTCTTGGCGCCGGTCCGGCGCGTTCTCACGTGCCGGGCAAGACCGACCACCGCGTCCGAGGCGCTCTTGGCGGCGTCCAGCACCGTGTGGTGCCAGGCCGTGCGCGGCGGGGCGGCCCCTGTCTGGGCCCGGATGACCGACTGCCGCCGCTCGGCGTGGGGAAACTCGTCCTTGAAGTCGCCGCCGCTGGCGACGATGGTCGCGATGTCCTGCATCGTCGCGTGGCCGCGGCGGTCGCCCTGAGGGAACAGCCGGCAGAATTCGTCCACCGTGTCGATGGGATCCAGGCCCACCGCGCACGCGTAGGTGCGCACCCAGGCGCGGGCGTAGAGGCCGCGCGGCCACGACGAGAGGTCGTTGGCCTCGAGCGCCTCGAACAGCTCTTTCTTGACCCGCGTCGCGGACGCGATTTCCTCGAGTGAGATACGGTTGCGCTCACGGTGGCGGCGCAGACGGGTGACGAAGGTTTCCTGAGGGGTCATCGCGGTCTCCAGGCAACGTGCCCGCAACGAGCCGCGGGCGAGGGAGCCGGAGCAATTCCCGGGCCCTGGCCGTCACGGTGCGACCGACGGCGATTCAGGGGTCAGCGCGCGTGAACGCGTGCAGAAACGGGGAGCCGCGCGGGCGTGCCGATTTCAAAATCAGCACTCGCGATCACAATCCTGATCGCAGGGCGGCCTGAAGGCCGCCCTCTAC